>Ga0335071_10000389_pt1 | contig 50069 bp, 47 predicted proteins | sample Lox_Sample_15_FD_206724 | JGI IMG/M metagenome (GOLD analysis project Ga0335071, IMG submission 206724) | Soil microbial communities from Loxahatchee National Wildlife Refuge, Florida, United States - Lox_Sample_1.5 | ecosystem: Environmental > Terrestrial > Soil > Wetlands | place: USA... | reverse complement strand
GCCTGCCGAGCAGCTGAGCGTCACCTGATCTTGTCGCGCAGGAACGGGACGACGGTCTTCAGGAACCGGTTCGTCGCGGGCGCGGCCAGCAGCGGATCGAGGTGGCTGGTCGTCGTGCCGGCGTTCACGGTCACGAGGTCGCCCTTCGGCACCTTCGACCGCGCGGCGAACGCCTTGGCGCCGCCCACCACGCCGTTGCGCGCGGCGGTCAGCGAGGTCTGGAAGGCGTAGTAGGGAACGTCCACGTCCTTCAGGAACGGGAAGCTCAGGCCTAGGACCTTGGCCGCCGGCGTGTTCGCCATCGGGCTGGCGGCGTCCGTGTCGACGTTCAGGCGCGCCGGGTAGTACCAGTCGACGCCGTTCACCGGCCCCTGCGCGAAGCCCTTCGCGACGTTCTGAATCGGCGTGACCTCGCCGTTCTGCCAGCCGCGCGGCTCTGGCCCGTCGGCCTGCCGGCCCGCACGGACCTGGATCAGCGAGAGCACCTTCGGCGAGGTCGAGGCGTCGAAGGCGTAGCCGAGCGCGCCCTCGTTCGTCACGCGGTAGCTCGGCTTGAGGATCGACGGCAGCAGCGGGAAGCCCTGCAGGATCGACGGGCCGTTGGGGTCCTTGAGCGCAGCGAGCGCGCCGACCTCGGCGAACGGGCCGGTCGTCCACGAGAACCCCGGGATGTTGAGCAGGTTGAGCCACGGGCCGTCGGGGTTGGCGCTCGTCACGTCGAGCTTCGCGAGCGCGGCCTTCGCCTGGGCGGCGGTGGTCATGCCGTTGAACGTGCCCAGCAGCCCGCCGTCAATGGCGACGATCCCTGCGATGTCCTTGTAGCCGGGGTGCCCGCCGAAGCTCCAGGCCGCATAGGCGGCGGCGAACGATGCACCCAGCGAGTGGCCCCCGAGGACGACGGTGCGCCCGCCGCGCCGTGCCGCCAGCACGACCCGGCGCGTGTCCTGGAGGTTGACGCGCATGCCCCAGTTCTTCATGAAGGTGAAGTCCTTGCCCTGGAGCGGCGTGTAGTGGGGGCTGATCGCGGGATTGGCGATCCAGCCCAGGTAGTAGTCGAGCGCCTGCTGGGGTGTGATCTGGCCCTTGAACGCCTGCACCATCCGCGAGGTGTCCTCGAGCGCCTGCTCGCGGCGGTCCATCGCCCAGACCTGGAAGCTCGGCAGCCGCTTCACGATCGCACGCGCGATCAGCGTGAAGTTCCCCGCGCCCCCGTTCGTGCCGGGGATCAGGACGAGCACCTTCTTGGCCTTCGGCGAGCCGAACTTCGTCACGAACACGCGGTCGTACTTCGCCGGCGTGCCCGGCGCGGGGCCGACCTTGATCGCCACGGTCCGCTCCGCCGCCGACGCGGCGGGCGGAGCAACGAGAACGGCGGCCAGGATGGCCGCCGGCAGGGCGCGGAGCAGAAGTCTCTTCATCGGCCGCCGACGCTACCAAGCGCCCGGCGTCCGGGGCGCAGGTCGCGCGCCTAGCATGGAGGCGTGGCCGTGCTGATCTGTTCCGACCTGGCGAAGGACATCGCCGGGGAGCCGCTGCTGCGGGGCGTCTCGTTCAAGCTCGAGCGCCGCGACCGCATGACCATCGCCGGGCGCAACGGCGCCGGGAAGACGACGCTGCTGCGGATGCTCGCCGGGGAGTCGGGCGTCGACGGCGGCGAGCTCGTCTACGAGAAGGGCGTGCGGATCGCGCTGCACGATCAGCGTCCGCCGCGCGAGCGCGGGCTCTCACTGCGCGACTACGTCCTGGGCGGCTGCCGCGAGCCGCTCGAGCTCGAGGCCGAGCTCGCCCGCCTGGAGGCGGCGATGGCCGGCGGCGACGAGGCTGCGATGGAGCGCTACGCGCACGTGCAGGCACGCTTCGAGGCCGCCGGCGGCTACACGTGGCGCGAGGGCGTGACGAGCGTCGTCCACGGCCTGGGCTTCGTGGACGCCGACCTGGACCGCTCGCTGGAGACCTTCTCCGGCGGCGAGCTGACGCGCGCCTCGCTCGCGCGCGCGCTCGCCGCGCGCCCGGACCTGCTGCTGCTCGACGAGCCGACGAACCACCTGGACATCGAATCGCTCGAGTGGCTCGAGCGCACGCTCGTGGGGCTCGACGCCGCGATCGTCCTGGTCGCGCACGACCGCTGGTTCCTGGAGGCGGTCGGCACGTGCGTGCTGGAGCTGGAGGCCGGCCGCTCGCGCTTCTTCCGCGGGCCCTGGCACGCCTGGCGCAAGGAGCAGGCCGCGCGCGAGATCGCGCTCGGGAAGGCGATCGGCCGCCAGCAGGCGGAGATCGAGCGCATGGAGCGCTTCGTCGAGCGCTTCCGCTACAAGGCCTCCAAAGCGCGCCAGGCGCAGTCGCGGGTGAAGAAGCTCGAGAAGATGGAGCGCGTCACCCGCGACCCGAAGGACGGCCGCGCGCTCGGCTTCCGCTTCAAGCCGGTCGAGCGCTCCGGACGGGTCGTGTTCGAGCTCGAGGACGGCCGCGTCGAGGTTCCCGGACGGACCTTGCTGCATGACGCTCAGCTCTGGCTCGAGCGCGGCGAGCACGTCTCGCTCGTCGGCCCGAACGGCACCGGCAAGACGACGCTGATCCGCTCGCTCGCCGCTGAGCGCCCGCTCGCCGGCGGGCGGCTGCGCACCGGCCACAACGTGACGGTCGGCTACCTCAGCCAGCACGGTGAGGAGCTTGAGTGGGGCGGGGCGCGCACCGTCCTGGAGGCCGCGGTCAAGCGGACGGGGCTCTCGCCGAACGAGGCTCGGGCGCTGCTCGGGCGCTTCCTGTTCTCCGGTGAGGAGGTCGAGAAGCCGCTCGACGGGCTCAGCGGCGGCGAGCGAAAGCGCCTGGGCCTGGCGATCCTCGTCAGCGGCGGTGCCAATGTCCTGATCCTCGACGAGCCGACGAACCACCTGGACCTCGAGAGTCGCGAAGCGCTCGAGGACGCGCTGCGCGGCTACGCCGGCTCGCTGCTGCTCGTCACGCACGACCGGGCGCTGCTCGACGCGGTCGGTTCGCGGACCGTCGCGATCGAGGATCACACGCTGCGCTCGTACACCGGGGGCTGGGCGGAGTACGCGCGGATCCGCGAGGAGCGCATCGCCGCCGGCACGCCGTCCGCGCCGCCGCCGCCGCCGACGACGGGCGTCGCGCTCCCAGGGAACGACCGGCGCCCCGACGGCATGGCGGCCCAGCGCTCGGCGCCCAGCCCCAAAGGCCCGTCGAAGAACCGACTGCGCGAGCAGGAGCGGCTCGAGCGCGACGTCGAGCGGGCCGAGGCGACGCTCGCCGCGCTCGAGGACGAACTGGCCGATCCGGCGGCGTGGGCGACGAAGTACGAGTCGGCGAAGTCGACGGCCCGCCACACCGCCGCCAAGCGGGCCGTCGAGGAGGCCTACGCGGCGCTCGAGGCGTTCGAGGCCGCGGGCACGCTCGCGCGCGGCGGCTGAACGGCGGCCTGCGAGCGCCGGACGGCGCTCGTTCCCAGCTTCTTCACCGCAGCGTCACACGCAGGAAACACCTGCAAATGGCCGGGTGTCGAACCTGAAGATGCCATGCGGACCGCCATCGAGCAGCGCCTCGGCCTCAACGTCCCGCGGGACTGCTGGCCGACCGGCGCGGCGCTCGCCGAGTACGCCGCCGCCGGGTTTCCCTGGGTGCAGCTGCACACGCCGCCGCAGCGGATGCTCTGCGACCGGCGCGCGGCGCGCCGCCACGCCCGCGCGCTGCGTGCGCTCCTGGAGCCCGCCGGCCTGCGCCTCGTGCTGCACGCGCCCGACCAGCTGAGCGCCGGGACGCCCGAGACCGACGAGGCCTTCGATGCGATGCTCGAGTATGCCGCCCACGCGGGCGCCGAGCGGATCGCCTACCACGCCCTGAACTTCCCGGAGACCGGTGGCCCGGAGGGCGACCGAGTCCGGGAGCGCGCCACGCGCGAGGAGAGCTCCCTCCTCCTCCGCCTCCTCCCGCGGGCGCACACGCTTGGGGTCACCGTCGCGATCGAGAACCTCGCGCCGGTGTTCCCTGGGCCGCGGCGGCTGTGCCATGACCCGGTCACGGTGCTCGACCTCGTCCGGCGTCTCGCGTCGCCGGCGGGGGGGATGCTCCTGGATCTCGGCCATCTGCACATCACCGCCGACGCTTCGCGCACGGACCTCGTGGCGCTCGCCGCCGCGTGCGCCCCGCACGTCGTGCTCGTCCACGTGCATGACAACCTCGGCGCCCGCCGCCGCGAGGTCGACGCCCCGGGGGTCGATCCGCTGCGCCTCGATCTGCACCTGGCGCCCGGCGCGGGCACGCTGCCCTGGTCGCGCGTGTCCGGCGTGCTCGCTGGACGCGACGCCCCGCTTGTGCTCGAGGTCGCGCCGCAGCACCGGCCCGCGCAGTTGGCCGAGCTCAGGTGCCGGGCTCGCGACCTGCTGACACCCCACACGGCGCTGCGCGCCGCAGCCTGAGGATCGGCCTGCGATGACGTCGGCGCCCGCACATCCCAGCAGCGCCGACCAGGGAGATGCCGTGCGCGCCGACCTGCACTGCCATTCGACCGCCTCGCAGCTCGCCAAGCTCGGCGTTCAGCGCGCGCTTGCGCTGCCCGAGTGCGCGACCGCGCCCGAAGAGGTCTATGAGCTGGCCAAGCGCCGGGGCATGGACTTCGTCACGATCACCGACCACGACACGATCGACGGCGCGCTGGCGATCGCCGGTCACCCCGACGTCTTCGTCTCCGTCGAGCTGACCGCGCGCTTCAAGGGTGAGCCGCAGGCCGTCCACGTCCTGTGCTGGGACATCACGCCGGCAGACCACGAGTGGCTCCAAGCTCACGCCGATGATGTCGAGGCGTGCGCGGAGTACCTGCACGCCGGCGGGGTCGCCTGTGCGCTCGCGCACCCGTTCTTCTCGGTCGCGGCGCCGCTGACGCCGGCGCACCGCCGCCGCCTTGCGCGGCTCTTCCCCGTGTGGGAGACGCGCAACGGCTCGCGCGCGCGAGAGCTCAACCAGCCGGCCGCGATCTACATCGAGACGCGCGGCGGCGTCGGCGTCGGGGGGAGCGACGACCACGCCGGCGTCGACATCGGGCGCACCTGGACGGCGGCCCCGCGCGCGGCCTCGCCCGCCGAGTTCCTCGCGCACGTGCGCGCGGGGCGCTGCGCGGCCGGGGGCGACGAGGGCAGCGCCGCGAAGTGGACGCACGCGGCGCTGGCGATCGCGATCCGCACGCTCGGGGTCGGCGAGCGCGGGGCGCCGGCGCCCGACCCCGTGCGCGTCCTGCGGCTCGTCGAGCGGCTCATGCGCGACGCGGACGAGCGCGGCGGCGCGGCGATGGCCGAGCTCGGCCCCGACGACGCGCGGGCCATCCTGCGTGCCTACCTGGACGCCGTGGATCTCGACCTTCCCGCGGCCGAGGTGATCGCCTGGCTCCAGCGCGAGGACTTCCGCCACGCCGACCTCTTCCGGCGCGCCTGCCGCGTGCACGAGCGGCGGCTCGACGCCGCGGTCGACCGCGTACTCGCAGCTGCGACGGGCGGCGGCGGATACCTCGAGGCGGCGCTGGGCACGTTCGCCGCCGCGCTTCCGGCGCTGCCGTACGCGCCGTCGATCGCCGTGCTGGGCCGGGAGAAGGCCCGCCTGGTGCGCCGCGAGGGCGACCTGCCGCGGATCGCGCTCGTCGCCGACGGCGTCGGGTCCATGCACGGTGTCACGCACACGCTTGACGAGCTGCGCGAGCGCGGCGTGCCGGGCTTCGAGGTCGAGGTCGTCGGCACCGATCCGCACGTCGACCGCCGGCTCCCATCGGTGCGCGACGCGGACGTGCCGTTCTACCCGGGGCTGCAGGTCGGCGTGCCGGCGCTGCCGGCGATCGTCGAGGCGCTCGCCGACGGGCGCTACGACGCCATCCACGTCTGCTCGCCCGGGCCGGCGGGGATCGCCGCGAACCTCATCGGCCACATGGCCGGGCTGCCGGTGCTCGGCAGCTACCACACCGAGCTCGCGGCCTACGCGGGGCTGCGCGCCGGGGACGTCCGCCTGGAGGCCGGGATGCGCGCCGCCCTGGCGGCCTTCTACGGTCGCTGCGACGTCGTCCTCTCGCCGAGCGAGGCCTCCGACGAGATGCTGGGCGGCCTGGGCATCGCGCGCGAGCGGATCGCTCGCTGGGACCGCGGCGTCGACACCCGGCGCTTCCGGCCCGAGCTGCGTGATCCCGGGCGCTTCGGTCCCCCCGGCGCGATCGTCGTGCTCTACGCGGGGCGCCTGACACGGGAGAAGGGGGCGGATCTGCTGGCCGACGCGTTCCTCGCGGCGTACGCGCGCGACCCGCGCCTGCATCTCGTGCTCGCGGGCGGCGGTCCGGAGGAGGAGGCGCTGCGCGCCCGGCTCGGCGCCCACGCGACGTTCCTCGGCTGGCTCGACGGGGACGCGCTCGCCGTTGCGTACGCGAGCGCCGACCTGTTCCTGTTCGCGAGCCGCACCGACACGTTCGGCCAGGTGCTGCTCGAGGCCCAGGCGTCCGGGCTGCCGGTGGTCGCGGTCGACGAGGGCGGGCCGCGCGCGATCGTGCGCGACGGGCGCACCGGTCTGCTGTGCCCGCCGCACCCCGACGCGCTGGCGGCCGCGGTGCTGGAGCTCGGTGGCCGCCCGCTGCTGCGCGGACGCCTCGCCGCAGGCGCGCTCGCCGACGTGCGCGAGCGCACCTGGGAGCGCTCGCTGCACCGCCTGGCGGACGGCTACCGGCGCGTGCTGCAGGCCCGCGACGCCGACGCGGCGCCGGCCCGGAGGGCGGCGGGGTGAAGACGAGCCGCCGGGAGATCGCGGTCGCGCTGCATGACGTCGAGCCGGCGACGTTCGAGCGCTGCGCGCTGATCCGCGACTGGCTCGACGACCACGGCATCGGTCGCGTGACGCTGCTCGTCGTGCCCGCGCCGGACCTGCACCCGATCAGCGATCGCAGCCAGGAGCTCGTCGCCTGGCTCGACGAGCGCCGCCGCGCCGGTGACGCGATCGCCCAGCACGGCCTGCGCGACCGCTGCTCGCGGCCCGCGGGCATGGCCGCGCGCGCCGGGTTGCCGGGTGCGCGCCGGCCGGATGCGGAGTTCGCCGGGCTCGACCCGGCGGAGACACGCCGCGCCGTCGATGCGGGTTGGCGAATCCTGCGGCTCGCCGGCCTGGAGCCGCAGGGCTTCGTCGCACCGGCCTACGCATACACGCCCGCGCTCCACCTGACGCTCGCGGCGCGCTTTCGCTGGTGGGCCGGCCAGACGCGCCTGTACTGCGCGGGCGGCCCGGCGCAGGGAACGGTCGTCGGCCCGGCGCTCGGGCTCGGCGAGCGTTCGGTGGCGCAGCGGCTGACCGGGCCGTGGCTGATCCGCGCCCGCGCCGCCTGCGCGGGGCGCGTGCTGCGCCTGGACGTCGCGCCGCGCGACCTGGAGCAGCCGCGCCGGGTCGGGGCGCTGGAGGCCGTCCTCGCGGGCGCGCGCGGGCGCGTCCCCGTCACGCTCGACGAGGTCGCCGCCGCCTGAGGCGCTCAGCGGCGCGGCGCCCGCACCGTGACCTTCAGCGCGTAGCGGCTCGGGGCGACCGGGATGGTCGGGTTCTGGATCGCCCCGATCCGTCCGATCAGGCGGTTCCACTGGCCGGGCTTGAGGATCGTGGCCATCTGCGCGCCGAGCTGCACGCTCTCGCCGGCCATCGGCCGAAAGCCGACGTGGATGTGGTCCCAGTGGTCGGGCAGGGCGAGCGTGTTGTCGGTGCCGGGGTATTGCATGAGCGTGATGATCTGGTGGGGCTTCATCGCGCCCTGCAGCGTGAGCAGGCGGCGCACGACGATGTCGGTGAGCGAGCCGGGGCCCTGGTGGCCGGCGATCGGGGTGCCGTTGATCTCGGCGATGTCGACGGCGTCGCCGGTGCTGTGCTCGGAGATGTTGCCGCTCGTCGTGTACAGGCTGTGCCCGCACTTCAGCGCGGTGACGGTCGGCTTGAAGCCGCTGGCGACGAGGAACTCGAGCGTGGCGAGCACGCGCCGGTCGATCGCGCCGGCCTCGATGTCCTGGCGCCCGCAGGCGTAGATGCTCACCGCGGGGTCGCTGAGCACGCGGCGCTCGAGCGCCTCCTTGCTCATGAGCAGGATCTGGCCCACGGTCGCCCCGTCGCCGGCCGCGGCCGCGCCGGCCAGCAGCGGGTCGCGCGAGCCGTAGACGTTCGTCGACGCCAGCAGCCGCCAGCCGTCGAGGATCGGCGTCGGGTCGATGCGTGGCGCGCCGGAGCCCGCCGGTCGGATCTCGAAGTGCAGATGCGGCGCCCGCGCCAGGCCGAGCTGCCGCGCCGCGGCGGCGGCGGCGGCCGTGCCCGTGCCCCAGCGCAGCGAGGCGCGACCGACGCGGCCGAGGATCGAGCCCGCGATGACGCGCGAGCCCCGCTTGAGGGGCAGCAGCGCGACCTCGTCGCGGCGCAGCAGGTAGGGCGGGGCCAGGTAGCGGCTGAGATCGCCGGCCTGCACCGCCTGGACGGCGCTGCGCGCCTGTGCCGCAGCGGTGGCGAGTTGGCGCGCGCCGCCGGCGTGGTAGGCGTTGACGCGCGCCGGATCCGCGAACAGACGCTCCTTGAGCACGCGCGGGCGCGCGCTCCTGCGCGTCGTGGCCGTCCGATGGGCCGCGGCGGCCTGTGTCGAGGTCTGGCGCCCGGCCGTGGCGGGCGCGGTCGGCCGCGGGTCGCTCCGCGGCGTGCGAGCGGCCGCTTTCGCGGCGGCGGCGGCGTCCCGGCGCGGCACGACGTGCGCGGGGCTCACGGACGCCAGATGCGCATAGGTGTAGGTGTTGCCGTAGGCGTCCTGCAGCCTCACGAACCGCCCCAGGCGCCGCGTGACGCCGACGCCGACGACCGTGCCGTCCTGCACGGCGACGGCCGCCGCGCCGGGCCGCGCGTAGATGTCGGTCGCCTGCCGGCCGGTGGTCGGGGCGACGGCGACGGACGCGTTGCCGCTGCCCTTGACGGCTGCGCGCGCCGCGGCCGCGCTGTACTGGCTCGCGTAGGAGGCGGTGCCGGTGACGGGGAAGCGGCCCAGCGTCAGCCCGGTCAGTGCCGAGACGAGGTCGTCGGGCAGCGCGGCGAGCGACGAGGCGCGCTGCATCACGGAGTCGACGTACCACTGCGCGTGGTTGTAGGCGAAGATCGCGGCCTGCAGGTTCGTGTCGCCTCCGGCGGCCTTCAGGTAGCGCGCCGCGCTGAAGATCGCGTCGACCGGGTTGTAGGGATCGGCACGGCCGTCGTTGTTGGCGTCGACGCCGTAAGTCGCCCACGTCCCCGGCATGAACTGCATCCATCCCACGGCGCCCGCGGTGGAGACGCTGAGGTTGCGCCCGTAGTCCGTCTCGATCTCGTTGATCGCGGCCAGGACCTCCCAGCGGATCCCGTACTCGATGCCGGCCGCCTGGTAGATCGGCAGCAGGAACGGCGGGACGCGGAAGCTGTCGATCATGACGTCCGGCACGCCGGTCGCGGGCGGGGCGTTGAGCGGCGAGGGCAGGTTGGCGAACGGCGTCGTGGAGGCGGTCGTCGGTGCCGGCGCGTTCGCCGGCGCCTTCACCTTCGTCTTGGAGCTCGCCGCGGGGTGCCGGGGCCGGCTCGCGCCCGGCGTCGCCTTCGGCCTGGCCACCGGCGGCGGCGTGGCGACCTGGACGTCGAGCGTGCCGAGGTCATTGGTGGTCGTCGTCGGCGCGGGCGCCGGCGCCGGCGTCGTGCTGGCCGGCTGCGTGGGCGCGGCCGGGGTCGTGTCGGTGCTCGCGGCCGGCTGGACCTGGTCCTGGGCGGACGCGTTCCCGGCCAGCGCGGCAGCCGCGACGAGAGCAGCCGCAGAGGCGGCTGTGCCGGTGCTCCTCCGAATCACGATCACGCGTTTCTATCGGAAACGCGGGCCCCGTGCAGCAGGTTCCCCTGGAACTCGGCCCCGCTGCGCATCCGGGCCGTCAGCGTCCGGTGGGCTCGCCGCGCCAGCGGCCGCGCTTGAGCGCGATGCCCTCGAGCAGGTGCGCGACGTGCTCGCACGCGTCGATGCTCTGCTCCAGCGAGGCGAAGAGATCCTTCCAGCGGATCACGACCATGGGGTCGACACCGCCGTTGAACAGCGAGCCGAGCGCGTCGCGGCTGAGGCGGTCGCCCTCGTTCTCGAGGCGGTGGATCTCGACGAGCGCCGGGCCCAGGTCGGCGCCCGAGCGCAGCGAGCGCAGCGCCTGCGCGACCTGCTCGCCCGCGCCGACGAGCACGTCGCACATCAGCACCGCCTGCTCCATCGGTGCCTCGACCTGGTAGACGCCGAGCGTGTCCGCCGTCTGCTCGGCGTAGTCGACGATGTCGTCGAGCGCCGTCGCGAGGGCGTAGCCGTCCGCGAAGCTGAATGGCGCGCGCACCCGGCCTGCTCCGAGGCGGTGGATGATGTCGTGCGTGATCCGGTCGCCCTCGTGCTCGCTGACGACGAGGTCGCTCGTCAGCTCGGCGCGCTCGGGGTAGTCGGTCACGACCTCGCGCAGCAGCAGCGTCGCGCGCTCGACGTTGCGCCCGGACTCCTCGTAGAGGTCCAGCAGCGTGCGGTCGTACGGGCGGCGCAGCGGCGACACGCGGGCGCACGGTAGAGCGCCCGTGCGCCGCTGTTGACGAAGTTCACGACTCGTTCACATGGAGTTCACCGCTGCGTAACGTCCGGGCGCCGTCAAGGGCCGATGCTGACCATCGCGATGGACGTGGCCGGAGAGAGGTGGGACGGCGAGGCCGGCGTGCTCCGCTCCGGCCTGCTCGAGGTCCGGCCGGAGGAGGGGCTGGCGACGGTCGCCGGCACGGCGCTGCCGCTCTCGGTGCGCGAGTTCGGGCTGCTCGCCGAGCTCGCCCGCAGCGAGGGGCGGATCGTGCGCCGCGAGGATCTGTACGCGCGCGTGTGGGGGACGCCGCTGCGCGCGGGCGACCGGACCATCGACGTGTACATCCGCAAGCTGCGCGTGAAGCTCGAGCGCGCGCTGCCGGACTGGCGCTTCATCCACACGCACGTGGGCTTCGGATACCGCTTCCATCCCGAGCGTTCACAGGGAGTTCACAACGCAGTCACACCTGGATAACAGGCTGCCGGGGGGCAGATGGAACCCTCGGGCCACGTCATCAAACGAGGAGACCTCATGAGGTACCGGATTCCGGCGGCGATCGGCGCAGCGGCACTCGCGCTTGTCGTCGCCGCCTGCGGCAGCAGCAGCTCCAGCACATCGAGCACGGCGAAGTCCAGCGGCACGGCCAACGGCGCCGGCTCGACCTTCGCGGCCCCGATCTACCAGCAGTGGGGGAGCAACCTGAAGGGCCAGGGCGTCACCATCAACTACCAGGCCGTCGGCTCCGGCGCGGGCATCGCTCAGCTGCAGGCCGGCACCGTCGACTTCGCCGGCAGCGACCCGCCGCTCGCCGCAGCCGACAAGGCCGGCCTGAAGAAGGGCCCGGTCACGCAGCTGCCGATGGCGCTCGGCGCGATCACGGTCTCCTACAACGTCTCCGGCCTGAAGACGGGCCTGAAGCTCGACGGCGCCACGATCGCGAACATCTTCCTCGGGAAGATCACGAAGTGGAACGATCCCGCGATCGCCGCACTCAACCCCGGCATCAGCCTGCCGAGCCAGACGATCTCGGTCGTGCACCGCTCGGACTCGTCGGGCACGACGAAGGGCTTCGCGGCCTTCCTGGCTGCCTACAGCCCGACGTGGAAGAGCAAGGTTGGCGTCGACAAGACGCTGAACTGGCCGACGGGCACCGGTGCCAAGGGCAACGACGGCGTCGCCGCCGCGATCAAGCAGACGCCCGGCGCAGTCGGGTACGTCGAGCAGGCCTACGCGCTGCAGAACAACTTCACCTACGCGAGCGTGAAGAACAGCAGCGGCAACTACATCGCGCCGACGCTCAACTCGACGACGGCCGCGGCCGAGGGGATCACGATCCCGTCGGACCTCGGGATCACGACCATCAACTCGCCCAACCCGCAGGCCTACCCGATCGCCTCGCAGACGTTCGTGGACATGTACACGGACCTCTGCAAGGACGGCGGCATGAGCAGCCAGAACGCCAAGGCGCTGGCCGCGTTCGTGAACTACGGGCTCGGTGACGGCCAGACCGTGCTCACGCAGCTCTCGTACGCGAAGCTCCCGTCCTCGGTGCTGACGCCGACGAAGACCGCGGCGAGCAAGCTGACCTGCAACGGCCAGCCGATCTCGTAGCACCGTGGAAGCAGGCGCCCTCACCACGCGCGACGATCTCGCGGCCGCCGGGCTCGCGGGGTCGTCGCGCGGGCGCCTCGCCGACCCGGCGTTCAAGTGGTTCCTGACGATCCTCGCGGTGCTGATCCTCGCGATCATCGTCTTCTTCTTCGTCTTCCTCATCAACAAGGCGAGCCCGGCGATCTCGAAGTTCGGGCTCTTCGGCTTCACCTTCGGGGCCGAGTGGAACGTCTCGAAGAGCGTCTACGGCGCGTGGCCGCTGCTCGTGGGCACGCTCATCACCTCGGCCGTCGCGCTCGTGATCGGCGTGCCGATCGCGCTCGGCGCGGCGCTGTACATCACAGAGCTGTGCCCCGCCAGGCTGCGCGCCCCGCTGACAATGCTGCTCGAGCTGTTGGCCGCCGTGCCCTCGGTCGTCTACGGCCTGTGGGGCGTCTTCTTCCTGATCCCCAAGCTGAGGCCGGCCGAGCAGTGGTTCGCCGACACGTTCAGCTTCCTGCCGTTCGTCGGCGGGTCGGTCGCGGGGCCGAACTACTTCATCGCCGGCCTGATCCTCGCGATCATGATCCTGCCGATCGTCAGCGCGATCAGCCGCGAGGTCATCTCGACCGTGCCGGCGGAGCTCAAGGAGGGTGCGCTCGCCCTCGGCGCGACCCGCTGGGAGATGATCCGCCTGGCGGTGCTGCCGTATTCCCGCGCGGGCATAGCCGGCGCGATCATGCTCGGCCTCGGGCGCGCGGTCGGCGAGACGATCGCGGTCACGCTCGTGATCGGCAACGCGCCGCAGATCGGCAAGCAGATCTTCGACCAGGGCTACACGCTCGCGGCCGTGATCGCGAACGAGTTCGGCGAGGCGGCGAACAACAAGCTCCACTCGGCCGCCCTGATCGCCGCGGGCCTCGTGCTCTTCGTCCTGACGCTGCTCATCAACGCGATCGCGCGGTACATCGTCGTGCGCGGCAACCGCATGCGCGACATCCCGCCGCCCGAGGAGGAACTGACCATGCCGACGACGGGGCCGCTCATCGGCGGGCCGGTGATGCAGTGAGCGACGTGCCCGCCAACGCGCTCGCGCCGATCAGCGCTCGCCGCCGGCACACCGACCAGGTGATGCGCGCGGTGCTGCTGATCGTGACGCTGCTCGCGCTCGTGCCGCTCGTGCTGGTGATCCTGCGGCTGCTCACCTCGGGGCTCAAGGCGATCAGCTGGGACTTCTTCACGACGGATCCCAGCGGGAACTTCCTCGGGAACCCCGGCGGCATCAAGAGCGCGATCCTGGGCACCATCGAGATGATCGCCGTCGCCGCGCTCATCACGATCCCGATCGGCATCGGCGTGGCCCTCTACCTCGTCGAGTACGGCAAGCAGGGACGGTTCGCGGCGACCGTCCGCTACTTCGTCGACGTGCTCACCGGCGTGCCGTCGATCGTCTTCGGCCTGTTCGTGTACGTCGCCCTGGTGGTCGGCAACGTCGGCGGGTCGGGGTTCGCGGCGTGGAAGGGCGCGCTGGCGATCGCGCTGCTGATGCTGCCGATCGTCACGCGCTCGGCCGAGGTCGTGCTGCTGCTCGTCCCCGACGGCCTGCGTGAGGCGGCGCTCGCGCTGGGCGCGCCGCGCTGGAAGGTCGTCACGCGCGTCGTGCTGCCCACCGCGGCGCCCGGCCTCGTCACGGGGTCGCTGCTGGCGATCGCGCGCGGCGCGGGGGAGACCGCGCCGCTCCTCTTCACCGCCGCGATCGTGCAGGGCACGTCGTTCAACCTCAACGCCCGCATGAACTCGCTGCCCGCCCAGATCTTCGCCGACGTCGGCCAGGCGCAGGACCGGCTGGTCGCACGCGCGTGGGGCGCGGCATTGACGCTCGTGACCATGATCCTCATCCTGAACATCGTCGCGCGCCTCGTCGCGCGCAGGAGCCGCTCCACATGACCGAGCCCGAGAGCACCGAGCACGAGACGCCCGTTCAGGACGACACCATCCGCAAAGAGGATCCGCCCGTGAGCGCAGAACCCGAGCCCGCCCGGTCATCCGCCGAGCCGCGATCGCTCGCGGGTGCCGTCACGCCCGCCAAGGAGAAGCCCGAGCAGACCGGCCACACGGTCACGCTGAAGTCCGTCGATGCCTACTACGGCGAGCAGCGCGCGGTGCGGGACGTCGACATCGAGTACGCCGCCAACCGCGTCACGGCGATGATCGGCCCGTCGGGCTGCGGCAAGTCGACGCTGGTGCGCTGCATCAACCGCATGCACGAGGAGATCCCGGGGGCGCGCTGCGAGGGCCACGTGCTGCTCGACGGCGCCAACATCTACGGGAGCGGCGTCGACGTGACCGCCGTGCGCCGGGCGATCGGCATGGTCTTCCAGAAGCCGAACCCGTTCCCGACGATGTCGATCTACGACAACGTCGCGGCCGGCGTCCGGCTCACCGGGCGCAAGGACGTCAAGCTCGACGAGCGCGTCGAGCAGTCGCTGCGCGGCGCGGGGCTGTGGGACGAGGTCAAGGACCGCCTCGGGCGACCGGGCATCGGCCTGTCGGGCGGCCAGCAGCAGCGACTGTGCATCGCCCGGACGATCGCCAACGAGCCCGAGGTGATCATCATGGACGAGCCCTGCTCGGCGCTCGACCCGATCGCGACGCTCAAGGTCGAGGATCTCATCCACGAGCTCAAGCGCCGCTACACGATCATCATCGTGACCCACAACATGCAGCAGGCCGCGCGCGTGGCGGACACGACCGCGTTCATGCTGATGGGCGAGCTCGTCGAGCACGCCGAGACCCAGAAGATCTTCACGAACCCGGACGACCCCCGCACGGAGGAGTACGTCACGGGCAAGTTCGGCTAGGCCGAAGGAAGGCGGACCACATGCCGGAGCTGCGTCACGAGTTCCACGAGCGCCTGGCCGAGCTCGAGGTCCAGGCGCTCGGTGCCCTGGACATCGTCGTCGAGCAGCTCGACCGCGCGCTCGAGGCGCTCGAGCAGCAGGACGTCGAGCTCGCGACGTTCGTCATCGCCGACGACGACCGCGTGGACGGGCGCTACCTCGAGGTCCACCAGGGCATCCTGTCGCTGCTCGCGCTGCAGGCGCCGGTGGCGACGGACCTGCGTCTCGTCGCCGCGCTCCTGCACGTCATCAAGCACGCCGAGCGCATGGGCGACCAGTGCGTGAACGTCGCCAAGCTCATCCCGCTGGTCGGCAACGAGCCGCCGGTCGTGCCGGAGCTGCTCGAGCACGTGCTGCGCATGGGCACCTGCGCGCGCGCCCAGGTCGTCGAGGCGAAGCTCGCCTTCCACGACCGCGACGTCGAGCTCGCCGCCGACCTCTCGCGCCAGGACCGCGAGGTCAACCGCCTGAACAAGGAGGTCTTCCGGATGGCGGTGATGGTCGGCGACGACGAGGACAAGCGCGAGTGGGCGATGGTCATGACACTCGTCGCGCGGGCGCTCGAGCGCATCGGCGACAACGCGGTCGGCGTCGGCGAGCAGACGATCTTCGTCAAGACCGGGCTCTTCCGCGAGTTCCCGATCGACGCGCCGTCGGGCGTCTGAGGGGGCGTCCGGGGGTCTGTGAAGATCCCGTGAAACCGGAAGGCGGACTGTTCGCCGGGGCCTGTGAGCCCCTAGACTGCGCCGCGTATGACCGACCGGACCAGCGAGCACCCGGGCCCTGAGCGCCAGGGTGCACAGGCCGCCGGCGCGGCGCCGCGCGTGGCGATCATCGACACGGACTCGGGGTTCCTCCAGGTCCTGACCAAGCGGCTCGACCGCCTCGGCTGGGAGCACCGCACGCTCGCAAGCCCGGTGCCGCCGGAGGACCTCGTCGCGATGCGCGTCGGCGCGCTGATCGTCGACCTCGGCGTCCTGGGCCCGCAGGCGTGGGAGTACCTCGAGCGCGTGACCGCCGAGCTGCCCGGGCTGGGGGTCGTCGTCTGCGGCCGCTCGTCGGTCGCCCAGCGCGTGCGCGGGTTGCGACTGGGCGCGGACGACTGGCTGGCCAAGCCCTGCCATCCGGAGGAGCTGATCGCGCGCGTGGAGGCGGTCGTGCGCCGGCGGCGGCGCACCGAGTCGCGGGCGCAGGCCGAGCCGGTCCTCGTCGGTGAGCTCGAGATCCGCGCCGATCGCTTCCAGGCGTTCGTGGCCGGTCACTCGATCGACCTCACGCGCCGCGAGTTCGAGTTGATCGAGCTGCTGGCGGGCGCGCAGGGCCGGGTGCTCGAGCGCGAGGAGATCTACCAGCGGGTCTGGGGCTACGCGATGGCGCGCGGCGACCGCTCGGTCGACGTGTTCGTGCGCAAGCTGCGCCAGAAGCTCGAGAAGGCCTCGCCGCAGTGGCGCTACATCCATACGCACTTCGGGGTCGGCTACCGCTTCGCGGCCGAGCCGGCCGAGGGCGCGATCGTCGTGCCGGACACGCTGCCGGCGGACGTCGCCGCGCCCGCGGCGCAGCCCGCGGCCGAGCGCACCGCGCTGTAGCCACGCGCCACTGATCTACGCTGTCGGCGTGACCGCCGCGCGCAACATCGCGATCGTGCTCGCGATCGCCGCGGCGATCGAGTTCCTGCCAGGCGGCACCGACACGGCCGCGATCGTCTGGCGGACCCTGTCGCTGGCCTTCATCGGCGTCGTCGCGTTCGGCCTGGCCTACCTCTACCGCCGCCACCGCACCGATCTCGAGGCGCTGCCCGCAGCCCTGCGCGCGCTCGGCTACGCCGCGGTGGGCGCGCTCGTGCTGGCGTTCGCGGGGTACTCGCGCATGACGGCGACCGCCGGCGGCGGCGTCGAGTTCGCCGTGATCGTCGGCCTCGCCGTGCTCGCGCTCGTCGTCGTCTGGCGGAGGTATCGCGCGCTCCTGTGACGGCTCTTGACAGCGAGAACTAATAGTCGTAGTCTAGTGACTACGCTAGTTAGTCACGCTGCGAACGGAGACCGTCATGCCCACCGCCCCTGCTGCCACGACCACCACCGTCACCCGGATCAGTCGCTTCGGGTTCGTCAACGCCTACCTCGTCCCCGAGGCCGACGGGCTCACGCTCATCGACACGATGATCCCGCGCAGTGCGCCCGCGATCCTGCGGGAGGCGGAGCGCCTCGGTGCTCCGATCGTGCGCGTGGCGCTCACGCACGCCCACGGCGACCACATCGGCTCGCTCGATGCGCTTGCCGCGGCGCTGCCGCAGGCACAGATCCTGATCTCCGAGCGCGAGGCGCCGATGCTGCGCAAGGACCTCGCGCTGCGCCCCGGGGAGCCGGCCGCGAAGCTCCGCGGCGGCTGGCCGGGAGCGCAGGCGCAGCCGTCGGCGACCGTCGTGCCCGGCGATCGCATCGGCTCGCTGCAGGTCGTCGCCGCGCCCGGGCACACGCCAGGCCAGGTCGCGTTCCTCGACACGCGCGACGGGACGCTCTACTGCGCCGACGCGTACACGACCGTCGGCGGCGTGGCGACGAGCGCAGCGGTGAACTGGCGCTTCCCGCTCTCGACGATGGCGACCTGGGACCGCCCGACCGCCCTGCGCTCGGCGATCGCGCTGCGTGCGCTGGATCCGGCGCGCCTGGCACCCGGTCACGGCCGCGTCGTTGACGCCCCCGGCGCGGCGATGGACGCCGCGATCGCGAAGGCGCAGCGGGGGCGCTGATGCCGCGCCGCGGGCTCGATCGCGAGCAGGTCGTCGACGCGGCGGTGCGGATCGCCGACGCCGACGGCCTGCAGGCCGTCAGGCTCGCGCGCGTTGCGGGGGAGCTCGGCGTGCGCGCGCCGTCGCTCTACAACCACGTGGCGAGCCGCGAGGCGCTGCAGCGCGAGATCGCGCTGCGCGGCATCGCCGGCCTCACGGCCGCGCTCTCGCAGGCCGCGGTCGGGCGCTCGGGCCCCGACGCCGTCGCGGCGCTCGCGCACGCCTACCGCGCCTATGCGCACGAGCACCCCGGGTGCTATGCCGCGACGGTCGCCGCGCCCGCGGCCGGTGACGCCGAGCATGAGCAGGCTGCGGCCGGCCCTGTCGAACTCGTGGTCGCGGTGATCCGCCCGTGGGGGCTCGGGCCCGAGGCGCAGCTGCACGCCGTGCGCGTCATCCGCAGCGCGCTGCATGGCTTCGTCGCGCTGGAGGCGGGCGGCGGGTTCGCACTGCCGCTCGACCTGGACGACTCGTTCGAGGCGCTCGTCACGATGCTTGTGTGCGGCCTGGACGAGCGCGCGCACACCGCCTGAGCCGCGGCGCAGCGCCGTCGCAGAGTGGGCGTGGCGCCGTGACGCGTCGCGCACGAGCCTGCGCACATGAACCGGGCCGGCGAGTGTGGGCAGGCGAGCGTGGAGCTCGTCGCGCTGCTGCCGCTGATCGCCGCGCTCGCGCTCGCGGGCTGGCAGGGCGTCGTCGCCGCGCAGGAACGCTGGCTTGCCGCCGGCGCCGCCCGCGCCGCGGCGCGCGCGCAGCTCGTGGGACGCGATCCCGGCAGCGCCGCCCGCCGCCTCCTCCCCGGCGGGCTGGCGCGCCGCGTGCAGGTGGCACGGCGCGCCGACGGGCGGATCGAGGTGCGCCTGCCGGTCGAGACGGTCGTGGGCGGCCTGCGGCTGGGGAGCGTGCGGGCGCTCGCGGGCCCGTCCGGGGGCGGAGCGTGAGGTCCGCGCGCGGCCAGGCGACGCTCGAGCTGCTGGCGGCGATCCCACCGGCGATGCTGGTGCTCGCCGCGGTCGTCCAGCTGCTCGCGGCGGGCGCCTGCCGCGAGCTGGCCGGCGACGCGGCGGGCGCGGGTGCGGCGGCGCTGCTGCAGGACCGCGACCCGCTCGCGGCGGCGCGCGCCGCGCTGCCGGGATGGTCGCGCGCGCACCTGTCTGTGACCGTGCATGGGCGCCGCGTGCGCGTCGAGCTGCGCCCGCCCGCGCTCGTCCCGGGCCTCGCCGGGCAGCTTCGCACCGTGTCGATCGCCGACGCCGGGCCGCGCGCTTGAGCGCGATCGCGTGCGCGCTGATCGGCCGCGGTGAGGACCTGGAGCCGTGGGCCGCGGCCGCTGCGCTCGCGCTCGCGCCCGGCCGCAGCGCCGCAGCGGTGCTGTGGTGGGCGGGCCCCAGCGAACCGCCTGGTGGGCCGGTGCGGTCGCCTGCTCCGGCCGCCCGCGCGGCCCGCGCGGCGGCCGCGGCACTCGATGCGGTGGGCCTGCAGCCCGCGCCGCGCGGGCGGCTCGTGTGGGCCGAGCTTCCGCCAGCGGGGCCGGCCGCTGCGGCCGCCGCCGAGCGCGCCGCCGCGGCGCTGGACGGTCGCTGCGTGCTTGCGCTCGCCGGCGCGCGCGGGGCCGCGCTCGAGCGCCTGCTGGACGGCGTCCCGTGCGTCGGCGTCGTCGCCGCGCCCGGCGGGCCGCTCGCGGGCCTCGCGCTCGAGGGCCTCGAGCGATCGGGGCGGGCGGGACACGCGCTCCCGCCCGCGCCGGTCCCGGCCGGGCTGCTCGCGCGCGCGGGCCTGCTCGTCCCCGGCGGGATGCGCCGGGCGCTCGAGCCCGTGCTCGGCAGGCGCCCGTGAGGGGCCGGGAGCGCGGGCAGGCGCTCGTCCTGCTGCTCGCCGCCATCGCCGCGGTGGCGGCGGGGGCCGTCGTCCTCGGCTGGCTCGCCGCCGGGCTCGCTGCGCACGCGGCACGCCAGCGCGCCGCCGACCTCGCCGCGCTCGCAGGGGCGCGGGCGCTGCTCGACGCGCGCCCGCGCCTGGCCGAGCGCGGACCGCGCCGGCTCACGGCGGCGGGGTACCTTGCGCTCGCCCGCGCGACCGCGAGGCGCACCGCGCAGCGCAACGGCGCGCACGCGGTCGCCGTGACATTCGGCCCGGGCGCGCTCCCCGGGCGCGTGCGCGTCGTCGTGCGCGACGTCCTGCGCGTTCCCGGCGCAGCCGCCGTCAGCGACCACGCGAGCGCCGTCGCGGAGGTGTCGCAGACCGCGCTCGCGCCGATCGGCGACGGCGCGTACCGGGGACCGTTCGCGCTGCGCCAGGGCAAGCCGATGCGTCCTGACGTGGCACTCGCGTTCGATCGCCTCGACGCCGCTGCACGTCGCGCCGGCGTGCCCCTGACGATCGTGAGCGCCTTCCGCTCGGACCGCGAGCAGGCCAGGCTGTTCGCGGCGCATCCCGACCCGCGGTGGGTGGCGCCGCCTGGGCGATCGCTGCACCGGCTGGGAACCGAGCTCGACCTCGGCCCGCCCGCGGCCTACGGCTGGCTGCGCGTGCACGCCGGGGCGTACGGCTTCGTGCGCCGGTACCCGTGGGAACCCTGGCACTTCGGGCTCGGGCGCAACCCGGGCAGCGCGTCCGTCGGGTTTGCGCCGGCGAGCGGCGGGGCGGCGAGCGCGGTCCCCCCGTACGTTCCGCGGGCGCTCGCCGGGCCGCTGCGCGCCGCCTCGCGGCGCTGGTCGGTGGGCGCAGCGCTGCTGGCCGCCCAGCTGCAGCAGGAGTCGGGCTTCGACGCTCGGGCGCGCTCCCCGGCCGGAGCGCTGGGGATCGCGCAGTTCATGCCCGCGACGGCGCGTGCCTACGGGCTGGCCGACCCGTTCGACCCGCGCGCCTCGATCGACGCGCAGGCGCACCTCATGCACAACCTGCTGCGACGCTTCGGCTCGGTGCCGCTGGCGCTGGCCGCCTACAACGCCGGCGCCGGCGCGGTGGCGGCCTGCTGGTGCGTGCCCGGGATCGCGGAGACGCAGGGCTACGTTCAACGGATCGTCGCGCTCGCGCGCGGCGGCGGGCTCGGCGCGGGCGGCGGCGGGCCGCTCGTGCGGCTTGTGGCGTGAAGCCGGACGCGCGGCGCGATGCGGCAGACTGCGCGGGCCATGGCGCCGTTCGTCCACACGCTGCGCGTGCGCTACCACGAGTGCGACGCGCAGGGGATCGTCTTCAACGCGCAGTACTTCGCCTACTTCGACATCGCGATGACCGAGCTGTGGCGCGCGGCGTTCGAGCGCTCGTACGCCACGATGATCGCCGACCACGGCATCGACATGGTCGTCGCCGAGGCGACGGCGCGGTTCCTCGGCTCGGCGCGATTCGACGACCTCGTCGACCTCGAGGCGCAGATCACGCGCCTGGGCACGACGGGGATCACGACGCGCATGCGCGTCCTGCGCGCCGGCGAGCTGCTCGTGGAGGGCGAGCTGCGCCACGTGTTCGTCGACGCGACCTCGTGGACCAGCACCCCGATGCCCACGGCCGTGCGCAGCGCGCTGGGCCGGTTCGCGGCCCCCTCCTGAGGACCCGGCAAGCGGCGCGGCGCGCGCTCGGGCCGTGGTACCGTCGCGCATCCGCCGGCCGCACGGAGCGCGCACCGGCGGACACCCTCAGGAGATCGCCCGTGAGCAGGCACATCCTCGCCGCCCTGGCCGGCGCCATCGTCATGGCGCTCGCCGCCGTCCCGTCCGCCGTCGCCAAGAGCGCCCCGCAGCACGGCTGTGACCCGATCGACCCGCGGGCCTGCCTGCTGCCCTACCCGGACGACTACTTCACCGTCGCCGACAGGCGCGCGGACACCGGCCGGCGCCTGAACCTCAACCCGACGGAGCTGCCGGCCAACACGAAGGGGCAGACGGTCGACACGACCGACTACGACCGCAGCGACGGCTTCAGCCCTGGCACCGGCATCCTCACCTACGTCCCGGGGATCGACCTGAAGAAGACGGGCGCCGTCCCGATCAACGACCTGCGCGAGAGCCTGGATCCCGGCCAGCCGATCGCCGTCATCGATGCACAGACCGGCAGGCGCCAGCTCGTGTGGGCCGAGCTCGACTCCGGGGCCACGACCGCCAAGGACCGGATCCTCATGATCCACCCGGCGCGCAACTTCGACGAGGGCCACCACTACATCGTGGCGCTGAGCAACCTGCGACGCGCGAACGGCTCGATCATCCAGCCGAACCCGGCCTTCAGGGCGCTCCGCGATGGGCTTCGGGTCAAGAGCCCCGCCCTGGCCGCGCGCCGCAAGCACTTCGCGTGGATCTTCGCGACGCTGCGCAAGAAGGCGAAGATCAAGCGCTCGTCGCTCTACCTCGCCTGGGACTTCACGGTCGCCAGCCAGCGCAACATCGAGGAGCGCATGCTCTCGATCCGCGACGGCGCGTTCCATGTGCTCGGCGACGACAACCTCGTCGACGGCAAGGTCAGCGGCCGGCCGCCGGCGTTCCACATCGACAGCGTGCAGGACTTCGCGCCGTGCGATCCCGGTGGCTGCAAGGACGGGCAGAGCGACCAGCTCGCCCGGAAGGTCACCGGGACGATGATCGCCCCGTGCTATCTCGACAAGCGCGGCTGCCCGCCGGGGTCGCGCTTCGCGTACCGCAAGCTCAAGAAGACCGCGTTCGCCTGGATCCCGCGGCGCATCCCCGGGAACACGATGAACGCGCAGTTCGAGTGCATCATCCCGCGCGCGGCGATGACGGCGCCCGCGCGCGCCGCGCTCTACGGCCACGGCCTCTTCGGCAGCCCGGACGAGGTGATGGCCTCGAACGTGCAGGCGATGGCCCAGGAGCACGACTTCGTCTTCTGCGCCACGCGCGAGATCGGGATGGCCGATGAGGACGTCCCGAACGCGATCTCGATCCTCAAGGACTTCTCCGGCTTCCCCTCGCTCGCGGACCGCCTCCAGCAGGGGATGCTGAACGCGCTGCTGCTCGGGCGCCTGATGATCCATCCGCAGGGCCTCATCCACCAGGCGGCGTTCCAGACCCCGTCCGGCAAGCCCACCATCGACACGTCCGCGCTCTTCTACGACGGCAACAGCCAGGGGGCCATCTTCGGCGGCGCGCTGACAGCGGTCGCGCCGGACTTCCAGCGCGCCGTGCTCGGGGTGCCGGGCATGGACTACAGCCTGCTGCTCCCGCGCAGCGTTGACTTCGACACGTACGACCAGTTCTTCCAGCCGTCCTACCCCGACCGCTTCAATCGCATCCTGCTGCTGACCGTCGCGCAGACGCTCTGGGATCGCGGCGAGGCCGACGGGTGGGCCGAGCACATGACGGGCTCACCGCCGCCGAACTCGCCGCTCCACAGCGTCCTGCTCCAGGGAGCGGTCGGTGACCACCAGGTCGCGCAGATCAGCGCGGAGAACGAGGCGCGCACGATCAACGACGGGCACACGCAGGGAGCCGTGGGGCGCCTGCCCGCATACGACCCGGGTCGCACGTTCGACAAGATCCCGCTCTACGGGATCACCCCGGCGGGCTCGCTCACGCTCGGCTCGGCGATCGTCATGTGGGACAGCGGCCCGATCCGCGACGGCGGTGCGCTCGGGACCGACGTCGCCCCGCTCGGCGACGTCCCGCCGCGGGCCGGGAACGACCCGCACGAGCTCGTCCGGGCCACGCCGGCGGCGCGCCAGCAGAAGTCCGACTTCCTGCAGGTCAGCGGCCGCCTGACCGATCCGTGCCCGCCGGATCGCGGCTGCCACACGCAGGACTGGCCGTACTGACGCCTGACCGGCGCCCTACACCGCCGCCGGCTGGCGCGCCGGCGCGAGCTCGACCGGGATCCCGTTGAGGACGGCGGTCCCGGTCAGCGGCTCGAGCGTGCTCGAGTCGCCGAGAAGGTTGACGTTGGCCCCGGCGTGCGCGCGCGCCACGTTGAGCTCGACGCCGTCGAGGTCGTGGCCCCAGCCGTGCGGGACCGACACGACGCCGGGCATCACGTCCTCGGTCACCTGCGCGGTCAGCCGGATCTCCCCGTGGGCAGATGAGACGATCGCCTGCTCCCCGTCGGCGAGCCCGAGTCGCTCGGCGTCCTGCGGGTGCACGAGCACGGTGCAGCGCTCGGGGCCCGAGACGAGCTTTGGGATGTTGTGCATCCACGAGTTGTTCGAGCGCAGCTGGCGGCGCCCGATGAGCAGCAGCCCCTGCTGCGGCTCGCGCCGTGCCTCGAGCGCGTCGCGCAGCCGCGGCACGTCGTCGACGAGTGGGCCGGGCGCGAGCTCGATCCGGCCGCTGTCGGTGCGCAGCAGGTCGGGCACCCGCGGCTGCAGCGGCCCGAGGTCGACGCCGTGCGGCGCGGCCTCGAGCACGGCGAGCGTGAGGCCGCGGGGGTTCGCCCCGAACCCCTCGCCGTACGGACCGGTGCGCAGCATGAGGTCCAGCAGCCGCTCCGGGCCGACGCGCGGCGCCAGCGCGGCGAGCACCTCCTCGGGGTCGCGTCCCTCAACCGGCGAGCCCGTGGTGCGCACGGCGCGGCGCACGGCCTCGCCGGCGATGAGCTCGTCGATCGCGGCGATGTCCGCCTCGGCGCCGGCGCCGCCGGCGATGCCCGCCAGGCGCGCCAGGATCTGCCACTCGTCCAGGGCTCCCTCGGGCAGATCGAATACCGGGGGCGAGTAGTTCGCGATGTTGCGCACGGCGAACGGGTAGAGCGCGAGGTCGTAGTGCGCGCGCTCGAGCGTCGAGGGGACGGGCAGGATCACGTGTGCGTGGCGCGTCGTCTCGTTGAGGTAGATGTCGACGCTGACCATCAGGTCCAGGCGGTCGAGCGCCGCGGCCAGCCGGTCGCCGTTGGGCGTCGAGAGCACCGGGTTGCCGGCGATCGTGAAGAGCGCGCGCACCTGGCCCTCGCCGGGCGTCTCGATCTCCTCCGCCAGGCACGCGACGGGGAGCTCGCCGAACACCTCGCCGCGGCCGCCGACGCGTGAGGCCCAGCGGTGGATCGCCGTGCCGCGCCCGCGGCCCGGCGCACCCTGCGTATTGGCCGACCCGGCGGCCGGCGCGTTGAACATCGCGCCGCCCGGGCGGTCGAGGTTGCCGGTGAGGACGTTGACGACGTCCACGAGCCAGCTGGCGAGCGCGCCGAAGCTCTGCGTCGTGGTGCCGATGCGGCCGTAGACGGCCGCCGCCGGCGCCGCCGCCAGCTCGCGCGCGATCCGGCGGATCTCCGGCGCGGCGACTCCAGTGGCGTCCGCCACGGCCTCGGGGGTGAACGGCTGCGCCAGCGCGCGCACCTCGTCCAGGCCGGCGAGATGCGGGTCGAGGTGCGCACCCGGCGCGGCGAGCCCCTCGTCGAACAGCACGTGCACGAGCGCGAACAGCAGCAGCGCGTCGGTGCCCGGCCGGATGAAGTGGTGCTCGTCGGCCTCGCCGGCGGTGCGCGAGCGGCGCGGGTCGACGACGACGACCTTGCCGCCGCGTGCGCGGATCGCGCGCAGGCGCCCGCGCACGTTCGGGGCGGTCATGAGCGAGCCGTTGGAGACCATCGGGTCGGCACCGAGGATCAGCAGGTGATCGGTGCGGTCGAGGTCCGGAACCGGGACGCTCAGGGCGGTGCCGAACATCAGCGCCGACGCGAGCTGCTTGGGGAACTGGTCGATCGTGCTGGCCGAGTAGATGTTGCGGGTGCCGAGCGCCTTGAGCAGGGCGCGGCTGTAGAGCATCGCGCCGAGCGCGTGCGCGGTCGGGTTGCCCAGGTACGCGGCGAACGCCTGGCGGCCGTGGTCGGCGTCGACCCGGCGCAGGCGCTCGTCGATCTCGGCGAACGCCTCCTCCCAGGTGACGGCCTCGAACGTGCCGCCCGCGCGGCGGCGCATGGGGGTGCGCAGCCGGTCGGGGTCCTCGTGCAGCTCGTGGATGCTGGCGCCCTTCGGGCAGATGAACCCCTTGCTGAAGACATCACCGGCGTCGCCGCGCACGCGCGTCACGCGGTCGTCGTCGATCGTCAGCTCGAGTCCGCAGGTCGCCTCGCAGAGCGGGCAGGTGCGCAGCGCCGTTCTCGTCATGGGGGGATCCTACGCCGGTGCGCGCTCGTATCCTCGAGGTGAGGTGCCGGCACGGAGCGACAGCAGCGAGCGCGCGCAGCGGCTGCGCGAGCAGCGCCGGCGGCTCCCCGACGGACCCGGCGTCTACCTGTTCCGCGATGGCGCCGGCGAGGTCATCTACGTCGGGAAGGCGCGGTCGCTGCGCAAGCGCGTCGCGAGCCACTTCTCCAATCGCGTGACGCGCGGCGCCGCCGAGATGGTGGACGAGGCCGCGGACGTCGAGTTCCTGCTGCTGGCGACCGAGGCGGAGGCGCTGCTCGCCGAGCAGAACCTGATCAAGCGCCACCAGCCGCGCTTCAACATCCGCCTGCGCGACGACAAGAGCTACCCGTACATCGCGATCTCGATGGACGAGCAGTTCCCGCGCGTCTACTTCACGCGCGAGCGCCATCGCCGCAACCGCCTGTACTTCGGCCCGTACTCGAACGCCAAGCGCACGCGCGCGACGCTCGACGTGCTCGGCAAGGTCTTCCAGTACCGCTCGTGCACCGGCGCCGAGCCCGGACGGCGCTCCGGCTCGCCGTGCCTCGACTACCACATCAATCGCTGCGGCGCCCCGTGCGTCGGCTACGTGACGCGCGAGCAGTACCTCGAGGCGATCGACGGCGTGGTCGCGTTCCTCTCCGGCCGCTACCGCGAGATCGAGCAGCAGATCGGGGAGCGCATGAGCACCGCCGCGGCCGCGCAGGAGTACGAGACCGCGGCGCTCGAGCGCAACCGCCTGCGCGCCGTCCGCTCGCTGCTGGAGCGCCAGCGCGTCGCCAACGAGGGAGTCGGCTCGCTCGACGCCGTCGCCGTGGCGGTCGACGGCCGGGAGGCCAACGCGCAGGTCTTCCAGGTGCGCGACGGGGTTCTCGCCGACCGCCAGTCGTTCTACCTGGAGAACCCCGGGGAGCTGGGGCCGGGCGAGGTCGCACTCGAGTTCATCGCCCAGTACTACGAGGGCCGGCACGCCATCCCGCCGCAGGTGATCGTCCAGCACGAGCTCGGGGCGGAGGACCGCGCGATGCTCGGCGAGGCACTCGCCGGGCGGCGCGGCGCGGCGGTCGAGGTGCGCGCCGCCGAGCGCGGCGACAAGCGCCGGATCCTCGAGCTCGCCGAGCGCAACGCGCTGCTCGCGCTGGACCACGAGCGCCTGAAGGCCGAGCGCTCGCGGCGCCAGCGCGTCGAGGCGCTCGACGAGCTGCAGGCGGCGCTCGGGCTCGAGGCCCTGCCGGTCCGGATCGAGTGCTTCGACATCTCGAACCTGATGGGCACCCACGCGGTCGCCTCGATGGTCGTCTTCGAGGGCGGCGCTCCGAAGCGCTCGGACTACCGGCGCTTCACCATGCGCTCGCTCGCGGAGGGGGTCCCGGACGACTTCGCCGCGATGCGCGAGGTGCTCACGCGGCGGATCCGCAACTGGGAGAGCCAGCGCGAGCTCTCGCCGCACGACCCGGCGTTCAACGAGTCGTTCGCGGCGCTGCCGAACCTCGTCGTGATCGACGGCGGCAAGGGCCAGCTGTCGGCCGGGCTCGAGGTCCTGCACGACTTCCGCGAGCGCGGGGTGGCCGTCGTCTCGCTCGCCAAGCGGATCGAGGAGGTCTTCCTTCCCGGCAGCTCGACGCCGGTGGTGCTCGCGCATGACACCGCGGGGCTGCAGCTGCTGCAGCGGGTGCGCGACGAGGCCCACCGCTTCGCGATCGGCCACCACCGGACGCGCCGCGACCGCGCGATGACCGCCTCTGCGCTCGACGCGCTGCCAGGCGTCGGCCCGTCGCGCAAGAAGGCGCTGCTCGCGCACTTCGGGTCGCCCGACGCGGTGCTCGCCGCCAGCCGCGAGGAGCTCGAGGGCGTGCCCGGCCTGCCGCCGAAGGTCGCGCGCGACCTTCACACCTTCCTGCGCCGGCCGACGCCGTGAGCGCGCCGCACGCGCACGTGCGGCACCGGCCGGGCCGGCGTCGATACTTCACCTGATGCCCCCGGACGACAGCGCGCTCGCCGACCTCGTCGTCATCTCCGGCGTCTCCGGCGCCGGCAAGTCGACGGCGATGGACGTCTTCGAGGACGCCGGCTACTTCTGCGTCGACAACCTCCCGCCGGAGCTGATCCGCGGACTGGTCGAGCTCTTCCTGCACGGAGGCTCGAAGGTCCAGCGCGCCGCGATCGTCTCCGACGCGCGCGGCGGGGAGTACTTCAGCCAGATGTCGGCGGTCCTCGACGACCTCGACGCCTCGGGGATGAACCACCGCGTCCTGTTCCTGGATGCGAGCGACGAGGCGCTGCAGACCCGCTACAAGGAGACCCGCCGGCGCCACCCGCTGAACCCCGCGGGGAGCGTCGCCGAGGGGATCGCGACCGAGCGGCGGCTCGTCGAGCCGCTGCGCGCGCGCGCGGACGTGATCATCGACTCGACCGGGCTCAAGGCCCACGAGCTGCGGCGCAAGCTCGTCGACGAGCTGCTGCCGCGCGCGAGCAGCGCCCGCATGGCCGTCACCTTCCAGAGCTTCGGCTTCAAGAACGGCCCCTCGCGCGATGCCGACATGGTGCTCGACGTGCGCTTCCTGCCGAACCCGCACTACGTGCCCGAGTTGCGCCCGCTCACCGGCCGCGACCGGGAGGTCGTCGACTACGTCGCACGCGACGGCCGGCTCGACGAGTTCTACGACCACCTCCTGCCGCTGCTCGACTTCCTCATCCCGCAGTACGTCGCCGAGGGCAAGGCCCACCTCACGATCGCGATCGGCTGCACGGGCGGTCGTCACCGTTCCGTCGCGATCGCCGAGGCCCTCGGCGGCCGCTACGAGGGCCGCGACGACGTGGTCGTGGACGTGGCGCACCGGGACTCCTGAATCGCGGCGGCGCGGGGACCGGTGGGCGGTGACCGGCTCGGATGGGCGTCGAGGCGCGCTCGTCGGCCTGAGCCAGCGCGGCCCCGCGGGGCGCGGGCCCGGGCCGCCGAGGGCACGGGCGGCCCCGGGGCGCCGAGGGCACGGGGCGTCCACGGCTGGGGCGCCCGGGCGACGGGCGGGCCGGATCGAGGACGGATGAGGTCCGCAATCCGGCCCAGCTGCGGCCGGCCGGCGGTCATCGATCGCGGTGGGCCGGCTCAAGGACGCGTGACGTCCGCAATCCGGCCCACCGCCGAGCGCCGGCCGCGCCGCCCGTCACACGCGGCCGGGCCGGACGGCGCGCGCACGCCCCGGCCCGATACGCTCCAGCGGCCGCCACCGCGAACCGCGCGCCCGGCGCGGCGCGTCCGCTCAGAGGAAGGACCGAACACCGCATGCCCGTACGCGTGGGAATCAACGGCTTTGGCCGGATCGGCCGCAACATGGTGCGTGCCGCGAGGGCCGCCGGCGCCGACATCGACATCGTCGCCGTCAACGACCTCACCGACGCCAAGACGCTCGCGCACCTGTTCAAGTACGACTCGATCCTCGGGCCGTACGACGGCGTCGTCGAGACGACCGCGGACGGCATCTCGATCGACGGCGACGAGATCCGCGTGCTGGCCGAGCGCGACCCGGGGGCCCTCCCGTGGGGCGAGCTGGGCGCCGACGTCGTCGTCGAGTCGACCGGGTTCTTCACGAAGCGCGACGACGCCGCCAAGCACCTCGCCGGCGGGGCCAAGAAGGTCCTCATCTCCGCGCCGGCCACCGATCCGGACAAGACCTTCGTGCTCGGCGTGAACTTCGACGAGTACGACAAAGACGCCCACCACGTCATCTCCAACGCCTCCTGCACGACGAACTGCCTGGCGCCGTTCGCGAAGGTCGCCAACGACACGGTCGGCATCAAGCACGGGCTGATGACGACGATCCACGCCTACACCGGCGACCAGGCGCTGCAGGACGCGCCGCACAGGGACCTGCGTCGTGGCCGTGCGGCCGCCGTGAACCTCGTGCCGACCTCGACCGGGGCCGCCAAGGCCGTCGGGTTGGTGCTGCCCGAGCTGCAGGGCAAGCTGCACGGCTTCGCGGTGCGCGCCCCGGTGATCACCGGCTCGCTCGTCGACCTGACCTTCGAGGCGAGCCGCGCGACGTCGGTGGAGGAGCTCAACGGCGCCTTCGAGGCCGCGGCGAACGGCCCGCTGGCGGGGATCCTGAAGTTCACCACGGACCCGATCGTCTCGACCGACATCATCACCGACCCGCACAGCTCGATCGTCGACGGGCTGCTGACCTCGGTGATCGACGACACCCTCGTGAAGGTCGTGAGCTGGTACGACAACGAGTGGGGCTACTCCAACCGTCTCGTCGACCTCGTGCAGAAGCTCCTCTAGGAGCCGCGGAGTGCCGCCGGGGCACATGCGAACGCTCGATGACATCGACGTCGAGGGCCGGCGCGTGTTCGTCCGCGTCGACTTCAACGTCCCGCTCGACGCGGCGCAGCAGGTGACCGACGACGCGCGCATCCGGGCGGCGCTGCCGACGCTCGAGCGCCTGCGCGACGCGGGCTGCTCGCTCGTCCTCGCCGCGCACCTCGGGCGCCCGAAGGGCTGGGACCCGGCCTTCTCCCTGCGCCCGGCCGCCGACCGGCTCGCCGAGTTGACCGGGTGGGACGTGACGCTCGCCCCGGCCGTCGTGGGCGAGCAGGTCGAGGGGTTCGCGCACAACCTCGAGTCGGGTGACGTGCTGATGCTCGAGAACGTCCGCTTCGAGCCGGGGGAGACGAAGAACGACCCCGTCCTCGCGGCGGCGTACGGGCGCCTGGCGGAGGCCTTCGTCGACGACGCGTTCGGGGTCGCGCACCGGGCCCACGCCTCGAACGTCGGGATCGTGCAGCACCTCTCGCCGAGCGCCGCGGGCCTGCTGCTCGAGCGTGAGGTCGAGACGATCACCGGCATCCTCTCCGACCCGCCGCGGCCGCTCGTCGCGATCGTCGGCGGGGCGAAGGTCACCGACAAGATCGGTGTGCTCGACGCGTTCCTGCGCGTCGCCGACGCGGTGCTGATCGGCGGCGCGATGTGCTTTCCGTTCCTGCGCGTGCAGGGCCACGCGGTCGGCGCCTCGCTGTGCGCCGAGGAGGACCTCGAGCCCGCGCGCCGCGTGCTCGCCGACGCTGCCGAGCGCGGGAGCCGCCTGCTGCTCCCCGTCGACCTCGTGCTGGGCGACCGCTTCGCCGTGGAGGCCGAGCGCCGGGCGCTCGACGGCGTCGACGTCCCCGACGGCTGGATGGGGCTCGATGTGGGCCCTCGCACCGCCGAGGCGTACGCGCGCGAGATCGCGGTCGCGGGCAGCGTCTTCTGGAACGGCCCGATGGGCGCCTTCGAGCTGGAGCCCTTCGCGGCCGGGACCCGTGCCGTCGCGGAGGCCGTCGCCGCCTGCCCGGGCACGACGGTCGTCGGCGGCGGTGACAGCGCCGCAGCGCTGAAGGCCTTCGGGCTCGAGAACCGCGTGACGCACCTCTCGACCGGCGGAGGCGCGACGCTGGAGCTCGTCGAGGGACGGACCCTGCCGGGCGTGGAGGCCCTGAGCACATGACGCGCATCCCGCTGATCGCCGGCAACTGGAAGATGTTCAAGACGGTCGCGGAGGCCGAGCAGTTCATCTGGGCCCTGCTGCCGCGCGTCTCGTCGTCCGAGGGCGTCGACGTCGCGATCTGCGTCCCCTTCACCGACCTGCAGGCGATGGTCGATTCGACGCGCGGCTCGCGCGTGCAGGTCTTCGCGCAGAACATGCACCAGGAGCCGAGCGGCGCCTTCACCGGTGAGGTCAGCGCCCCGATGCTCACCGAGCTCGACGTGCACGGCGTGGTGCTCGGCCACTCCGAGCGTCGCGAGCACTTCGGCGAGACCGACCGGGCGCTCGCCGAGAAGGTGCCCGCCGCCCTCGACGCCGGGCTCGTGCCGATCCTCTGCGTCGGCGAGACCGAGGCCGAGCGCGAGTCCGGGGCGACCGAGCGCAAGCTGCGCCATCAGGTGCAGGAGGACCTCGAGCGCGTGCCGTCCGAACGCCTGCACGAGGTCGTGATCGCCTACGAGCCGATCTGGGCGATCGGCACCGGCACGGTCGCCACGCCCGAGCAGGCGCAGGAGGCGTGCTCGTTCGTGCGCGCGCTCGTCGCCGACCGCAGCCCCGACGCCGCGGAGGCGATCCGGATCCAGTACGGCGGGAGCGTCAAGCCCGACAACGCCGCCGAGCTGCTCGGGCTGCCCGACATCGACGGGGCGCTCGTGGGCGGCGCGTCGCTCGAGCCGGAGTCGTTCGCCGCGATCGTCGAGGCGGCACGGCGATGACCCTCCCGGCGTCGTCGGCGGTGCTTGTCGTTCTCGACGGCTGGGGGATCGCCGAGCCCGGTCCCGGGAACGCCATCTCGCTGGCGCGCACGCCCGTCTTCGACGAGTTGTGGGCACGCTACCCGCGCACGCAGCTCAGCGCGTGCGGGCGCGCCGTCGGCCTGCCGGAGGGGCAGATGGGCAACTCCGAGGTCGGGCACCTCAACCTCGGCGCGGGCTCGATCATCCGCCAGGACCTCACTCGGATCGACGATGCCGTGCAGGACGGCGAGCTCGACGAGAACCCGGTGCTGCGCGACGCGCTGCGCGGCGGCGGGCGCGTGCACCTGATCGGCCTGGTGAGCGACGGCGGCGTCCACTCGAGCATGGACCATCTGCGCGCGCTGATCCGCATGGGCGCCGACCTGGGCGCCGACGACCTCGTCATCCACGCGTTCACCGACGGCCGCGACACCTCGCCGACGTCCGGCGCCGGCTTCCTCGAGACCGTCGACGGCTGGTGCGCCGAGACCACCTGCGCACGCATCGGAACCGTCATCGGGCGCTACTACGCGATGGACCGCGACCGGCGCTGGGACCGCCTGCAGCAGGCCTACGACCTGCTCGTGCATGGCACCGCCGCCCACCACGTCGACGCCGCGCCCGCCGCCTGCACGCAGGCCTACGAGCGCGACGAGACCGACGAGTTCATCACGGCGACGACCGTCGGGGCCGAGTCGCGCATACGCCCGGCCGACAGCGTCGTCGCGTTCAACTTCCGCCCGGACCGCATGCGCGAGATCACGCTCGCGCTCGCCGACCCCGCGTTCGGCGAGATCGACCGCGGTGGCGCGGGCACGGTCGAGCGCTACGCGTGCCTGACCGAGTACGAGGAGGGCTGGCCCTACCCCGTCGCCTTCCCGCCGGCACACCCGGGCACGACGCTCCCGCACGTGATCGCCGCGGCCGGCGGGCGTCAGCTGCACGTCGCCGAGACCGAGAAGTACCCGCACGTGACGTACTTCTTCGGGGGCGGGGAGGAGACCCCCGAGCAGGGCGAGCGACGCGAGCTCGTGGACTCCCCGCGCGACGTGCCGACCTACGACTTCAAACCGCAGATGAGCGCGCGCCAGGCCGCCGACGCGTTCGTCGCGGCGTGGCGCGAGGACGCGCCGCGCTTCGGGATCATCAACTTCGCGAACGCCGACATGGTCGGTCACACCGGTGTCATCCCGGCGGCCGTCGCCGCGATCGAGACCGTCGACGCGTGCCTCGGCGACGTGGTGCGCACCGTGCAGGAGAGCGGCGGCGTCGTCGTCATCACCGCCGACCACGGCAACGCCGACCACATGCTGAACGAGGACGGCTCTCCGAACACCGCGCACTCGCTCAATCCCGTGCCCCTGATCATCACCGAGGACGGCCTGCGGCTGCGCGACGGCGGCGTGCTCGCCGACGTGGCGCCGACGATCCTCGAGCTGCTCGGGATCGAGCAGCCGGCGGGGATGACGGGGCGCTCGCTGATCGCCGGGCAGGCGTAGCCGCTCGGCCTCAGGCGGTCGGCGGCACGACGCGCTCGATCCACGCCGGCAGTGCTGCGAGCGCGCGTGGGTCGACGTGGTGGGCGGCGTCGCTCTCGTCGTAGGTGACCTCGAGGTCGCCGGCGCTGAGCAGGTCGCGGGCCGCGCGACCGAACTCCACGCCGATGACCGGGTCACGCCGGCCGTGGGCGATCCAGACCGGCAGCCCGCGGCGCGCGTCCAGGTCGGGCACCCAGCCGTGGACCGCCGGCACGAAGCCGCTCATCGCGATGATCGCCGCCGGCCGCGGGCGCCCGGGCCCGAGGCCGAGCGCGTATGCCATCACCGCCCCCTGCGAGAAGCCGCCCAGGACGATCCGGTCCCACGGCACGCCGGCGGCCTGCGGGATCGCGTCGACGAACGCGCTCAGCGTCGCGTAGCCGGCGGCGAACGTGCCGGGGTCGGGGTAGCCGACCCGCTGGACGATGTACCAGTGGCGCCCACCGGGCGGGAGGTGCAGCGGCCCGCCGGGCGTGATCCCGAGCAGGCGCCGGCGCGGATCCAGCAGGTCGAGGAATCCCAAGAGGTCGGTCTCATCGGTACCGCGTCCGTGCATCAGGACGAGCGCGCCCTGCGGTGCGCCGGCGGCGGGTCGCACGCGGTGGACGAGCGTGTCGGGGAGGGCGGTGGTCACGCGGCGGCGCGCGGGTTCGCGAGCGGCGTCAGGCGCGGCTCGATCCGCGCCCGCTGCGCCTCGTACTGCGGCGGCAACTTGAGCGCCTGCCCGAGTTCGGCCGCCGGCTCGTCGACGGTGAACCCGATGTCGCGCGATGCCAGCTCGAACAGCACGCCGCTGGGCTCGCGGAAGTAGACCGAGTGGAAGTACTGGCGGTCGATCACCGGTGTCGGGCGAGCCCCGGCACGCGCGGCCACGGCGCCGGCTTCGGCCAGCTCGGCGTCGTCGGCGGCCGACCAGGCGACGTGGTGGATGCTGCCCGCGCCCTGGCGCGCGCGCTCTGCCGGTGGGCGGTCGAAGACCAGGCGGGCGTGGCGCACGCCGTCGCCGAGCAGCCAGCGCTCGCCGTCGCCGTCGCGGCGGAACCCGAGCGCCTCGAGGAGCGGGGTGCTGCGGCCGGGCACCGAGGCGTAGGCGCGCACGCCCTCGAACCCCTCCAGCGCGTGCTCGGCGGGGATGTCCGGCGCGTCGGCGGTGAGCGGCGCGTCGGCGCCCGCGTGCGGCGGGGCGTGCAGCTCGTGCGCGAGGCCCTCCGGGTCGTGGAAGAGCAGCGCCCCGCCGTCACGGCCGGTCGCGACACCCGCGCCCTGCAGCCGCGCCTCCCAGAACGCGAGCGCCTCCTCGCCCGCCACGCGCCACTGGATCGCGTGCAGCTGCCCGTCGCCCGCGCGCCCGGGTGCCGCGCCCGGGAACTCGAAGAAGGTGAGGATCGACCCGGGCGCGCCGAGCTCGTCGCCGAAGTAGAGGTGGTAGACGGACGGCTCGTCGAAGTTCACGGTCTTCTTCACCAGCCGCAGGCCGAGCAGCCGTGCGTAGAAGTCGACGTTCGCTTGCGCGTCGGCCGTGATCGCGGTGATGTGGTGCAGACCCTGGAGTGCCATGACTTGATGATTGCATGTGCAACAATAGGAAGCGAATTGCTCCGCTGCGCTTGGTAGGTTCAGCGCGCGCGGGGCCCCCGAAACTCCGATTCCACCATGGCGACGACCGACGCGACAGCCCGACGCAGCGCCCCGTTCGACGCGCAGGAGCTGCGCGCGTGGCGCGGGATGCTGCGCGCGCACGCCGCGCTGACGAAGGCGCTCGACGCGGAGCTCGAGGCCGAGCACGGCCTCCCGCTGAGCTCGTACGAGGTCCTGCTGCACGTCTGGCACGCGGACGGCCGGCGGATGCGCATGAGCGACCTCGCCGAGTCGGTGATCCTCAGCCGCAGCGGCCTCACGCGGCTCGTCGACCGGCTCGAGCGCGAGGGGCTCGTCGCCCGCGAGTCCTGCCCGAGCGACGCGCGCGGCTCGTTCGCGCGCCTGACCCCGGCGGGCGCCGCCAAGCTCGAGGCAGCGCGCCGCACCCATCTGGCGGGCGTGCGCGAGCGCTTCCTGGATCGCGTGAGCGCCGAGGAGCTCGAGGTCCTCGGCACGGTCTGGGACCGTATCCTGGCCGGCGACGACACCGGCGCGAACGCGCCGCCCTGCAGCTAGAACCGGGTTCGGAAAGCCGGCGGCCGGCATCCGCGATCCCCGCGGACGGCTGGGTGGGTTGGGTTTCGGACGTCGTGCGTCCGCTTCCCGGCCCACCGTCCCCAGCGCGGGCGCGTGTGCGTGGGGTGGGCTGGGTTTCGGACGTCATGCGTCCGCTTTGCGGCCCACCGTCGCCGGTGCCCGGGCCGTGCCCGCTGTGCGCCCGCGGGGCTGCGCCGTTCGCCGCTCTTCCGGCCCGCCGGTGCGCCGCCGGCCCGCTGCGTCACCGGCCCAAGGGCCCTGAGAAGGTGTCTGGAAATGAGCCGCAGGGCGTGGGACGGAGCATCCGCGGCGTCGTGCGCCGCGCGGCTTTTCGAAAGCCTTCTTACCCGAGCGCCGCAGCGATCTCGGCGAGCGGCTTGCGGATGCCGGTCAGGAACGGCAGCTCCTCGCGCGTGTGGCGCCGCGCCTGCGCGCCGCGCAGATGGCGCATGACGTCGACAATCCGCTCGAGCTCGTCGGCCTCGAAGGCCAGCAGCCACTCGTAGTCACCCAGCGCGAACGAGCTGACCGTGTTCGCGCGCACGTCGGGGTAGTCGCGGCCCATCCGCCCGTGCTCGGCGAGCATCTCGCGGCGCTCGTCGGCGGGCAGCAGGTACCACTCCAGCGAGCGCACGTACGGGTACACGCACAGGTACTTGTGCGGCTCCTCCCCGGCGAGGAAGGCGGGGATGTGGGCGCGGTTGAACTCCGCGTCGCGGTGCACGCCGATCGCGCTCCAGTACGGCACGAGGCTGCGGCCGAAGGGGGTGAGCCGCAGCGCGGTGATCGCGTCCTGCATCGCGTCCGCGCTCGTCCCGGTCAGCCAGACCATGACGTCGGCCTCGGCGCGAAAGCCGGTCAGATGGTACGCGCCGCGCAGGGTCACGTCCGGGATCGCGCTCAGCTCGGCCTCGGCGGCGGCGCCCGCGGCGGCGGCGCCGGCGGGCGTGCCGGCCTCGGCGGGCGCCTGGTAGGCGGCGTACACGGTGTAGGTATGACCCTCGCTGGAGGTGCTCATCGGTGCGCTCAGCTCCTGGTGGTTGTTGGCGACGGCGCGGGCGCGGCGAGCACGCGCCGCGCGGCCGCCTGGCCGCTCGTGATGCAGCTCGGGACGCCGACCCCGCGGTAGGCGCCGCCGGCGAGCTCGAGGCCCGGGAGGGCCGCGGCGAGCTCCGCCTCGACGCGTGCGACGCGCTCGAGGTGGCCGACCGCGTACTGGGGGAATGCGCCGTGGTGGCGCGCGACGAGCGTCTGCGCGGGCGCGCTGCGCACGCCCATGGTGCGCTCGAGCGCACGGCGCGCGCGCGCCACGAGCTCGTCGTCGGCCAGGTCGACGGCGGCGTCCTCGCCGGCGCGGCCGATCGAGCACTTGACGATCGTGTCGGTCGTCTGCGCCGCGAGGTGCGGCCACTTCGACGTCGCCCACGTGCACGCGGTGATCTCCAGCGGCTCGTCGCGCGCGGTGACGAACCCCGTGCCGGCCGGCACGGCGACCGCGCCGCGCGGGAAGGCGAGCGCGACGACGGCGACGGAGGCGGCAGGGATGTCGCCGAGCTCGGCCGCGGCGTGCGGCGCGCTGTCGCGCACCAAGCCGGCGGCGACGGCGGCGGGTGTCGCGAGCACGACGTGGTCGGCGTCGATCCGCTCGCCGGACGCGAGCACGACGCGCAGGCCCTCCGCCACCTGCTCGATCCGCCCGGCGGGGGCCCCGAGCCGCAGCTCCGCGGCGCCGAGGTCGGCGGCGACCGCGTCGACGAGCCGCTCGAGCCCGCCGCGCAGCGTCAGGAACACCGGCGCGGGGGGCGCGCCCGGGGGCGGCGCCGGGACGGTCGCGCGCAGGCCGCGGATGATGCTGCGGTCGGCGCGGGCCGCCGCGGCCAGGTGCGGCGCGGTGGCCTCGAGGCTGAGCTCGTCGCAGTGGCCGGCGTTGATGCCGCCGAGCAGGGGGTCGATCAACCGCTCGAGGACCTGTCGCCCGAGCCGCCGGCGCACGAGCGCGCCGATCGACTCGTCGCCCTGCAGCCGTTGCCCGGGAAGGACGAGGTCCATCCCCGCGCGCACCACGCCGGGCGGGGAGAGGATGCGCGAGCGCAGCAGGTCGCCGGGACCGGCGGGCAGCCCCGCCAGGAGCCCTGCAGGCAGCGGGCGCAGCGCGCCGCGCGTCCACACGAACGAGGGGCCCTCGCCGGGGGGGACGAGGTCCTCGCCGAGACCGAGCTCGCGGCACAGCTCGACCGCGCCGGGCGCGCGGCTGAGCAGCGCATCCGGGCCGACGTCGAGCGCCGCGCCTGCGAACGGCACGGTCCGGATCCGCCCGCCCGGGCGCTCCGACGCGTCGAGGACCGTGACCTGCGGAGAGTCGTCGGCATGGGCGAGCGTCCGCGCGGCCGCGAGCCCGGCGATGCCGGCGCCGATGACGACGACGCGGGTGCTCATCGGGCCGCGGCCTCCCGCGCGCCGAGCCCCGCCTGGGCGAGCGCGACACCCGCGAGCATGCGCGTGAACGTGGGATCGGCGTTCGGCGAGCGCGTCCGGGCGAACGCCAGGCCGAGCTCGTCGGCGACCCCGCGCGCCTCGATGTCGAGGTCGTAGAGCACCTCGAGATGATCGGCGACGAAGCCGCAGGCGCAGACGACGACCGCGCGCGTTCCTCCGGCGGCGCGCTCGCGCAGCACGTCGAGGACGTCCGGGCCGATCCAGGGATCGGCGGTGCGCCCGGCGCTCTGCCACGCCACGGACCAGCGCTCGACGCCCGCGCGCGCGGCGAGCGCCGCGGCGGTCTGCGCCAGCTGCTCGGGATAGGGGTCGCCGGCCTCCAGGATCCGCTGCGGAAGGCTGTGGGCCGTGAACAGGACCTCGCAGCCCTCCTGCCCGCCGACGTCGGCGAGGGCATCGGTGACGTAGCCCGCCAGCAGGTCGAGGTAGCCGGGCTCCAGGTGCCAGGAGCGCACGACGTCCACGGGGACGCGCCCGTCGACCGCCGCGATAGCGCGCTCGGCGTACTGGGCGATGCTCATCGTCGAGAAGTGGGGGGCGAGCACGAGCCCGACGATGCGCTCGACGCCCAGCGCGAGGAGCTCGGCGGCCCCGTCCTCGATGAACGGCGCGGTGTGCTTCTGACCGAGCGCGACGACGAAGCGCCCGGGGTGGGCCTCCTCGAGCGCCGCGCCGATGCCGGCGACCTGCGCGCGCGTGATCTGAAGCAGCGGCGAGATCCCGCCGATCGCCTCGTAGCGCTCGCGCAGCTCGGCGAGGAGCTCCGGGGTGGGCGCGCGCCCGCGGCGGATGTCGGTGTAGTAGCGCTCGACATCGGCCGGGCTCGCCGGGGTGCCGTAGGCCATGACGAGGACGCCGACGCGCCCGCGCTGCTCAGCTGACATGCGCTCCTGCCGGGATCGGGGGGCTGGCGGTGCGCTCGTGCACGTGCGCGACGAGCGCGGTGAGGATGCCCGGATCGGTCTCGGGGAAGACGCCGTGCCCCAGGTTGAAGACGTGGCCGTGCTCGGGTGCGTCGGCGAGCACGGCGTCGGCGGACGCGCGCGCGACCTCCCAGCCCGCCAGGCACGCGGCGGGGTCGAGGTTCCCCTGCAGCGCGACGCTTGCGCCGAGGCGCGTGCGAGCCTGCGAGAGCGGCGTGCGCCAGTCGACGCCGACGACGTCGGCGCCGGCCGCCGCGAGCAGCTCCAGCAGGTGCCCGCCTCCGAGCGCGAAGGAGACGACGGGCACGCCGAGCGGGCGCAGACGCTCGACGAGCGTGCGCATCACCGGCAGCACCTGCGCCTCGTAGCGCTCCGCCGACAGCGACCCCGCCCAGCTGTCGAAGAGCTGCACCGCGGCCGCGCCGGCCTGTACCTGCGCGGTGAGCGAGGTGACGGCGTGGTCGGCGAGGCGCTCGCAGAGCGCGGTCCACAGCGCCGGGTCGGCGAGCATCAGGGCGCGGGTGCGGGCCTGCATCTTGGAGGGCCCGCCCTCGACGAGGTAGCTGGCGACGGTGAACGGCGCGCCGGCGAACCCGATCACAGGGACCGACAGGTCCGCGCGCACCAGGCGCACGGCCTCGGCCAGCTCCGGCGCGTCGGCATCCGGCTCGAAGGGGCGCAGGCGCTCGAGGTCCGCGCGCGTGCGCACCGGCTCGTCGAGCACGGGGCCGACGCCTGGCCGGATCTCGACGCCGACGCCGATCGCGTGGAGCGGGAAGACGATGTCCGAGAACAGGATCGCGGCGTCGACACCGTGGCGGCGCACCGGCTGCATCGTGACCTCCGCGGCGAGCGCCGGGTCGTGGCAGAGCTCGAGCAGCCCGCCCGCGCTGCGCAGGGCGCGGTACTCCGGCAGCGAGCGGCCCGCCTGGCGCATGAACCACACCGGCCGGTGCGCCACGGGCTCGCCGCGCATCGCGCGGACGAGCAGCGAGCCGGCGCCCTGTGGATCGAGGTCGGCCGTCACCGGATGGATGCTAGGCCCCGCGCGGCCTCCGGGGTCCGCTCGTCACCGCACTGGGCGCTCCGCAGTTCCCCGCAGCGCTTCCCCGGCGGAGGCGCGCCGCCGCGCATGGCACGCTCAGATGCAATGCGAAGATGGAAGATCACTTGACATGTGTAGACTTAGATTTCATACTTCGTGACCAACAAGGTCGCCAGCACGTCAACGACCACGAGAGGTGAATGCCATGGCACTTGTCCGTTGGGAGCCGGCCCGGGACTTCCCCACGCTGCAGAGCGAGATGAACCGGCTCTTCTCCAGCTTCTTCGACCCGGCGAGCGGCGGCTCGGCCGTTCCGCGCTTCGTTCCGGCGATGGATCTCGTCGAGACCGACGACGCGTTCGTGCTCAAGGCCGACCTGCCGGGCGTTCCCGAGCAGGACGTCCATGTCGAGGTCGAGGGCGACGTGCTCACGATCTCGGGCGAGCGCAAGTCCGAGCACCGCGAGGAGAAGGCCGGCCAGGTGCGCATCGAGCGCGCCTACGGCAGCTTCCGCCGGGCCGTCACGCTGCCCGAGGGGGTCGACGCCGCGCAGGTGAAGGCCTCGTTCGACAAGGGCGTGCTCGAGGTGCGGATCCCCAAGCCCGCCGAGCGCAAGCCGCACAAGGTCCAGATCGCCGTCGGGAACGCCCCGGCGGACATCGAGGGCGAGGCCGGCAAGACCTCCTAGCGTCCGCGCCCGAACGCTGACACGCAGGGCGTCCGGGATTCCCCGGGCGCCCTCGTATCATCCGGGGTGGGCGTCACCGCCATGCACAACCTCGGCCTCTACATCATCTGCTTCGCGATCCCGCTGGCGCTCGGCCTCTGGGCCCAGCACAAGGTCAAGAGCACCTTCCAGGAGTACTCACAGGTGCCCGAGGACACCGGTCTCACCGGCGCCGACGTCGCCCGCCGCGTGCTCGACGCCAACGGCCTGCAGGGCGTGCCGGTGAACGCCGTGCCGGGCGAGCTCACGGACCACTACGACCCGCGCACGCGCACCGTCAACCTCTCCGAGCCGGTGTACGCCGCCGCGACCGTCAGCTCGACCGCGGTGGCCGCCCACGAGTGCGGCCACGCGATCCAGCACGCCAAGGCCTACAAGCCCATGACGGTGCGCTCGGCGCTGTGGCCGGCGACCGCGTTCGCTTCGAGCACGTGGTCGATCGTGCTGCTCGTCGGCTTCGTCCTGCAGTCGCTGAACCTCATCCTCGTCGCGGTGGTGCTGTTCGCGGCGGTCGTGCTGTTCCAGCTCGTGACGCTGCCGGTCGAGTTCGACGCCTCGCGGCGCGCGGCGGTGCAGCTCAAGACGCTCGGGATCGCAAACCCGGATGAGAGCGTCGGCGTGCGCAAGGTCCTCACGAGCGCGGCGCTGACCTACGTCGCCGGCGCGCTCGCGTCGCTGGCGCAGCTGCTCTACTTCGTGACCGTCTTCCTCGGCGGCAACCGCAACTGAGCACCGCGCCCTGGTTCGACGTCACCGCCCGCGACCCGGGGTCGCGCGCGCGCGCCGGCGTCCTGCGCACCGCGCACGGCGACGTGGGTACGCCGGCGTTCGTGCCGCTTGCCACGAAGGCGACCGTCAGGACCCTGCTCCCGGCGGAGGTCGCGGGGCTCGGGTTCGACATGGTGCTCGGGAACACGTTCCACCTGCACCTGGATCCGGGCGACGAGCTGATCGCGCGCCTCGGCGGGCTGCACCGCTTCATGGCCTGGGACGGGCCGATCGTCACGGACTCCGGCGGGTTCCAGGTCTTCTCGATGGGCCACGGGACCGTCGCCGACGAGATCAAGGGCCGCGCGGCGCACGGCCCCGAGCGCCAGGGGCGCATCCTTGCGATCGAGGAGGAGGGGGTCCGCTACCGCTCCTACCTCGACGGCAGCGAGCGGTTCATGGCGCCGGAGACCTCGATGGCCATCCAGGCGAACCTCGGCTCGGATCTGGCGCTCGTCTTCGACGAGTGCACGCCCTTCCACGTCGACCGCGAGTACACCGCGCGCTCGACCGAGCGCACGCACCGCTGGCTGCGTCGCTGCCTGGACTGGCATGAGCGGCACGGGCCGGACGGCCAGCTCGTCTTCGGGATCGTCCAGGGCGGCGTGTACGAGGACCTGCGGGTTGCGAGTGCGCAGGAGGTCGCGGCGAGCGGCTGCGCCGGCATCGCGATCGGCGGCTCGCTCGGCGCCGACAAGCCGCAGATGTATGAGGTCGTGGGGTGGACGACGGCGGTGCTGCCGGATGATCGCCCGCGCCACCTGCTCGGCATCGGCGACGTCGACGACCTGATCGCCGGGGTCGAGCTCGGCATCGACGCCTTCGACTGCGCGATGCCGACGCGCCTGGGGCGCCACGGGATGGCGCTCGTCCCCGCACCGGGCGAGCGCTGGCGCGTCGACCTGACGGCGGCACGCTGGAAGGACAGCGACGAGCCGATCCTCGACGGCTGCCCCTGCCCGGCATGCGCGATCGGCTACAGCCGCGCCTACCTGCGCTACATGACGCGCGCGCGCGAGCTGACCGCCCAGCGCCTGCTGACGCTCCACAACCTCGCCTTCGTCGAGCGCGTCATGCGCCGCCTGCGCGAGGCGCTCGCGGCCGGCACGCTCGCGCAGGCTGCCGCCGAGCTGCGCGCCGGCGCGATGCCGTAGCCCGACGCAGACACGCGAACGTCCCTGGCTGCCGCCTATGGGCGGCGCTCCGGGACGCTCGACGCGCGCGGTGCGCGCTCAGCGCGTGTTCTGGCGGATGAGCTGCTGGAGCTCGCTGACGGTGCGGTCGACCTTCGGGTAGACGACCTGGCGCAGGCGCACGCTCTGCGAGGAGCTGGTCGCCAGGACGATCACGGCCGCGCCCGCCGCGAGCGCGAGCAGCACGACGATCACGGGGCCGACGCTGCGCCGCCGGCGGGCGGGGGCCTGCGCGGGAGCTGCGACGGCGGGCGCCGGCTGGTTGCGCGGGTGCGCGGGCTGGATCGGCCGGCGCTGCTGCACCGGGGTGGGCGGCGCGGCCTGTATGGCGGCGGCCGGCGCGACGCTCGTGGCGTGGGTGCGCGCCGGAGCGCCGCGGTCCCACGCGATGCCGCGCGCGCCGTCGCCGAGCGCCTGGCGCATCTCCTCGGCCGTCGCGTAGCGGTCCTCGGGGTCGAGCGCGAGCGCGCGGTCCACGGCCGTGGCGAGCTCGGGCGTGACCTCCGGGTTCAGCTGGTCGAGCAGGGGCGGCGCCTCGCGCTGCTGCTTGAGCGCCAGCTCGGTGAGCGTCGCGGCCTCGTACGGCAGGCGGCCGGACAGCAGCTGATAGGTCACGACGCCCAGCCCGTAGATGTCCGAGCGCGCCGTCGCCTCCTGACCGGTCGCCTGCTCGGGCGCCAGGTAGGCGGCGGTGCCGAGCACCGAGCCGACCTGGGTGATCGACGACTCCTCGCTGATCGCCTTGGCGATGCCGAAGTCGGCGAGCTTCACGACGCCGTCGTCGGAGCGCAGGAGGTTGCCGGGCTTCACGTCGCGGTGCACGACGCCCCCCTGGTGCGCGTAGTCGAGCCCGCGGCAGGCCTGCGAGATGATCCCGAGCGCCTCCGCGACCGGCAGCATCCCGCGCTCGCGCAGGATCTCCGCGCACGACTGGCCCTGGACGTACTCCATGACGATGTACTGGCGCCCGCTGCCCTCGTCGAGCCCGAAGTCGAAGACCTGGACGATGTTCGGGTGCACGAGCCGCGCGACGCTCAGCGCCTCACGGCGAAAGCGCGCGACGAACTGGCGGTCGTCGGCCAGGTGCTCGGCCAGCAGCTTGATCGCGACGGGGCGCTCGAGCCGGCGGTCGAACGCCAGGACGACCGTGGACATGCCGCCCGTGCCCAGGCGCTCGCCGAGCTCGTAGCGACCAGCCAGCAGCTCGTCGCTCATCCCGAGCCCGCCCCCTGATCTGGGCTGACGCCGCCGGGGTTGGCGGGCGTCGTGGACTGGGTCGTCCCGGTCGTGGGCGTCGTCGTGGGCGTCGTGGTGGTCGTGGTCGTCGTCGTGGGCGTCGTGGTCGTCGTCGTGGTGCTCGTCTGCGTGGTCGTCGTCGAGGTCGAGGTCGACGTGCCGCTCGAGGCGGGCGGCGTGGCCGGGGTGGTCTGGGCGGCCTGGCACTGGGCCGGCACGGAGACCGCGAGCCGTTGCAGGCCCTGGCCGATGCGCGCGGTGAGCGCCGGGGAGACGCTCGCCGGCAGCCGCGCGTACGCCTGCTGGGCGCGGCGCAGCGCTGCGATCGCGCGCGCGCAGTCGCCGGCGGCGGTCGCGTCCGAGACGTCGGCGAGCGCGTTGTCCATCGCCGCCGCGTCGCCGGCCGGCAGCAGCTTGCTGCTGGTCCCGCAGGCCGTCATTCCCGTCGCGGACAGGCCGAGCAGCGCCGCGAGGGCGAGGACGATCGGATACCGGTGCATCGTCATTGACCGTACTGAAGGCGCTCGGCGAGGGAGTCAGGCAGGCGGGCCGCGCGGATCGCCGCCGCCGCCCCGTCGATGTCGTACTCGGTGCGCCGCCAGGTGGCCAGCCCGGCGGTGAGGTCGAGCAGCAGCCACGCCGCCCGCGGGTCGCCGTCACGCGGCTGGCCGACGCTGCCAGGGTTCAGCAGCCACGCTCCGGACGAGATGTCGACGGTCTCGTCCGCACGGCGCGCCGCGCCGGTCGCCGGCTCGCCCTCGGGCCGCACGAACGAGAGCGCGACGTGGCTGTGCCCGACGAGCGCGACCCGCGTGCGCAGACGGTCGAAGCACAGCTCGGCCAGCAGCGCGCTGATGACGTACTCCCAGATCGGGTCGCGCGGGCTGCCGTGGAAGAGGCCGACGTCGTCCGCCTCGCCGGCCGGGCGCAGGCTCGCGAGCCACTCGAGGTTCTCGGGGTCGATCACCTCCTGCGTCCAGCGGGCCGCCAGCGCCGCGCCGCGGGAGAACTCGTCGAGCGGCAGCTCGCCGGTGACCGCCAGGTCGTGGTTGCCGGCGATGCAGCGCGTCGCGTGCTCGCGCACGATCGCGACGCAGTCGTTGGGGTCGGCGCCGTAGCCGACCAGGTCGCCCAGGCACCACAGCTCCCGCGCCGGAGTGCCCTCGATGTCCTCGAGGACGGCTTCGAGGGCCTGGATGTTGGCGTGGATGTCGGAGACGACGGCGACCTGCATGGCGCTCGTGACGACCGTAGCGTCACGGCGCCTGCGTGGGGCCCGCTCGCGCCTAGAAATCCTCGGGCTGGCGCTCCACCTCGGGGAGGTTCTTGATCGTCTCGCGGGCCTTCCAGCGCCCGTAGTTGTCCTCCATCGCGTCGATCAGCTCGCGCATGAAGCGTGGCGAGAGGTTGATGCGCGAGACGACGACGCCCGGCATCTCGCCCTCCTCGACCTCGTGGTCCACGCGCGCGAACGTCACGGTGAACTCGTAGTCGGAGTGGCTCACGTTCGCGAAGTTCGCGTAGTGGCCCGCCATCTGCTGCGGCTCGATGTGGATGTTGATGTGCCGCTCGGGCTCGTTGGGTGCGTCGGCCATGGTCCGCCTAGTATCCCGCCTCGTGACCACCGGTGTCGGCGCAGCATGAAGATCGTGGTCATCGCGGTCGGCCGCCTGCGCCCGCCGTTCGTCGACGACGTGCGGCACTACCAGCGCATGATCGCCGGGCACTGCCGGCTGGAGCTCGTCGAGGTGCGCGAGAACGACGCCGTCGAGCGGCGCATTCCCGAGCGCGCGTTCGTCACGCTGCTCGACGCCGGCGGCGAGGCCTGCGACAGCATCGCCTTCAGCCGCATGCTCGAGGAGCGGCGCATGAGCGGGCGCGACTGGTGCTTCGTGATCGGCGGTGCGTACGGGCTGCAGCTGCCGAGCCCCGATCAGCGGCTGTCGTTCGGTCCGATGACGCTGCCCCATCAGCTCGCGCGGGTCGTGCTGGTCGAGCAGCTCTACCGGGCCCACAAGATCCTCGCCGGCGAGCCCTACCACCACTGATGCCCGCCGCCGACACGCACGCGAGCGCCGTCCCGCGCACCGAGCTGCACCGTTTCCTGCGCCGTTTCGCCTGGGTGGCGCTCGCGGTCGTCGTCCTGCTCGCCGCGGGCACCGCCGGCTACGTGGCAACCGAGAGCGTCTCGGTGTGGGACGGCTTCCTCTGGTCGCTGGACACGGTTGCCACCGAGGGCGCGCGCAACCGCCCGCACACCGTCGGGGGGGAGCTCGTCTGGGTCGCGCTCATCGTGCTGGGCGTCGGTACGCTGCTCTATGCGCTGGTGACGGGCGTCGAGGTGCTCGTCTCCGGGCACCTGCGAACCCTCCTCGACGATCGACGCGAGCAGCAGGCCATCGACGCCCTCAGCGACCACGTGATCATCTGCGGCTTCGGCCGCGTCGGCCGCCAGGCCGCCGCCGACCTGCGGGCCGCGGGGACCCGCTACGTCGTGATCGACCCCCACCACGAGAACCTCGAGGAGGCGCGCGGGGTCGGCGTGCGCTTCATCGAGGGGAACGCGACCGTCGACGACGTGCTCGTGCAGGCCGGGGTGGAGCGCGCCAGGACGCTGATCGCCGCCGTCGACGACGACGCCGAGAACGTCTTCATCACGCTCTCCGCCCGCCAGCTGAACCCCGAGATCGCGATCATCGCGCGCGCCTCCGACCGCTCGACCGAGCCCAAGCTCCTGCGCGCCGGCGCCAACCGCGTGATCTCGCCCTACCGCTCCAGCGGCTCGGAGATGGCTCGCCTGGCGCTCACGCCGCAGGTGTCCGGGGCGCTCGACGTCGCCCCCCAGTACCGGCTCGAGGAGATCGAGGTCGACCCCGGCTCGACGGCCGACGGCGCAACCGTCGTCGACGTGCGCGGCGGCGCGATCATCGTCGCCGTGCGGCGTCCCGATGGCAGCTTCCTGCCGCAGCCGCCCGGCGGCACGCAGCTCACGGCGGGCGACGTGATCCTCGCGATGGGGCCGGTCGCGACGATGGAGCGCCTGGAGGGGGCGCTGGCATCGGCCTCTCGCGACAACGACGGCCACGGGTCGCGTCGATGAGCACGCCGCTCGAGGCGCTGCGCGCCGCGCTCGACGGCGCGGTGGCAGCTGTCGCCGACGGCGGCGCGCCGCGCGCGGCGCCCACGCTCGAACGCCCACGCCAGGCCGAGCACGGGGACTACGCGACGAACGCCGCCCTGATGATCGCCAAGGCCGTCGGCGAGCCGCCGCGCGAGGTCGCCGCACGCCTCGCGCAGGAGCTCGCCGCCGCCTTGGGCCCCGCGCTCGCGGCCTGCGAGGTCGCGGGACCCGGCTTCCTGAATCTCGTGCTGTCGGAGGCGTGGTACGCCGAGGCGCTCGGCGCCATCGCCGAGGCCGGCGAGCGCTGGGGCGCCGGGGGCGCGGACCCTGTCCGCCAGGTGAACGTCGAGTTCGTGAGCGCGAACCCCACCGGGCCGGTGCACATCGGCGGCACCCGCAACGCGGCCTATGGAGACGCGCTCGCGCGGCTGCTCGAGTTCCGCGGCCACCGCGTGCACCGCGAGTTCTACGTCAACGACGCTGGCTCCCAGATCAGCCTGCTGGGGGCCTCGATCCAGGCGCGCGCCCGCGGCGAGCAGCCGCCCGAGGGCGGGTACATCGGGGACTACATCGGCGATCTGGCCGCCGAGATCGACGGCGCCGCCGGCCTGCCCGTGGACGAGGTCGCGCGGCTCGGCGTCGAGCTCATGATCGGGCAGGCCGAGCGCAGCCTGGCGCGCTTTCGGATCGTCTTCGACACGTGGTTTCGCGAGCACACCCTGCACGACGGATCTCCGACGGCGGTCGAGCGCGCCTTCGCCGTCCTCGACGCCCAGGGCCGCACGTTCCGCCGGGAGGGCGCGCTCTGGCTGCGTACGACGGAGTTCGGGGACGACAAGGACCGCGTGCTGGAGCGCTCCAGCGGCGAGCACACGTACTTCGCCTCGGATATCGCCTACCACCAGGAGAAGCGCGAGCGGGGCTTCGACCTGCTGATCGACATCTGGGGCGCCGACCACCATGGCTACGTCCCGCGGATGCACGCCGCCTACCGGGCGTTGGGGGGCGGTGAGGGCGAGCTCGAGCTGATCATCATGCAGCTGGTGCACCTCGTCGAGGGCGGCGAGCGCGCGCGGATGAGCAAGCGCGCGGGCGAGTTCGTGACGCTCGACGACCTCGTCGACGACATCGGCGTGGACGCGGCACGCTGGTTCCTCCTCGCGCGCTCGCACGACACGACGATGGAGCTCGACCTTGAGCTGGCGCGCAGCCAGTCGAACGAGAACCCCGTCTACTACGTGCAGTACGCGCACGCTCGCATCGCCTCGATCCTGCGACGCGCCGCGCAGGAGGGGATGCAGCCCCCGCCCCTCGATGCGCGCCGCGAGCTGCACCCCAGCGAGCGTGCGCTGGTGCAGCGCCTGCTGGAGTTTCCCGACGAGGTGGCCGAGGCCGCCGACAAGCGCGCGCCCCACCGCATCGCCGCCTACGCGCTGGACACCGCGCGCGCGTTCAGCGCCTTCTACCGCGACTGCCAGGTCCTGGGCGTGGCGCCGGCCGACCTGGGCTTCCGCCTGCGGCTCTGCGCCGCCACCCGGCAGGTGCTCGCGCGGGCGCTGGACCTGCTCGGCGTCGCCGCGCCGGACGAGATGTGACGGGCCTCAGACGCCCGCGCGCAGCGTCGGCGCCGGTGCCTGCTGGGCGTCGAGTGCGCGGCGCTCGACGGTGATCTCTTCGCCGGGGGGATCGGCCTCGGGGGGCAGCCCGCCGCCGCGCAGCCGGCCCCAGGCCAGCACCGCGCCCGCGGCGCCGGCGCTGGCGAGCAGCGGCAGCAGCGGCAGGTTGTGGCGCGGCTGGGCGACGAAGGCGACGTTCACCGCGGTGCCGCCGGCGACCGTGAGCAGCAGGAGCCCGAGCTCGGCGCGGCGGCGGCGGACGAGCGCCAGCCCCGCGAGCGCGCCGGCGAGCGCGAGCGCGACCAGCACCCGGTGCCAGGCGGTCAGCCACGCGCGCGGGTTGTGCGTGCCCCCGCGGTAGTAGCCGCCCCACATCCGCGCGACCTTGCCGAGCTCCATGCGCGCGTAGGCGATCGGCTGGTGCACGAGGAAGGTCTTGAGGTTGCGCTCGGCCTCGAAGGTCAGCGCGTGGCGCAGCGCGGCCTCGGGGATCGCCCGGTAGGGACCCGGGACGAGCTCGGGATGGCGCTCGCGGATGTAGGCGCGCAGCACAAACTCGCCGGGGAGGTCGTTCACGGGAACGGTGTGCAGGTTCGGCATGTGCCGGCGCACGTACGGCTCGAGCACGCGCCGGGTTCCGCTGAGCCCGCCGTCGCCGGGCAGGAACGTCCCAACGAACAGCGTCGAGGGGCCGCTGCTGGCGACGGGCACCAGGCGCCCCGCCTGGGTCGAGGCGTAGGCGATCCACGGGGCCACGACGAGCAGCGGCACGAGCGCGAGGACCGCGCCCTGCGCGAGCGCCGTGCGGGTGGCGGTGCGCCGGCGGGCGAACAGGACCCAGGCGGCGCCCAGCAGGACGGGCAGGGCGAGCGTGTCGGCCCGTACGAGCAGCGCCACGCCGAGCGCGGCCCCCGCCAGGGCGAGCCGCCGCCACGAGGGGCGCCGCCATGCGCCCAGCAGCGCGAGCATCGCCAGCGCGAGCGTCAGGGCGCCGAGCGGCTCGCTCACGAGGTCGCCGGTGGCGGACACGAGCG
>Ga0335071_10000388_pt1 | contig 50147 bp, 41 predicted proteins | sample Lox_Sample_15_FD_206724 | JGI IMG/M metagenome (GOLD analysis project Ga0335071, IMG submission 206724) | Soil microbial communities from Loxahatchee National Wildlife Refuge, Florida, United States - Lox_Sample_1.5 | ecosystem: Environmental > Terrestrial > Soil > Wetlands | place: USA... | reverse complement strand
CTCCTTCCCAGGAGGGCGAGCAGATCACACGCCTAGTCAACTGTCGATCTTCGAGCCAAGTGATCGATCTTCCTGGGTCTTTAACCTGATCGAGCCTCTAGCCCTCCGGCTTCGCGGCCGCGAGGAGCGCGTTCACCTTCTCCATGACCGCGAACGCGTCGGCTACGTAGAGGACGTCGGCCTTGCCGCGGGCCCAGCCGCAGGCCGGGTCGAGGTTCACGACGCGCCGCTCTCGGATGAAGCGCCAGCCGACCACGTGCGGCTCCTCCCCGTGGCAGCAGGTGGAAAGGCCGCGAGGGTGTCTGGGGGTGGAGCCGGTCTGCCCCACCTGGTTCAGGTGGGTCATGAACTCGAGGACCTTCTGCCCCTCCCCGGCCTGATCGGTGAGCGACTTGGACGTTCCCAGGGAGGCGCCCGATGCTCGCAGGAAGCCGAGGATGAGCTCGCTGGCCCGCTCGGCGTGGGGCTGGCCGTCCGCCTGCTTCTTGGTCCAGCCGGCGCCCGCCACGAAGAGGAGCTTCGCATCGGGGCGGATGGTCTGCTCGCCGGAGGTGGGCGCCCGCTGTCCCAGCACCGTCGACCGCTTGAGCTCGGGGCCGAGCTCGACCGGGACCCGCTCCACCCCCGGCGCGGCACCCGACCCGAAGCTCGCCGCCGGGAACGCCCCGGGGTCGACGAGGAGCACCCAGGGCCGCTGGGCACGGGTGAGACGCGCCTCGATGCGCTGGCGGTAGTACCAACGCGAAACCGAGAGCCCCCCGTCGCTCGCGAGCTGGGTCACGTGAGTGTCGATCCGGCCGCCGAGCCGATGGGCGACGCCGGCCGCGATCCGGGCCACCCGGGAGAGGGCGGGGGCGACGATCACGGTCGCGCCCGAGGCGCGGCAGAGGGCGGTGGCGGCCGCCGCGTCGGTTCCGTAGCGGGGCTCGGCCAGGGCCTCGTCCTCGGCGCAGAAGATCCGGGCAAGGCCCGCTCCGGCGAGCTGCCCGGTGGCCGCCCCCGTGCTCGCGCCAAAGAGGCCCACCGCGACCGGCCCGCCGGCAGCCCGCGCCGCCGAGAGCGCCTCCCGGGCAGCGCGCGGGAGCGTGCCGTCTTGCTCGGCAGGCGTGAGGAGGAGGACGGTGTCCATGATTCTCTTTTCCTCTCCCTAGTCCTTGCGGATCCACTCGACGAGCTCCCTCGCGATCTCGTCGACGCTCTGGTCCTTTACGATCCGGGTCTCGCGGGTCACCCGGGGGACGACCACCGATTCGAACCTCACGCCGCCGATCCCCGCCGGGGTGGGGGAAGCCTTCTGCAGGGCGGGCAAGAGGGCGCGCATGTTGGCCATGCCGACCTGCGGGTTGTTCCGCGGCTCGGGGAGGTTTCCGGTGGCCCAGCCCAGGACCGCTGGCGGCCCGGCGCACCGGGACACCTGGTGCTTGCCCCCCTCGACGCGCTCCAGGATCCGAAGCGCGCCGTCGGGCTCCACCGTGAGCTCGTCCACTCCGAAGAACTGGTCGTAGATCCCGAGCTGCTCGCCCACCATTTGCAGGGTCACGCCCGCTCCCCGGGAGGCCGACTCCCAACCGCCGAAGAGGAGGAGGGCCGACCGGTCGAGGCCAGGGAGCCGGGCCACTGCCTCCGAGAGCCTGGCGCTGACCTCGTGGGCATCGGTGAAGCCGCTGGCCGGGCCATCCAGCGCCAAGAGCTCGAAGGGCACCTTCTGCCCGACCGCCATCATCACCTGCTGGAGCTTGGCCTTCGGGCCGAGCGCGACCAGAGTCACCTTCGAGGCCGCTCCCTTGGCCACGAGGCTCGCCGCCTCGTACAGAGCGTGGGCCGCCCACGGATCGAGGACGTGGGGGAGCATGGCCTCGTTCTTCAGGCCTGGCCCTTGGGGCGTGGTCAAGGGCTCCAGGGTCTGAAGGGGATCGGGGACGATGCTCCCCAGGACGAGAATCTGGTAGGCGGGCATCGGGTCAGTTCTCCGCCGAGTGCAGGCCGCCGGCGCCGGCGCGGAACTCCAGGTTCACGCGTTCGGTTCCGGAGAGACGGGTGGGGCAGCTCCACAGGCAGGCGCCGCAGTGAACGCACTTCTCGCGATCGAAGGCGGGCGTCCCCGCGTCCCCGGGCCGGATCGCCTCCGCCGAGCAGATCTCCACGCACACCCGTTTCCCGCAAGCGCGGCACAGCTCCGGATCGAGGAAGACAACGTGGTCGGCGTAGCCGGGTGGCGCCTGCACCTTCCCCCCGAGGAGCAGGGCGTCCTGCTGCGAGACGAGCACCTGGCCATCCATGGGAATGGGCGGCCAGCCGGCCCGGTCCATGAGGGCGTCGTGGAGCGGCACCCCCCGCTTCTCGCAGTCGGCCCGGATGCGGGCGACCTCCGCGGCGGGGATCTTCCCCGCGTAGAACGTCTCCACGCTCCCCACCTGGTCGGCCGGGTGCGGGGGCTCGTGACCGAGCGATGCGCGCCCACCGGTGAGCCCGGAGAGCGCCATTCCCACGAGCCCGGTGACCACCCCGCGCTGGAAGCCGTCCCGCGCCCTCTCGGAGACCCGCCCCTCCTGCTCCACCCAGCTCTGGCGGCGCCGGGTAACGTAGGCCGTCTCCAGGTTCGGGCGGGTGAAGGGCCGCTGGGCCTCGAGGAGCTCGATCACGCCCTCCCCGAGCTGCACGCCCGTGGCGAAGGCCTCGTCCACCCCCGAGCTGGTGAGGACGTTGGTCGAACCCGACCCCTCGCCGATGCGGGCGAACCCGTCGCCGACGAGAAACGGCTCGCCCCGCCGCCCCGACTCGAGAAGAGACTTGGCCCCCCAAGAGCGGAGCCGGGCGCTTTGCAGGTAGCGCCAGAGCGCCGGATGCTGGACGTAGTGCTGCAGGTACCGGTAGGAGGTTCGCGTGGGCGAGTCGAACCAGCTGGGAACGAAGATGCCGACCGAGGCGACGCGGTCGGGATGGACGTAGAGGAAGCCGAAGATCTCCGGTTCGGGGAAGCCGAAGGTGTGGAGCACGGTGCCGGCGGAGAGCGGCGTGTCCTCGGGGAGGTCCACGACGAGCTTCATCCCCACTGCCCACTCCCGCCGGGCGTTCCGCCCGGGCATGCCCAGGGTCTGGTCGAGCTGCCTTCCCACCGCTCCCACCGGCCCGTCCGCCACAACGGTGAGAGCCGCGTGCACGTCCATGCCAGGCAAATACCCCGCCCCGGGCCGGCCCTGCCGGTCGACCCCCTGATCGAGCAGCCGCACGCCCCGCACCGCCTGGCCTTCGATGAGCGCCTCCGCGACCGGCGTTCCCGGCCAGATCTGCACCGTGCCCTGGGCCATGACCTGACCGGCCATCCATTGCATGAGCTGTCCGATGGAGAAGACGATTCCCTCGGTCTTGTGCAGGAACTCCGGGGTCCAGGGCAGCTCGAAGGAATCGTGGTCCACGCCGTGAAAGGCGCGGAGGGTGCGATCGGCGGCGCGCAGGGTCACCGAGCGCCGGCTCGCCCCCACGGGGTCGACGAGGTAGAGGACCTTCTCCTCGCGAACCGGCGCGGCCATCGGGATCTGGGCCGGGTCGAGATCGGGGAAAGCCGCGCGGATGGCGCGGGCGCGGGTCACCACCCCCGAGACCCCGAAGCCGGCGTCGTCGGCCCGCTCGTAGCAGACGACCTGGAGCGGCAGGCCGGGAGAAGCCAGGCTCGGGAGGGGAGGGCGTGAGGCATCGGCGAGCCGGCGCGACAGCGTGGTCAAGAAGCCGGCCGTGGCGGGCCCGAACCCCACGCAGGCGATGTCGACATCCAGGGACTGGCGGGAGGGCGGCGCGATCGGCCCCGGCGCGGTCTTTTCGGTCACCGGATCTCCTACTGCGGGTAATCGAGCGCCTCGGGGATCATCACCCGCGAAACCGCCTCGGCGGCCCGGTCCTTGGCGAGCATCGCCCCGGTGAGGCACCCGTCGAGTTTCACCCGCAGCGAGCGAAAATCGGTGACGCCCCGGCAGGAAGCGCAGGGGCCCTCCTTGTCCGGGTGGGCGTCGACCTGCTCGATGGCGGAGCCGGCGAGTCCGGGCACGATCCCCTCGAGCGCCTCGGCACTCGCGGAACTCCAGCAGGCGTGCAGGGCCTCCTCGTCCCAGGCCGGGTGGCGGTTGTACCCGTGAACGAGCTCGGCGCAGATGCGTCCCACCTCGCCAGCGGCGCGCGCCGCCTGGACATGGCAGAGGTCCGTGAAGAAGCGGGCGGTGCCGGGGAGCGCGTCGCCCAGGATCGCCTGGCCACCCTCCGAAAGCGCGACCGCGTCGAGGACCTGCATGCGTGCGGCGCAGAGCCAGGAGAGAGCGTCCGCCAGCTTGAAGGTGACCCCCTGGCGGGGCGACTGGTAGAGCTTCTCGCCCAGGCCATCCTTGGCGCCCTCCAGGTGCCGGAAGGTCCAGAGCCAGAGCTCGATGGCCGAGGCCAGAGCGCATGCGCCGGTGCCGGGGTGAGTGGCGGCGAGGTGCCGCAGCTCGCGGACCCACCCCCTGAGTTGCGCCAGCCACAGGGGGCTCGCCATGGTGACGGAGAGCTGCCGCCTCTGCACCGCCTCCGGCCCCTCGTAGGTCGCCTCGAGCTGGGCGTCCATCCATTTCTGACCCAAGAATCCCGGACAGTCCTCGGTGATGCCGTAACCGCCCATGAGCGAGACCGCCTCGCGCATCACGGTGGCGCCGTGGCCGGTGTTCCAGAGCTTGGTTGCGGGGCAGAGCACGTTGGCCTGGGCATCGAGGAGGGCGAAGCGAACCATCTCGTCGGCGGCGAGCTCCTCGAGCCGCCGGTCGTCGCGGTCGCCCCGGGGCCGAGCCTCGAGCTCGAGGTACTCGAGGGCGCTCTTCTCGAGCGTCTTCATCCACCGGAGGACGGCCTTCGCACCCGAGACACCCTGGGCCTTGAGGAGCGCATCCCTCTTCCTCTCGAGCGGGTCGAGCGCGTCGAAGAGCCGGGCGGTGGCGAATCCGAGCGAGGCGGCCGCCTCCCCCGTGGCCCAGACGTCGACCAGCCGGTGGAGCGCGTCCTCGCGCTGCTGGATCCCGAGCTCGTAGCGGACCGATCCCGGGGCGGCCTGCTCGGCGCCGCGGAAGCGGCTGCGCTGGTAGCGGATCACCGGCTCCACGGCGCTGAGGAGCTTCGCGGCGGTCATCACCCCCACCGTCACCCGGGTCCGCCGGAACACCGCCTCGATGACCGCAGAGTGGTCGAAGGCCGGGATGATGACCCCGTCCTTGACAGTGTAGCCGCCGACGATGCGCGAGGCCGGCACGGTCAGGCTGAAGATGGGGTCGCTCGTAGAGGAGAGCTGGTGAACCAGCTTCTTCGTGGGAGTGCCGCGGTCGAAGATGCCCGGGTCGCCCTCCTCCAGGATCACCATGCAGCTCCCCTTGATGCGGGGGTCGGCCGAGTCCACGGCCGCGGTCACGAAGTTGGCGAACCCCATGTTGGTGATGAAGCGGCCCCGCTTGTCGACCTGCAGGAGCGGCTCCTTCCCCTCCGTCCACTCCCTCACCCGCACCTTCCCGGAGAGCATCCCGGTGTCGACCCCGACGTACGGGATGGGCTCGGTGAGGGCGAAGGCGGCGCGCCAGGGCCTTCTGTCCTCGCCCGGCTGTACCGGAGCGGCGAGGCTCATGTAGTGGCGGGCCTGCTCCGGGGTGCCCCGCTCGTGAATGGGCGAGAGGCCGAGGAACCCCGCCAAGGCGCCGGTGGCCGCCCCGGCATCCACCCAGGCGAGCTCGAAGGCGGTCAGGGCCAGGGCCAGGTTCTTGGGCCCGGCGATGAACCCCCCCTCCTCGGGCTCCATGAAGGTGGCGGTGATCCCGGATGCGTCGTAGGCCTTGAGGAGCTCGCTCTTCCGGGCCGTCCAGTCGTGGTCGTTCCGTCCTCCCTCGGCCACGAGGCGCGCCACCGGCCCCCGCGCCACGGCCCGCGTCGACTGGACGAGCATCTGCAGGTCGAATCGGTCGGCGAAGCGCCACATGATCTGCCGGACGTCGTCACCGGGAAGGGTGTGCAGAAGGTCGGGGGTCTCGTTCACCGCAACCAGGGCCATGGCCGTCTCGCCTCGTCGTCAAAAGCGCGCGGCGCGCGCTAGGTCGGTTACCCGGGTGCCCATTCGTGGGAGAAGGGCGTGAGGCTAGCAGACGAGCCGGGGGGAACGGAACAGGAGAACCGGGCCCCATTCTCGGCCTGCGACGCGGCGCGCCACGGGTCGGGCCGGCGAGCGGCCAACGTCCGTTTTCACCCGAACTCGGCCACCACCGGCGCGTGGTCGCTCGTGCCGAAGTCGGAGAGCACCGAACAGCGACGCACGCGCTCGGCCAGGGGAGCGCTGGCCAGGACGTAGTCGATACGCCAGCCGATGTTGCGCTGCCTTAGGTTGCGCCAGGGCGCCCACCACGTGAATAGCGCGTCGTTGTCAGGATCGACAGCTCGCCCCACATCGACGAGGCCGCGCGACAAGATCCGGCCCAGGAGCGCTCGCTCCTCCGGCAGCTGACCCACCGCTCCGGCCTTCCGCTCCTTCGGGTGCACGTCGGCGTCGGTCCGGGCCACGTTCAAGTCGCCGCACACGATGAGCGTCCGCCCGGCCGATTGCGCCTCCGCCGCCCAGGTCTCGAGCGCCTCGAGGAAGCGGAACTTGGCGGCGAGGTCCTTGCCGCCGTTGGGAACGTACACCGAGGCGATGGTCACCTCGCCCGCCTCGGCGGTGGCGATCCGCGTCTCCTGATCGAAGGCCGGACTGCCGAAGTGGACGCCGGCAGGCGACAGGTCCCGGCGCACGTGCAGGCCGACCCCGGAGTACGCCGTTTCTCCGTGCCACAGGCACTCGTAGCCGGGGAGGGCGTTGAGGGACGCCGGGACCTTCGCCGCCGGGGCCTTGATCTCCTGCAGGCAGACCACATCCGGGTCCTCGCGGGCGAGGAGTTCCGCCACCTGCGCCTCGCGAGCGCGGATCCCGTTCACGTTCCAGGTCGTGATCTTCACGCGAGGAGCTTTATATCGCGAAGGCCGTGGCCCTTGCCGGGTGGCATGGCCCGGCCGGTGTCGTGGCCGTACAATCGGGCGACACGAGGAGAGGCGGACCGGATCGCCAAGGCGCACCGCGGAAATGGATGCGAAGACGCTCGAGCTCAGGCTGCGACCAGAGTGGGACGCCGTGGCGCCGGTCTGGAGGACCTGTCGCGGGATGCTGGAGAAGTGCGGCCTGCCGCCGGACGAGTCGGATTCACTCGCCATGGTCGCCCAGGAGCTGCTCGAGAACGCCGTCAAGTACGGGGCCCCGGGAGCCGAGGAGATCGTCCTCTCGCTTCGGGTGGAGGAGAGGGGCGTCGTCGTCGAGGTGAAGAGCCGCGTGGGCGGGGACGAGAGCAACGTACGGGCCTTCGGAGGCGCGATGCAGCGCATCCGGGATAGCTCCGACTCGTTCGGGGCCTACGTGGAGCGGCTGCAGCAAGCGGCCCGAAGGCCCTATTCGGGGGGGAGCGAGCTCGGCCTCGCCCGCATCGCGTACGAGGGCCGCTGCGCGCTCGAGTTCCGGGTGGACTCCGGGTACTTGGCCGTGTCCGCCGTCTACAAGCGATGAGGAGGTCTTGGATGGTCGATCCGGTGAGGCGGTGGACGGAGGGAGAGCTCTCCCTCGAGGCGCACGATGGGCCCGGTGAGCTGCGGCTCGTCTGGCGCGGTCGGAGCGCGGACCGCGAGCCGGGCAAGTTCCTCGTCCCGGCGCTCACCGCGTCCGTCGAGGAGAGCGGGCGGCGCGGGGTGCGGCTCTGCCTCGACTTCTCCGCACTCGAGTACATGAACTCGTCCACCTTCACGCCCGTGGTGAAGGCCATCGACCTTGCGCGCCGGAGGGGGGTCGCCATCGCCCTGGAGTACAGCCAGGCCAAGAAGTGGCAGGCCCTCTCCTTCAGCGCGCTCCGGACCTTCGAGACCGCCGATGGCCGGGTCGCCGTCCTCGGCCGCTAGTCGCCGGTCAGGGGGCGGGCGCGAGCCGAGCTTCGCCCGCCACCACGAGACCCTACTTCACCGTTGGTGTGGGACGGTCGCCATGCTGGGAGTGGTGGTCGTCCCCCTCTTCCTCATCCTCGACTGGGTGGCCCTCCCCGCCCCGGTGTTCGAGCGATTCTTGTGGGTGCGCGCGATCCTGACGGCGGCGCTCGCCCTCCAGCTCGTCCTCATCCGGCTCACCCCGCCCAGCCGCCTCTCGGTCCTGCATGGATATACCTTCAACCTCCTTGTCGGCACCGCCACGAGCTGGATGACGGCCCAGCTCGGAGGGTTCGACTCCCCCTACTACATGGGGCTCAACCTGGTCGTGGCCGCGAACCTGCTCTTGCCCTGGCGGCCCCTGCACGCCGGGTTGAACTCGCTCCTCACCGTGCTCGTCTACGTGGTGGTGAACGCCATCCTGGGAGGACCGTTCCACGGTGCCGTGCTCCTCAACAACCTCTTCTTCCTGGGGGCGGCCGCGGTGACGGCCATCCTCACCGCTCGGGTCCGCTTCCGGCTCGTGGAGAGGGAGCACGCCGCCCGGACCGGGCTGCTCGAGGCCAACGCGGCCCTGCAGCGGTCCCGGGCCGAGCTGAAGAGGGCCCGGGACGCCCTCTGGGGCGAGATGGAGGTGGCCAAGCGCATCCAGACCTCGCTCCTCCCCGAGGACCGGCGGGCCGGGCTCTACCAGGTGGCCGCGCGGATGGTCCCGGCGGCGGAGGTGGGCGGGGACTACTACGACATCGTGGACGCCGGCGACGGACAGCACTGGATCGCCATCGGCGACGTCTCCGGCCACGGGGTGGAGGCGGGGCTCGTCATGATGATGACCCAGACCAGCATTCTCTCCCTGGTCCGGGAGAGACCTTCCCGCACGCCGGCGGAGGTGTTCCGGCAGGTGAACGGCGTCCTGTGGCAGAACATGGGTCGGATGCGGGCCGACCGGTACATGACCCTCAACGTGGTGCGGCTCGAAGCGGACGGCCTCACCATGGCCGGCAAGCACCAGGACGTCCTCGTGTGGCGGCGGGGCCAGGGCGTGGAGGCGATCGCCAACGAGGGGAGCTGGATCGGCCTCGTGGCCGACCCGGGACCGAGGGTCCGGGACTCCTTCATCCCCCTGGGCCCGGGGGACCTGGCCCTCTTCTTCACCGACGGAGCGACCGAGGCCCGCAACGGTCGGGGGGAGCTCTACGGGGAGGAGCGGCTCGCGGCGTCCCTGGCACAGGTGGCGGGCCTTCCCCTCGAGGACGCGCTCGGCGTGCTCTTCGCCGACATCGGGGCCTTCCGGCGGGGGGAGCCCGAGGACGACGTCACCCTCCTCCTCGTCCGCCGCCTCGCCGAGGCGCGGGCGACGCGCGGGGATGCCGCGCGCGTGGAGATCGCGACTGCCTGAACGCTGCGTGAAGGCCCCCTCGCAAAGGACGTGAAGCTTCTTCCCTCGGCACTCCAGAGGGGGCTAGGGAGGTGCCGGGCCCGAGGTCCACTCCCCGGCGAATGGTCCGGGGCACCCTCCCGGAGGGTACGCGGCGAGGCGGCGAGGTCGGACAGCATCCGACATCGCCCTCGATATACCCGGGTGCGGCTCCCCCGCGAATTCGTTCGCGCGAGCCGGCGACCCGTCCCAGGATCGCGGGGCGTTCTCCCGCTCGTCCTGCGACCAAAGCATTCCCGGCGCCCCGGAACGGCGGATGGACGCGGAGCGGAGGCCGCCCGCCTGGATGCCTCGCTGGCAGGGCCTCGCGGCTCGCCGCGCAGCCCGACCGCCCGCAGAGGGGACGAGCGGCCCCACGGAGCGCACCATGAGCATGCTCGGCTTCTTTCCCTGGACCACGGTCGCAGCCCCGGTCTCGGTGGGGCCCTTTCGCCTCGTCCCTCACCGCGTCGGGGGTTCGCTCGAGGCCGAGCCGCGGCTCGTCGATGCCATCCTCGCACCCTACCAGGAGCCCGGAGGAGGGCCGGTCGAGTCGGCGACCTTGGTCCGGGTTGCCGGTCGCGCGCACACCGGGGATCTCGATGAGGACGAGCAAGCCCGCATTTACCAGCTGGCCGACGCCGTGGCGTTTGCGGTCCTTTCGAGGCGCGGGTTCTTCGAGGTGGGCCCGTACTGGAACCGCGACCAGCTTGCCTTCGTCTTGCGGCGCTTCACGGGAAATGACCCGCGCGCCCTGCAGATGGTGGCGCGCCGCCGGGACGGCCGGCGCTGGCTCGCCCACGGCGTCGGGACCTTCCGGACGACGCGACCCGCCCACGCCCCGCGCCCTCCCACGCTGGAACTCGACGCGCCGCTGGCGGCGGCCCTGCTCGCCGCCTTCGCTGCTCCCGGGGGGACGTCGATCCGCGCGTCGGTTGCCGCCTTCCTCGCGGCGAACGGCGACGGCGACGGGATCTCGACCGGCGAGGAGCTGCACCTCATGGTCCTCGCCTTCGAGCAGCTTCTCGGACCGCCGGGCGAGGGGGAGCTTCCGCAGCGGTTGCTCGCGCTGCTCGATCCGTTCGTGTCGAGGGCGCGCGCCCCGCGCCGGCTCTCGACGCTCCAGCGGCTCGAGGCATCCGTCGAGCCGGGCACCCCTCCGTCGTCCTCGATCGTGGAGGCCTGGGCCCGGGACCTCCTCCGGTCGCGGAGTGGCGTCTCCCCGGGGGGGGGGCGAAGCGCCTCCTACTGGCCCCGGGAGGCGCACCTGCTCGTTGGGGCACACCTCTTCCCGGCGGCCGTGCTGGCGCGGCTCGCCTCCGCCGGGCTCCGCCCCATCGCCGAGGCCGACCGGAAACCACTCCTCGCCTGCGCCTACCTCGCCTCGCTCCGGAACCCCTTCGCGCGTCGGCGATCGCTGGCGGCGAGGAACCCACACCTGTGGTCGCGGGCTCTCGAGGTGGCTGGGCGTCACCTCGCCCGGATCCAGCTCGCCGAGGTCCTGGAGAGGTCGCGGCGGAGCTAGCCCTTCTGCGCGTCCGCGGCGGTGAAGACGCCCGTCTCCACCGGAATCCAGGCGGGGAGTCTCTTGCCCGCAAAGTGGTCCCGGACGGCGTTGATGGTCAGCTCGCCCATCTTTCGCGGGTACTGGATGGTGTCGCCGTAAATGAGGCCCCGCCTCATCGCTTCGCGCGCCTCCGGGGTGGCGTCGTAGCCGACGATGACGATCTTCCCTTCCTTGCCGGCGGCGGTGACCGCTGCGAGGGCCCCGAGCGCCGAGTCGTCGTTGATCCCGAATACCCCTCGCATGTTGGGGAGGCGCACGAGGAGGTCCTCCATCACCGAGGCGGCCTTGGCGCGCTGCCCCCAGGCCGGCACCTCGGCCAGGATCCGGATCCCTCGCGCCCGGGCCACGACGTCCTTGAAACCGCGCACTCGATCGATGACCGAGGTGACGCCGGGGTGGGTGATGAGGACGATGTCTCCCTGACCGTTCAGGGCTCTCACCATGAGCTCGCCGGCCTTTCTGCCCCCGAGATAGTTGTCCGAGGCGATGTGGGCCACGACCTTCCCCACGCTGGAGGTGCTGGCGATGTCGGCCGTGAACACGGGGATGCCGGCCTTGTTGGCCTGCTCGATGCTCGCGCCCACACCCACCGAGTCGCAGGGGGCGAGCACGATGGCGTCCACCTTGCGTGCGATGAAGTCGTCGATCTGATTGGCCTGCCGGGCGGGGTCGAACTCGCCGGAGGTGACCCAGAGCTCGAACCCGACCTCGCGGGCGCGCTGTTCCATGCCCGCCCGGAGCTCCTGGAAGAACTGGTGCTGGAAGGTGAGCACCGAGACGCCGATCACCTTGCTCCGGGCGGCGTCGCGGTCGGGCGCGAGGGCCAGGAGGGACAACGCTAACCCGAGCAGGGCTCTCGCGGACATCCACCGACCTCCGAGGAGAGCCTCGCACCGGACGGCGCTTCGCTCAAGGGGGGTATTTCGCCCGGAGGTCAGCCGAGCCAGAGCAGGGCGAGGAAGGTGGCGAAACCCAAGGACAGGGTGAGGAGCACGTTGCGGCTCAGCGCGGCGACGACCACCGCCGCGGCGCCGGCGACGAGGCGGGGGTTTCCCGAAAGGCCGGCCCAGGCCCCGCCCGGCCGGAGGACTGCGGGGGCGATGAGGGCGGTCAGGGTGGCCACGGGCACGAACGGAAGCATGGACCGGAACCACCCCGGCACGGACAGCCGGCCCTCGGCGGCGATGAAGGAGAGGCGCGTGAGGAAGGTGAGGAGCCCGCCGAGCACCATGACGATCCAGAGGTTCAAAGGGCCCGCCCCCATCGGGAGAACAGCCAGCCGGTCGCGATCCCGGAGAGCGCCGCGGAGAGGAGCCCGAGCTGGTAGGGCCAGCCGGCGCAGGAGAGCGCCACCCCGGCGGCCACCACCGCCGCCGCCAGCGCGGCGCGGGAGCGGATCATCGGGACGACGATGGCGATGAAGGTGAGCGGCAAGGCGAAGTCGAGCGGGAGGTCCCGGGGAAGGCTCGCCCCGACGAGGATGCCGCTCGCGGTCGAGACCTGCCAACCCGACCAGAGGGTGAGCCCGGCGCCGAAGAGGAACCAGTGCCGGTTCGGTCCACCCTGGGCGAGGCGCGTCACGGATGCGGCATAGGCCTCGTCCGTGAGCAGGTAGGCGAGGGCGAGCTTCCAGCGGCGCGGCAGGTGCGAGAGCGCCGGCGCGACCGAGGCGCTGTAGAGGGCGTGGCGGAGGTTTACGAGCCCGACCGAGGCCACCATCACCGGCGCGGCCGCCCCCAGGCCCGTGAGCTGGGCGAGGAGGAACTGCGACGATCCGGCAAAGACGACCGAGGACATCGCCATGGCCGCGGGGGCGGGAAGGCCGCTGCGGAGCGCCAGCACGCCGTAGATGACGCCGAAGGGGGCGACGCCCACGAGGAGCGGGGCGAGGGCGAGCGCGCCCCCCCGGAACTCGGCGAGGGGGGTACGGGCATCCGGGGGGTCCTTTGGCCGAGGCACGAGAAGCCGCTTGTACCGCGCCGGCCGCCTCTCGCGCGAGGGGGCAGGAACGTTCCCGCCCGAGCGCGCCCGAATTCCGGAGGAAGAAGCGCTCGCTTCAGGGAGCCCGACCGAGCGCGCGAAGCAAAGCCGCCCGCGCGGCCGACACGTTGTACTCGGCCTGGACCCGCTGGGCGGCGGCATTGCTCGCGCCGACCTGAGCGTCGCCGAGCTCGATGATGCTTCCCACCCCGGCCTGGTAGCGCCCCTCGGCCAGTCGGAGCTGTTCGCGAGCGTTCGTCTCGGCCTCCTTCGCCGCATCGACCGAGGAGATCGCCGCCCGCACTCCCAGGACCGCCTGCTCCAGCGCCACGCGGATCGAGGTGCGCAGGCCCACCTCCTGCGCCCGGAGGGAGTCGAGGTTCGCCTCGGATTCGCGGACCTTGGCGCTCGTGATCCCGCCGCCGAAGAGATTCCAGGTGAGGTTCAGGCCCACCGACCAGCTCCCCTTGGTGGCGTCGGGGGTGGGGCCGATCTCGGCGTACGTGCCCTGGGCGCTCACGAGCGGCAGGTAGCCGGAGCGAGCGGCGGTTCGGGATTCCTCGGCGGAGCGCTCCTGTGCCCCGAGCGAGGCGAGTTCGGGCCGGGCGGCGAGCGCCTCCTCGAGGAGCGGCTCGAGCGCGCCCTCCTCGCCCCGCACCGGCGGGAGGGTGTCGTCGCCCACCTCGAACTCTCCCCAGGTTTCGAGCCCCATCGCCTGCGCGAGCTGGGCCCGGGCGGTGGCGTAGGCGTTCTGGGCCTGGATGAGGGCGAGCTGGGCCGAGGCCAGGGCGGAGCGTGACTGCGCCAGCGCGATGAGCGGCTGCGTACCCACCTCCACGAACGCCTCGGTCTGGTGGAGGTGGGCCTCGTCGTTGTCGACGGTCTCGCGCGCCACCTTGACCAGGTCCCGATCGGCACGAGCGGTGAAGTACGCGGACTGCACCGCCGAGACCACGTCGAGCCGGGTGCTGTCGGCGGTGTCGCGGAGCGACTGTGCGCTCTCGCCCGCGGACCGCCAGCTGAAGAAGGTCCCGGGGTCGAAGAGCACCTGGCCGACGCTGACCTGGCCGAGCCAGGTGTTCCCGATCGTCGTGGAGCTCCCCACCCGTTGGCCCAGGAGCACGCCCTGCTGCGTGGTGGTCGTCTGGGTGCGGGACACCTGTCCGGTCGCGTTGACCTGGGGCAAAAGGCCGGCCCGGGCCTCGTCGGCCCGGGCCACGCCTGCCTTGGCGTTGGCGACCGCCTGTGTGAGCTGGGGCTGGTGCGAAAGGGCGGACTGCACCGCCTCGTCGAGGGTTACGACCTTCACGACCCGGACGGTTTCCGTAGGAGAGGTCTCCGCCGCCGCCAGGCAGGGGACGAGGAGGAGGGCGGCGAGCGCCGAGCGCGCGATCATTCGAACCTCAGAGCCTGGATGGGATCGAGGCGGGAGGCCCGCCGGGCCGGGTAGAGGCCGAAGGCGATGCCCACGAGCCCACTGAAGGCGACCGCCACGAAGATCACCTCGAGCCGATAGAGCACCGGCCACCCGAAGGTCATCGCCAGGCGCCAGGCGACCAAGAGGCCGGAGGTCACCCCCACGATTCCCCCGGCCACCGCCAAGGCCAGCGCCTCGGCGAGGAACTGCAGGAGGATGTCTCGGCCCCGCGCCCCCACCGCCATCCGGACGCCGATCTCGCGGGTCCGCTCGGTCACCGAGACGAGCATGATGTTCATGATCCCGATCCCGCCCACGAGAAGCGAGACCGCGGCGATGGCGGCGAGCAAGGTGGTGAGCGTTCGCGCTCCCTCTTCGGCGGCGCTGGCGGTCTCCGCGAGGTTCCGGATGGAGAAGTCGTCGTCCGCCTTTTCGGCCAGGCGGTGGCGGTCGCGCAGGAGCGAGCGGACCTGCGACTCCGCGAGGGCCGTGGTCTGGGGCCCGGTCGCGCCCACGAAGATGGTCCCCGCGAGCAGGTTCTTCAGCCCTCCCTGGATCTTGGCGGAGAAGGTGGTGTAGGGCACGAACACCACGTCGTCGAAATCCTGGCCCACCGGCGACTGCCCCTTGGCCGCGAGCACGCCCACGACCTGGAAGGGCACGTTGCGCACGCGCACCTGTTGCCCGACCGGGTCCACCCCCTGGCCGAAGAGCCTCTCGGCCACCGTCTGCCCCAGGAGGATCACCTTGGTGGATCCCTCCACGTCCGACACCGTGAAGAGCGCTCCCCGTGCCGCGGGCCACGAGCGGACGGCGAAGTAGTCGGGGGAGGTCCCGGCCACCGAGGTGGACCAGTTCGTGTCCTCGGACACCACCGAGGACGAGGTACGCAGGTAAGGAGCCGCGTACCGGACGGCCGAGAGCTGGGTCTGGATGGCGGAGAGGTCCTCCCAGGTGAGGGTGGGAAGGCTGCCGAAGCCCCCCATCGCGCCGCCCGAGGTGGTGGAGCCGGGCAGTACCACGAGCATGTTGGAGCCCATGGTCTCGAACGCCTGCTGCACCCGGGCCTTGGCGCCGTCGCCGATGGCCACCATGGCGATGACCGCCGAGACCCCGATGACGATGCCGAGCGCGGTGAGGAAGGACCGCATTTTGTTGCGGCCCAGGGCGCGGAGCGCGACGCGCAAGACCTGGAGCAGGGTCATGGGGCGGACCCTCCGGCGGCGTCGGCGTGCTGCTCCCCGGCGGGCGCCTCTGGCTCGGCCCGCCGCGCGGTCCGGCGCACGTCGGATCGGACCTGCCCGTCGCGCATGACGATGACGCGGGACGAGTACTCGGCGATGTCGGCCTCGTGCGTGACCAGCACCACGGTGATCCCGCCGCGTCCCAGCTCCTGCAAAAGGGCCATCACCTCGGCGCTGGTGCGGGAGTCGAGGTTGCCGGTGGGCTCGTCGGCGAGGAGCAGGTGCGGCCGGTTCACCAGGGCGCGGGCGATAGCGACGCGCTGCTGCTGGCCGCCGGAGAGCTGGTTCGGATGGTGGTGGGCCCAGTCAGTGAGCCCGACCCGGCCGAGCGCCTCGCGGGCCCGCGCGTGGCGCTCCGCGCCGTGGAGGCCGGCGTAGAGGAGGGGCAACTCCACGTTCTCGAGGGCGGTGGTCCGGGGAAGGAGGTTGAAGTTCTGGAACACGAAGCCGATGGTCCGGTTGCGGATGGCGGCCAGGGCATCGGGCGGGAGCGACGACACGTCCTCGCCCTGCAGAAGGTACCGACCGCGGGTCGGCCGATCGAGGCAGCCGAGCAGGTTCATGAGCGTCGACTTGCCCGAGCCAGACGCGCCCATCACCGCGGTGAACTCGCCCGCCTCGACCGAGAGCGTCACGCCCCGCAGGGCGTGGAGCTCGGTCTCGCCCATGATGTACGTCTTCCAGACGTCCTCGAGGTGAAGGAGCGACACGGAGGAGCCCCTAGAAGAACCGCGGTGCCCCGCGGGTTGGGCCACCGCTCGAGCCGCCGGCGCGGGAGACCGGCCCGATCGCGTCGGTGACGAGGAGGTCCCCGGGTGCGAGCTTGCCCTCGACGAGCTCGGTTGAGGTCCCGTCGGAGATGCCGGTCCGGATCCCGACCGGTTCGGGGTACCCGTTCCGCAAGACCCAGACCACGCGCCCGCCGTCAGCCGGCCGCTCCGGCCGGGGGTGGGCCGCCCCCCCCTCGCCCGCTTCCCGCGCTCCGGGGCCCGCCGGGGCGCCCTTCGCGGCCTGCGGGCGCGGCATGCCCGCGGGGGCTCGGAAGCGTAGGGCGGCGTTGGGGACGCGCAGCACGTCGTCCTTCTGCGCGTAGACGAAGGTGACGTTCGCGGTCATGCCCGGTTTGAGAGCCAGGTCGAGGTTGTTCACGTCGACCACCGCGTCGTAGGTGACGACGTTCTGGACGGTCTGGGGTGCGTTGCGCACCTGCCGGACGGTGCCCCGGAACAGGCGGCCCGGATAGGCGTCCACCGTGAAGGTGGCCGCCATGCCCGACTCGAGCCGACCGACATCGGACTCGGCCACGTTGGTGTCCACCTGCATCTTGGCCAGGTCCTGGGCGATGACGAACAGCGTCGGGGCCTGCAGCGAGGCCGCCACCGTCTGGCCCACATCCACGTTGCGCGAGATGACCACGCCGTCGGTGGGCGAGACGATCCGGGTGTAGGCGAGGTTCACCTCCGCCTGGGAGAGCGCCGCCCGCGCCTGGGCCAGCGCTCCGTCGTTGGCCTTGACGAAGGCGTCCGCCGCGTCGGCGTTGGCCTCGGCCGTCTCGACGTCGGCCTGGGCGACGAGCTTGCGGTCGCCGAGCTCCTTCTCCCGCCGGGCTTGCCGTTCGGCGTCCACCGCTTGCGCCTGCGAACGGGCGAGGTTCCCCTCGGCCGCCGCCACGTTGGCGCGGGCCTGCTCGACGGCGGCCTGAAACAGAGCAGGGTCGATGCGGGCGATCACCTGCCCCTTCTTCACCGGCGAGTTGAAGTCGACCTGCAGGGAGGCGATGGTGCCGGACACCTGGCTTCCCACCTGTACGGTGACGAGCGCGGAGAGCGTGCCGGTCGCCGTGACCTGGGCCACGAGCCGGCCCCGGTCGACCGGGGCGGTCTCGTACCGGAAGGCGGCGTCGCTCCGGGCCACCCGCACGCGCCAGAGCGCGACGGCGCCGGCGCCGGCGAGGACCAGGACCGCGAGGAGGATCCGGCTCCGGGTCATGCGACGGCTCGGGCGCGCCCCGGTCCGCGGGGTCGCTGCGGCCTCTGGGGCTGCCACTCTAACCGTCGGCTCGGCGGCCTTCCGTGAAGCGGTCGGAAACACGGGTCCTCCTCGAGCTGGGGGCCTCGTTTCGCCGGCCCCTGTGGTCGTGGACACTCGCTCAGGTGCCGAGTTAGGAAGTGCGGCCAACTGGCGCACCGGCACGAGCCATGCATACACCAGCCGGCCCGCGTTGCGGGTGCGATTCGGGGTCGGCTGCACCATTCCACGACCGCACCGCGAGGCCGCGAACCGGATTATGGTGCCGCCGGGCCCGCCCGTCACCCGAGCCGGTACCCTCACCAGGATCACCACCGATGAACGTCCTCGTCCTCAACTGCGGCTCCTCCTCGGCCAAGTTCGCGGTCATCGACCCCGAGGGCTCCCGCGAGCTCATCAGCGGCATCGCCCAGCGCCTCGGCTCCACAGAGGCGACCCTCGACTGGAAGAAGAACGGCCAAAAGGCCTCCCGCCCCATCGCCGGCCTCTGGCACGAGGGCGCGCTCCACGCCGTGGTCGACCTCCTTCGCGAGGCCTCTCTCGCCGACGGGCTCCTCGGCATCGGGCACCGCGTGGTGCACGGAGGGTCGAAGTTCTCCGGATCGATGGCCATCACCCCGGAGGTGATCGCCAAGATCGAGGAGTGCATCCCGCTCGGCCCGCTCCACAACCCGCCCAATCTCCTCGGGATCCAGGTTGCACGGAAGCTCTTCCCCGGCCTTTTGCAGGTGGCGGTCTTCGACACCGCGTTCCACCAGACCATGCCGCCCGTGGCCTACACCTACCCCGTGCCCCTCGACTGGCTGGAGCGCCTCGGGGTGCGTCGCTACGGCTTCCACGGGACGAGCCACCGCTTCGTCGCCCGGGAGGCGCTTTCGCTGACCGGCCTCCCGGCCGGGGACCACGCCCTCGTCACCGCCCACCTCGGGAACGGCTGCTCCTGCACAGCGGTGCGGAACGGGCGGAGCGTCGATACGACCATGGGGCTCACCCCGCTCGAGGGGGTGATGATGGGGACGCGGAGCGGCTCGGTCGATCCCGCCATCATCGGCCATGTCGCCGCCGCCCTGGGCCAGCCGGAGAAGGACATCCTCGACGCCCTCAACAAGAAGTCCGGGCTCCTCGGGGTGAGCGGGCTCTCGAACGACATGCGGGCGGTGGAGGAGGCGGCCGCCCGGGACAACACCCGGGCCCGGCTGGCCCTCGACATCTTCTGCTACGTGCTCGCCAAAGCGCTCTCGGCGCTGGTGGTCCCCCTGGGCCGGCTCGACGCCCTGGTGTTCACCGGCGGGATCGGGGAGAACTCCACCCTGGTGCGGGCCCGGGTGGTGGAGCAGCTGGGGTTCCTCGGCCTCGCCATCGACCCGGCCCTGAACGCGAGGCACGGCCGGGAGAGCCGCGGGCGGATCACCACGAGCCTGCGCCCCCAGGCGCTGGTGGTCCCCACCAACGAGGAGCTCATGATCGCAACGGATACCGCCGAGATCGCCCAAGGGCGCGGGTCTCGGGCCTAGGACCGCCCCAAGCGGGCCGGTCCCACACGCCGATTGGAGGGAGCCTCCCATGCCCACCACGCTGCTCGTTGCCCCCGCTGGCCGCCACGTCGGGCTCACCACCGCTTGCCTCGGGATCGTCCGAGCCCTCGACCGCCAAGGCCTGCGGGTGACCTTCGTGAAGCCCATCGCCGGGCGAGGCGAGGACCACTCCGTGGAGCTGGTCCAGCTCGGTGCCCACCTCTCGCCCCCGGCGCCCATCATCCGCCAGGTGGCCGAGGAGCTGCTCGCCCACGGCGAGGACCAGACGCTCATGGAGCAGGTGGTGGACCTGGCGGGCCGGGTGGCGCGCGGGGCCGACGTAGTGGTGGCCGAAGGGATGGTGCCCGAGCCCGGGATGGTCTACTCCACCCGGGTCAACGCCCTCATGCTCCGGGCGCTCGACGCGGAGCTCGTCCTCGTGGCCGCGCCACGCGATCAGAGCCCGGCGGAAGTGGCCGGAGCAGTGGCCATCGCCGCGCGCGGGTACGGCGCCCTGGCCGAGGGGCGGACGGTGGGGTGCATCCTGAACCGGGTGTGCGAAGGGCCCTCGTCGCGGCAGCACGCCGAGATGGACGGCCTCGGCCCGACCTGGGGGCCGTGCGAGGGATGCCCGGGCATGACCGCGAGCGAGGAGCTCCTCACGGAGCATCGGAGGGCGCTCGCCGCCGAGGGGCTCCGCCCGGTGGCCATGGTCCCGTGCAACGTCGAGCTGGCCGCACCGCGGACGAGCGACGTGGCGCAGGCGCTCTCGGCCCGGGTCCTCTTCTCGGGCGAGGCCCGCACCCGCCGGGTCCGGGACGTGGCGGTCTGCGCCATGACCGTCTCGAACGCCTTGAAGGCGCTCAAGCCCGGGACCCTGGTCATCTGCCCCGGCGACCGGAACGACGTGCTCCTGGCGGCGGGCATGACCGCCACGAGCGGGACCGCCCTGGCCGGCGTCCTGCTCACCGGCGGGCTCGAGCCCGACGCGGGGATCCTCTCGCTCTGCAAGAAGGCCTTCGACGGGGGCCTGCCCCTGCTCTCGGTCGAGGACGGCAGCTACGGCGCAGCCACCAAGGTGAGCACGGTGAACCCGGAGATCCCCTCCGACGACCGCGAGCGAGTGGAGCGCACCATGAACTTCGTGGCCGACCGGATCGACGGGGAGTGGCTAAGGAGCTTCGGCGCCTCGAGCCGTGAGCCGCGCCTGTCGCCGCCCGCCTTCCGCCACCGGCTCATCGAGGCCGCCCGGGCCGACCTGAAGCGGATCGTCCTGCCCGAGGGGGCCGAGCCGCGTACCGTGACCGCCGCCTCCACGATCGAGTCGCGCGGCATCGCGCACTGCGTCCTGCTCGGCCAGCCCGACGAGATCCGGGACGTGGCCGCGCGGCAGGGGGTCACCCTGCCGGCCGGGATCGAGATCATCGATGCCACCAAGGTGGCAGGGCGCTACGTCGAGCCCCTGGTGGAACGGCGCAGGGCGAAGGGGATGACGCCGGAGCTGGCCGCCCAGGAACTCTCCGACACCATCATGATCGGCACCATGATGATGGCGCTGGGCGAGGCGGACGGCCTGGTGTCGGGAGCCGTTCACACCACCGCCCACACCATCCGGCCGGCGCTCCAGATCATCAAGACCGCCCCTGGGTGCAACCTCGTGTCAAGCGTGTTCTTCATGTGCCTGCCGGAGCAGGTGCTCGTGTTCGGCGACTGCGCCGTGAACCCGAACCCCACCGCCGAGCAGCTCGCCGACATCGCCATCCAGAGCGCCCAGTCGGCCCTGGCCTTCGGGATCCCGGCCCGAGTGGCCATGCTCTCCTACTCGACCGGCACCTCGGGAGCGGGCGAGGAGGTGGAGAAGGTCAAGAAGGCGACCGACATCGCCCAGGGGCTACGGCCCGAACTTCTCATCGACGGGCCCCTGCAGTACGACGCTGCGGTGATGCCCGACGTGGCCCGCCAGAAGGCCCCTCGCTCCAAGGTGGCGGGCCAGGCGACGGTCTTCGTGTTTCCGGACCTCAACACCGGAAACGTGACCTACAAGGCGGTGCAGCGCTCGGCGGGCGTGGTGAGCATGGGCCCTATGCTCCAGGGGCTGGCTAAGCCCGTGAACGACCTCTCCCGCGGCTGCCTGGTGGAGGACATCGTCTTCACCATCATCCTCACCGCCATCCAGGCGCAGCAGGTGGCCCGCGGCCAGGCGACCGGGTAGCCCCGCCGGCGGGCCCCGGATCGGGATGGCCGGATTCCCCCCTGGCGGGGCGGGGTTCCGATGCCCCCGGTCTCGGGCAGGCCGAACTTTCCCCAAATCGGTCTACCTAAACGTTATAGTACCGCTCCACACACCGCAGGACTGTTGCCCAGCTGCCGATCGACGGGGGTGACGCGTGGTGATGCCGCTCGTGCAGATGGAGGGCGTGGACAAGTCGTTCCCAGGCGTCCAGGCCCTGAGCCAGGCGAGGTTTGAGCTCCTCCCCGGAGAGGTCCACGCGCTCGTGGGCGAGAACGGTGCGGGCAAGTCCACCCTCATGAAGATCCTGGCCGGCGTCTACTCGAAGGATGCGGGCCGGATCGTTTACAAGGGGCGAGAGGTCGAGGTCCCGAGCCCGCGGGCGGCGCAGCTCCTCGGGGTGTGCATGATCCACCAGGAGCTGAACCTCATGCCCCACCTCACGGTGGCGCAGAACGTCTTCATCGGGCGGGAGCCCCGCCAAAGGCTCGGGTTCGTGCTCGACGAGAGGGAGATCAACGCCCGGGCGCAAGAGCTCCTCGACCTCATGAACCTCGACCTCGACCCCAAGGCGCGCGTCGCCGACCTCACGGTGGCGAAGCAGCAGATGGTCGAGATCGTGAAAGCGCTCTCCTACAACTCCGAAGTCCTCATCATGGACGAGCCCACCGCGGCCCTGACCGACACGGAGATCGCCGACCTCTTCCGGATCATCCGCCAGCTCAAGCAAAAGGGCGTGGGTGTGGTCCACATCAGCCACCGGCTCGAGGAGCTGAAGCAGATCTCCGATCGCATCACTGTGATGCGGGACGGGAAGACGGTGGACACGGTGGCGACGGGCGAGGTGACCATCGAGCGGATCATCTCGATGATGGTGGGGCGGATCATCTACGAGGCCTCGCCGGAGGTGCCGGAGAACCCCAGCCGGGAAGTGGTCCTGGAAGTGAAGAATCTCCGCCGCGGGCGCGTCATCCAGGACGTGAACTTCAAGCTGCACCGGGGCGAGATCCTCGGATTCGCAGGCCTGGTCGGCGCGGGCAGGACCGAGGTGGCGCGTGCCATCTTCGGTGCCGATGCGCGGGAGGGAGGTGAGGTCTTCGTGGAGGGGAAGAAGGTCGACATCCGGACCCCGGCCGACGCGGTGCGCCATGGGATTGCCTACCTCTCCGAGGACCGCAAGCGCTACGGCTTGGCGCTCGGGATGGACGTCGAGACCAACATGGTGCTCGCCGCGATGAGGCGGTTCCTCGGGTGGCTGGGGTGGGTGTCGACGGCGGACACCCGGGCCAACGCCGACAAGTACGTCGCCGCGCTCCGCATCCGCACGCCCAGCGCGAAACAGCTGGCGCGGAACCTCTCTGGCGGCAACCAGCAGAAGCTCGTCGTGGGCAAGTGGCTCACCGCCGATACCCAGGTCCTCATCTTCGATGAGCCCACCCGCGGCATCGACGTGGGCGCGAAGAGCGAGATCTACAAGCTCTTGAACGACCTGGCCCGGCAGGGAAAGTCCATCATCATGATCTCGTCCGAGCTGCCCGAGCTGCTCCGCATGAGCCATCGCATCGTGGTCATGTGCGAGGGTCGGGTCACTGGAGAGCTCGCGGCCGGCCCCACGCAGGAAGAGGTCATGACGTACGCCACCCAGCGCCAGACGGCCGTTCTCCGCAGCGATGCGCCCAAGGCAATCGCCTAGCCCGAGGGAGCCATGTCCGAACCGATCACCCAGACAGAGCCTCGCGCGCGCACACTCTCCCTCTCGGCGTGGGTGCACAAAGGAGCCATGCAGCGGCTCCTCGCCTTCGGGGGTCTCGTCATCCTCTTCGTGGGCTTCTCCCTCGCCTCCCCCAATTTCTTTCAGTTCGACAACATCGTCGGCATCCTGCTCGCCACCGCGGTCAACGGTGTTCTCGCCCTGGGCGCGACCTACGTCATCATCTCCGGCGGCATCGACCTGTCGATCGGGACCGTCATGACGCTCTCTGCGGTCATGAGCGGCGTCTTCATCACCAACTGGCACGTGCCGGTGGTGATCGGGATACTGGGAGGGATCGGCATCGGAGGGTTCGCTGGACTAATCAACGGGGTCATCATCGCCAAGATGAAGGTGCCGCCCTTCATCGCCACCCTGGGCATGCTCAACGTGGCGAAGGGGCTCGCGCTGGTCTCCTCGGGCCTGAAGCCCATCTACTTCTACGACACCCCGGTCTTCAACAAGATGGCCATGGGCTCTTTGCTCGGCGCGTTCATCCCCGGCTTCGACGTGCCGAACCTCGTGCTCGTCCTCTTCGGCGCCGCCATCATCGCGAGCCTCGTGCTTTCGAAGACCATCCTCGGCCGCTACACCTTCGCTCTCGGCAGCAACGAGGAGGCGACTCGTCTTTCGGGCGTCAAGGTCGATTCCTGGAAGATCGCCATCTACTGCGTGTGCGGACTGTTCAGCGGCCTTGCCGGCGTGCTCATCGCCGCCCGGCTCAACTCGGCCCAGCCCTCGCTGGGCCAGGGCTACGAGCTCGACGCCATCGCCGCGGCGGTCATCGGCGGCACCTCGCTCGCCGGCGGCGAGGGGACGATCCTCGGCACCGTCATCGGCGCCTTCATCATCAGCGTTCTAACGAACGGCCTGCGCATCCTCTCGGTGCCGCAGGAATGGCAGACGGTGGTCACGGGCGCGATCATCATCCTGGCCGTCTACCTCGACGTTATTCGCCGCCGCCAGCAGCGGTGAGAACCCTCGCCCCGAAAGGGATCGTCGAAGCAAGGAGGTGGAGCAGAAACAGCACGAGTTACTCTCGACCGAATCGCGTTGTGTTCTCCGTCGGTACAGTGGGTCGGTGTCACGCATGCTCCTCACCAGGAGGTCTACTGTGAAGGTTAGGAACCTAGGGCCGGTGTTGGTGACCGTGCTCGCCACGGTGTTCATGAGTGTCGGCGTAGCCCGCGCCGATGAACCCTATATCCCGGTTATCTCGAAGGGCTTCCAGCACCAGTTCTGGCAGGCCGTGAAGATGGGGTCCGAGAAGGCCGGGAAGGACTTCAATGTCAAGGTCAACTTCATCGGGCCAGAGAACGAGTCGCAGGTCGACAAGCAGATCGAGATGCTGCAGGCGGAGCTCGCCAAGAAGCCCGCCGCGTTCTGCTTTGCAGCCCTCGACTCCAAGGCGGCCATTCCCCTTCTCCAGAAGGCCAAGGACCAGGGAATCCCCTGCATCGCTTTTGACTCGGGCGTGGACAGCACCATCCCCGTGGCCACCGCCGCCACCGACAACCTGGCCGCGGCCGCCTTCGCCGCCAAGAAGATGGCTGAACTCATCGGCGACTCCGGCGAGGTGGCCGTGATCGTGCACGATCAGACCAGCCGCACCGGCATCGACCGGCGTGACGGTTTCCTCGCCGAGATGAAGAAGCACCCCAAGATCAAGGTGGTTGACGTGCAGTACGGCGGCGGCGACCAGCTCAAGTCGACCGACCTCGCTAAGGCCATCATCCAAGCCCACCCGAACCTGAAGGGGTTCTTCGGCGCCAACGAGGGCTCGATCTTCGGCGTCCTCGCGGGGCTGAAGGAGCTGAAGAAAGAGGGCAAGATCGTGGCCATCGGCTACGACGCCGGCAAGTTCCAGAAGGACGCCATCCGCAGCGGCGTCGAGGCGGGCGCCGTGTCCCAGGACCCGGTCGGCATCGGCTACAAGTGCGTCGAGGCTGCCGTCAAGGCGATGAAGGGCGAGAAGGTGCCGAAGAACATCGACACCGGGTTCAAGTGGTACGACAAGACCACCATCGACTCGCCGGAGATGAAGCCGCTGCTGTACGACTAAAAGCGAAGTCGTTTGGGCGGGGCCGTTCGGAGACGAGCGGCCCCGCTCCGAGCGGGCCGCCCGGCAAGCTGGACCTCGCGCCGGCCCGCGCCCAAACGAGGTCGTCGGCGCTGACAGGCGCCCGGGGTGCTGCGGTGGAAAGGCCGTAGGAACCTTCACCTAGTGGGAGCGAGCACCATGAAGACCGTCTATCTCGCCGCGAGCGGAGATCTGCGGCTATCCGCTAACCGAAGCGGCCAGACTTCCCAGGCGGCCCTCGAGGAGAAGCTCACGGCCGCGTTCGGGCGCGAGGGCGTGAAGGTGAAGCGTGCCCATGACTACGACCCCGAGAAGAAGCACGGGTTCATCGACAGCCAGAAGATGGGGCTAGAGGTGTTCCGGAAGATCCCTCTCGAAGCGCCGGTGGTGGTAGCCGAGGCGGTCTGGCAATACAGCCACCACGTCCTGCCGGGTCTCATGGACCACGCCGGGCCCATCCTCACGGTGAGCAACTTCAGCGGTGAGTGGCCAGGGCTCGTGGGGATGCTGAACCTGAACGGCTGCCTGACCAAGGCCGAAAAGAAGTACAGCACCCTTTGGAGCGAGGACTTCCAGGACCCGTTCTTTACGAAGGGGATCGGGACCTGGCTCGAGCGCGGTACGGTGAAGCACAACGCCTCGCATGTCCACGCCTACTCGCAGAAGGGCGCGCCCACCGGAGCGGTGCGCACGGGGACGAAGTTCGCCGAGGAGCTCGTGGCCCGCAAGTCCATCATGGGCATCTTCGACGAGGGCTGTATGGGCATGTACAACGCCATCATCCCCGACGAGCTGCTCTTCCCCCTGGGGATCTACAAGGAACGGCTCAGCCAGTCGGCCCTGTACGCCAAGAGCCGGACCATCGCCGAGGCCGAGGCCCGAGCCGTGTATCAGTGGCTCAAAGACCGCGGCATGACCTTCGTGCTCGGGCAAGACGAGCAGAACGAGCTCACCGAGCGGCAGGTGATCGAGCAGTGCAAGATGTACGTGGCCGCGCTGCGCATGGCCGACGAGTTCGGCTGTGCCCTCATCGGCATCCAGTACCAGCAGGGGCTGAAGGACGTGATGCCGGCCTCCGACCTGGTCGAGGGCCTCCTCAACAACGTGGAGCGCCCCCCCGCCTACGCCGAAGGCTCGCAGCGCGAACTCTACGCCGGGGAGGCCTTGCCACACTTCAACGAAGTCGACGAGTGCGCCGGCGTCGATGCTCTAGTCACCAACGGTCTTTGGAGGAAGCTCGGCTTCTCCCCAGAGACGACGCTCCACGACGTCCGCTGGGGGCGCGCCTTCAAGGGCGACGGGCTCGACGACTTTGTCTGGGTGCTGGAGATCTCGGGAAGCGTGCCGCCCGCCCACCTCGTCGATGGGTACCGGGGGGCGAGTTCAGAGCGGCAGCCGGCCGTGTTCTTCCCCCTGGGAGGAGGCACCATCAAGGGGGTCTCGAAGCCGGGCGAGGTGGTATGGAGCCGCGTGTACGTGGAAAAGGGCGGGCTCAGCTGCGACATCGGGCTGGGCGAGTCGGTCTCGCTGCCGCGCGAGGAGGTGGAGGAGCGGTGGCGGCTCACCACCTCGCAGTGGCCCATGATGAACCTCGTCTTGAAGGGGATCACCCGCGACCAGTTCATGGGGCGACACAAGGCCAACCACATCCAGGTTGCCTACGCGCCCAACAAGGCTGGCGCGCGCAAGGCCCTGTGGGCCAAGGCCGCGGCCATGGACGCGCTCGGGATGAAGGTCTCCATCTGCGGCGAGGTGTGAGACCGTCCGGCAAGGGGCTCGAGCGCGTCCCGGCCGGGGTCAGGCCAGTCCGCGCCCACCATACGTTCTTTGAGGGAGGCACGACGTCATGCTGAGGTCCACCCTGCTCCACCCGGACATCCTGCGAGTCCTAGGCGGCGCCGGCCACGGCTCCAAAGTACTTGTCGCCGACGGGAACTATCCCTTTGGCACCGGCGGGCACCCCGAGGCGACCCGCGTATACCTGAACCTCGCCCCCGGCGTCCTGAACGCGGTGGACGTCCTCAAGGTGCTCGTCACCGCCGTCCCCATCGAGGCGGCCGAGGTGATGGTTCCCAAGGAGGGGCCGGAACCGGCCATCTTCGCCGAGTTCCGTAACGTCCTGGGGAAGGGCCTGCCGCTCAGGCCCCTGGGGCGGTTCGAGTTCTACGACGCCGCTCGTGACCGCAACACCACCCTCGTCCTCGCCACCGGCGAGCAGCGCATCTACGCCAACATCCTCCTCACGATCGGCGTCGTTCCCCCGCCCTGAGGGGCCCTGTGGCCCGGCCCACGCCCGAGCGGTGGGTCGCCTTGCCAGGGACCGTCACCCGCTCCGTTCGCGGGTGATCCGCTCCATGTATCCGCTCTTGCGGAAGCTCTCGAGCGGCTCGGGATCGATCCCCAATTCCTCCCTCACCTCCCGGAGGAGCGGCCGGACGTCGGTGTGGTAGGCGTCCTTGAGGCACTCCTCCGCCCGGATCACCTCGGCCGCGGCCTGGAGCCTCGCGAGCTCGCCGTGGTCGACGAGGAGCGCCCGCGCGTAGGCGGTCTGAAGGGCGAGGACCGACTGGATGGTTCCCTCGATGGGGTTCTTCAGGTTGTGGTTCTCGTCGATCATGAGCGCCACCTGGCGGGCGGCGGCGCTGGTCTCCGGGTCCTGCTCGGCCGATACCAGTTCGCAGAAGATGAGGAAGAGCTGGTAGGGGTTGATGGCGCCGACGGTGAGGTCGTCGTCGCCGTACTTCCGGTCATTGAAATGGAACCCGCCCAGCTTGTCCTCGGTGAGGAGCAGGGCCACGATCTGCTCGATGTTGGTCCCGTGGGCGTGGTGGCCGAGGTCGACGAGGACCCGGGCGCGATCGCCCAGGGCGCGCGCCAGCATGTACGAGGAGCCCCAGTCCGCGAGATCCATGCTGTAGAACCCGGGCTCGAAGAGCTTGTACTCGACCACCATCCGCATGTCGGCCGGCATCGCCTGGTAGACCTTCGCGAGTCCCTCCTCGAGCCTCTTCCGGCGGGCGCGGAAGCTGTCCTGACCTGGGTAGTCGGTCCCGTCGGCGAACCACATGCTCATGACCGACGCCCCCACCTCCTTCGCGATCTCCACGCCCTCGAGGAGCTTCACGAGCGAGGAGGCCCGTACCCGGGAGCTGGGGTTGCACAGAGACCCGAGCGCGTAGTCGTCGTGGTCGAAGAGGTGGGGGTTCACGGCCCCGATGCGGAGCCCCAGGTCGGAGGCGAGCCGCCGGATCCCTCCCCAGTCGTCGCTGTGATCATAGGCGGTGTGCAGGTCCACGTACGGGCACACCCCGGTGACCCTCTCGACCACCGCAGCATCCTCGAGCTTCTCCTCCAGGTTCCGGGGCGCGCTCGGCCGGCGAAGCACGTGGAACCGGGTCCCCGAGTCGGCATAGCCCCACGTCGGCGTACCGATCTTCTGCTCCTTGAGCTTCCCCTTCACCCTTTGCCTGTGGTCCACCCTCGCCTCCCTTCAGGGTCATGCCCGGGTCCGATAGGCTCTCTTGCTCCTCGCCGTCTCGTAGACCGTCAGGATCCGTTCCGGCTCTATGTCCGCCTGGATGTTGTGGACCGGGACGAAGACGAAGCCGCCGCCGGGCGCCATGGTGTCGAACACCCGGCTCACCTGGTCCTCGATCTCCCGGAGGCTGCCCGTGGGCAAGACGTGCTGGGTGTCCACCCCCCCGCCCCAGAAGGTGAGATCCTTTCCGAACTCGCGCTTCAGGCGGCCGAGGTCCATCTTGGCGGCGGTGAACTGGACCGGGCTCAAGATCTCCACCCCTTCCTCGATGAAGTCGGGGATGAGGTCGTAGACGGAGCCGCAGCTGTGCAGGAAGATCTTGGCCTTGGTTCTCGACCGGATGAAGTCGTAGAGCCTCTTGTGCAGCGGCTTCACGAAGGATCGGTACATCTCGGGCGAGAGGATGGTCCCGGTCTGCATGCCGAGGTCATCACCGCCCGCGGCCACCTGGATGTAGTCGCCCACCTCGGCGAGATAGGCGTCCCAGAACCGGAGGGCGAGCTCCAGGTTACTCTCCAGGACCGCCCGGGCGAGGGCCTCGTCGGAGCAGAGGTCCTGGCAGAACTGCTCGTAGCCGCGGAGCGCGCACCCCAGCTCGAAGGGGCCCCACATGATGTGCCCGGCGACCAGGGCGTAGCTCGTGTTCTCGTACAGGGCCCGGGCCTCCTCCCGTAGGCCGTGGAACCGGCCGTCCCGGGCGGGGTCCGGCCAGCGCACCTTGGCGAGGTCCTCGAGGCTCGAGTTCCTGAGAGGATGATCGACCATGTCATAGTAGTACGACGCCTTCTTCCAGCGGACGCCGAGCTCGTCGGTGAAGCTCATTTCCTCGGGCATCTCGCGAGTCGGAGCACGGAAGGTCGCCGAGGGGCGGATCCCCAGGCAATCGATGGAGAGGCGCTCGAGCAGGTCGCGTCCGGGGAACACCGCGTCCATCATGCGGTTGATGACGAAGGGGCTTTGGTCCTCTCCCATCCCCAGGTGGGACCTGAGGGCCTGGTAGGCGATGCGCGAGATGGTGGTGTTCTCGGTCCCGCCGAGATCGAGGGGGACCCGGTCCGGTTCCCGGTGGTTCAAGGTCTCGATGAGCCGCTCGCGGGAATTCATGTGGAGCGCGGGCCGAAGGAACCCGTCAGCGAAGCTCGCCCTTGTAGTTGAGGCTGTCCACCATCACCGCCAAGAAGATGATGCCGCCGCGGACGATCTTGTACGCGTAGGGGGAGGCGTTCATCATCGTCATCCCGTTCACGATGGTCGTCACGAGGAGGATGCCGATGAGTGCTCCGGGGAGGACGCTCGCCTTGCCGCCGAAGAGGCTCGTCCCGCCGAGCACCGCGGCGGAGATGACGAGGAACTCGTTCCCGTCCGCGAAGTACACCGCCACCGCCCCCACCTGCCCAGCCGAGAGGACCCCGCCCAGGCCCCCGAGCGTGCCGCAGATGAGGTAGGCGAGGAACACGTCCCGATCGATGCGGATGCCCACCTTCTGCGCCGCCACCTGATCCGCTCCGATGGCCATGACCTGCCTGCCGTAGGGCGTCCGCCTCAGGACGTAGTCGAAGGCGATCGCCAGCACCAAGAGGATGATGACCACAAAGGGAATGCCGCCGATCGAACCGTTGGAGACGACGCCGAGCTTCTCCACGAAGGCAACCTTGGAGTTTGCGGAGATGAGAGCCACACCCCGCGCGATCCCCATGGTCGCCAGGGTGGCGATGAAGGGGACGAGCCGGAAGCGGGAGACGAGGAGCCCGTTCAGCGCGCCCACGAGGGCTCCGACGCAGAGCGCGATGGCGTATATGCCCAGGTAGCTGCGGAAGGTCCCGAGGTATCCCGCGGCCCGCATCGAGTTCATGGTGATCCCGACCAGGGTCGCCACGAGGAACATGTTCTGGCCGACCGAGATGTCGATCCCGGCGACCACGAGCACGAAGACCATCCCAATGACGGCGATGCCCAAGGGGGCCGCCTGCTGCAGGATGATCATCGCGTTCCGGACGGTGAGGAAGTTCGGGTTCGTGGTGCTGAAGTAGACGATCATCGCGCCCAGCACGACGTAGATGCCGTACTGGTAGAGGAAGGGGAGCAGCCCTCGCGGGCCGAGACGCGGCAGGGTGGTTGCGGCCTCCATCTCTAGCTTCCCCTTCCCCCGAGCGCGAGCTTCATGATCCGCTCCTGGTGGTACTCGCCTCGCGAAAGCGTGCCCACGACCTCCCCCCGATGCATGACCAGGATCCGGTCGCACACGCCCATGAGCTCTTCCATCTCCGAGGAAACGAAGAGCACCGTGGCCCCCTTCTTGGCCATGCGGTTCATGATCTCGTAGATCTCGTGCTTGGCGCCGACGTCCACGCCGCGGGTCGGCTCGTCGAGCAGGAACAGGCTGGGCTCCTGCGAGATCCATTTTCCGAGCACGACCTTCTGCTGGTTGCCACCCGAGAGGCTCTTGGCCTGCTGCCGCTCGGGGTCCTGCACCCGGATGGACAGGTCGGCGATCGCCCGGGCCGCCTCGGCCGACTCCCGCGGGCGGCTCACCATGCCGAGGAGCCTCGTCATGCGGCGCAGGCCCACCGCCACCAGGTTGTCCTTGACCGGCTTGGGCATGAACAGCCCCTCCTGCCTCCGGTCCTCGGTGACGAAGGCGATTCCCTTTCCGATGCAGGCCTCCGGGGTGATGGAGCGGAGTCTCTCTCCCCGGAAAGTCACCTCCCCCGACTCCATCCGATCGGCGCCGAAGAGGCAGCGCACGAGTTCCGTCCGCCCCGCGCCCATGAGCCCGAAGAGCCCCACGATCTCTCCCCTCCTGAGCGCGATCGAGACGCCTCGGACCGCCCGGCCCTGGACGACGTTGCGGGCCTCGTAGACCACCTCGCCGATGGTCTTCTCCACCTTGGGATAGACCTGGCTCAAGTCCCGGCCCACCATCATCCGGATGACGGTGGGCTTGTCGAGCCGCGCCGTCTCGTCCACGCCGACCAAGAAGCCGTCGCGCAGCACCGCGATCCGGTCGCACAGGGCGAAGACGTCCTCGAGGATGTGAGAGATGTAGATGATGGTAATGCCGTACTCCTTGTGGAGCCTCTCGATGAGCCGGAAGAGGCTCTCCTTCTCCTTCTGGGAGAGGGAGGTCGTCGGCTCGTCGAAGATGATGATCTCGGCGTTCTTGATGACGGCCTTGGTGATCTCCACGGTCTGCCGCACGCCCATGGGGAGCGAGCCGATCTTGGCGGTGGGGGTGGCCTCGACCCCGAAGGCGACGATGTACTCCTCGGCCTTGGCGCGCATCTGCGCGTACTGCACCGACCAGAGGGGGCCGGTAGGCAGCTCGTCGATGAAGATGTTCTCGGCCACGGAAAGATTGGGGAAGAGGCTCAGCTCCTGGTGGATGAAGGCGATCCCGGCCTGGAGCGCGTCCCTCGGGCTCGCGGGTTCGAAGGGGCCGCCCTTCAGCTCGATGCTGCCGCCCTCCCGGGAGACCACCCCGCCCAGGACGTTCATGAGGGTCGACTTCCCGGCGCCGTTCTCTCCCACGAGACCCAGGACCTCGCCCCGACGGACCGCGAGGTCGATGCCATGCAGCACCTCTGCACCGAAGAAGCTCTTCGTGATGTTGCGCAACGTCAGGACATTGTCGGTAGGCATCGAGCGGCTCCCTTCCCGCCTCAGGTCAACGCCGGACGAGGTCCATGCGCTTGGAGAAGACGTCGATGAAGGCGGCGACGAGCACCAGGGTCCCCTTGATGAGGTTGATGACGTACCACTCGATCCCCAGGAGGTTGACCACGTTGTTGAGCAAGGTGATGAACAGGACGCCGTAGATCGTCTTGACGATGCTCCCCGACCCTCCGAAGATGCTCGTCCCCCCGATGATGATGCTGGCGACGATGTCGATGAAGACCCGGTCCCCCAGGGTCGGGATGCCCGCCTGGTTCCGGGCCGTGGCGAGCACGCTCTGGATGCCGGCGCACAGCCCGCTCAGGAGCATGAGCAGGAAGACCGTTCTCTTCACCGGCATGCCGGAGATGAAGGCGGCCCGGGGGTTCGTCCCCACGGCATAGACCCAGCGGCCGAAGAGGGTGGTGGAGAGGAGCCAGTGGGCGAGGAGGACCAGAACGAGGGCGATGACGACCGGCAGGAAGGTGTACCCCTCATCACCGCCCAGGATGAAGAACGGCTCGGGGAGCCCGATGATCGAGGCCTTCTCCGCCACGAGGCTCGTGAACCAGACCGCCACTCCGCTCCCCACCATCATGGTGGCCAGGGTGGCGATGAAGGAGGGCATCTTCAGGACAACCACCGAGAAGCCGTTCAGGGCTCCCACGACTAGGCCGATCCCCACCATGACGAGGATCCCGGCGGGAATGGCGAGGGGGGTATGGGCGAGGGCGGACTGGGCCATGACGTAGGCCCCGAACACGCTGCCGAGCGCGAGGACCGCCACGCAGGAGAAGTCGATCCCACCGTTCAGGACCACGAAGGTCACCCCGACGGAGATGACCATGATGTCGACGGACTGGAGGAGGAGGTTCTTGATGTTGAAGAGGGAGAGGAAGCCGGGCGCGAAGAGTGCCGCGGCGCCGAACATGAGGAGGAGGAGTAAGAGGATGGAGTCGGAGAGCGCGAAGCTCCGGAGCCGCACCCACGCGCCCGTCCCGGCGGTTCTCGTGTCCATGGCAGCTCGCGCCCTCGCATGGGAGGGAGTACCGGCACCCGTTGCCGGTACTCCCTCCGGTTCGTCCAGGGCCCGCCGCGGGCCGGCCCTGGCGACTACATGCCCGAGCCCCACCCCCAGATGGTTGGGCCGACCGTCTTCAGGTTGTCGGTGGTGACGATGACGCCCGGGTCGCGCATCACCGGGTTCGGCGGCCTCTCGCCCTTGGCCATCTTCACCGCCCATTGGATGCAGAGCTCTCCGGTCTTGTCGGCGGCCTGGGCCGCGTCCACCCAGTCGTAGCCCTCCCGCATGTACTTCATCCCGTTCTCGTCGCCGTCGAAGGAGACGACGGCCACGTGGCCTTGCTCGCCGATCTTCTTCCAGCGGCCCAGCTGCTCGAGGACGGTCCTCAGGGGCGGGAAGAGGAAGTCGGAGGGGGTGATGATGAGGTCGATCTCCGGGTGGGCCTGGAAGGCGTTCTGCATCCCGGCCAGCGCCACCTCGTGTCTCCACTGCGAGGGAACCTCGGCCACGACCTTGATGATGTCCTTGTTGGCGTTGATGACCTCGGTGTGCCCCTTCTTGCGCTCGATGGCGTTCTCGTCGGCGAGGTCGCCGATGAGGAGGAGCGCGTTGTAGGACTTCTTCTGGGCCTTGGCCTTATCCACGAACCACTGCAGCGCCTGCTTGGCCATGGTGTAGTTGTCGGAGAGCACCTGCAGGTCGGGCTTCACCTCGCCCTGGACGGGCCGGTTGTTCATGACCACCGGGACGTTCGCGCTCTTGGCCTTCTTCACCGCCGCCACGATGGCGGCGCCGTCCTTGGGGGCGATGACGATGGCCTTGGCCCCCTGGGCGATGAGGTTCTCGACCTGCTGGTTCTGCTTGTTGGCGTCGCCCTCGGCGATGACGAGCACGTACTCCACGCCCAGCTTGGCCGCCTCGGCCTTCATGGCCTTCTCGTTCGCCACCCAGAACGCTGCCTCGAGCGAGTCCATCGACACGCCGATCTTGAGCTTCTTGTCCGCGGCCCGCGCCGCGCCCGAGACGCCGAAGAGAGCGAGGACCGCCCACGTCAGGATCTTCTTCACGATCTCACCTCACAAGATTCCCACGAGAAGTGGGGGAAGCACCGCACACCGGAGAATCGGTCGTAGAGAACCAGGAACTTTCCTTTCTTCCACTTCACCTCCTCTCGAACCGTGAGCTTCGCCCGGCCAACCCCGGAGACGGCACCTTCTCCTGCTCGTGGAGGTAGTTCGCCGGGATGAGTTGCCGCCTCGGGGCCAAAGGGGCCTCGCCCGCCTCGATGCGCTCGATCAGGAACCGGACCGCGTGTTCGGCGATCCGCTCGTAGTCCTGGCTGACGATGGGAAAGGGCGGATCGAGGATCTCGTTCCAGGGGGAGACGAAGAAGCTCCCCGCCACGAGCGTCTGGCCCGGCACCTCCACCCCGCGGGAGCGCAGGAACTTGACCGCCTCGATGAGGAAGGCGTCGATGGTGCACAGGATGCCGTCCGGGACGCCCACTCGGTCCAGGTGGGCGGAGAGCTCTGCGCTCACCGACTCCCCGGCCGCGTACCGCACGAAGAGCACCGGATGGTCCCCGGCGGAAAGGCCGTGCTCCGAGAGGGCCTTCTTGAACCCCTTCACCCGGTCGATGGCGGAAGAGGCCTCGTCGCTGAAGGAGATGCAGACGAGGTGCCGGCAGCCCTTGCGGATGAGGTAGCTCGTCGCGTGCCGGGCCGCCTCGACATTGTCGGAGGCGACCACGTCCGTTGGCACACCCGGGACGTACCGATCGACGAAGACGACCGGCAACCCGCGCCCGATGAGCTCGCGGATCTTCTCGCTGTTCTGGGAGGAGGTGGGGACGAGGAGGAGGCCATCGATGAGCCGGCTCGCGAGCGTGTTGAGCATCTGGAGCTCGTGGGCGGCGTTCTCGTGGCTGCTCGCGAGGATGAGACCGTAGCCGCGTCGGGCGAGGTTCTGCTCGACGGCATCGACGAGGTGCGCCTGGAAGGGGGCGACGAGGCTCGGGGCCAAGAACCCCACCGTCTGCGTCTTGCCCTTGCTGAGGCTCCGCGCGATGGCGTGCGGCTGGTACTTGAGCTTCCGGATCGCGGCCTGGACCCGGGCCCGCGTCTTTTCGGCCACGGGCCTCGGGCCGTCGTTCAGGACGTAGGAAACGGTGGCGGTGGACACCCGGGCAAGCCTTGCGACGTCGTTTCTCGTCGGGCGGTCCATGGGAGGGCTCGCGCGGGGCAGGGGATCGCTATTCGCTTGCGGGCGCCGACTCTACCCGTGTAGTCTACGCGGGTCAACGACGCACACGCAGGGCGCCGTTTTTGCTTTCGAAACCGCCGGAAACGCCGCATTGGTAGCGGTGGGGATCGCACGGGGTTCCCGCGATCGCCTGGGCTCCTGGTTCAAAAGCGGGACGATGCCCCTGGCAGGGCGCTTCGGGTGGCCGCCCCATGACCCGAGCGTCAGAGGAGGAACAGATGAAGAGGGCCTTCCGCTACAGCACCATCACCGGCTCCCTGAACCAGATCGGGGACCGGTTCATGCGCTGCGGGTACAAGCGCGACTACTCGTACGAGGAGATCCTCACCGAGCTCTCCCGGCTCGACGTCCTCGACGGCGTGGAGCTCAGCTACTCTACCGAGGGCGGAGTCGAGTCGGACGAGAAGCGGCTTCTGCCGCTCCTCCAGCGCTTCCACCTCGTCCCGACCTTCGTCAACTCCTCCCTCTTCGGCGAGCAGAAGTGGATGTTCGGATCGCTCTCCTCGCCGGACGAGGCCGTGCGGAGAAGCGCCATCGCCGACACCAAGCGAGGGCTCGATTACACTCGCTCCATCCGGGCCGCCGGCTACAACCTGTGGACCGGCCAGGACGGCTTCGACTACCCGTTCCAGACGGACTACCAGCGCCAGTGGGACTCGTTCGTGGAATCGGTCCGGGAGCTGTGCGACCACGCGCCGGACATCCGCATCACCCTCGAGCCCAAGCCGCGCGAGCCGAGGAACCGGTCGCTCATCGACACCGTCCCGACCGCCCTGCTCGCCTGCGCCGAGATCGGACGGAAGAACGTGGGGCTCACCATCGACGTGGGCCACACCCTGGCCGCCGGCGGGAACATGGCCCGCGACCTCGACATGGCGCTCCGCGCCGACCGCCTCTTCAACGTCCACGTGAACGACAACTACGGCACCTGGGACGACGACATGATCGTGGGCTCGGTCCACCTCCTCGAGTGGCTGGAGGTGGCCTGGACCCTGAAGAGGCGGGGGTACGCGGGCTTCGTCTCGGTGGACATCTTCCCCTACCGGGAGAACCAGTTCGAGGCCGTCCGGGAGAGCATCCTCTACCTGGAGCGGTTCGCCGCCCTGGTGGACCGGATCGGGATGGCCAGGCTCGACGAGCTCTTGGCCCGTCGGTCCGTCACCGAAGTGCTGAAGGTGGTGCGCGAGGAAGTCTTCGCCCGCTGACGAGCGCCCGCGCGCGAAAGGAGCGCGAGGGGACGGGGAGTGTGGGATGGCCGAGATCTGGACCATGGGTGAGATGCTCGTCGAGATCATGCGGCCCCGCGCCGACATGTCCCTGCGCGAGCCCGGCGAGTTTCTCGGTCCCTTCCCGAGCGGCGCCCCAGCCATCTTCATCGACATGGCCGCGCGGCTCGGCCACGGGGCCGGGATCATCGGAGGGGTGGGGGACGACGACTTCGGCCGGTGCCTCCTCGATCGCCTTCGCCGCGACGGCGTCGACTGCCAGTTCGTATCGGTCCTGAAGGGGCCCGCCACCGGGGTCGCGTTCGTGACCTACCGGAGCGACGGTTCGCGGCAGTTCATCTACCACATCGGCAACACCCCCGCGGGCATGGCGGTCGCACCCGACCTGCGCGAGGTGGCAGCGCCGGCGTTCTTCCACGTGATGGGGTGCTCGCTCCTCGCGAGCGACGCCCTGCGGGCGGAGATCCTGAAGGCCCTGGAAGCCTTCGCGGCGCGCGGGGCGAAGATCTCCTTCGACCCCAACCTCCGGGTGGAGCTCCTCGGCCCCCGGGGGCTCGAGGAGGTGGTGAAGCCGGTGCTCTCGCGCTCTTCCGTGCTCGAGCCCGGGGTGGACGAGCTCCTCATGCTTTCGGGCGAGCCCACCATCGAGAAAGCCGCGGCCCGGCTCTTCCAGAACCCGCGGCTCGAGGTGATCGCCCTGAAGCGAGGTGCCAAGGGCTGCACCGTGTTCACGCGCCAGAGGAGCTTCAGCCTCGGGGTCTACGCCGTTGCCCCCCTCGATCCCACCGGCGCGGGCGACGCCTTCGACGCGGGCTTCCTCTGCGGGTTGCTCGAGAAGAGACCGCTCGAGGATTGCGCCAAGGTCGCGACCGCCGCCGCAGCGCTCAACACCGCGGCCTTCGGGCCCATGGAGGGGGACGTGAGCCCCCGCACCGTGGCCGCGCTCATGCAGAGGCCCCTGGTCTAGGGATCGGCCCGGGCTCGTTTCTCAGGGAAAGGGAGCAATACCATGAACAACAAGGTCGGCATGTTCTTCACCTACTGGTCCACGGACTGGATGGTCGACTTCCCGGCGGTGGCCCGCAGGATCAAGGGGCTCGGTTTCGACATGATGGAGATCTCGCTCTCCAAGTTCCACGAGCTTCCCGAGGCCAAGAAGCGGGAGCTCAAGACCACAGCGGACGGGCTGGGTCTCACGGTGGCGACCTGCATCGGCCTCAGGCCCGACCAGGACTTCGCCTCGCCTGACAGGAGCGTGCGCGAGAGCGGGATCGAGTACGTGAAGCGCCTGCTCGACGACTGCCACCTCCTCAACGCCCCGGTCTTCGCCGGCCTGAACTTCTGCGCCTGGCCCTCCTCCCCGCCCCCGGGGATGACCGACAAGCGCCCCTACGTCGAGCGGGCGATCGACTCGGTGAAGAAGGTCATCAAGGTGGCCGAGGGGTACGGGGTCATCTACGCCCTCGAGGTGGTGAACCGCTTCGAGCAGTGGCTCGTGAACGACGCCCGGGAGGCCCTCGCCTTCCGCGACGCGGTCGGCAACCCCTGGTGCAGGATCCAGCTCGACACCTTCCACATGAACATCGAAGAGGACTCGTTCCGCGACGCGATCGTGAGCTGCAAGGGGAAGCTCGGTCACTTCCACCTGGGCGAGCCCAACCGCCGCCAGCCCGGAACGCTCCGGCGCATGCCCTGGGACGAGATCTTCGGCGCGCTCAAGGAGATCCAGTACGACGGGACGATCGTGATGGAGCCGTTCGTCCGGCCGGGAGGGGCGGTGAGCCGCGACGTGGGCGTGTGGCGGGACATCTCCAACGGCGCCACCGACGAGCAGCTGGACGAGCTCGGGCGCAAGTCGCTCGCCTTCGTGCGCAGCAAGCTCGCTTAACGCCCCTCCCCACGCCCCCAAAGCCGCGGCCCCCCTCGCGACCGAAAGGCCGCTGACGGGCGGGCCGCTCTGCGTTATGCCAGAGGCGCCGCCAAGAGCCGGAGGGCTCCTGTGAACTTCGACCTGCTTCACCCCGCCGAGCAGCTCGTCATGACGATGGACCGTATCTACGGCTACGGCATGACCACCACCTCGGGCGGGAACCTCTCCATCCGGGAAGAAAACGGGGACCTCTGGATCACCCCGGCGGGCGTCGATAAGGGCTCGCTCGCCCCCGACGACATCATGCACGTCTCCCCCTCCGGCACCGCGACCGGCCGGCACCGCCCCTCGGTCGAACTCCCCTTCCACCAGTGGATCTACCAGCGGCGGCCGGAGCTGCGCGCCATCGTCCACGCCCATCCCCCGGCGCTGGTCGCCTTCTCGCTGGTCCGGAAGATCCCCGACACCTCGCTCATCCCGAACATGCGCCAGGTCTGCGGCGAGGTGGGGATGGCCGAATACGGCCTGCCGGGGAGCCCCGACCTGGGGGAGAAGATCGCCCGAGTGTTCGGGCGCGGCTGCAACGCCGTCATCCTGGAGAATCACGGAGCGGTGGTCGGGGCGCCAGACCTGTTCCGCGCCTTCATGTCCTTCGAGACGCTCGACTTCTGCGCCCGACTGGAGATCGACGCCCGGCGCATCGGTACCCCCACCGGCCTCACCCAGCGCGAGATCCAGCTCTCCGCCCAGAAGCAGGCCCTGCGCCTCGACGAGTTCAGCCCCGCCGGACACTCCAGCCTCGAGCGCCAGGCCCGGCAGGAGATGGTGACCCTCATCCGGCGCGCCTGCGACCAGAAGCTCTTCACGAGCACCCAGGGGACCTTCTCACAGCGGCTCGAGGGAGACTCGTTCCTCATCACCCCCTACCTCGTCGACCGCAAGCACCTCGAGGTGGGGGATCTGGTGCGCATCGACCTTGGCAAGAGGGAGGCTGGCAAGATGCCGAGCCGATCGGTCGGGCTGCACCGGGAGATTTACGCCCGGCAGCCGCACGTCCGCTCGGTGATCATCGCCCACCCCCCGAGCATCATGGCCTTCGCGGTGACGGGCGAGCGGTTCGACTCAAGGACCATCCCGGAGTGCTACGTGATGCTGAGGAACGTCCCCAAGCTCCCCTTCGGGGCCACCTTCCTCGAGCCGGAGAGGACTGCGGCCCTGTTCGTTCCGGGCACCCCCCTCGCCCTCGTGCAGAACGACTGTGCCGTCGTCACCGGCAATAGCCTCATCCAGGCCTTCGACCGCCTGGAAGTGGCCGAGTACAGCGCCCGCGCCCTGGTCGCGTGCCGAAGCCTGGGAGAGGTGGTCATGATCGACCCCCTGCAGGTCGCGGAGATCGAGAGGGCCTTCGGCGCGTGAGCTGGCCCCGGGCCGCTCTCGACCGGTTGGCTCGCCTGGGCCTGCGCTGCGCCTACGGGGGGATGCGCGTCTACTGGGCGGTGTGCCACCCGCGCACCCATGCCGCGGTGGTGGCGCTCTGGCACGGGGGCGAGGTCCTCCTCGTCCGCACCAGCTACAGCCGGGGCCACTGGTTGCCTGGCGGCCACGTGAGGAGGGGGGAGACGGGGCGAGAGGCGGCCCGACGCGAGCTCTCGGAGGAGCTCGGCCTGCGCCTCGCGCTCGAGGAGCTGGAACCCATCCTCGACCTTCGGCACCGCTTCCAGGGGAAGGAGGAGCGCGTCGAGATCTTCGAGCTCGCTCCCGCGGCGCGCCCAACGATCGCCATCGACCGACGGGAGATCGTGGAAGCGCGCTTCTACACGCCCGAGCAGGCGCTCTCGCTCGAGGTCTACCCTCCCGCCCGGAGGGCGATCGAGCGCCGGGCAGAGAGGGCGCGAGCGGGGGAACGAGCGGGCCCGTGAGGGCGAGGCGAAGACCTGCCGGCGAACAAGACAGAGCTTGGCTCCACCGGCTTTGAGCGAGGCCCGCGGCCGCTATTGACGCTCGGTGCGCGCCGCGGTCCCCGCCCCGGACAGCACCGGTGCGCTGCCAGATGTGCGCGAGAGGTCCTCGCTGTATGGGTGAATCCCCGGGGGCACCACACCGCGACGGGACGCGACGTTCGGTCCGGGCAGCGGACGGTGGCCGAGGCGACGAGCGTGCCCTGGCTCCCTTTAGCATGCGACGGAAACGGGCTAGGCTCGCACAAGAAGGTCTCGTCCGCGGAAGAGGACGTTTGCACACGAGTCCGGTTCACCGTCGAGCGGTCCTCGCCATGCTCTTTCTGGCCGACGACGTCCTCCACCTGTCCATCGAGATAACGCGATGAGGCGAGCCTCCGGACCCAAGTCCACGACCGCGGCCGGCGCCCTGGCCCGGCTCGCCCTCGCCCTCCTCACGCTCGAGGCCCTCTCCTGCAATGGCGGCGGGAGCGGCGGCGGGACGATCGAGCTTAGCTACCGGTCCAGCCTCACCCAGGCACAACAGGCCGCGTTCGAGGCTGCCAGGGACCGCCTCCAGAAGGTGATCACGGGAGGGTTGACCGCGGTGGTCGTCGCGAACCAGACATGCGACGACCAGTCAGCCACACCGCCCACGATCGACCAGACCGTGAACGGACTCCTCATCCTGGTCAACGTGACCGACCTGGGCCAGACCGGGATCATCGCGCAGTCTGGGCCTTGCCTCGTCCGGAGCAAGAGCCGTTTGCCGATCGTCTCGGTCATGAAACTCAACTCGGTGAGCCTGTCCGCGCTCTCCGACGAGAGCCTTCGCAAGACCGTGCTTCACGAGATGACCCATGCTCTCGGGTTCGGGACCGTCTGGGACGCCACCGCGCGCGCTCCGCTGCCCCCTCTCCTGGAGGCTCACAACTTCACGGGCGCCCAGGCGCTCGCCGCCGCGAAGTCGTCGAACGGAGCCCCGATTTCGTGGACTTCGGTCCCGGTGGAGGACTGCATGACTGCCCCGGCCGGATGCGGCCCCGGGACCCTGGATTCGCACTGGCGCTGGTCGGTGTTCGGGGACGAGCTCATGACCGGCTGGATCACCTCTGGAGCACAACCGTTCAGCGCCACCACCATCGCCTCCCTGGGCGATCTGGGCTATTCCGTCGACCTCACCCGGGCGGACGCGTTCACGATCCCGTCTCCCAGCGCCGCGCTCCGGGCGCTCACCGCCGAGCCTCCTCCCGTCGAGCTGGGCGACGATGTCCTCCACGTCCGGCCGGTCGAGGTGGATGACTCGTCGCCTTAACGGGTGCCGCAGCCGGAGAGGTCGCGAAGGTCCTTCAGGGCGAGAGCGAAGGGAAGGGCGGTTTGGGTGACTTCTCTCCGTCGAGTCTAGGGCTCGGGCTCGATCGCGCGAGCCGCCTCGCGCTCTCGCCATCGGATCCGCCAGCGGAGGAGCGGCGGGGTGAGGAGGGTGGTGAGCACCACCATCGTGACCACCGCCGCAAACTCGCTTTCGCCCAGGACCGGCGTCCCGCGCTCGACCAGCGTGAGCCCCAGACCGGCGAAGATGAGCCCCACCTCGCCGCGGGGGATCATCCCGAGCCCCACCATAAGCCGGTCGGCACCCTGGCTCACGACCGCCAGCCCGCATACCTGCTTGCTCAGGACGGCCGCCGCCGTGAGCGAAAGCGCCAGCGGGATCGAGCCGCCCCCCATCTGAGCAAGGTTCACCTCTAGTCCCATGCGAACGAAGAAGATGGGAACGAGCACCGTGGAGAGCGGGAGCAAGAGCTCCTCGAGCCGATCGCCGGAGGGGAGCAAGCTCTCGAAGGGGACGCCCTCCAGCACCAGGCCGGCCGCGAACGCCCCCACGATCGGCGCGAGGCCCACGAGCCCTGCCAGCCAGGAGAGGCCGAGGCAGAAGAGGAGCGCGAGCGTGAAGACGACGCCGTGCGCCTTCAGGCGAGCTCCGAGTCGGAAGAGCCGCGGGGCAAAGGCACGGCCCAGAACCATGGCCCCCAAGAGAAAGCCCACCGCCTTGGCCCCCACCTCGGCGAGGGTTGCGAGGGTGCCCCCTCCTCCACCGGCGCCCTCGCCGGTCCTCGTCAGGCCGACCATCACCGCCAGGACCATGAGGCCCAGGACGTCATCGACGAGCGCGGCCCCGAGGATGATCTGCCCCTCCGGGCTACTCACCTTGTTCAGGTCCTTCAGCACCCGGGCGGTGATCCCCACGCTCGTGGCGGACAGGGTGGCGCCCAGGAAGAGAGGCACGTAGTGGTGCCGCCCCGGGAGCAGCCACAGCCCGACGCCGTAGCCGAGAGCCATCGGCGCGAGCACCCCCACGAGGGCGACCAGGAAGGCCGAGAGGCCAACCCGCATGAGCTCGGCGAGCCGGGTAGCCAGGCCGACCTCGAAGAGAAGCAGGATGACACCCAACTCGGCAAGCGACTCGATCACTCGGTCGTGCGCCACCCAAGCGAGCCCATGCACGCCAGCGAGCGGGAGAGCGCCGAGCACCACCCCCGCCAGTAGCTCGCCCAGCACCGGCGGTTGACGCAGCCGCTCGGCGGCGATGCCGCCTACCTTCGCGGCCGCGAGGAGGGCGAGGAGCGCGAGGAGGAGGTTTGCCATCACGAACTGCCGGGAGCATAAGGCAAAGGCGGCCTGTGCGGGAGCGGCGGGCGTGCGCGGACGTCCGGGCCGACGAACCGGGACACCGCCTCTACCGTTTCAAGAGGCGGTGGAGCCGCGAGGTCCACCCGGACCCTTGCGGTACCTCAACCCCCGGGCCGGACATGCGAACCACCGCCGCCGTGAGGTTGTCCGCCGTCCGGCGGCTGTTCGCGCGCTCGACGAGGGCGCGGCAGGCGGCCTCCGCGTCTTTGGCGGAAACAGAAAGGGCGGCGATCTCCTCCTCGGACAGGACACCGTGCAGGCCGTCGCTGCAGGCGACGAGGAGGTCGCCCGGCCGGAGGGCCTGGGAGAGCCGGTCCCGGTTCACGATGAGCTCGCGCCCCACGCTGCGCGTCAGGACGCTCCGGTCCGGGTGGAAACGGACCTTCTCGGCGGAGAGCAGGCCCAGGCGCACTCGCTCCGCCGCCACGGTGTGGTCCTTCGTGAGCTGGACCGCCCGGCCCTCGCGGACGAGGTAGAGCCGGGAATCGCCGACGTGAACGGCGGTCAGGGTCCCCGCCTCGACAGCCAACGCCGTGAGGGTCGTCGCCATCCCGTGGAGTTCGGGAACCGCGATGGCGCGGTCGTAGACCTCGATGTTGGCCTGCTGTACGGCCCGGTAGAGGCGCTGGCCCGCGGGGCGGCCGGGAGGCTCCTCCCGGAAGGCGCGGAGGAGGACCTCGACCGCCATCTGGCTCGCCACCTCGCCCCCTGGAGAGCTGGAGACGCCGTCGGCCACCACCACCACCGCGGCGCCCCCCTCGAAGAGCGTTCCGCAGGCGTCCTCGTTGTGCTCGCGCTCCGTGCCGACGTCGGTGAGCGCCGCAAGGTCCACCGCAGGCACGGCGAGGGGCGGGGTGGCGTTCACGTCCGGACCCCCCCGTGCCGGCGGGCGCCCATCGCCCGGGGGGGGCAGGGCGAGCGGACGGCTCGGGGAGCGCTTGCTCGCCGGTGCGGACCGCCGTTACGCTCACGCGGTTCCATCACCGCCCCCGAGGCCCCATGTCCGAACCTGTCGTCGGCGACCGCCTCGACCAATACGAGCTGCAGGAGCTTCTGGCCCGTAGCGGCATGGCCGCCATCTTCAGGGCGCGGGACACGTTCACCGGTGCCACGGTGGCCCTCAAGATCCCTCATTTCCAGTACGAGAGCGACATCGTCTTCTCCGAGCGCTTCCGGCGCGAGGAGGAGGTCGGCCAGAAGCTCGACCACCCCAACGTCGTCCGGATTCTGAAGCCGAGGGAGAAGAGCCACTCGTACCTGGCCATGGAGTACATCGAGGGCCGGTCGCTCCGGGCGATGATGGGGAAGAGCCCGATGCCCCTTGACCGGGCTCTGGACATCTGCCGCCAGGTCTGCGACGCGCTCGCCTACCTCGAGGCACAGGGGGTGGTCCACCGCGACATCAAGCCGGAGAACATCCTCGTCACCGCAAGCGGCCAGGTGAAGATCATCGACTTCGGCATCGCCCTCTTCCAGGCGGAGCGGCGGATGACCTGGGCGGGCCTCTCCCACACGATCGGCACGCCCGACTACATGGCGCCGGAGCAGATTCGAGGCCGCCGCGGTGACGCGCGCACCGACGTGTACGCCCTGGGCATGCTTCTTTACGAGTTGCTCACCGCCCGTCTCCCCTACGACAGCCCGAACCCCCGCGCTCTCCTGCGCGCCAAAACGAGCGAGGAGCCCAAGCCGCCGAGCTACTGGGTCCCGGGCTTCGACCCGCACCTCGAGGCCATCATCCTGCGGGCCATCGAGCGCGACCCGAGGAATCGGTATCCCAGCGCTGCCGAGATGCTCAAGGACCTGAAAGACCCGTTCGCGGTCCCGCCCCGCGATCCCCGGACGGGCGAGCGGCGCCGCCGGGCCGGGGCAGCGCGCCGGCGGCGCATTCTCGCGGCCACGGTGGTGGCGGCGGTGCTCGCCGCTCTCTTCGCCCTGGTCTGGATTCAGGGGCGCTCCGCGGCCGTGTCGGGCCGGCCCGGGGGCGTGGAAAGGGGGAGGTGAGAGATGCCGCAGGACGCCGCGCTCAACCTGGCCTGGGTGCTCTTGACCGGGTTTCTGGTGATGTTCATGCAGGCCGGCTTCGCCCTGGTCGAGACCGGGTTCACCCGCGCTCGGAACGCCGCCCACACCATGGCCATGAACTTCGTCATCTACCCCTTGGGCGTGCTCGGGTTCTGGGCGCTCGGGTACGGGCTCATGATGGGGGGGATCCACGGCTGGCCGGCCTTGGGTGTTCCGGGGTCCACAGCCTCCGAGGTGGCGATCACCGTGGGGGGCCACTCCTGGGGTCTCTTCGGCGCGGCCAAGTTCGCCTTGGTCAAGGTGGCGGCCGACCCGCCCAGCCTGGCGATGTTTCTCTTCTCGGCCGTGTTCATGGACACGGCCGCGACCATCCCCACCGGCGCGATGGCCGAGCGCTGGAGGTTCTCGGCCTTCCTGGCCTACGGCCTCTTCATGTCGGCCCTGCTCTACCCGGTCTATGGCAACTGGGTCTGGGGCGGGGGCTGGCTCGCCGCTCTGGGCCAGAACCTGGGCCTCGGGCACGGGCACGTCGACTTCGCCGGCTCCACGGTGGTCCACATGACCGGGGGCGTGACGGCACTCGCCGGCGCGATCGTCCTGGGCCCCCGTCTCGGCAAGTTCCGGGCCGACGGGACCATCGGGGCCATGCCGGGCCACGACTTGCCGATGAGCGTCCTCGGGACGCTCATCCTGGCGTTCGGCTGGTTCGGCTTCAACGCCGGCTCCACCCTCTCGGCCGGCAGTCCACGCATCGCGCTCGTGGCGGTGAACACCATGCTGGGGTCGTCCGCCGGGGCGTTGGCCGCCCTGGCCTTCGTCTGGTACGCGCTCGGGAAGCCCGACCTGGGAATGGCCTGCAACGGTCTTCTGGGCGGGCTCGTGGCGGTGACCGCCCCCTGTGCCTTCGTCACTCCCGCCGCGGCGGTCATCATCGGGCTCGTGGCCGGCGTGGCGGTCGTCTTTAGCGTGGGTGTCTTGGAGAGGCGGTTCCACGTGGACGATCCGGTGGGTGCGATCTCGGTTCACGGCGTCTGCGGGACCTGGGGGGCGATTGCCCTGGGGCTCTTCGCGGACGGGAGCTTCGGGGAGGGATGGAACGGGGTGGCAGGACCGGTACGCGGGCTCCTCTTCGGGGGAGGGGACCAGCTCGTGGCCCAAGTCCTCGGCGTCTTGGCGAACGTGGTGTTCGTGTTCGGAGCCTCCTACGGGTTCTTCAGACTCGTGGACCGCCTCATCGGGAACCGGGTCTCGGCCGAGGTGGAGCTGACCGGGCTCGACACCCTGGAAATGGGCACGGACGCCTACCCTCGAGGCTAGCCTCCCTTCGGACGAGGCCACGCCCGGGCCCACCCGAAAAAGGGCGGGCCCGGGCGCGTGCCGTTCTCGTCGAGCAGAGGCGGGGGCGCTAGGCCTCGACCGGCCGGGACTGGACGAAGACGGACTTTCCCTTTCTCCGGCTCGACCGCACGAAGTAGTAGGTTCCGTAGAGCCCCCAGACCACGCAGAAGCTGAGGGCGATGTACGGCTCCTTGATGCTCATCCCCGCCACGGTGAACGGGCCCACGAGGTAGAAGAGCATGCAGGCGAGGTTTGCCAAGAGCCCGAAGACCGGGACTACGAGGTGCTTGAACCCGTTGAAGCTGTGGTGCTCGCGGAAGGCGACCATGGCGATGACGCAGGTGAGCATGTAGAGCATGAAGGTTCCGAAGTTACTCACCAGGGTCACGATCACGAGGCTATTGGGAAGCGAGGCGTAGGTCTCCGGTTTGAAGATGCCGAAGGCATACCAGAAGCTCCCCGCATACTTGGGCTCCAGCGCCGGGGAGGTGCCGCCCAGGTAGACCGACGCGGTCACGACCCCGAGGACCGCGGAGAGGATGGCCAGGGTCCAGATGGCCCGGTGCGGGGTGAGCCGCTTGCCGTGAAGCATCCCGAAGTGCTCCGGTACCTCATCGTCCTTGCCCATCGCGTAGGTGACGCGCGCACCGGTGGAGAGGCAGGAGAGGGTGGTGCCGATGAGGGCCAGAAACACCGTGGCCGCCTGGACCAGCATGAACGCTCGGCCCGCCGCCGGGCTACCGAAGAGCCAGGTCCCGACGAGCACCATCATGTCGCCGAGCGGAGCGCCGGACGCCCCCGCGTCCGCGAGCGTATACCCCTGGTTGAGGAAGTAGTTGGCCGCGAAGTACTCGATGAGGTAACAGACCATTCCCTGGATGAGCAGGGAGAGCAGGACGGCCCGCGGGATGTCGCGCTTGGCGTTCTTTGCCTCCTCCCCCATGGAGGTCACCGACTCGAAGCCCACCAGGATGAGGATGGCAATGCAGGCCTGAATGAAGATGAAGAAGAAGGAGTGCGGCGCAATCACCGAGGACGCCCTGGGGTGGAACTTGAAGTGCGGGGAGAGATCCTTGGGGTGGTCGGCGTCCACCGCTTCCATGGTGGTGGCCTGGTCGAGAGCGTAGCTCAAGGTGAAGGGCACGGGCTGGCCGTCCTTCATCTCCGGGACGGGTGTGCCGTCCTCGGCGATCTTTGCCTGCAGGATCGGGGCACCCGAGGCGTCGAGTTTGGCTTTGCCGTCCTCCACGACCGGCTCCTGCGCCACCACGTAGTCGACCGGCACGCCGTTCACGAGGTGCCACCCCTTGGAACCCTCTGGGTGCCCAAGTCGGTAGGAGATGGCCATCACCGAGAAGACGATGAGGGCGGCGATCTGGATGACGTTGATGGCGAAGTTGACCCCGGTGGTACCGGTCACCCCCCGAAAAGCGATGTAGGCAACGCCGAGCGCGAAGGCGAAGCAGAACACGAGCATGAAGAGCGGGCTGTTGATCGTTCCGCTGAAGCTACCCGGGAAGAACTGGCTCGCGAGGTAGCCGGCGAGGATCGCGGTGACGCCCACCATGCAGCCGGGGTAGACCCAGTAGTAGAGGTGGCTCGCCCAGCCGGTGATGAACTTCGCCACCCGCGCGAACCTGAACGCCTTCGTCTTCCGTAGGAAGGCCTGCTCGGCGAAGAAGTAGGAGGACCCGGCGCCGGGGTAGAGCTTCGAGAGCTCGGCGTAGCTGATGGCGGTGGCGAGGCAGAGCAAGAGCGCGAGCAGGATGCCGAACCACATGGCGGCGCCCGCCATCGGGGCCCCGTAAAGTGCCTGGATCTGGAAGGTGAGCCACAGGAAGGCACCCGGCGCGATGAGCGCCATGGCGTTGATGGTGAGACCCGTGAGCCCCAGCGTGGGGCGCTGCGAGGTCGTCCCGGCTGGCGTCGGGGTTGGGGCGATGCTGACAGCGGGTTCGGGCATGGCTAGGGGCTCCGTTTCCTTCAGACGAGGCCGAACAGTCGGCTTCGGCGCTTGCGGATTGCAGCCCCTGTGCCGGCCAGGGGTGGCAACTCGCACGGAAGCGAGGAAACGAGCGGGGATCGCACGAAGGCTTCGACTTCTGCGAGCCCTGGTGTCCCTCGGGTGGGGGTTCTCGCAACGAGGTGCGGCCACCCTGTGGCCCAGGAACCCGCAAAGAGCCCTGTAGGCAGGCAGCAAGGAGCCCGATTTGCAGGCACACCCGCGGACCCGAGACTCGCCGCGGCGTGATGCGCAAGCGGACCGACTCTCACGCCCTCCCGGGGTTCTGGGGGCGCAAAGGGCGTCTCTCTCCGAAATCCGGCCCTCGGGAGGACCTATACTTCGCCCCTCGCCCCGGACGGAGGTCTCACGATGAACAGGGTCGTGTGGGGGGTGCTCGGCACCGCCAACATCGGGATGGGGAAGGTCATCCCCGCCATGCAGCGCGCGGCGCACGTGGAGGTGCGAGCGATCGCCTCCCGCTCGCTCGCGACCGCCCAGAAGGCGGCTCGCCAGCTCTCCATCCCCAAAGCATACGGCTCCTACCGGGAGCTACTTGCCGACCCCGAGATCGAGGCCGTCTACAACCCGCTCCCCAACCACCTCCACGTGCCGCTCACCCTCGAGGCGGCCCGGGCCCAGAAGCACGTCTTGTGCGAGAAGCCCATCGCCCTCACCGCAGCCGAGGCCGCCCAGCTGCGCGACTGCAAGGTTCAGGTGATGGAGGCGTTCATGGTTCGCTTCCACCCGCAGTGGCTCCACGCGCGCGACCTCGTCCGGGGCGGGCGCATCGGTGAGCTGCGGGCCGTGCAGGTGTTCTTCTCCTACTTCCTCGAGGACCCGAGCAACATCCGCAACCAGGTCGACATCGGGGGAGGGGGTCTCTACGACATCGGCTGCTACGCGATCGTGGCGGGCCGGTTCTTCCACGAGAGCGAGCCACGACGCGCGGTGGCGCTCGTGGACCGCGATCGGGTACTCCGGACTGACCGGACCACGAGCGGGCTCGTGGACTTCGGGGAGGGGCGCTTCTTGGATTTCACCGTCTCCACCCAGTGCGCTCCCTACCAGCGCATCCAGCTCTGCGGGACCCGCGGCCGGATCGAGATCCTGATCCCCTTCAACGCACCCGCGGGCGGCGCCACCCGGATCCTGGTGGACGACGGGTCCGCCCTCGACGGAAGCGGCATCTCGGTGGAGACGCTCCCGCCCTGCGACCAGTACACACTCCAGGGTGAGGCGTTCTCCCGAGCCGTCCGTGGTGAGATCACCCTCCCCTACGGCATCGAGGACGCGATCCTCAACATGCGCGCCATCGATGCGGTGTTCCGTTCGGAGCGATCGGGGAGGTTCGAGGACGTCTA
>Ga0335071_10000386_pt1 | contig 50256 bp, 41 predicted proteins | sample Lox_Sample_15_FD_206724 | JGI IMG/M metagenome (GOLD analysis project Ga0335071, IMG submission 206724) | Soil microbial communities from Loxahatchee National Wildlife Refuge, Florida, United States - Lox_Sample_1.5 | ecosystem: Environmental > Terrestrial > Soil > Wetlands | place: USA... | reverse complement strand
GGCAAGGATAGGTGATAAGTCCTTGGATTAGTGGCGGTTTGGGACGCTGTGCGACTCGCCCTGGGGGTCACCCCGGGAACGGTTCCCAAGGTGGTTCCGACGGCGGTTCGGCACATGACTTGGAGGGGGACTCTCGGAGGGACTTGGCGGGCGATGTTCAGGGCAACTTGTCCCGTGGTTTGGAGGGCTACCCGCACCGCGACTCGGCACGCGACTGGCGGTATCTCTCGGACGGCAATTCGCGTCGTGACCCGCGGCGTCACTCGCGAGATGACCTTCACTGCTACTCGTGGAGTGATTCGGAAGATGACTTGCAGGGTGATTCTCAGGGCGAGTCGCGGGGCAAGCTTCCGAGCTTTGCGGGCCACGGCCGCGTTACCATCGCTACGCAGGTCGAGCCCCTAGAGCCGACATAGAACCGCCTGTCACTCCGAGCAGGGGAGGCGGGATGGCTTGAAAGGGGCCGGTTCTTTGATATAGTGCCCTCTATGAAGCATCCTCGCGGATTCATCCTTGCAATTGACGGCCCTGCCGGTTCGGGCAAGAGCACGACCGCGCGGCTGTGCGCGGAACGGCTCGGGTTCCGGCATCTAGATACCGGGGCGATGTACCGGGCGGTGACGTTGAAGGCTTTGTGGACGAACACGGACATCGCGGACGGACACGGACTGGCACGGATGCTCAGAACTACTCGCGTGGGGGTGGGGTGGAGCCGGTCTGGCATGCGCGTGAAGCTGGACGGCAGGGACGCGAGCGAGGCGATTCGGAGCCCGGAGGTGAGCGGTTTCGTCTCCGAAGTATCGGCGATTCCGGCGGTGCGGAAGATGATGGTCGCCGAGCAGAGGCGGGTCGCCGAAGGTCAGGCAGTCGTCTGTGAAGGGCGCGACATCGGCAGCGTGGTCTTTCCCGATGCCGACCTGAAGATATTCATCGAGTGCGACGTGGCCGAGAGGGCGCGAAGACGTCAACTGGAGCTGGCCGGGCAGGGCGTGTGCACCGGACAGAAGGCAGTCCTGGCCAACTTGGTCAAGCGCGACCGGATTGACTCGGGCCGCGAGGTGAGTCCATTGCGGAGGATGCCGGATGCGGTGCTTCTCGATACATCGCACCTGACAATAGAGGAACAGGTTTCCGTGGTTTGTGACCTGGCAAGGAGAAGGATGAGGGCGGAACGCGTGAGGCGGTGAGATGCGGTTACGCTGGATGGTCGGGTACGCGATTGTGTACGCGTTCGGACGGATGGTTCTGAAGGTGCGCGTTAGTGGGCGGAACAAGCTTGTCCCAGGGCCGCAGATACTTGCATCAAACCACGTGTGCAACTTCGACCCGCTGCTGGTCGGACTGGGAGCGCGGCGCGAGATTCACTTTCTTGCCAAGGAGGAGCTGTTCAAGGCTTCGCGCTGGTTCGACTGGCTCATTCGTACCTATAACGCTTGGCCGGTGCGACGCGGCGGGGCAGACGCAGGGGCAATCAGGAGTTGTTCGTGGCTGCTGGAGAGGCGCCAGACCATCGTGCTCTTTCCCGAGGGGACGAGAAGCAAGACCGGTGACATTAACGGCTTCAAGCCGGGCGTAGGCATGCTGGCCATCAGTAACCATGTGCCTGTGGTGCCGGTTCACTTGGGTGGCGTGTCGCGCTCAATCATCTCCTATTTGGTCGACCGGGACTTCGTGAAGCGCGGGTATCGGAAGAAGCCGACGCACAACGAGGGCATCAGGATAGCATTTGCGGACCCGGTTTACCCGGATGGATTTGCTGCCGACAGGCAGGGATACGAGGAACTTACGCAGGAAGTGGAGAATCGTGTTCGGGAATTGGCAGCGAAGTCAGAAGCTAGAAACTAGAAGGCAGAACGTTAGGATGAAGTCAAAGGCCAAAAGCCAAAAGGCAAGAGCCAAAACGCAGAAGGCGAGAGGCGAAAGGCGAGAGGCGAAAAGCGGGCGGAATTCGGTAATCGTGGCCAGGCCGACGGGGTTCTGTTTCGGGGTGGAACGGGCAATCGGACTCGCTAAGTCGGGGAAGAAACAGTTTGGCCGAATCTCGACGTTGGGCGAGTTAGTGCACAACCCCTTGGTGCTCAAGGAGCTGGAACGAGAGGGCATCAGGTCGGTCCGTCGTGCCCAACAGGTGAGTGACGGTGCGCTGGTCATCCGCGCCCATGGGTGTCCGCCCGAGACTCTCGCGGAGTGCCACAGGCTGGGAATCTCGGTCGTGGATGCGACCTGTCCGTACGTCCGCAAGGTCCAGAACGTTGCCCGCCGTCTGAAGGAGAAAGGGTACACCGTGGTGGTGGTCGGCGAGCGGAATCATCCCGAGGTGAAGTCCATTCTCGGCTATTGCGAGGGCCGGGGCCGCGTATACTCGCCACGGATGCGACTGCGGGGCGGCAAGGTCGGGGTCGTGGCCCAGACCACGATGTCCCGGGAGCGGCTAAGGGAAGCTGTTGCCAACCTTTCCCGGTTTCGCTATACTGAGCTTCGGATCTTTGACACCATCTGTGAGGAGGTGGCTGCCCGACAACAGGCCGCTGCCAGAATCGCACAGCAGGTGGACTTGGTAGTCGTGGTCGGCGGCCGCAACAGCGCCAACAGCTCCCGACTGGCCGAGATTGCTCGCAACGCGGGCTGTCGCGTCGTCTTCGTGGAGCGGGCAGCGGAAGTTCCGCGCCGGGCCGTCGCCAAGGCCGGCCGGGTCGGAGTCGTGGCCGGTTCATCCACGCCGTCACGGGTGGTGCGAGAGATCGTTGAGATTGTCAGAAATCCCGCTAAGGAGGACCGTCTTAATGTCAGTTGAGGATAGCAAACAGGAAGGCCCCACCGGCCTGCCTGAGTCTGAAGCACCGAGCACAACGCGGCCGGCGCCGAAAACGACCGCCGAGCTCTACGCGGATTCATTTCCGCGGCTGCGGCTTGGTGACATCGTTACCGGTCGCGTGGTCAAGCGTTTGACCAATGCCGTGCTGGTGGATATCGGCCTGAAAGCCGAAGGGGTGCTGTCGGTCGAGGAGTTCAGGAACCGCGACGACGCAACGGAAGGACGCGAGGTGAAGGTCTATCTCGAGTCTTTCGAGGACCGGGATGGCTTCCCGGTGATATCCAAGAAGAAGGCCGATTTCCAGCTTGCCTGGGAAACCATCAAGCAGAAGTCCGAGAGTGCCGAAGGCGTGCCTGCCACGGTTATCAAGCGTGTGAAGGGCGGGCTGGCAGTCGAGATTCTCGGGCTGGATGCTTTCCTGCCCGGCTCGCAGGTTGACCTGCGGCCGGTGCCGAATCTCGACGACCTCATCGGCAAGCCACTCGAGGTCAAGATCCTGTCCGTAAACTGGTACAAGAAGAACATCGTTGTGTCGCGGCGGCTGTTGCTCGAGGAGCGCCAGGAAGAACTCCGGCGCGAGCTGTTCAGCCGGCTCAGCGTGGGCGACGTGATCGACGGGACCGTGAAGACGATTACCGACTTCGGCGCGTTCGTCGACATCGGCGGCGTGGATGCCCTGCTGCACATATCCGACCTGGCCTGGAACAAGGTCGTCCACCCGACCGAGGTCGTGAACGTCGGTGACCAGTTGAAGATAAAGGTCCTCTCGGCCGACCCCGGCACCGGGCGCATAACCGTAGGCCTGAAACAGCTCACGCCTCACCCGTGGGAACGGGTCGAGGAGAAGTACCCGGTTGGCGGGAAGGTGAGGGGCCGGGTGACGACGCTGGCCGAGTACGGAGCCTTCGTGGAGCTGGAAAAGGGCATCGAGGGCCTGATCCACGTCTCGGAAATGTCCTGGACCAAGTCCATCCACCATCCTTCGCAGATTTTGGCGATGGACCAGGAAATCGAGACGGTCGTTCTCAATATCGACAAAGAGAACCGGCGGATATCGCTGGGCCTGAAGCAGACCCTGCCCGACCCGTGGTCGCTGGTCGAGGAGAAGTACCATGTCGGACAGCGCGTCGAGGGCAGAGTCCGGGCGTTGAAGGAGTTCGGAGCCTTTGTCGAAATCGAGGAGGGCATCGAAGGCCTGATCCACAACGCCGACATCTCGTGGACCAAACGTATCAAGCATCCGCGCGAAGAGCTCAAGAAGGGTCAGCGGGTCGATACCATAATCCTCGGTATCGATAAGGAGAACCGCAGGATAACGCTCGGTCTGAAGCAGACCCAGGAAGATCCTTTCTACAGCATCAGCAAGGAGCTGAAGGAAGGCGACGTCGTGAAGGCGCGGATTGTCGACCTGCCCAAGCCGGGCGTGGTCGTGAGCCTCAACTACGACATCGAGGGGTTCGTGCCGTTGAGCCAGTTGGCACGCGGCGGCAAGAAGGCCAAGGAAAAATACGAGATCGGCGAAGAACTGGAGTTGAGAGTCATTCGCGTCGATCTTGAGCACCGCCGCATTGCCCTGAGCGAGCGGGCCCTGCAGCCCGATGCCGAACCGGTCGAAGGGGAAACCGAGGAACGTCCGGAGCGCGAGCGTGACCGCGACCGCGGCCGCGAGCGGTATCGCGGAGAGGAACTGAACGACCGATTCACGCTCGAAGACCACCTCCGGGAGTTCGAGGAAGAGCGCGACCTGGAAGCTTAGGCAGAGTCGGACGGGTCTGACTTGTCCGACGAGTCGGCCCTAGGTGTGAAGCAGCCTACCGCGACCGTACTGACTGCCGGCTGCCGCCTTAATCAATCAGAGAGCGACGCCCTGAGGCACCGATTGGCGCTTCAGGGCGTTGTGCTGGTTGATACGCCGGAGCAGGCTGACACCTGCTACGTCAATACCTGCACCGTGACCGCCGAAGCCGACCGAAGTTCGGTCCAGTTGGTGCGCCGGGCGTGCCGGGCCGAGAGCAGGCCGCGCGTCGTGGTGCTTGGGTGTCTGGCTGAGCGCTCGCCGGAGCAGGTCAGGCAGATTGCCGGAGTATCAGAGGTCTGGAACAACCGGCGGAAGCAGGACGAGATTGCGGGCCTCGACCCTGCGCCGGTCCGAAGCCGGGCGATACTCAAAGTCCAGGATGGTTGTGACCACCATTGTTCGTACTGTATCGTCCCCGGCCTGCGGGGCGACCCACGGTCGGTTCCGGCGCAGAGGGTCCGCGAGCAGTTTGAACGGCTGCTGGCGGCGGGCTTTCACGAGGTCGTGCTTACCGGCCTCAACCTCGGCACCTACAGGGATGGTGAGACGACGCTGGTCGGACTGCTGGACATGTTGCTTAAGTCGTGCTGCGGCGCGCGCATCCGGCTGGGGTCAATCGAGCCCGACACCATCGACGATGCCCTGCTCACCGTTCTCGCCGACAGCCGGATCTGTCCGCACCTGCACATGCCGTTGCAGTCAGGGGATGACGCCGTGCTTGCCATGATGAACCGACGCTACCAAGCAGCGGATTTCGGCCGGCTGATCGAGCTTGTCCTCAAGGTCAGGCCGGAGACGAACATCGGGACAGATGTGCTGGTCGGCTTTCCGGGCGAGACCGGCGAGTCATTTCGGCGTACCAGCGAGTTCCTCGCCCGTACGCCGGTCGGCTACCTGCACGTTTTCCCGTTCTCGCTCCGACCCGGAACCGAACCTGCCTGCCGGGGTGAGCCGGTTCGCCATGGGGTCGTCCGCGACCGGGTCGCAGACCTGCGGGCCTTTTCCGACCGGCGCCGGCACGACTATCAGGCGCGCTTTGTCGGAACCGTTCGTCCGGCGATTGTCGAGACAAGTCGGACCGCCCTGACCGACAACTACCTGCGGCTGAAGGTGACCTCAACCGAGCAATTTGCGCCGAGAGCGCTCGTCAGCCTCCGCATCGGTCAGGATGGCTTGGTCTTAACCGGCGGCCCGTGTTGACAATCAGGCACTGAGGCCTAAGCTGAGAATGTTGGAGATGCAACATGAAAAGTGCAAGATGCAGACTGCAAGATGTATGACCTCTGGCGTCGGTTTCCTCATCTTGACCCTTGCATGTTGCATCTTGACCTTTGAAGTCCTTAGTAGTTAGGAGGATTTGTGAGAGCTTTGCGACTGGCGATCATTCTCTATCTCGGGGCCGGTGCTGCGGTTCTTGCGGCCAAGGAGTTCCGAGTCGGCTACGTTGACTATGACCAGGTCATTACCAAGTATGAGGGTGCGGCGGATGCGAAAAAGGACATGGATACCGTCCGTGCCGGCTTCGAGGCGAAGGCTGAGTCGCTGAAGAGTGACTATGAGAAAGCACAGGCGGAGTACTCTTCCCAGCAGCTCACGCTCTCCGAGGAGGGAAAACGTGCGAAGAACGCCGAAGTAGACCAGCGAAAGAGTCGTTACGACAGCTACATCTCTCAGGTCTACGGTACGGGCGGTCTGATTGACCAGCGTTACAAGGAGCTGATTGCGCCGATCGTCCAGAAGATCGACTCGACGGTGGGGAAACTGGCGGTGGACGAGGGGTTTGCCTTGATACTGGATGCATCGAAGGCAGGGATCGTCTACTCGGACGCCGGGCTCGACCTGACCCAGGACGTTGTGGACGACTTGAACCGCGAGTTCGCCCCGGTCGGGCCATCGGTGACGAACAAGAAGGTATATGCGCTGATGCCGGTCTTCAACTCCAACGACCTTGCGGCGCAGGACCACGCGGGGCAGGAGATTCGAGATTCCGCCTACGCAATCGTGCACGCGCAACCTAATGTGGACATGATTCCCGACCCTCAGGTCGACCAGCAGTTGCAGTCCTACGGGCTGCAGAATCGGCAGGTGCCGCTCGACAAGGCGCTCCAAGCCGGTCGCGCGCTCAACGCCGATTACGTGATATACGGCAGTGCCAGCAAGCAGGCCCAGAAGATCCAATTCCAGCTCTCGATTGCCGACGTGAAACAAGGGACCATGCTCAAGAGCCAGCAGGGCGAGATAGCCCCGTCCGAGGACATGAAGTCAAAGGTAGGCGCGGTAATCCGGGTCCTTCTTGCGTCAGTTGCGAACCCCTGAGCCGGCCTGGGTTGAGAGAGGCGCGAAGCTCGCGCCAGACGTCGTGCTCTCGCCGTTTGTCTACGTTGGTCCTGATGTAGAAATCGGGCCGGGCTCGGTTGTGGAGTCGAATGTGACCATCAAGGGCAGTACGACAATCGGCGCGCGGGTGCACGTCGGTCCGGGCACCGTAATCGGCTGTACCGGGTTCGGGTATGAGAGGCGGGACGGACGCTACCAGCCGCTCGAACACGGCGGTCGTGTCATAATCGGGGACGACGTTGACATCGGCGCCAACTGCACGATTGCGCGGGCCAAGACGGGACGGGAAACGCGAATCGGCCGCGGCACGAAGATCGACTGTCTTGTGCACATCGGTCACAATGTGGTGATTGGCTGCGACTGCATTCTAGCCGGACAGGTCGGAATCGCGGGCAGTGCAATGATCGGCGACCGCGTGGTCCTCGCGGGGCAGGTCGGAGTGAGCGACCACGTCACCATTGGCGACGACGCGGTCATCTATGCGAAGTCTGCGGTGTTCCGTTCGGTGCCGGCGGGCGCGCGCTACTCCGGAATCCCGGCGAGACCCCACACGGAGATGAAGCGGCTTTGGGCGAGCCTCTGGCGACGGTTCGGGCGCAACGCATGAGTGGGGCTACGATATCAAGTGCAGCCGGATTCACCGGCAGGGATTGGATGGGCCGCGCCAAAGCGAGCGTACGACTGTGTCCGGCCGGGCCCGGTACGGGAATATGGTTCAACGGGCATGTACGGGCGACGACCGCCGGCGCCAGCGTCTCAGACCACATGATGTCCCTCGGCCGAGGTCGTCACAAGGTCCGGATGGTCGAACACCTGCTTGCGGCTTGTTCAGGGCTGGGTATCACCGACCTGGCCGTGGAGACAAGCGGGGACGGCTTACCCATCGGTGACGGCAGCGCCGGACCGTACGTGCGCCTGTTGCGTGAGGCCGGCATCGTACGGTACAAGGAAGGGCCAAGGCCGGCGCTCCTGGGCCGGCCAGTGCTGGTGAAGGAAGGCCCGCGGTTCATTGCCGCGGTCCCGGCCCACGGCTTGGCGCTAAGCTGTCTGACGCGTTTCCCTGAGTTCGGGCCGCAGTTCGGTGCGCTCACGGTGACGCCGGCTTCGTTCCAGCGTGCCCTGGCACGAGCCCGGACATTGGCGCGAACCGAGATGTCACCGGCCGCGGTCCAGAAGAGATACGGTTTGCGCTTCCGGCTCAGGCGGGTCGGCCGGTTCGTGTGCGCCGAGCGGCTGCGGTTCACGGATGAGCCCTGCCGACACAAGGCGTTGGACCTGCTCGGTGACCTGGCATTGCTCGGCAGGCCGCTTGAAGCCGAAGTCTTCGCGTTCATGCCTGGACACGATTTGAATCTCACTTTTGTCCGGACAGTTGAGAAAGAACTGGAGGATTTATGACCGAAGTATTGCTCGGGATGGAACAGATAAAGGACCTGCTGCCCCACCGTCAACCATTCCTATTCATAGACGCGGTCACGAAGATCGAACCGAACTTGATTGAAGGATACCGCGACATCAAGCCGGAAGAGTCCTACTTCGCCGGGCACTTTCCCGGTTTCCCGGTTCTGCCCGGTGTGCTGATGGTCGAGGCCATTGCCCAGACTGGAATCCTCCTGGTGCTGAAGATGAAGGAGGAGCGCCGCGGACGCAACACCCTCTTTGCCGGTATAGAGAACGTGAGGTTCCGTCGTCAGGTTCGGCCCGGCGACCGCTTGCTGTTGTCCGCGGATATCTTGAGCGGCCGTTCTTCGGTGTACAAGATTCACGGCACAGCCAAGGTGGGCGACGAACTGGCATGTGAGGCGACCGTCATCGGCGCGCTGCGGTAGCACGCCCCACGACGAACGCCGGGCAGGTACGTTCACTTGAACCCCGGAACCCCGGAACCCTCGAACCCTTCGGGTTCGGTCCACCCTTCCGCCATCGTCGGCCCGCAGGTCAGGCTCGGGCCGGACTGCGAGGTCGGGCCGTTCTGCCATCTTGAGGGCAGGGTCACGGCGGGCGGGCGCAATCGATTCGCGACCGGGGTCGCAATTGGTGGACCGCCGATGGATACTAAGTACCTTGGTGAAGACACCGACGTGCGAATCGGTGCCGGTAACACATTCTTCGAATACACGACGGTGCACCGCGCAAGCGGCGAAGGCAACACAACCGTCATCGGCGACGATAACTTCATCATGGCCTACGTTCACATCGCCCACAACTGCCGGATTGGTGATGGTTGCGTGGTAACCAACGGCGTACAGCTTGCAGGATACACCGAGGTCGGGAGCCATGCGAACATCGGGGGGCTTGCCGGCATCCACCAGTTCTGCCGCGTCGGCACGCTCGCGATGGTCGGTGCCTGTTCGTACGTCAGCAAGGACATACCACCATACATGCTTGCCGCCGGCAACCCGTGCCGCGTGCGCGGCATCAACTCGGTTGGGCTGCAGCGCGCCGGGGTCACTGCGACGGCACTGGCATTGCTGCGACGGGCGCACCGGCTCATCTACCGTGCGGGATTGAACCTGACTCAGGCCTTGTCTGCAATCGAGGCCGACCTGCTCCCGCAGAGCGTGCCCGGCCGCGGCCAAGAACAGCTTCAGGAACTGGTCCGCTTCATGAGGTCGAGCAGTCGCGGAATCGAGCTGCGCAGCGGACGGCAGGGAGAGAAGGAGCCTTGAGGAAGGCATTCGTTCTGCTCGCGTTGCTCGCAGTGGCCGTCGCACATGGTAATCCGTGGGCCTGCTTCCACGGCGACCCGCAGCACACCGGCAGCTCTGTGAACGTGGTCGGAAGACCGCTGGAGCGGGTGGCGGCATTCGCCGCCGACACTTCCATCTCGGGCTCGCCCGTGGTGCGCCAGGACGGATGTGTCCTCGTGGGAGCCCGCGACGCGAAGCTCTACTGCCTCGGGCCGCGCCTGGATACGCTGCTCTGGGTCGCGGACCTCACGCCCTACGGTTCTAATATCTACTACTCCTCGCCCGCGCTCGACGACTCAGGCAACGTCTACATAACTACCAGCCGTAGGTTGGTCAAGGTCGGCAGCGGCGGCGCGGTGCTCTGGTCGTGGCCTTCGAACAACTCCCTCTCCATCAGCCACTCGCCGGTCATCGGGCAAGACGGCAAAGTCTACTTCGCCTGCTACTCAGATTCGCTCTATGCGCTGACCCCGGACTGCAGCCTGGCCTGGGCGAGGGACCTTGGAGCAGCCGTCAATTCCGCACCGGCAGTCGGCATGGACGGCCGCATCTACGTCGCCACGACCCGCGACACGCTGAGCCGCAAGCTCTGGGGCTTCAATCCGGACGGTACGTCGCCGTGGTCCTTTGACCTTGCGGCCCAGGCTGAATACGCGTCGCCGGCCATCGGCCCGGATTCGACCATCTACGTCGGTGCCGGCCGCTACTTCTACGCGGTCCGGCCTAACGGTACGCTCAGGTGGCGCGACAGCCTGGCCGCCATGATTCAATCCTGTCCGTCGGTCGCCAACGACTCCACACTGTACGTTCTGGCCGGGGCAAGACTTTATTGCATAGGTACTGACTCAGTTGTCCGCTGGCGAAGGACACTGGGCGGCTCGAACTACTGCTCTCCTGCGGTTGATGCCGAGGGCAGCGTCTACGTCGGGACGGCCAATAGTATGAGCAGCACCTTCTACTGCATTGGGCCGGATTCAATCGTTCGTGACAGCTTCGTCTTCAGCAACAACATCTGGTCCTCACCGGCCATTGGCGAGAGCGGGCGCGTCTACTTCGGCGGCATGAACGATAGCCTGTACCTTTTTCAGGGCCCGGGTCCTGGAGTCACCGAGCCGAATCGATGTCTCGGCCACGTCAGCTTCTGCTTGCTGCCAAATCCGACCCATGGGGTCGTGCGGATAGCTCCTCCGGGTCGATACTCGGCCAAGGTCTTTGATGCCTGCGGTGCGCTCGTGGCCACTGCCTCGGACGCGGACAGAGTGGACCTGCGAGGGCTGCGTCATGGAGTCTACCTGGTGCAGGTTACCGGGTCGGGCCACTCGTCGCAGAAGGTTGTCCTGCGGTAGTCCCATAGGTCCTATATGACCTATAGGTCCTCCATCGCCTTCCTCGACAGCCTCGTCAACTACGAGAAGCTCGCCGGGCCGCGGAACGAGTTCAAGCTCGACAACATCCGCCGGCTTCTTGAGCTTGCCGGCAATCCCGAACGAAAGCTGCGCAACGTCATTCTGGTTGCGGGTACCAAGGGCAAAGGTTCAGTCTGCTACATGCTTGAGGCGGCTTTGCGTGGCTGCGGGCTCTCGACCGGCATGTTCATCTCGCCGCACGTCCTCGACGTGCGAGAGCGAATTCAGCTCGACGGCAAGCCGATTCCAAAGAGCCTTTTCGCCAGTCTCATCGCCCGCCTCGCCCCGTTCGTTCAGACCTCGAAGCCCGCCAATCGCCAATCGGCAGTCCCCGTCAGCTACTTCGAGCTGACGACGGCCATGGCTTTCCTGCTCTTTGCCGAACGGCAGCCCGACTACTCAATTGTAGAGGTCGGCTTGGGCGGCAGACTCGACGCCACCAATCTCTCCGACCCGACAATCTCGGTTATCACCCGCATCGGGTATGACCACCTGAAGGTGCTGGGCAACACGTTGACCAAGATTGCAGGGGAGAAGGCAGGCATCATGCGTAAGGGCAGGCCGGTCGTCATCGGCGAGCAGGAACCGGAGGCGCTCTCGGCGCTCAAACGTAAGGCGCGCGAGTCAGGAGCACGGTCCGTGCCGTCCTCCGTCGTATCAGTCCTATCTGTCGAATCCGTCGCAGACGGTCTGAGACTCGACGCGCGCTGCCGGTTCGGGGCAGGCGAGATTCGCCTTCCGCTGCTTGGCAGGCATCAATCCGAGAACTGCCGGACTGCGCTGGCGGTGCTCAACGAGCTCTCGATGCTTGGCCGACGCATCAAGTTCCATTGCGTCGCGCGAGGGATGGAACGCGTGTCGATACCCGCGAGGTGCCAGATCGTCAGGCGAAGGCCGTTGACCATCGTCGATTCCTGCCACAACCCAGAATCGGGTCGCGCACTCGCCAACACCCTGCGAGACCATTTGCCGAAGGTTGCGAATCGCCGATTCCCTCACCCTCGCCCTCTCCCAGAGGGAGAGGGAAGGGGTGAGGGTGTCGAGCCGCCAATCGCGAATCGCCCTTCGCCGAAGGTCGTCCTGATCTACGGCTCTCTTTCGGGCAAGCTTGTGGCCGAGACCGTCGCTCCGCTCGCGCCATACGTGGAGCAGGCGATTCTGGTCCAGCCCGACAATCCTCGTGCGATGCCGCTGGCCGAACTCAAGCAAGTCTTCACGCACCTGCGCATTCCCTTCGTTACGGCCGACAACGTCCGCTCCGCCTTGTCCTTAGCTCGGGCTTCATCCCTCAGCCTTCATCGTTCATCCTTGCCTGTTGTGGTTGCTGGTTCCTTCTACCTCGCGGGCGAGGCCCTCAAGGTACTCGGACCATCAAGGGCTGGGCGCAGCCTTCGTCAGCACCGCGGTAGCCGGTAGGCGTCAGCGGAGTCGGTCTTCGAGTCACCCTGCAAACCGCTGTCAGAGTCCCTCCGCAAGTCGCCTTGCCAGTCGCCGTGGCGACCGCACTGGAAGTTGGTCTGCAACTGACCGTCCGAGTGGACCTGCGAATCAACCCGCTAATGCCTCCGAGACAAGCCTGCCGGTTCGTGGTCGGAGTCACGGTGCGAACCGGCCGCAGAATCGCCCTGGAATCGAGCTCGCGAGTCCCTCTCCGAACCACCCCGGGAACCGTTCCGGGAACGGTTCCCACGGCGACCCGCAGGGCGTCTGTTCTCGTGGGTGTCCTGACGATTAACGTCATGAGATTCAGCCATTTAGGTTGTCTGGAGCGTGTCGGCGGGCGCTGGCGTGCGTTTTCGGCGGCTTGACACGTGGGAAGCTCGTCCTAAGATGTAGTCGAGGTAACGGTGAAACCTATTACTTTCTTGGCGCTGCTTGTAGCGCTGGCCATGGCCCAGCACTGGGACATCGAAAAGGTTGACTCGGCGGGCTGGGGAGCCGCCGTTGACATGCGCTGGCATCCTGATGGCCGGCTGTTCCTCTGCTACAGCGCCACGTCCGGCATCATTCGTCTAGCATCCAAGGACTCAATCTGGTCCTACGAGGACCTGCCGCAGTGGTATCCGACCCTGTCGGGATCGCAGGGATTCGACATTGACCGCCGTGGGCGTATTGGTGTGTCCTATGCGAGCACCGACAATCACCATAGGTACGCTCTGAAGACTGATACTGGCTGGACTGATGTCCCGACGCCATTCAACGAAATCCCACCACACTATCCTTACTTGACAACACTGGATACCGCCGGAGCCCCGACAATCACCGTCCAGACGGGCGATGTGTTCGAGCTCGCCTGTCTGCGAGACACGACGTGGGTGCCCCGTACGCTTATGAGTGGCGTCTCCGATTATGAAAATGATTTCCACTGCTGTGATCTTGGTCCCACGGCTGAAGGTGTGGTGTGGGGTGTGTTCACTCACTTCATGTACTTTCCGCTCTGCTACATGTCCGGCATGGATCTCTACAGCTTCCAGGTGCGTGATTCTGAAGTCGCTGTGGTCCTTGTCCGCGATAACCCGTGGGGGATTGGGGCCGCGTCCGGGTGTGTTGACCGACAAGGGTCAGTGCACTCATGCTACTGCTACTGGCCCACGGAATTGTGCCTTGACCATACGGCGATCGACACCCCCATCGTGAATCTAACGGCAGTTAAGTTCGACTCGCGGGACCGTCCTCAGATAGCCTATGTACCGAGCGCGGGCGGGCTCTTGTACCGCTACCTTGAGGTCGGGGTTTGGCACATCTTCGACCTGCAGGTCACGGGAGTAACGGCTCTCAGCCTAATCATCGACAAGCAGTCACAGCCTTTCGTCGCGTACACGACCAGCCAGGGAGTCTTCCTGGCGCACGGTGTTGACGTCGTCGGGCAGAGCGAGGAGCAGCGAGAGCCATCAGTTCTCGGCTCGTGGCCGAGAGCGGCGCTTGTCCGGAACGTTCTAGACCTTCCGGTTTCTCCGCGCCCAGTTCGCGCCGCGCTCTTCGACATGACCGGGCGTAGGGTTGCGGACCTCCGCTCGGGTGCAAACGACGTGTCGGGTCTCGCACCCGGAATGTACTTCGTGCGGGAGGAAACGCAAGCCTCAAGCCACAAGCTCCAAGCCGTACAGAAGGTAGTAATCACCAGATAGCCTGTGTCCTTGGGCGCGGGCGTTTGACTTGGGCGCACTGCGGCCTATGATTCCCTCTAAGTGAAGAACGACGAACTGCGCTTGTGGTATCGGCGCTATGGGCCACTTGGACCGGACGCGCCGGAGCCGGTCTTTGCCGAGAAGGGCGAGGGCGCGTGGCTGGGGGATGCCGAAGGCGGGAAAGTTCTCGACTTCGCCTCCGGTGGGAGCGCGCCGCTCGGCTACAACCATCCTGATATTCGGCGTACTCTCAATCAGGTCGGGCACGCGCCCGGGTCAGACGAGGCCGTCACGTCTGACGAAGTCGCACTGATGCAAAAGCTGGCCGAGTTGGTGCCGGGCGGGATGAACCGCCGGGTGCTGGTGTGTGAATCCGGGCGGGAGGCGTTGGCACGCGCGATTGAGCTGGCCAGGAATGAGACCGATAGGACGAGTGTGACATATCTGTCGCGCAGCGCTGAGGAGAAGCCGGCAATCGGCAAGGATGTGGCCGCGGTCGTGGCGCATCCTCTGGACGGGCGCATCAAATTCGCGAGGCAGGCGTGCGATGCTGCTGGAGCTTTGCTGATTGACGACGAGGCAGGCATTGGCCCGGGCACAGCCGGTCGGATGCTGGCCATCGAGCTTTCGGACGTGCGGCCGGACATCTATGTGCTTGGCCGGGGCTGGGCTGCTGGATTCCCCTTCGGCAGTTGTGTAACCAGGAGTTCCACTCTGCGCTGGAAGTGCGCGACGGCCGGGAATCCGATGGGCTGCGCGCTGGCGCTTGAGACTATCCGACTGCTTGAGTCCGGGCTGCTGGAGCAGGGCCGGAAGCTGGCCGCGCACCTTGAGAAGCGGTTCGGCGCTCTGTCCAGCCCGAAGCTGGAGCCGGAGCTCTGGGGCGTCGGGCTGGTGCGGACCATTGTTCTTCGCAAGGGCAGAGACTTTGCCGAGGGACTGGCTCAGAAGTGCCGCGAGCATGGGCTGCTGCTGCAGGCCGTGTCTGCTGATACGATTGCGGTCAGGCCGCCGCTGGTCGCGCGTGAGAAGGACATTGACCTCGCCGCCGAGGTCGTGGGAAAGGTTCTGGCCGGCTTCGACAGGAAGGAATGAGCGCCGGGAAGCTGTCGGTTTCGGGCCGGTTCTTCGCCACTGTGAAGGAGTACGGTCTGCTGCCCGAAGGTTCCGGCGTGCTGGTCGCGGTCTCCGGTGGCGCAGATTCCGTCTGCCTGCTCGACTTGCTGCGACTGGCCCAGCCCCGGTTCAACCTCAAGCTCGCGGCGTTCCACCTTAACCACGGTCTGCGCGAGTCGGCAGCGCGGGATGAGAGATTTGTCAGGAAGCTGTGTCAGGACTGGCGGGTCGAGTTGGTGGCCGCGCGGGCCGACGTCGCCGGGTACGCGAAGCGGCACAAGATGGGTATCGAAGAGGCCGGGCGCGAGTTGCGCTACCGGCACATGGAGCGCGCGGCCCGCAAGCTCGGTTGCGGCATTATTGCGCTGGGGCATACTGCCAACGACAACCTCGAAACGATGCTTCTGAACCTCGCCCGAGGGGCGGGACCGCGCGGCTTGGCCGGGATTCCGGTGACCCGGACGTCCGAATCTCACCACAAAGACACAAAGACACAAAGGACGCGAGTCAGGTTCGCAAGGCCGCTGATTGACATCGAGCGGAGCCAGCTTGAACAGCACCTGCGCGCGCGGGGCATCGGGTGGGTCGAAGATGAGTCGAATCTTGATGTGAACTGCCGGCGTAATCTGCTCCGGCATGAGGTTGTGCCGGTCATGCTCAGGCTCAACGCCGGTGCAGTTGCCAATGCCAGGAGGGCGGCGCAACTCCTGACCGAGGAAGGCGAGTTCCTCGACAGCCTGTCAGAGGCGGCAGTTCGCGACGTGGCAGAGTGCGGCAAGGGTCGGGTGCGGATTGACCTGCCCAGATTCAAGACCTATAATGTCGCTCTGAAACGGCGGATTCTAAAGCTTCTTCTTCCCGAACTGGATTCTCACGCGGTGGAAGGAGTCCTTGAGTTCTGCAATCGCGACACAGGCGGAAAGCTGACTTTGACCCGCGGCGTGCGGGCGCACCGGCACCGGGGGATGATTGAACTTGAACGCACTAAGGAGATTCTGAATGATGCCTGACAAGACCCAACGTAATCGGGTCATCGGGCCGCTGGCTATCTGGCTGCTCGTGTTCCTGGCCGCCTGGGTGGCGTGGAACTTCTTCGCCGGCCGACATGGGGCCCGCGTTTCCATCGATTATTCCGATTTTACGACCCAGTTGCAGGCGGGCAATGTGGACGCCGTGACAATGGTCGAGCACGACCTGAGCGGCTCGCTCAAGCAAGACGCTGAGGCTTCGACCCCGCGCGGAACGGTCAAGTACAAGGACTTCCGTACCTACATGCCCGACGACCCGCAACTGGTGACGCAGTTGCGCGCGGCCAACGTCAAGATCGTCGCGCGGGCTCCGTCGCAGTGGACTACCATCCTGATAAACATCCTGCCCTGGGTACTGATTCTCGGCGTGTGGCTGCTCTTCATGAGAAGGATGTCTTCGGGCCAGGACCGGGCGTTCAGTTTCGGCAAGTCCCGGGCCAAGCCGATGGCGTCGGACCGACCCAAGGTCACGTTTGCCGACGTCGCCGGGGTGCCGGAGGCCAAAGAAGAACTGAAGGAGATCATCGCGTTTCTGAAAGCGCCGCACAAGTTCCAGAAGCTCGGCGGCAGGATACCCAAGGGCGTGCTGCTGGTCGGGCCGACCGGGACCGGCAAGACGCTGCTCGCCAAGGCTGTGGCCGGAGAGGCGGGCGTGCCGTTCCTCTCCATTTCCGGCTCGGACTTCGTGGAGATGTTCGTCGGCGTGGGCGCGGCCCGCGTGCGCGACCTGTTCGAGCAGAGCAAGCGGAACGCGCCCTGCATCGTCTTCATCGACGAGATTGATGCGGTCGGCAGGCAGCGCGGGGCCGGCATGGGCGGCGGGCACGACGAACGCGAACAGACCCTGAACCAGCTCCTCGTTGAGATGGACGGCTTTGAAACCCAGGACGGTGTCATCATCATGGCCGCGACCAACCGCCCCGACATCCTCGACCATGCCCTGCTGCGGCCGGGGAGGTTCGACCGGCAGATAACCGTTGACCGTCCCGATGTGGTCGGGCGTGAGGAGATTCTCAAGGTCCACGTCCGCAAGATTACGATGGCGCCGGACGTCAATCTGAACGTGCTCGCCCGCGGGACTCCGGGCTTTTCCGGGGCGGACCTCGCGAATATGGTGAACGAGGCGGCGCTGCTCGCGGCAAGGCGGGCGCGGGCCGCGGTGACGATGCAGGATTTCGAGGATTCCAAGGACAAGGTCCTGATGGGCGTCGAGCGTCGAAGCCTGCTCATCAGCGACCCGGAGAAGCGTTGGATTGCCTACCATGAGGCGGGACATGCCCTGGTGGCGCGGATGATTCCGGGCAGCGACCCGGTGCACAAGGTCACCATCATCCCGCGCGGACAAGCGCTAGGCTTGACTCAGCGCCTGCCGCTGGATGACAAGCGGATTTACTCCCGCGCCTACTGCCTCGACCAACTCGCGATAATGCTCGCGGGCCGGGCCGCCGAGCAACTGGTCTTCTCCGACCTTTCGACCGGCGTCCACAACGACATCGACAACGCGACGACGCTGGCGCGGAAGATGGTCACTGAATGGGGTATGAGCGATAAGGTCGGCCCGCTCACCTTCGGCTCGCCGAGCGAAGAGGTCTTCCTTGGCCGGGAGCTGGGCATGCGCCGGACCTTCTCGGACCAGACAGCCCAGACGATTGACAACGAGATACGCAGGATAATCGACGAGCAGTCGGACCGGGCGCGCGGCATGGTCACGAGCAACCGGGACAAGCTGGACGCGCTGGCCAAGGCGCTGCTCGAGCGCGAGACGCTGAACGGCGAAGAAGTAGACCGGGCCATGCGCATGGAACCCGCGGAGCCGCCGCCCGCGGCACCGGAAGTCGCCGCGTAACAACCTGCCATGAAGACGACAACATCTTTTTCCGGATGCATCACGGCTCTGGTGACGCCGTTCAAGGGTGCGCGACTCGACGTCACGGGCCTGAAGGAGAACGTCCGATTCCAACTGAAGAATCGGGTCAGCGGGCTTCTGGTCAACGGCTCGACCGGCGAGGCCCCGAACCTGAGCTCAGCCGAGTACGACCGAACCCTGGCCGCGGTCGTCGAAGAAGTCCATGGCCGCGTCAAGATTGTGGCCGGGGCCGGGACCAACAGCACCGCGAAATCCATCAAACAGGCAAAGCGGGCCGAGGCGCTCGGTGCGGACGCGCTGCTCGTGGTCGCGCCGTACTACAACAAACCGACCCAGGAAGGGCTGTACCAGCACTTCCGGGCGATTGCCGAGGCAGTGGAGCTGCCGGTCATCGTCTACAACATCCCGCCGCGCAGCGTCGTCAACATCCTGCCCGCCACGATTGAGCGGATGGCCAGGGACTGCAGGAACATCATGGCCGTGAAAGAGGCCTCGGGCAGCCTAGACCAGTCGAGCGAGATTATCCAGCGGTGCGGCAACCGCGTGACGGTGCTTTCCGGTGACGACTCGTTGACCCTGCCGATACTCGCGGTCGGGGGCAAGGGCGTCATCTCGGTCGTATCCAACATCGCGCCGCTCGACGTTTCCAAGATGATTGAACACTACCTGGCCGGCGAGGTCGAACTGGCGGCCGGCATGCACCGCAAGCTCTTCCCGCTCATCAAGGCGATGTTCATCGAGACCAACCCGACGCCGGTCAAGGCGGCAATGAACATGCTCAACATGGCGGCCGGCGAGCCGAGGCTGCCGCTGGTCGCACCGTCGGAGGCGAGCCTGAAAGCCATCCGGCAGGCGCTGATTGACTACGGCCTGCCGGCATAGGTCCTCTATGTCCTATTGGTCCGATTCCCTGTTGTGAAAGTCATCGTCGTCGGCTGCTCAGGCAGAATGGGCGCAGAGGTCTGTCGTCTCATCGCCGAACAGGCAGATGTTGAACTGGTCGGCGGCATCGAGGCCAATGGCAACGCGTCGATCGGTGCGAAGCTCGGGTCCGGCGTGGTCGGACCTGACCTGGGCGCGATGGTCAACAACTGCGACGTCGTCGTGGACTTCTCGACTCCCGAGGCGACTGTTGCCAACTGCCGGGTCGCGGCGTTCGCCGACAGGAGCTTCATCACCGGCGTTACCGGGCTTAGTGCAACCCAGACCAGCGAACTGCTGAAGTGCGGAGAGCAGATTCCGGTTATCCATGCACCAAACTTCTCGGTTGGTGTGAGCGTGCTGGGCGCTCTCGTCGCTGAAGCGGCGCGCCGGCTCGGGCCGGACTACGACGTCGAGGTCATCGAGACGCACCACCGGATGAAGAAAGACGCGCCGTCCGGCACAGCGGTCAGGCTGGTCGACATCTTGAAGGCAGGCGCGGGTCAGGCCAGTGTTGTGCACGGCCGGCAGGGCAAGGTCGGGGAGAAACCGAAGGGCGAAATCGGCGTCAGCTCAATCCGGACCGGCGGGGTCGTGGGCGAGCACACCGTGGTCTTCGGGTGTGCCGGCGAGCGGCTGGAGCTTACCCACAAGGCCGAAAGCCGCGCCGCGTTCGCGACCGGCGTGGTCGCGGCGGTCAGATTCCTGAAAGGCCGCCGCCCGGGCTTCTACACGATCGAAGACGTGCTGGCCAGTCCGCGCTAGGCGGACTGGCAATTCCTAATTCCTAAGTCCTGACAAATAATCAAGTTCGAATGAACCAATGTCCGGCAAGTCGGACTTGAATCGGACTTCGAGCTTCGACCTTCGGACTTCCGTCCTCAGATCGTTTCTATCGTGATTTCGGTGTTGGTGTAGACGCAGACCGCGGCGGCGGCCTCGATTGCCTCCCGCGCAATCTTGTCGGCCGGAAGCTGTGTGTGCTTCAGCAGCAGGCGGGCCGCGGCCAGCGCGTAGGGTCCTCCGGAACCGACCGCGACGACGCCGTCGTCCGGCTCAATCACGTCGCCGGAGCCCGACACTACGTACGAATACTGGCCGTCCATGATCCCGAGCAGGGCCTCGAGCCTGCGCAGCACGCGGTCGGTGCGCCAGTCCTTGGCCAGCTCGACCACGGCCCGGGGCAGGTTGCCCGAATACTCGTCGAGCTTCTGCTCGAACCGCTCGAACAGGGTGAAGGCGTCGGCGGTCGCACCGGCGAATCCGACCAGCACCTTGCCGTCGTGGAGCCTGCGGACCTTATGGGCGGTCTGCTTGATGATGGTTTCGCCCATCGTCACCTGTCCATCCGAGGCCATCGCGACCTTGCCGTTCCGGCGCACGCCGATAATCGTTGTCGAATGCCATGTCTCGCTGTTCATCAAATCATTCTACGCCGCAGTCGGCGGCTGTAAAGCCGGCGAACGCGCGATATTGACTCCTGCTTGTCGCAAGGCTATGCTCAAACTGGCGACGCCGAGTGCGGCGGGGCAAAGGGAGCCCGCCCACATGTCCTGCAGGCGCCAGTCTGCCTGGGTCATTTCCGCTTGGAGGTGCAGAATGTCACCGGACTCTGCTCGACGTTCTTTGGCTCGAACCATTTCCTCACACATCCGGGCCGTGCGACCCGTGGCCGTGCTGTTGGCCATTTGCTGCTGCCTGTCGGCGGTCATCGGGCAGACCCTGGAGAAGACCATATGTCTTCCGGATTCGCTCGCGGGACTGATCTTTCCGCAGTGCCTCGCGTACAACCCAATCAACAACAAAGTCTACGTGGGCGGCGGTTCCGGCGACTGCGTGATTGCCATTGACGGCGCAACCAACCGGAAGATTGCTCGAATCCCGGCTGGGATTAACGTGATGGCCCTGTGCCACAACCCGACCAATAACAAGGTCTACTGCGCGAACTACTCAAGCAACAACGTAACCGTGATTGACGGCGCGACCGACAGCGTGCTCGCGACCGTGGCCGTGGGGTCCGGTCCTCGCGCCCTCTGCTACAACTCGGCCAACAACAAGGTCTACTGCGCCAACTACGCAAGCAACAACGTGACCGTGATTGACGGCGCGACCAATGGTCTGCGCGCAACCGTGGCCGCAGGCAGCGCCCCTCGGGCCCTCTGCTACAACCTGACCAATAACAAGGTCTACTGCGCGAACTGGGGGTACCCGGACTTCGACTCGACTGTGACCGTGATTGACGGCGCGACCGACAGCGTCATCGCTACCGTGACCGTAGGTAGCGCACCCGTCGCTCTCTGCTTTAACCCTACCAACAACAAGGTCTACTGCGCGAACTACGCGAACACCAGCGCGACCGTGATAGACGGTGCGACCAACAGCGTGCGCGCGACCGTGACCGTGAGCGGCCAGCCGCAGTCCATTTGCTACAACCCGACCGATGATAAGGTCTACTGCGGGTACTACACTCTCGGCAGCGACTTCGTGGTCGTAATTGACGGCGCGACCGACGGGGTCATCAAGACCGTCCAGACCGGGGGCGGCCACCCGCTGGCCCTTTGCCACAATGCCGCTCACGACCGGGTCTACTGCGCGCATGCATTCGGCCGGAGCGTGACCGTGATCAACGGCACAACCGACGGCGTCATCGCGACCGTGCCTGTACGTGCCGGTCCCTGTGCCTTCTGCTACAACCCGACCAACGACAAGGTTTACTGCGCGAACGATACCAGCAACACCGTGACCGTGATTAACGGCGACACAACCAACGCGGTTATCGCAACCGTGGCCACGGGCTACAACCCTCGCGCCCTCTGCTACAATCCGATCAACAACAAGGTCTACTGCGCAAGCTACCACAGCGCCGACGTGCTCGTCATTGACGGCGCAACGAACGGCGTCGTGGCGACCGTGCCCGCAGCCGGTCAGCCCATGGTCTTCTGCTATAACCCGGTCAACGACAAGGTCTATTGCGCGGACAGCTCGGTCCACGAGTTGATGGTGATTGACGGTGCGACCGACAGCATTGTCGCGACCGTACCAGTGGGTTCCCCGCCCTGGGCCCTCTGCTACAACGTGGTCGACAACAAGGTCTACTGCGCGAACTTCTGGAGCGTCAACGTGACCGTGATTGACGGTGCAACGAACGGTATCCTCGCGACCGTGGTCGCCGATACCCTGCCCTGTGCTCTGTGCTACAACCCGAATGACGACAAGGTCTACTGCGCGGACCAGAACAACTACCACGTAACCGTGATTGACGGCACGACCAACGCCGTCATCGCAACCGATTCCGTAGGCATGACCCCCCGCGCCCTTTGCTACAACATGGTCAACGACCGGATCTACTGCGCCAATTCCGTGCACAACGACGTGACCTTGATTGACGGCCTGACCGACCACGTGGTCACGACCGTGGGCGCGGGCAGCTACCCTCTGGCCTTCTGCTGTAACACGTACAACAACAAGGTTTACTGCGCCAACTACGTCAGCGACGACGTGACCGTCATTAACGGCAAGAACGACAGGATTATCACGACCGTGGCCGCCGGCACCAAGCCTCAGGCGCTCTGCTACAATCCGCACGGCAACCGAATCTACTGCGCGAACTCCGGCAGCGACAGCGTGACGGTGATTGACGGTAAGACGAATGCGGTGGTTGCTACTATCCAGGTTGACTCCGGTCCATCGGCCTTCGCCTGGAATTCGGCCCAGAGACGCATGTACGTGGCGAACAGCCGGTGGTCCACCGTTTCGGTGATACTCGATACCGCTGCACCGGGAATCGCTGAGGTGACAGGAGGTGCGGCTCAAAGGACGCGCTCGGCCACGGTCGTCCGTGGTGTGCTGTACTTGCCGCGGGACACGACCGGCGCGGGACATGACCCAAATGGCCTACATTTGGGATCGTGTCCCAAGCCCTGTCTGCTCGACATCAGCGGGCGGAAGGTGATGAACCTGAGACCGGGCGCGAATGACGTGCGTGCGTTGGCGCCGGGGGTCTACTTCGTGCGTCCTGAACCGTCAACCGTGGGCCGTAAGCCGCCAGCGGTCATCAAGGTCGTTGTTACGAGGTAGGGAGGAGTAACGAAACTCGTCCCTTCTCTGCTGGCCCTGTTCTGCATCGTGTCGCTCGCGCCAGGACAGTGGATTGAGGACCGGATACGATTGTCGGACTCCCTGGCCCGGCTGGATAGCATCTGCTCCGTTCAGTTCCACTCTCCGACGCACACCGTCTACGTAGCCGGTGACAGCGTGCTGGTTGCCGTCGATGCCGGGACGCGCAGGACCGTGGCGCGGACCACTTTCCCTGGGGCGGTCAACATGCTGTCAAGTAGCAGTGCCGCCGTCAACAAGCTGTACTGCGCGACGTCTTGCGGCGAGTCGGTATGGGTAATGAACTGCGCGACCAACCACATTCTCACGACAGTGACGTTGGACGGCCAGCCGTGCGCCATGTGCTATGCCGCGGGATTGGTCCCGAGAACTGCTAAGGTCTACGCTGCATGCCCGTCGGAGACTTTGGTCGATGTGATAGACTGCACGACGGACAGTGTGGTTGCGAGGATGAGGGTACCATCCTGGCCATCGGCGCTCTGCTACAACCCGCAACTGAACCGCATCTACGTTGCCAAGTCGTTGTCCAACGAGGTCGCCGTCATCGACTGTGGCGCCGACACGGTAATCAGCACCATCTGGGTGCGCGGCGTCGAACCCACCGACATCTGTTACGACTCGGCGACCAGTTGCGTGTACACATTGAACCACACGAGCGGCACATCTTCGGTCATCGACTGCGCCGGCGACAGCGTCGTTCGAGTCGTCGCGGTTGGCTCCAGTCCCGACCGGATGTTGGTGGGGCCCGAGGGCAAGGTGTACTGCGGCGGCTACTCCGACTCGGTCGTGACGGTGGTCGAGTCAGTGGGGACGCGCACAATCCCGGTTGGGCTGCACCTGTCGAGCATGAGTTCTGACCCGGTTAGCGACAAGGTCTACTTCGCCGCCTCGAGCGCCAAGGTTGTGGTCGTGGACGCCACCTCTGACACCGTAGCGGCCCGGATCTGGGCCGGTGAGGACCCGCGACTCGTCTGCTACGACCCGGTCGACACGAGCACGTGGGCGGCCAGCCCGGACGGCGCCGCGGTTGGCGTGATAGACGGCGCGACGGACCAGCTTACCGACATGCTATGGTTTCGCGTCTTCAGCCCCGGAGCCTCGTGCTACAATCCTGACAACGACCGGCTCTACTGCCTCGGGCGGGGCCTGGCGGAAATTGACTGCGATTCCAACCGGGTACGGAGGGAAATCCCGGCCGGGAACTCGGCCGACTCGATAGTCTGGAACCCGGCCAACAACAAGATCTACTACAGCAGCCCGGCGGACAACACGGTGTCGATTCTCGACTGCACGAGCGACAGCATTACCGCGGCCGTTGCAGCCGGCGCGAGGCCGGATGCGATGTGCTGCAGCGAAAACGGGAAGGTCTACGTGACCACCAAGGCGGGCGGCGTCGCGGTCATCGACCCGAGCGGCGACTCCATCCGGGCGTTTGTGCGGACTCCTTACGACCCAATAACGCTCTGCTACGACCGCACCGACAACAAGGTGTACGCCGGGATGGGGAGCAGCGGGCAGGTGAGCGTTATCGACGTGGGTCGGGATTCGGTCGTGGCGACCGTGCCGGTCGCCGACTCCTGCCGGCAGGTCTGCTGGAGCCAGAACCACGATAGGGTGTACGTGCGCCGCTACCGCGGACTGGCGGTCATCGATTGCACCAGCGACACCGTCATGAAGAGTCCGGACTTGGCCGTCAGGTGGTGGGTTTGTTACGGTGACTCAAACTGTGACAAGGTCTACCTCTCGACCGACACCGCGCTGGATATCGTCAATGCTGTGACCGACACGCTCTACCGGAATCTGGGTCTATGGGGCGTGGAGCACATGCTTGACAACGGCCGATCGGACGCGGCCAATCGGTTCTACTGCACCGACAACCTGAGTAGGGTAACGGTGATTGATGGCACGACCGACAGTATCCTGCGCTATGTCCAAGTGCGCGGGGGATCAACTGCTCTCGCCTGGAACCCGGTTCACTCGTGGGTCTACGTGTCGAACCCGGGCAGCTGCAGCATAACCGTGGTGAGCGATACCATGTTGGGAATCCAGGAAACGACTAACGAGAAACGCGGAACGATGAACGACGGGCCGACCATCATCCGCGGCGTGTTGTTCCTCGGCGCGGGACGTGACGCGAATGTTCTGCATTTGGGATCGTGTCCCAAGCCCTGTCTGCTCGACATCAGCGGGCGGAAGGTGATGAACCTGAGACCGGGCGCCAATGACGTGCGGGCGCTGGCACCGGGCGTGTACTTTGTGAGAGAAGCGCAAGCGCAAGCTCAAGCACAAGCTGTCCGCAAGGTCGTCGTCACTGAGTAGGTCACGACCGGAGTCCGTCAGACAGCTCGTCGGATGGCCGGGCAGGCGACCCGCCTTGGAGTTCCCCGAGTAATCCTCCGGGTAATCCTCCCGATAGGTCGGTAGATTGCTCTCCGGATTACTCGCCGAGCAATTCTCCGGGGAATTCCGCGAGCAATCCTCGGGATGGCTCTTCCGATAGATTCCCGGGTAGATTCCCGAATAGCGGGTAGGATGGCCTTCCGGGTAGTCCTCAGAATAGCTGTCCGGGTAGCTCTCCGAGTTGCTCCCCGAATAGCCTTCCAGGTAACCCTCGGAATTGCCCTCGGGGTAACTCGGGGAGTAATCTCCGGAATAGCCGGGGGGACGGGATAGGGGAGATAGGCGAATGACCAATAACCAATTGCTAATGACCAACTTAGGAGATGCGGATGCCGGATTTGCTGGGGACTTATACTAAACTGGGGCGGCTCTGCCGGCACCAAGTCAGTATGCCGATTCTGTTTCACTACCGAAGGAAGTGGGCCAGAAAGCATGAAGGCTGAAGGATGAGGGATGAAGGGTGAATCCCCGGTCAGGCTCAAAGCGGCTGCGGGCGCTGCGGACGCAAGCCGGGGGACACTTGGTTTCTGCGGCCCTTGCATGACAATGCGCGTCGTCTGCGGATGCGTCGCTTCTAATCCTGGCGTCACTTGTGGTTTGTCGCAGTCCGCGGTTCCAGTCGCAGCTTGACAATCCGGCATTTGACACTAGCATCGATTAGTCGGAAAGGTGATGAACGCGACTCGCAGTATTCGTTGTGAGCGCGACCTTCAGTCCGACTCAATCAGCATCGTGGCAGGATAGTAGGAGGAACCTGTGAGACTGTGCATTCTGGTTTCGGTGGTATGCGTTCTGACCGCATTCGGTTCGGTCCAGCCCGGGCCGGGATTCGACCCCAGGCAGGTAGTCCGGCAAGTGCACGCGCACGGGGATATGGGCGCAGCGTTGCATCCGGACCAGCCGCGCGCGGCCACAGGCGGGCTCAGTGACCGGCAGCCGTCCGCCTGCGGCGCGCCGCTCGACGGCGAGTTCCTCATCGATACGAACAGCGCGCTGGTGCCGGCGCCGGGTGAGCAGAATGCGCCGGCCGTCGCCTATGGTGGCAACGACTACCTCGTCGTGTGGGAAGACCACCGCAGCGGCAGCTACGACATCTGCGGTGCGCGGGTGTCGCCGCAAGGCGCACTGCTGGACCCATCAGGCTTTGTCATTTCGGCTGCGCCGTTCGACCAGCGCTATCCCGACGTCGGTTTTGACGGGACAAACTTCATGGTTGCGTGGCAGGACTCCCGACGGGGCTCCGGCTACGACATCTATTGTGCGCGGGTGACGCCGCAAGGCACGGTGCTCGACGCTAACGGCATTCCCGTCTGCGCGGACCCGAACGATCAGACCTATCCTGCGGTTGCGTTCGGCGACACGAACTTCTTCGTGGTCTGGCAGGATAGCCGAAATCTGCCGGACACTTCCGACATCTATGGTGCGCGGGTCACGCCCGGCGGGCAGGTTCTTGACTCCAACGGTTTTGCCGTCGTGACGCACGCGCACGCCCAGTTCCATCCGGCCGTCGGTTTCGGCGGCACGAACTTCCTGGTGGCATGGCAGGACATGCGCGCCGCCGACAGCATCTCGTTTGTCTATGCTACGTTGGTGACGCAGCAGGGGAGCGTGATTCTTCCCAATGGTTTTCTGGTCTCGAACACGGCAAATGGGCAGTTTTCTCCCGCCATCGGCTTCAACGGGACGAACTTCCTCCTGGCGTGGCAGGATGAGCGCGGCAGCTTCCCTCCCGAACTGGGCATCTACGGGACGCGGATTACACCCGGGGGCGCGGTGCTTGACAGTACTCCACTTGGGCTCTGCACAGCCTCGGGCCAGCAGGTGGTACCGTCAGTTGGTCTTGACAGCTCGAACTTCCTTGTGGTTTGGCAGGACCTTCGCAACGGCGGCACCACCGACATCTACGGGACGCGGGTGTCGCCCGCCGGCACGGTGCTCGACGCCGGCGGCATTGCCGTCACCCGGGCGGCAAATGGCCAGGGGGTTCCGGCCGTTGCCTTTGACGGCACGAACGCGCTTGCCGTATGGCAGGACGAGCGCAACGTAGTGGGAGAGCCTGACATCTACGGGGCGCGGGTGGCGCCCGGTGGCGGCGTGCTGGACACGAGCGGCATTCTCATCACCGAAGCAGCACGGGAAGAGCGCACGCCGGCGGTTGCCTTCGACAACACGAACTACCTCGTGGTATGGGACGACCGTCGCGGCGGCTACTCCGATATCTACGGTACAAGGGTGTCGCCCGGAGGTACGGTGCTTGATCTTTCAGAGATCGCCATCTCGACGGCGGCAAATGACCAGGTCGCTCCGGCCGTCGCCTATGGCGATACGACCTACCTCGTGGTGTGGGAAGACCACCGCAACAGCGACTCCAGTGATATTTACGGAGCGCGCGTGATGCGCGGGGGAAACGTGCTCGACCCCGGCGGTTTTGTTATCTCGAATGCGGCAGGGGTGCAGAGTTATCCCGCCGTCAGCTTTGACGGCACGAACTTCCTCGTAGTCTGGCAAGATACGCGCAACGGCAGCACTTCCGATATCTACGGAGCGCGGGTTACGCCCGGACGGACGGTGCTTGACCCATCGGGCTTCGTCATCTCGCAGGCAATAAACCGGCAGCGCAGTCCCGCGCTTGCATTTGACGGCTCGAACTACCTCGCGGTCTGGCAGGACGACCGCGACACCGGCACTCTTTTTGACATCTTCGGAGCCCGGGTGTCACCCGGAGGCACGGTGCTTGACCCATCGGGCATTGCCATCACGCAGGCGCCGGGCAACCAGGCGAGTCCTCACCTGGCCTACAGCGGCTCGAACTACCTCGTCGCCTGGGAAGACTACCGCCGGAGCATCTACACTGACATCTTCGGTGCTCGTGTGTCGACCGGCGGCGCGGTGCTTGACCCGGCGGGCATTGCCATCTCGACTTCGGAATTCAACCAGCTCGACCCGGCCCTTGCGTTTGACGGCACGAACTACCTCGTGCTGTGGGAGGACGAATGCAACAGCGGCTCGCCCGACATCTACGGGACGCGGGTGTCACAGAGCGGGTCGGTTTTCGACTACGGGCGGGTTATTACCCAGGACGGGGTTCAGTCGTACCTGGCGATGGTGCGCGGATCGGACAGCCAGTTGTTCCTTGCGTACGAGGGCTGGGCCGGGATGATCGGGAACAAGACCTACAACACGGACCGGATCTGGGGTTGCATGAACCCGACTCCCGGACAGGGAATCGAGGAGACGCCAAACGCCAAAGTGCGGGTGAGGAGCGGCGGAGCCACAATCGTCCGCGGCGTCTTGTACCTTCCGGCTGCGAGCGTCGAGCGTGAGGCGTCGTGTTTGCTGCTCGACATCGGCGGCAGGAAGGTGGCGGAACTCCATCCCGGCGCGAACGACGTGCGGGCGCTTGCCCCGGGCGTGTACTTTGTCCGCGAGGAACAGGCTCAGGCCACGAGCAGAGTGGTGATCACGAAGTAGACGAGGCCGGGCCGGAACGCTGGGGCCGCGCCGGTTGGCGCGGCCCCCTTTTCATGGGACATTGCTCGCGGCCGGTAGTTTACGGCCGACCCGCGACCGGTAGTCGGGAGTCGAGAGCCTGCAATCCGACATGGCATGGCTCGTGCTTGGGCTTGATGCTTGGCGCCTCCAGGGCAAGGCAGTAGCTATTGATGGCCGGGCGCAATCGGGCCGCGCTCCTGCAACGCCGCCTTGATGATGGTTGTAGTGATCGGTTTGCCGGTCTTGGACCCGACCGGCGACAGGAAGTAGATACCGGGCCGGAGGCCTGCACCGATTCGGTCGCCCCTACAGACAGCGACCCGGCGACCGGTAATGTCCGAGAGTGTGAAGGTCTCGGTTTCATGCCCCGGAACTCGGGCCAGGGAAGTGAAGGGATTGGGCCGAACCAGAAAGCTGGTCGTACTTGCCGGATGCCTGGCCGGAGGTTCTTCTACGTCGAGTCTGCCGCTGGCGTCGGTCTTGATGAGGTAGACGTCGGCTAACGCTCCGTCGTAGGAACTGGAGTAGCCGGCGATGACGTAACCGCCGTCGGCCGTCTGCCTGACTGTGTTGCCCTGATCTGCGCCTGACCCGCCGAACGTGCTCGTCCAGAGCGTATCGCCCGAGGAGTTGGTCTTGATGAGATAGACATCGTCGTCCCCTGACATGTGGGAATCGGTGTACCCGGCAACGATGTAGCCGCCGTCGGTAGTCTGTCTAACCGAGTTGCCGACGTCGTTGCTCGCCCCGCCATAGGTTCTGGTCCAGGCTGTATCGCCCACGGAATCTGTCTTGATGAGATAGACGTCGCAATTAGTTGAGCTGAAGGTGTAGATGCCGGCAATAATGTAGCCACCGTCCGAGGTCTGCCGAACCGAGTTGCCGCAATCGTTTCCTAGCCCGCCGTACGTTCGAGTCCAGGTGCTGTCGCCTTGAGCGTTAGTCTTGACAAGATAGACATCGGCGTGGAAATTTCCGTCTGGGCCGGTCAAGCCCGTGATAATGTAACCTCCATCCGTAGTCTGCTGGACCGACGCAGCAGAAGTCTGTCCCGACCCACCATACGTCTTGGTCCAAAGCGTGTCTCCCAACGCGTCGGTCTTCACGAGGTAGATATCACCGAGCGTTGCGCCGAACGACTCGGTGTAGCCGGCGACGACGTATCCGCCGTCGGTTGTCTGCTGGACGGAGTAGCCCTCATCCCGGCTGCCACCACCGTACGTTCTGGCCCAGAGTGTGTCGCCACTGGCATTGGTCTTGATGAGGTAGACATCAAAGTTCCCTGCGCCGAAGGACGCGGTGGAGCCGGCAACAATGTATCCGCCGCCCGCTGTCAATGCCACCGAGCGGCCGACGTCGTTCAGCGTCCCGCCATAGGCTCTGGTCCAAAGCGTGTCGCCCGAAGAATCGGTCTTGATGAGGTAGACATCCGCATGTCCCCCGCCATGGGGCGCGGTATAACCGGTCATTATGTATCCGCCGTCGGTGGTCTTTTCAAGCGCCAGGCCGATGTCGTCATAGTAGGGCGTGCCGTAGGTTTTCCACCAGCCTGCCTGAATTGGGGAAAGCAACCCAAGGAAACCGGCACACATCAGGACAATCAGGCGGCGCACGCGAGTCTCAGCGCTCACATCTCTCCCTGTAACATCTGCCGACAGACGTCTGGTGGGGCGTACATATGCTTATTGCCGCTCATAGAATAATCCTAGTTTGGATTCTGTCAAGCAGCCTAGGTATCCCTGAATCCGGAATAGATGGCCACGAAGACACGGAAACGGAGTGAAACGGACTTGTGGCATCCTGCACCAATTCGTTTCGTGTCTTTCGTGGCTTCAATATCGGTTCTGGGGGGATGTGAGGATGGGAGGATGCGGGAATCTGCGTGCGGCGTTCAAAGATGCCGGGTGCGGTTTGACTGGTAGGGGTGAGGCAGTAGAATGGACGCCATGCCAACGACCGAGCGCAACGCCCCGGCGTCCCAACCCCGATGACCATTCAATGACCAGCCCCGAAGCCCGAGTTCTCGACTCCGAATCTTCCATTTGCCACTCGCCATTCGCAATTCGCCATTCTTCCTAGCATGTGGCCCCTGCGCGATGTCGATGAGCCCGCGGCCTCGCGGCTGGCCGAGGAATCCGGCGTCCCGGGTCTGACCGCGCGCCTGCTCTGGCTGCGCGGAGTGCGCGATGCGGAGGGCGTGCGCCGCTGGCTGGCTCCGGAACTCAGTCATCTCTACCCGCCCGAATTGCTGCCCGATTTCGCGCCGGCCGTGGCACGCATCCGCCGGGCCATCGCCGGGCGCGAGACCATTCTCATCTGGGGGCACGACGACCTGGACGGTATCACATCGACGGTCATTCTCTGCCGGTTGCTCACAGACCTGCGGGCCGGGGTAAAGTACTACATCCCTCAGCGCGGCAAGGAGAAGCACGGGCTGAACGGTGAGCTTGCCGCCGAGCTTGTGGGGGGAGACCATGGCCTCGTAGTCACCGTTGATTGCGGCATCACCAACCGCGAGCAGGTTGCCTTCCTGCGGTCAAAGGGCATCGACGTGGTGGTAACTGATCATCACGAGGTGGCCGAGTTGATGCCTGAGGCGGTTGCCAACGTTGACCCCAAGCGGCCGGATTCGAAGTACCCGTATCGCGGTCTGGCGAGCGCCGGCGTGGCGTTGAAGCTGGCGATGGGCGTCGCGCGCGCGGCACTCGGGCTGTCCGTTGCCGAGTTCATCTCGGTGCAGCCGCAGGAGTTCGCGATGGCCGTGCTCGGCACGCTGGCGGACCGCGTGCCGCTGACCGGCGAGAACCGGACCATAGTCGCCGCGAGCCTGAGCAAGCTCACGGAGATCCCCGTACCGGCGGTTCGGGCAGTGTTCGAGTACCTGAACGCCGGCGAGCGGCTGACCGTGCACGGTTTCGTTACCGAGTTGCTGCCGCTGTTTGCCGCGGCCGACGGCAACGAGGGCGTCGAGAAGTTCCTGAGAGCGGACATGGATGAGGCGCGCGTGTGGGTAGTTGAGCTGGCCCGGCGACGTGAGGAATGGCAGCGGCAGGTTGAGGAGACCTACGGGCTTGCCCTGAAGCATCTGTCGGTCGGCGACGGTATTGTGTTCGCATGGGACCGGGGGCTCTCGCTGCGTGCGCTCGGTTCGTGCGCGATGCGCTTGAAGGAAAGGCATCAGTCACCGGCGATCGTGATGGGCTGGCGCGGTGACGCGTGGGTCGGTGAAGGCCGCGGAATCGAGGGCGTGAATCTTATGGACCTGCTTTCGGCCTGCAGCCGATTCTTCATGGACTACGGCGGGCACAAGAAGGCGGCAGGGTTCTCGATCAAGGATGAGATGGTCGATGAGTTCGTGCGTTGCGCCGAGGCCTACGCGCACGAGCACTTCGCGGGCCGGGTTCAGGTCGAGAACATCGTCAGAGCCGATGCCGTGTTGGCGCCGGCGGAGTTCGACGCCGAGCTGGTCAGACTCGCACCTTTCGGCGAGGGTAATCCGCAGCCGGTGTTCGCGACCGGTCCGACCGAACTGCGGTACGGCAGTGATGGCTGGACCGTCGCCGGCAGGCCGGACCTGGTCCTGCGGGCCCGTCCGGGAGTCCAGATTGACACGCGCCTGACCAGCAGTTTGCTCTATACCCTCGATGACTTCGGCCGGCTGACGATACTCGATGCCAGGCCGGAGGAGCAATGGACAGGCTAAGGTTTAGATCAAGGCCAAGGTCAGGTCAGGACATCCGAATCTCAACCTTCACCTCAACCTCAACCTGGACCCTAACCTCAACCTCAACCTAGACCTTTTACTATGCCTGACAAGCTCGTCCACGTCGTCCGCAAGAAGAGCCGGGGTCTGCATGCCTGGGTATTCTCCAACGAAGTAACTCGGACCGAAGGCAATCCCGGGCCCGGGGAAACCGTTCAGGTCTTTGACCGGAAGCGTTTCCTCGGCTCCGGCATCTACAACGCACATTCGCTCATCCGTGTTCGGTTCTACTCGGACCAGAACGAGGAACTTGACACGGCTTTTCTACGGCGACGGATCGAGGCCGCACTCCAGTACCGGAGGATGATGCTGCCGGGGGAGAACGACTTCCGGCTGATGTTCAGTGAGAGCGACCGGGTGCCCGGGCTGGTGATAGACAAGTACGGCAGCCACTTCGTGGTTCAGACCTATGCGCTGGGCCTGGACATGCGACACGAACTGGTCGTTGCCGCGCTGCGCGAGGTCTTCGAGGTCGCCTCAGTAATCGAGAAGAACGACTTCCGGCTGCGCGACCCCGAAGGCCTGCCTCGGCGCGCCGGCGTGCTGTTCGGCACACCCGAACCGCGGATTGTGATTTCCGAGAGTGGGGCCAGGTTCTACGTGGACGTGGCCGGCGGGCAGAAGACCGGGTACTACTTCGACCATCGCCTGACCCGGCGCAAGGTGAGGCAGCTCTCGGCCGGGCGTAGGGTGCTCGACGTTTTCTCGTACACCGGTTCGTTCGCCATCAACGCGGCGTTGGGCGGGGCCGAAAGCGTGCTGGCTGTTGACGCCTCGGCTGCGGCCGCGACCATTGCCACGGAAAACTCGGTCCTGAACGGAGTCGCGGACAAGTGCCAGTTCGCCACCGACAATGCGTTCACGGCCCTGGCTGAACTTGATACCCAGGGCAGGAAGTTTGACCTCATCAATCTTGACCCGCCCGCGTTCATCAAGGCGCTGAAAGACAAGAATGCAGGAATGCGTGGGTATCGGCAGATCAACGCGCTGGCAATGAAGCTCCTGCCCGCCGGTGGGATACTCGTTTCTTCGTCCTGCTCCCACTACCTGTTCTGGCAGGACATGCTCGACATGCTCGTGGCCGCGGCGCAGGACGCGGGCCGCGAGTTCACCATTCTCGACCGCACGACCCAGGGCCCGGACCATCCGGTCCTGCTCTCGATGCCCGAGTCGGAATACCTTCGCGGCTTCATACTGCAGGTAGGCTGACGGCAGCCGGTTGCCGCTGGTGACCGTTCGTAAGTTGCTGTCGGAACGTTTCTTATGGCTTGGTCGACAATTACCGGGACCGCCTCAGATCACTTCCTGCGAGAGCCCGCACCGATCCGGATGGCGGGCTCTCTGACCTTCAGTTCCATTGACTTTACTGCGATTATCAGTATACTTGCCCCCGCTGCGGCTGGAGGCAAGCCTCGAGCCCCGACCGTGGCCCGCGGGGACGGGCCTCGGCCGCCTCGCGGTCTTGCAGCCGTCATCGTTTTCGCGCCAACAATCCTAATTTCTAGGAGGAGTCACGACCAAGATTCTCAGGAAGCAGGTGCTTTCTGCGGGCATCAAGCGATTCGAGCTGGATGCCGCGGAGATTGCGCGCAAGGCCCTGCCCGGGCAGTTCGTCGTCCTACGCGTCAATGAAGAGGGTGAGCGGATTCCGTTGACCGTGGCGGACACGATGCCGGACAAAGGCATTCTCGTCATCGTGTTTCAGGAGGCCGGGAAGTCGACCAAACTCCTCGGCTCGCTCAACGAGGGCGACTCGATTCTTGACCTGATTGGGCCGTTGGGCCGGCCATCGCATATCGAGAAGTTCGGGACCGTGGTATGCGTGGGCGGCGGAGTCGGCACGCCCGAGATACTCCCGGTTGCCCGGGCACTCAGGCAGGCCGGCAACAAGGTTATTTCCATCATAGGGTTCCGCAACAAGGACCTGATCCTGATGGCGGACGAGATGCGTGCGGTTTCCGACGAGTTGATAGTCGCGACCGACGACGGTTCCAATGGCACCAAGGGCTTTGTGACTGACATGCTGAACCAGGTCATCGGCCGGGGAGAGAAGGTTGACCACGTGTTCGCGGTCGGCCCGGTAATAATGATGAAGATGGTGTCGAAGGTGACCCTGCCCCACAAGGTTCCCACTGTGGTGTCTTTGAACCCGATCATGTTGGACGCGACCGGGATGTGCGGAGTATGCCGGGTCGAGGTGGGCGGCGAGACGAAGCTTGCCTGCGTGGACGGGCCGGAGTTTGATGGTCACAAGGTGGATTTCGACCTCCTGATGGCGCGGCTGCGCACCTACCTGCCCGAGGAGAAGCAGTCCCTTGAACTGTTCGAGGCGACGCATCTGACCGGCGGGTGTTGCGGCGGAAAAGGAGCGTGCCATGCCTAAGCCGAGTCCGAAGAAGACGCCGATGCGCGAACAGGACCCGCAGGTCCGGGCCCGCAACTTCGAGGAAGTGCCCTACGGGTACTCGCCGGAGGAGGCGGTGGAAGAGGCGAAGCGCTGCCTTACCTGCAAGAAGCCGGGTTGCGTGCAGGGCTGCCCGGTCAACATCAACATTCCGGGCTTCATCGGCCAGATTGCTCTGGGCAACTTCTGGGAAGCGATGAAGATAATGAAGCAGACCAATACGCTGCCTGCCATCTGCGGCCGGGTATGTCCACAGGAGAGCCAGTGCGAGGGGCAGTGCGTGCTCGGCAAGAAGAACGAGCCGGTGGCGGTGGGTAACCTGGAGCGGTTCATTGCCGACTGGGAGGCGCAGCAGAACGAGTGCGTCATGTGCGAGATGCAGCCGGCGACCGGCAAGAAGGTGGCCGTGGTCGGGGCGGGTCCGGCCGGACTGACCGTGGCGAGCGACTGCGCGAAGCTGGGTCATTCGGTGATGATGTTCGAGGCCCTGCACAAGCCGGGCGGAGTGCTGGTCTACGGTATCCCCGAGTTCCGCCTGCCCAAGACAATTGTCGAACGGGAAGTGGGCTTCGTGACGTCGATGGGCGTGAAACTCGAACTCAACCATGTGGTCGGGAAGCTCAAGAGCGTCGACGAGCTGCTGAAGGAATTTGACGCTGTGTTCGTGGGCACCGGGGCAGGTCAGCCGTCATTCATGAACATACCGGGCGAGAACTCGCTCGGCATCTACTCGGCGAACGAGTACCTGACTCGTTCAAACCTGATGAAGGCGTACCTGTTCCCGAAGTACGACACGCCGATTGTGCGCGGCAAACGCGTCGCGACGGTCGGCGGCGGCAACGTGGCGATGGACTCGGCCAGGACCGCGCTGAGACTCGGTGCTGACAAGTCCATGCTTATCTACAGGCGTTCGCGGGAAGAGATGCCGGCGCGGACGGCCGAGGTGCACCATGCCGAGCAGGAAGGGATCGAATTCAATCTGCTGACGAACCCGGTGCGGTACATTGCCGATGAGAAGGGCTGGGTGAAAGCGGTCGAATGTCTGCGAATGGAACTGGGCGAGCCGGACGCAGGCGGCCGGAGGCGGCCGGTGCCCGTCAAAGGCAGCGAGTTCCAGATACCGGTCGACACGGTGGTGGTGGCAATCGGTAACAGCCCGAACCCCCTGATTCCTCAGACTACGCCCGGGTTGGAAACGGCGAAACACGGCAACGTCGTGGCCGATCCAAAGACGGGCCGGACCTCGAAGAAGGGCGTGTTCGCGGGTGGCGATATCGTCACCGGTGCGGCGACCGTGATTCTGGCCATGGGAGCGGGCAGGCTGGCGGCGAACTCGATCGACGAGTATCTAAAGACCGGCCAGTGGTAGCGGAGATGATAGTCAGGAGCAGGCAACCGAAGCGCGAGGCTCGACGCGAGCCGAAAGCGAGGTACTAGAACATGAGCAGAAGTGACATCGTCCGGCGATTGCGTAAACGCAAGATCGGAGTCCTCATGGGCGGGTGGTCAAGCGAGCGCGAGATATCACTCCTGTCGGGACAGCGGGTCTTGAACTCGCTGAAGGGCCAGGGTTTCCAGGCGGTGGGCATCGACATCAGCCGCAACTTCACGGACCAGATAAAGCACGCCAAGATCGACCTGGCGTTTGTCATCTTGCACGGCCGGCCCGGCGAGGACGGCACAATTCAGGGCTATCTGGATCTGCTCGGCATACCGTACACCGGGTCAGGCGTGACCGCGTCGGCCATCTGTATCGACAAGGTGATAACCAAGATGCTCTTCGAGCGGGTCGGCATACCGACGCCTCCGCACTTCGTCATCGAGACGGGTGCGGACGTGTCCGCGGTCGTGGCGGAGGCGGAGAAGCAGTTCGGTTATCCAATGATCGCCAAGCCCCGGGCCGAGGGTTCGAGCGTCGGCATCGAACTGCTGGAAGGCCGGCGGGGCGCCGTTGACCGCTGCGAGCGGGTGCGCCGCGGATTCGGCGACATTCTGCTCGAGCAGTTCGTCCCGGGCATGATTGCGACCGTCGGCATCCTGCTGGATGAACCGCTGCCGATTCTCGAACTCGTGCCGAGGCAGCAGCCGTTCTACGACTACGAGGCCAAGTACACGCGCGGGGAAACGGAGTTCGTGCTGCCGGCGCGGATCGACGCTAAGGTCGCCGACAAGATTAAGGAACTGGCGCTGAAGGCGCACCGCCTGACCGGGTGTTCGGGATTCTCGCGGATCGACCTGGTGGTCAAGCAGGGCAAGCTGCCATATTTCCTGGAGATAAACACACTGCCTGGCCTGACTGATATCTCGGACTTCCCGGCCGAGGCCGAGAATGCCGGCATATCCTACGACGAAATGATATTCCGGATCCTCTCGGATGCGCTGGCGTAGTCTCATGCAGGCGATTGGCTTGACTTCCAGACGTTTCTCACTAGTATTCACGGAATGATTCGCGACTCGCGGCAGCGCAGACATATGAGCATCCGGCGGCGTATCGCCGGAACGCCCGACCGTCCACGGTTGTGCGTCAAACGGAGCAACCGCTACATCTACGCGATGCTGGTTGACGACAGCCGGAACCGCGTGTTGACCGGGATTTCGTCGCAGGTCGCCGAAGTCCGGGAAAAGAAGCTCAAGCGGACCGAAGCGGCCAAGGAAGTCGGCAAGCTGATTGCCGGCAAGTCGAAGGAACTCGGTATCAAGCAGGTCGTTTTCGACCGGGCCGGCTATCGTTATCACGGCCGCGTCAAGGCAGTGGCCGACGGCGCGCGCGAAGGAGGTCTGGAGTTTTGATGCAGCAACAAGGACGGGGCGCGTCGCTCGAGCCGGAACTGATTGAACGAGTCATCAGTATCAAGCGCGTGTCGAAGGTGATGAAGGGCGGCAAGCGGATGAGGCTGTCGGCATCGGTTGTCGTCGGCGACGGCAAGGGCATGGTCGGTCTGGGCCACGGCAAGGCGGCGGAAGTGGCGGTGGCCGTGCGCAAGGCAACCACCCGGGCGCGCAAGGACATGGTCAGGGTGTCGATTGCCGGCCATACGATTCCTCACGAGACGAACGGCAAGTACGGCGCGAGCCGCGTGATGGTGAAACCGGCGGCGCGCGGTACCGGCCTGATCGCCTGTCCGCAGGTTCGGGCGGTGCTCGAGGCAGCCGGCCTGAACGACGGACTTTCCAAGTCACTCGGTTCACGCAACGCTTACAACACGGCCCGCGCGACAATCGTTGCGTTGCAGCAGCTCAGAACCATAGAGCAGGTGGCGGCGGCGCGCAACAAGCCGGTGAGCCACCTGACCCGGAAGCAGCCAGAGTATGAAGCAGTTTAAGGTCACGCTGGCCAGGAGCCTGATTGATCAGAAGAAGACCCTGAAGCGGACCGCGCGCGCTCTCGGCCTGCGCCGGATAGGGGCCACGCGCATCCATGACGACACGCCGGCAATCAGGGGCATGATATTCCAGGTGAAACACCTGCTGAAAGTGGAGGAGCTGTGAAGCTCGGTGAGTTGAAGCCCGTGCCGGGCGCTACCAAGCCGCGCAAGCGGATCGGCCGCGGCATCGGGTCCGGCCATGGCAAGACTTCGTGCCGCGGGAACACGGGCGCGGGTCAGCATTCGGCGCCGCGGCACGACGCGCGGTTCGAGGGCGGCCAGATGCCGTTCTATCGCCGGATTCCCAAGCGCGGATTCGTCAACCCTACGCGGAAGGAGTTTGCCCCGGTCAACCTGACTGACCTGGCGAAGCTCGACGTCGACGTCGTTACCGTCGAGCTGCTGCGGGAAAAGGGCATTGTCGGTCGGTACGAGTCGGTGAAAGTCCTGGGTGACGGCGAGCTCGGCCGGGCGCTGTCGGTTACGGCCCACGCCTTCTCGAAGATGGCACGCGAGAAGATTGAGAAGGCCGGGGGCAAGGCCGAGGTCGCAAGTTGACCGGTTCGCTCACCAGCGTCTTCAGAATTCCGGACCTGCGCCGGAAGATACTTTTCACGCTCGGGATGGTAGTGGTCTACCGGCTCGGGACGCACGTCCCCACTCCCGGCATCAACGCCCACGCCCTCGGCTGGATGCTGACGCAGATGCGGGGAACCGTATTCGGGCTCTACGACGTGTTCGTCGGCGGCGCGCTGTCGCGTGCGTCGCTATTCGCGCTCGGCGTGATGCCCTACATCTCGGCATCGATCGTGTTCCAGCTGCTCGGTTCGGTCTTCCCGTACCTGGAGAGACTGCAGCGAGAGGAAGAGGGCCGCAAGAAGATTAACCAGTACACCCGCTATGCGACCGTCGCGCTGGCCATCATCCAGTCTTCGACCATCGCCATCTATCTCGAGAACCAGCCGACTACGCAGTACGGGACAATCGTCATGCAGCCGGGATTCTCATTCCGGATCATCACGATCATGACCCTCACCGCGGGCACCATCCTGGCCATGTGGCTGGCCGAGCAGATCACCGACCGGGGTATCGGGAACGGCATGTCGTTCCTGATCTTCGTCGGCTGCCTCGATGACACGCCGAACTACATCAGCCGCACGCTGGGCATGGTTCGTTCCGGTGAGTCGTCCTGGCTGGCGCTGGCGCTGCTGGCCGCGCTCATCTTCGCGGTCTACGCCGGGGTTGTCCTGCTGACTATGGCCGTGCTCAAGATACCGGTCGTCTACCAGGGCCGGGTCGTGGGCCGGCAGATGTACCGCGAGCACCGCACCAACCTGCCGATCAGGGTCTGGACCGCGGGCGTGATTCCCATCATTTTCGCGCAGTCGCTCGTCGTATTCCCCTCGACGTTCGCCCAGTTCCTGAGGGTGCCATGGCTTTCGTCCATGCAGCACATGCTGGTCGCCGGCGGCTGGCTGTATGACCTGCTCTACGCGGTCCTGATTATCTTCTTCACGTATTTCTACACATCGGTCGTGTTCAACGCGCGCGATATCGCCGACAACCTCAGGAAGTACGGCGGCGCGATCCCGGGAAAGCAGGCCGGGGAGAAGACCGCCCAGTTTATCGACCGCAGTCTGACCCTTATCACATTGCCCGGCGCGATGACGCTGGTGATTATCGCGTTGTTGCCCGGGTTCCTGATGAATTCGCTCCGCGTGCCATTCTACTTCGGCGGCACGACCCTCATGATCATCGTCGGCGTTTCGCTCGACACCCTGCAGCAGATCGAAGCCCATCTGGTGATGCGACACTATGAAGGCCTGGTCAAGGGTGGCAAGTTCCAGGGCCGTTCGTTCGGATAATCCCGGAATACCCTCCGCCCGACAACGGTAGATTGAATGAGTGAGCCCGAGGCGCGGGCAAGCGACGTCCAGCTTATACACCGCGTCCGTTCGGGCGACAACGATGCTTTTGACGAACTGATGAAACGATACGCCGCCAGCGTGTACAAGGTCACCTACTCGCTCACCCGCAACCACGCGGATGCCGACGACCTCTCCCAGGAGACATTCATCCGGGCCTACCGGGCGATTGCCCGGTTCGACGAGCGCTACCAGTTCTACACCTGGCTGCGGCGGATCGCCGTCAATCTCTGTTTCAACCACCTGAAGCGCGGCAAGAAGTTCCGTTTCGTGCCCTTACCGGAGTCTGACGGCGAGGCGGAATCGGTGGATATCGCGGATCCGAACCCGTCGGCGGCCGACTCTGGTCTGCGCCGGGACCTGGATGCGGCGCTGGCTCACCTGCCGCCCGACCAGCGGGCCGTTTTCGTGCTGCGGGTGGACGAAGAAATGAGTTACGACGAGATCAGCAAGGCGCTCAACATCCCGGTCGGCACGGTGATGTCGCGGCTGAACCGGGCACGCGAGAAGCTCCGTGGGCTCCTGCAGGAGTATCTTCCGGCAACATGAGACGCGCATGTGATGCCATCCGACCTTTGCTCGGCGCGTTCGCCGACAAGGAACTCGACCCCGACCGGACCCGTCAGGTGCAGCAGCACCTTGAGACCTGCGCCGACTGCAGGCGGGAGCTGGACCAGATTGAAGGGCTCGGCAGGATCGTTCGCGGCGTGCAGCGCCCGCGGCTCGTAGATGATTACTGGGACTGGCAGCGCGACCGGGTCTGGCGCGGGATTCTGAGCGAGGGCCGCCGGCCACTCTTGAACCGCCGTCCCATGCAGGCGTGGACCAGACTCCTCATGCCGGTGATAAGCGCCGCGGTGCTTCTGATAGCGGTCGTCGCCGGCTGGCACCTGCTCAGCGAGAAGTCATTCATGACCGGCAGGGGAATGGTCGTGGAACGCATAGTGAGCCAGGGCCGAGAATCTCCTTCGGTGGCGGCTCACGAAGAGCGTGGGCAGGTTGCCGCAGCGAAGCCTGTCGGCACCGGGGCTGCAGCCAGCGAGGGGCAGGTTGAGCTGGCCGCGACCCGGCCGGGGGCCGCGAAAGCCGAGGCAGGTTACGGAGGCAAAGGCCTGGGCGCGGCCGGTACTCCATCGAGAGCAAAGCTATCCCTTGCGGAAAACAGGGCCTCACCTGCGCGGTCGGCCGCGGCCGGGGAGAGGAGCGACGAGCTGGCTTCACTCCCGCCGGCGACGGCCCAGCCGGTTGCCGCCGCGTCGGGCGCGCGCGGCCGGATCGTCTCCGGACCGGTGCTGCTCGAGACGCCGCCGCTGGCGGACAAGGACGCGCTCGACACCGGCACCGTCCTGCTCGGCGTGAAGACCGACACCGGCGGCCGGGTCCTGAGCGTCGCCGTGCACCGGAGTTCGGGGTCGGCCAAAGTAGACAGCGTGGCCGTGCGTCAGATGCGCCGGTCGCGGTTCCAGGCCACGGTGAGGAACAACCGCAGCGTTTCGGCTTCCTTCGAATACCCTTTCCGCGTACAGAAGACGCAGACCAGGCAGTCGGTTCAGCCGGCGACCCCGAGCCAGCCGACGAAACTGAACCATACCGACAAATCAGTGAAACAGGGAGACCAGCCGGCGGTGAAGTCGCAGGATACCGTCAACAAACAGGACGATTCTCCGGACAGCGGCCAGCAGCAAGGAAAGCCGACAAGGGCCAGCCGTTGAGAAAAGAGACTAAGAAGTAGTTCCAGGCGTAAATTCATGGGCGGCGGTGGTTTACCACCGCCGCTTCTTTTCAAGACTCTCAGCTCGACCGGGATGGAATTGGGCTTCCAACCGCATGGTATATGAGAGTGCAGGAGGTCAACATGAAAGACAGAAGCTATTCCGTGAACTGCGGCCGGAATGGCCGCGAGGCAGCCACCGGCGCGCTCGTCCTGCACCGGATGGACGGCCAGCATGAAGCCCGCTTCTTCGGGGCCGCGCTGATGATGGCGGTATTGCTGCATGCCGGCCTCGTCCTTTGCTTCTCCAGGTCCCATACCGCGCCGGGGCCGAATCCCGGCCCGGCAGTGGTGCAGAACCCCAATGTGGAATTCAACGACGTGAACCAGGTCGAGCAGCCCGTTGACCCGAGCTACCGGCCCGAAGTCGCCCAGGTCCTGCCCGAGGTCGCGCCGAACCAGACCGCGAACGGTCCGGCGATCCCTGACCGGTCTCAGGGCAAGATCGACCCGAACGTGATTGACGTGAACCCCGGCGGGGTCGGACCAACCCTCATCATCGGCAACAACCAGGTGTCGATTGAGTCACTGCTGGTCGGCGAGAAGTACGCGGCGAATGGCGTCCGGACCATCATCGGTGTCCGTACCCGCGTGCCCCCGGTCGCCGTTCCATGGGTCAAGGTCGAGGTCAAACCTCAACCGGTCAGCATTCCGGTGCCTGCCTACCCGGAAGTGGTTCGGGTCGCCGGCATCGAAGGCCGGGTCGTGGTCCAGGCGCTCATCGACACCGACGGCTCGGTCGCAGCCGTGCAGATGCTGGCCAGTTCGGGCAACGCGCTCCTCGACGCCGCGTCCTGTGAAGCGGCCCAGGGCGCGAAGTTCACCCCGGCCCGGGAGCGTGACAAACCGGTGGCCGTCTGGGTCTCAATACCCTTCCAGTTCCATCTTCACTAGCGCCTCCTAACCCGGAAGGCGGGGCCGCAAGGCCCCGCCTTTTCTTGTCCGGGTGGGATGTCACGCGGCTTCAACTGCGCCGCGGGCAGCATGTAATGTGATTGACACGTGGCGCGTCGGCCATAGAATCAGCCTCAACATCGCGAAGACGAAGCCGTCTGATTCCACCATGCACCCGCGGAAAGCAACAGCGTCACCGAGGTCGAAACCTGCCCGGAAACCGGTCACGGGAACCCGCGTCACGCTGACCATCGTCGCCGCAATTATCTTCGGCAAGTGCGTGTCCCTCGCGCCCTGGCGGTCGTGGTTTGTGGGAAACGAGCGGCCGGCCGTCTTGCCGGGGCATTGGGCGCATCTGGTCATTGCGCTAGTCGTCATTCTGCTCTTACCGGTCGCCGCCCTGCTCCTGCTCAGGTCCGGGAAGAGCGGACGTCAGTTCCTCGACCGGATTCGGGCATCACGTGCGCACACCACGATAGCGGTCCTCGCGGTCATCAGCTTCCTGCTCACCCTGCTGCCGGAGAGAGCCGGCGGCAGGTTGATGGTCGTCAATCTCGCCGTCGGCAGCGCCGCGCTCACATTCCTGGTTGCCGTCGGGTATCCGGTTCTGGAACGGCTGCTGGCAATCCTCCGCCCGGCATGGAGATTCCTGGTTCAGGGGCTCAGTCCCGCACCTTTCCTGTTGCTCTCGGCGGGCGCGGTGTTCACGCTCGCCAACCTGATTTCCTGGCTCGTATTCCGGCATATCCCTCACGTACAGGACAGCGTCAGCCAGGTTTTCCAGGCCCGGGTCTTTGCGTCGGGACGCGTGACTCTCCCGGTACGATTCGAGGACTTCTTCTTCGGCTACGGTCAGCTGATCAACGACGGCTCGAGGATGTATGCCCAGTACCCATTTGGACACTCGCTGCTGCTGGCGCTGGGTACCCTGATTCACGCCGAATGGCTGGTCAACCCGCTGCTGGGGGCGTGTGAGATTGTCGTGCTCTACTTCCTCGGTCGGGAGCTCTATGACGAGATGACCGGTCGCATCGTTGCCCTGCTGGGCGTGGCCTCACCCTTTCTCCTCTTCATGTCTTCGGAGTACATGAACCACGCCTCGGCGCTGCTGTTTCTCTCGTTGTTCCTGCTCTTCTTCTTCCGCGCTGTCCGTCCGCTCCGCCGTTCCGAAGCATCTCCCGCCCCTCGTCCCTCGTCCCTCGCCCCTTCATCGGGCTTCGCCGACCCGCTACTCAGCGGCCTGTGCCTCGCGATGGCGCTGAACATCCGTCCGCTCAGCGCGCTGGCCGTTTCTCTGCCGATTGCCGGCTACGGCGTCTACCTTCTGCTCAAGTCCCGATGGAGGACGTTGCCGGCGTTTCTGCTTCTGCTGGTGCCGGTCCTGCTCGGCATCGCTGCGTACTGCCTCTACAACTACCTGACCACCGGCAACCCGCTCCTGTCAGGTTATGAGGCGGATGGTCTGCTCAAGGACTGCCACGGCGGCTGGGGTCCTGGCTTCGGCCAACGTGGATTCGCGGCCCTGGGTCCGTACACCCTGCTCCGTGCGCTGATTCAGACCGGCAACAACCTCAACGCCCTCAACCTGCATCTATTTCAGAGTCCGTTTCCCGGACTCCTGCTCATCCTACTGCTCTTCCTGACGTTCACCCGCAACCCGGCCGATTGGGCGTTGCTCGGAGCATTTGTCGCGCTGCCTGCGCTGTACTTCTGCTACTGGTATCAGGACCTCTGCTTCGGGCCACGGTTCCTTTATGAAGCAGTCGCGCCCGCGCTGCTGCTGAGCGCACGCGGGCTGATTGAATTCCCGAGATTCATTCGTCGGGCAGTCGGTGCCGCAGCCGAGACCCGGACGCAGAACGTGCTCGCCATCGGCATGGCCATTTCCCTGGCCACGACCGCGGCGGTCGGCCTGCCCAGGCTGCTTCGGACCTACGGCAACCGGTATTGGGGCGTGGACAACCGGATTGACGCCATTGTGAAGGGACGCGGCATCAACAATGCCATCATCTTCTTCGGCAGCCCGCCGTCCGACACGTTCCAGAACTACTACGGCGCCGGGTTCCTCCGCAACAAGCTCGACTTCGCCGGGCCGGTTATCTACGCCAGAAATGGCGGCCTCGCCAATTACCTGCTCATGCTGCGATTCCCCAACCGCGCATACTACTACGCTGACTGCGACACCTTCTTCAGGATTCCCGACATCGACCGGCTCCGCAACGCGCCTCCCATCCGGGACCTGGAGCAGACCGCAAGCTTCGTCCGTGAGACCGGTTTTCCGGGACACCGTATCCTCCTCTTGCCCAACCGCGAGTTCGCGACCGTGTTCGGCGGGGAAAGCGTGCCCTTTCGTACCTTCAGCGAGGTCGACTACGACATACTGCGGGGTAGATTCCAGCCGTCCGGGCTGATGCCTGCGCTCGCCGTCTTCATGCCCGCCGACCAGCGCACCTACCTGCCGCTATTCGGGCCGATGGCCGGGCACCAGAGCTACACGAGCGACGGCTATCGTTTCACCCTCCTGTTCGCGGCCGACAACGGAACGTACCTGGTCTACGACGTCCGGCCGGTCGGTGACGAAGGCACAGGCAGGCCCGGCGGATAGCAGAGTCGGCCCGGCGGCGGGATAGACCGGTTGCCGTCCGGATGTCGGTCCCCATCCACCTCAGCCTCCACCAGCGCCGCCTCCTTGCACCGAAGAAGCGGGCCCGCATTCGGCTCGGGAGACAAACCTCCGAGCAAACCGGAGAGCAACGGCCGGAGCTAACTCGGGAGCAACCCGGACAGGAACCCGCGGACTTACCCGGGCCGCAACGTTCCGACCAACCCGGAGAGGAACCGATGGAGCAACCCGTAGACTAACCGGGAGAGTTAACCGGAGAGGAACCCGTAGACCAACCCGGCGAATTCCGGTGGAGGTTCATCCGGGAATTGCGGTGGAGATAACCCTCCGAACGACCTACGAAGCAACCCTGTCCGCAACCTCCTGCACTGCCCGGCAGGGGCTCCTGCCAACGGTGTAGGGGGTGAGAGGGTGGACTTGCGAGCTACAGGCCTAACGCCTTGCGCACCAAGCAGATAGCCCCGGCATCCGCCCCGGCGTCTTGTAGCCGTATTTGCATACAAGCCCGCCCAATCTCCAATCGACAATCTGCAATCCAGAATCCAAAATGTGCCCCACCCTCGACCCCTCGAATCCTGGATTCCTTGCCCCCTGGTCTTCTCTGCTTGACACACGCCTCTCATGCTGGTATAACCTCCAGCGTGTTAGAGACCGGTTCAGCCTGATGGGATTGAACGAAGCCGACACTTGTCGCAAGTTCGTCTTGCCGAAGCTGCTGGCCGCGGGTTGGGATAGCGACCCCCATTCCATAGCCGAGCAGAGAACGTTCACCGACGGCCGCATCTTCGTTGTCGGCGGCAAGACGGGACGCAGGAAGCAGAAGCGTGCCGACTACCTGCTCCGCTACACCCGCGACATTGCGCTCGCAGTTGTTGAGGCCAAGGCCGAGTACAAGCTGCCCGGCGATGGAATTCAGCAGGCCAAGGACTACGCCGAGACTCTGAACCTCAAGTTCGCCTACTCCACCAACGGCAGCGGTATCATCGAGTTCGACTATCTGACCGGCGGCGAACGTGAGGTCGAGACATTCCCGACGCCGGACGAGTTGTGGCTCCGCCTGCGGGGCAAGTCAAAGCTATCGAAGGAATCCACCGAACGTCTACTCACGCCCGGCCTGCATACTCCGGGCAAGACCCCGCGCTACTACCAGGAAATCGCAATTAACCGTGCGATGGAGCACATCCTCTCCGGCAAGCAGCGCACGCTCCTGACGCTGGCAACGGGCACGGGCAAGACGTTCATCGCCTTTCAGATATGCTGGCGGCTCTGGAACAGCCGCTGGACCCGCAACGGCGAGTATCGCCGACCGCGCATCCTCTACCTGTCCGACCGGAACATCCTCGTGGACGACCCCAAAGTGAAGGACTTCAAGCCGTTCGACAAGGCGGCATGGAAGATAGAGAACGGCGTTGCGAACAAGAGCCGCGAGATGTACTTCGCCATCTACCAGGCGTTGGCCAAGGACGAGGCAAGACCCGGCCTGTACAAGGAATACCCGCAGGACTTCTTCGACCTCGTTGTGGTGGACGAGTGCCACCGCGGCAGTGCGCGCGACGACTCCAACTGGCGCGAGGTTCTTGACTACTTCGAGCCGGCCTACAAGCTGGGCATGACCGCAACGCCTCTGCGCGAGGAGAACCGTGACACCTACCTCTACTTCGGCAACCCGGTCTACACCTACAGCCTCAAGCAGGGTATCGACGACGGGTTCCTTGCGCCTTACCGCGTTCATCGCATCCTGACTTCCTTCGACGCGGCCGGCTGGCGGCCGGACAAGGGCCAACTAGACCGCTACGGCCGTGAGATTCCTGACGGCGAGTACCAGACTAAGGACTTCGAGCGAGTCGTAGCCCTGCGCGTGCGCACGCAGGCGATCGCGCGCAACATCTCCGACTTTCTGGCTTCAACCGATCGCTACGCCAAGACGATGGTCTTCTGCGTGGACCAGGAACACGCGCGGGAGATGCGGAGTGCGCTGGTGAAGCTTAACCCCGACATCGTGGTCCAGTACCCCGATTACTGCTGCCGTGTAACCGCCGACGAGAAGGAAATCGGCATGGGCCACCTGGGCAAGTTCCAGGACGTGGAGACCCGTTCGCCGGTCATCCTGACGACGTCGAAGCTCCTGACCACGGGCGTTGACGCGCCAACCTGTCGGAACATAGTGATAGCCCGCGTGGTCAACTCACTGGTCGAGTTCAAGCAGATGATTGGGCGCGGCACGAGGGTTCGCGATGACTACGGCAAGCTCTACTTCAGCATCCTCGACTACACGGGCAGCGCGACCCGACTCTTCGCCGACCCCGAATTCGACGGCGAACCCGAGCTGCTGGATGAGGTTGATATAGACGACAACGGCAGACCGAAGACACCGCCCAAGCCGCTCAAACCCGAGCCATTGCTACCGCCCGATGAGCGCACGACCGTCGTCATTATCCATGACCGACAATCGGAGCCCCCTCGCAAGTACTACGTTGACGGCGGCACCATCCAGATTGCCGCGCAGCTTGTGTATGAGCTGGATGCAGACGGCAAGCAGTTGCGCGTGATGGAGCTGACCGACTATGCCGCCGAGAAGGTGCGCAAGCTCTTTCCCAACTCTGCCGAGTTGCGCAAGAAGTGGGCCGATGCCGGCCAGCGCACGGAGATCATTCTGCAACTGGCAGAGCGGGGCATCTCCTTCGACGACCTGGCCAGGGTTACGAAACAGCCGGATGCTGATCCGTTCGACCTGCTCTGCAACATTGCCTTCAACGCGCCGCTGCGCTCGCGCCGGGAACGGGCGGAGCGGCTCCGCAAGGAAGAGAAACGGTTCTTCGAGAAGTACCAGCCCGAGGCGCGGCAGATACTGGATGAACTGCTGGAGAAGTATGCCGACTTCGGAGCGGCTCAGTTTGAGTTACCCGACATCCTGAAGGTCCCGCCGATATCAGAGCACGGCCGAGTGACCGAGATAGCCGACAAGTTCGGCGGGCCGGAGAAGCTGCGCGAGGCAGTAGGCGAATTGCAGGCGCTGCTGTATGCGGCCTAGGAGGTAACGATGAGGAGCTCAAAGGCTGAAGGCACAAAGGGGAAGAGATTCGAGGAGCTGATCGTCTATCAGCGGGCGCGGGGCTTGGTCAACGAAGTGTACGCGCTTACCCGACGGCCGGCGTTTGCGAAGGACTGGGGGCTTGCCGACCAGATACGGAGAGCCGCGGTCTCCATCATGTCCAACATCGCCGAGGGCTTCGAGCGAGGGTCCAACGTGGAGTTCGTCCAATTCCTTTACATCGCCAAGGGTTCATGCGGCGAAGTGCGGGCACAGCTCACCGTCGCAATGGACCAGGGATACATCACCGAAGCCGAGTGCGAGCGGCTGTCCGACACCTGCCGTATCATCAGCGGGATGCTCTCCAGCTTCATCAACTACCTCAAGGGCGCGAAGTTGCAGGGGCCGAAGTTCACGCCCTCGTCGCGCAATCAGGCCGCCGAAGAAGTCGAGAAGCGCATCCAGGCCCTACGTGCCGCACAGCAAGCCAACATCCGCAACCGCGGGCATTCCGATGGGACATAGCCGTCAGCCCTTGAGCCCCTCCGCCTTGAGCCGTTCCGCGTTTCAGCCTTTGAGCCAGGCTGGAGGTAACCCTTGAGTCGAACCGCGAAGCACGCCGCTGTGCCTCTGACTACCGCCCAGCAACTCGCCAGCCTCGTCAAGTCGGCGCGGGATATCATGCGCAAGGACCGGAGACTGGCCGGGCCGTTCCACTTTGAGCCGTTCAGCGTTTCAGCCTTTGAGCCAGGCGGGAGGTAACCTTTGAGTCGAACCGCGAAGCACGCCGCTGTGCCTCTGACTACCGCCCAGCAATTGGCAAGCCTGGTGAAGTCGGCGCGGGACATCATGCGCAAGGACCGGGGGCTTTCGGGCGACCTGGATCGGCTGCCGCAATTGACCTGGATTATGTTCCTCAAGTTCCTCGACGACATGGAGAAGGTGCGCGAGCAGGAGGCGAAGCTCGAAGGCAAGCGGTTCCGGCCCGCGGTCGAAGCGCCGTACCGCTGGCGCGACTGGGCAGCAGACGAGTGTAAGCTGACCGGCGACGACCTGACCTCCTTCATCAACAGCGAGGAAGCGCGCGGCCCGGACGGCAAGAAGGGCCCGGGCCTGTTCAAGTACCTGCGCGGGCTAGCGGGCGCGAACGGCGGCGACCGGCGCGACGTCATCGCCTCGGTCTTCAAAGACGTGGTCAACCGGATGGTTTCCGGCTACCTCCTGCGCGACGTTGTCTCCAAGGGCAAGCGTGGCGGAAATGCCGTTGAAAGTGAGCGCGGCTAGTGGTTGCGGATGAGTGAGTTAAGTCTGTTTTCTCTGCTGTATTCTCGTGCATGGCTACCTTGCATGAGAAGTCGACCTGCTG
>Ga0335071_10000385_pt1 | contig 50305 bp, 46 predicted proteins | sample Lox_Sample_15_FD_206724 | JGI IMG/M metagenome (GOLD analysis project Ga0335071, IMG submission 206724) | Soil microbial communities from Loxahatchee National Wildlife Refuge, Florida, United States - Lox_Sample_1.5 | ecosystem: Environmental > Terrestrial > Soil > Wetlands | place: USA... | reverse complement strand
TGAATGCTTACCTTTTTGTCGGCACCCACAACTGCAACTTGATATCCGCCCTGTATTTCCTTGACTGCACTCTGTGGCACCAGCAGCGCGTTTTTTTGGGCGCTGGTCTGGATGCGCACACGTCCGTATAGGCCTGGGCGCAAGATATTGCCGGGGTTGGGAAATGCGGCTACGAGGCGGATCGTGCCGGTGCTCGTGTCAACTTGCCGGTCTGTCCACAGAATCTTTCCCTTGTGCGGATACACCGTGCCATCCGCCAGGATCAATTCAGGTTCGTTGGTGAAGAGTTGCAGTGGCTGTCCGTTCGAGCTAACGTGTTTCGCCCGCAGATACTCCTGTTCACTGACGGGGAAGTACACCTTGATCGGGTCCACCTGCGAAACGGAAGTGAGGCGGGCGGTCGGGCCTACTAGATTGCCCATCTGGACTTCGGCAATGCCCGCGACGCCATCTACAAGCGAAGTGACCTTCGTCCAGCCGAGGTCGAGTTGGGCGCGTTCCACTGCGGCCTCGCCCGACTGCATCATGGCTTCAGCCGCAAGTTTGGCCTGGATCTCGTTGTCCAACTTTTCCTTTGGAACGGCCTTTTGTGCGGCCAGCGGCGTGTCGCGCTCCACGTCAATCGCGCTTTTTCCGAGTTGCGCCTTAGCTTGCGCGAGTTCCCCCTTGGCTCCGTCCAGAGTCGCCTGGAACGGCCGGGGATCGATTTCGAACAGGACCTGACCTTTGCGGACAACGTCGCCTTCGCGATAGTTTTGGCTGATGATGTATCCGGAAACGTGAGGGCGAATCTCGGCGTTGACGTACCCGTCGAGTGTGGCCACCCACTCGCTGTGCACGGCCACGTCTCGCTGAACCGGAAGCGCAATGAGTACTTCCGTGTCCGGCAGCTTGAATGGGGCCTTTTTGCAGCCAACAATGCCGGCCGATGCGGCAATGGCCAAAATCACAAGCGCGACCGGACGTGCAAGCGCAGGTTTGGCGAAGACCAACGAAAAATGATTGAATCTCACGTTACATCTCCGTTTCTTGAGGTCGGCCTTGTTGCAAGGCCTCCAAAAGTCCTTTTCACTACGTGTTGTGCGAGACGCCCGATGGGCAGGCGCTTGACGTTTGTCAGACCGTCGATAGCAAGCATGGTCAGGCCGTGAACCACGGCCCAGGTGTAGAGAGTCGCGGCCTGGAGTTCCAGATTCCGGCTGAGGGTGGAATCAAAAACTCCGATGCGGGCTCCTCGGCGAAGAATATTCTCTAGAACGACCCGCGCGGTCACCCACTCACCCGCCAGGATTTCCTCTGGGCGCCAGTTCGGACCGCTCAGTGCCACACTGAACATCAGGCGGTAAAGAACAGGATTCCGAGTCCCAAAGGTCACGTACGCAGCACCCAATTTTGACAAGGCTGCACGTGGATCCGTGACATTGGCGACTGCAGCTGTCAGTTCGCTGCGCAACAGGTCGTGGCCAGCCGCAGCGGCCGCGTCCAACAGATCTCGCTTGTGAGCAAAATGGTTGTACGGCGCGTTATGACTTACACCAGCTCTGCGCGCCACTTCCCGCAAGGAGAAGTTCCAATCCTTCTCTTGCGCCGCCAGTTCTAGCGCGGCCTCAATGAGCGTTCTGCGCAAATTCCCGTGATGGTAAGTATCGGTTTGGCGCTTCCGCGTCTTTATGTTGTCTCTTTCCCTAATCACTGTGGGGCTTCGCCTCTTAGTCTTGGACATTGTCAATATTTGATGTTGACGATATCCATATGCCAGCTTCCAGATTGTGAGTAATGCAGATGACATGCCAATTTCCGGCCGCTGTAAGTCGTTGAATATAGATGAGCGACAAAGATTTTGGCCCTGCCGCGCTGCCCGTATGAGGTCAATGCCCGTGGCTCGACACGAGGGATAATCTTCTACAGATGGAAATTGCCGTGGTTAGGGGACGATGATGCCCGTCACTCCGCGAAAAACCTTTAAGGCTTGAGGGCTACACGTGGCGCCTTCGCCGCCCGTCCTCACCGTCAGTACGGGACATCCGGCGTGGCACGCCACATCATGAGCTGTCGTCCAAGGCATTTGAGAGTCGGTGGCAACGTGGTCGGCACGACGCAACCCCATGAAGATGAGGTCGGCTCTGAGATCCAAGGCTGCCTGCAAGATTTTCTCCGATGGCAGCCCGAACTGGACAATAAACTCAGGTGACAGTACAGCTCCCATTCATCTCGCAGCAACTGTTCGAGTTTTCTCAAGCGGCTCGTATGAGTAGAGTCCCGCACGACGAGGAAATCGTCCGAAGGATGCTCCGGTATTGGCGCGGTGGGGACGACGTGGAACAATGTCAGTTTTGCCCCCAAATGATTTGCGAATGAGATGGCATGGCACGGCTGCGGTGCGCTGAGTGAGGAGATGCTCGCGGCATTCACAAACTTTTTCTTAGAGGTTTGCATCGACCAAGTCGAGTTCATGGAGGGATTGATGCAGCCACATGCCCTGCGCACTCGCATTCTTCTGTGGGCGGAGGAAGAAATTAAATTATCCAAGTTGCCGCCAAGTTCGGGCCGCATACTCGAGGCGGTACTTTATCGTGGGAACTTGCCGCGAAGTGGGGTCGCCAGTGTAGTCGGCGCATCAACACGTACGGTCACACGCATTGTTTCGGCACTGACGGAAGCAGGCGTTCTCACTTCGGATACCCCTTATGCGCCGGTACGTCTTGTTTTCCCCGCCGCTCTCGCGGAACGATGGATGCCTGGACTTTTCCCCGAGAAGCCGGAATGACGGCTTTTCCTCGGACCAATACCACCATCAGGTAACAATGAACTAGGTCACCGTCCACGTGGTCTTCATTGTGTACATAGGTACAGGACACAAAAAGAGCAAAAGGCAGGTGACGAGCAGGCTGTGTTTTTCTTTGGCCAGGCTCCCTTCGAGTACCCTATTCCTAGCATATCCAGAATGCTTATGCTTCTCCTGGAAACAGCCCCGCGCGCTTCCGTCATCCCTGCGCACCGGCCGACAGGTGTTGCAGAGCGAGGCGTCGCGTCTCAGCCCCCTGCCCCTGTTTCAGAAACGTAGCTTCGGCCCCGCTATGTTCCGACCGAGCTGTTTTGCCGAGCGGTATCTTGGCTCCCACTCAGCCACCCATAGGAGGAGTTCCTTCTCAGTTGCGATGCTCGACAGTTTGTCGCAGTACTCTGGACCTCGATCTGCCAGTCGTTCCGTTCGCATCTCTTCCGAGAAGCCCCATTGCGCCGCAAGCCAATCGGCGATAAGGCAAGGGTGCATACCCTTCGATCCGACAAGTGAGGCGGCGATTCCCGCTTCGTGAGCGTGGTGGCCAATCTCGTGAGCGAGAGCGAATTGCGCGGCTTCGGGAGAAAACGAAGGAAAGACTTGAGCGTTGACAAGAATCCTGCGGCCTGGCCGGTTGTAGGCAGTTGGGTTCCTCGGTGTAACGGGGTACCCGAGATCATTCAAATGCGGAAGAAGAACGACAGGGACCTCAACAGCCGCAAGGGAGCTTACTGCCAGCAGGCGTACTTCGACCAACCGGCAGACTGTGGCAAGCGATGGATCGGACCCAATCAGTTTCATGCGGCCTCTGACGGAAACAGTCGGATCATAGTTTAGCGAATGAGCGCGTAGGAGTAACGCGTGCAAATCTATTTCGACGAATCTCGTGATTTCAATCCCTTACGCGCATCCGCATTTAATTTTTCTTTCGTGGTCGCAGTAATCCTGTGGTTGAACGACGGGTCGTGCGTGCGGCTGCGACCGGAGCGTGCGAATCACGTTTGGAGCTACGACTTCGTGAGTGCGATGACGCATGCCGACCTGATTCTTCACTCCGAACCTCCTGGGAGCGGTGAGGGCATTTCAGCCGTTCGGGTTGTGCGTTGCCGGTCTCAGCTCGGCCATCTGGCTTTCCCAAGATTTCCAACCTTTTGCACACTAACAAGGATTGACACCCGGGAGCTTCGCGCTGTCTACTCTGTGCGCCAGCAAAGTCCCATGACTTCCTCTCCTAGCTCGATAATCGTCTCGGGCAAAGCCTTGAATGATTCCTTATTGCCAAGGTTCGTTCGCTGGCTGGGGGTCATGGGATATGCAAAGAAGACTAATTGCCATTACATCTTATCCATCCGACTTCTTTTTGAGTATTTGGACGAACTTCCCGCAACACAAGTCACACATCTGGAAATTCGAGATTTCCTCGCGTCGATCGCAGAAAAGGGGGTGAAGCAGGCCACGATCTGGAGCTATTTGTGTGGCCTGCGGTGCTTCTTTGATTTTCTCAACATGGGAGGGCTCATCAATTGGTCGCCGCCGCGATCTGTCCGTTTGCGCCGCTTGAGAAAGTCGGTTCCAGTTGTCCTAAGTGAGAAGCAGGTGCGCGAACTCCTTGCCGCGACGCGCGATCTTCATGAACGGGCCATCATTGAAGTTATTTACGGCAGCGGCGCACGGGCCGGCGAGGTTCGCAACATGCGCGTCGAGGATGTAGATCTGGAAGCAAGGCGCATCCGGGTCCTCGGTAAATGCGGATACCGGTATGTCCTGTTCCCCCGGGCCGTAAGAGGGTGCCTCCGCCGGTACATCGGCGGGCGCAAGAACGGTTATCTTTTCACCTCCCGCCACTTATGTCGGAGGTTGCACGTCTTTCGAGGCCCGAACGGGGCCTGGCGCTCCTATTTTTATAAATATGACCCGGTGCTGAAGCGCTCGACACGGGCATATTGGTATCTTCCGGAGGATAAAGCGCACACTCCAGAACAGGCGCTGAGAAGACTAAAGCGGGTGATTCCGAAACCTATCCGCGATCTCCCGGTCGGCCAAAAGCGGCTGGGCACCACGACGGTTCGATTAATTGTTACGAGGGTTGGCTTGCGAGTCGGCGTCCGCGCGGGCCCGCAAATTCTCAGGCATACCTTTGCCACTCACTTGCTGGATCACGGCGCGGACATACGAATGATTCAGAAAATGCTGGGCCACATCAGTGTCAAGACGACCCAGGCCTACACCCATGTGAGCATGAGCCACGTACAAAAGGTGCTGGAAAAATGCCATCCCAGAAATCTGCAGCGTCGAGGAATCCGTTAACCAAAAGCGGGAATTTCTCGAAGAATACGGGGCGGACGAACTCCACGCTCCCGCCTATGTTTGTGACCGTCAAACTGCGCAAGACGATCGAAAAGCTCTTGCCGGTTGAGCATCATAGACGGTTGCGTGAGTATTTTAATACCTACGGATGCCTGGCTTGCCGCCGGAAGAACAAGATCCATGGAGCCCACGGATTCTGCAAACCTTGTCTGGGCACGATCGAGAAACGCCTGAGGAAGCTCGACCGCAAGCTCCAAGCGAGCGTCCCTGACCCAGAACCCGATTTGGCAGATCGCTATGTTCGGCCCTACCGGACCGCGTCCGAGTTGCTTGCTGATTTGATTCCAAGGCTGAGCCCTAGATTGGGACAGACGAGGGCTGAGCCGAAAGCCCAACCGAAGGTCTACCTTGGTTAATCCAGTTCCCGACGGAGACTTATTGTTGCCCGCCGAAGACTGCAAGGACTCATTGCGAATCGGCAACAGGCTCGGGATTGAGTCAGTTTTCGATCAGGAAACTCACGCACACAGGATTCATCGCTGGCGAGACTGGCAAGGTCATCGTAAAGTTCCTACCCGGACTGATGGCACTGACATACGGAGGCAGTAAAGACCCGATGTTTGTCGGTGCCTCAGAGCATCCCTTCCCCGTCGTCACAAATGTGAACGCAAACCGGCTGTTCTCCGTTACGGCGGTGGTATCCACCCGCAATGTGGAGATCCCGGCCGCTACTTGCACGAGTCCAGCCGGCGCGCTTCCGCACACGGCGGGCGATGCCGTTGCAATGCAATTAAAGATGGTTCCGACGGTGCTGGCATGCAGGGTTCCGAAAACTCCCTTCGGAGTCACCTGTTGCAGGCTAGTTGTGTTTACCGATGGCTGGCTGCCCGCGGTAAAATTGGTTTCATCCGTAATCGTTGTACGGGTCACCGGAAGAAAGGAATTAATTCCATTCGTGGTGGCGCCGGCAAATACCTGATTTGCGGTGCCGTTGCTGCTCATGCGCACAACGCCCCAGTATGCCGTTCCCGGCGGCAAACCCGGCTGATGAATAACGGCGCACTGGGTCGCGCCGTCGAGCGTCACGGCGGAACTCGCCGGTCCTACGATGGTGGAACCTCCCGTGCCCTCCCCGACATTCGAGCTCGCATCCCAGGCGACAATTCCATAGGTGTAGGTTCCTGCGTTTGGATGTCCTTTACAGGAGGTGCTAATGGTCACCTCCGGGGCCACAGCCGGTGTGGCGATCTCGCCAGCGCTCAATTTTCCGGTACCGGTGATGGAGAGCTGCGTCGAGTTCAATTTCCAGAGGTTGTTTTGCATGTTCTCGTACACAACGCCTGCATGAGCCGGGTATCCGATCCTGCCATTGCATCCGAGACCGGCTTTCACGTGAATTCCGCTGTAGGAATTCTTGCTGTTCATTTCGAACAATGGTTGAACGCTCGTCGCACAGCCCATGAATAGGAATTCGGCCGCGGTTACGCTCGAGTCGGTCAAGTCTAGGTAGGGTGTGGCGTCCCCGCCGGTAAGATCCGCGTAGTCGCCTTGATTGAAGGTGATCTGCGAAAGCCCGTACGGCGCGAGGTTGACTTTCACTGCGGGTCCGGCGGGGCTTTCCGTCATGATGTCGTTAAAGATCACATTGGTCCCGAAATTTCCCGCCGCCATGCCGCAACTATCAATTTTCATCGTGCCAAAACTGTAGGAGTTCTCCGTGACAATGACGTACGGCATCGGCGCGGTCGTGGGGGGCTGATAGTTCGGCATTCCGCACAGTGGCTGAAATTGAAAGACGATGCTTTCCGAAAAGTTCCCGCCGCCATTGGACCAGCCGCCGAAGTTCCAGAATTGCCCGAACCCGGCACGGTCGACGATCGGGTAGCTGTGAATTCCACCGTTGACATGCGTGTTGTCCAGCCGCAGGGAAACGGTTCCGTCACCGTTCATCTGTTCGTCAATGAACAAGCCAGATTGGTATGCGCCGTTGGGATTGAATTCCACGTTGGCAAGCCAGTTCTGGCTCGCCTGTTCGGGTTCAAAGTAAACCATCGGATAGGAATTCCCGTGGAAGCACGCGAGCGCTGGCCCCATCTGGTAGAACGTGGACTGGCAGTTCGTGCCGCCCTGCGCCAGCGACGCTTGCAGGTTGTTCCCCTTGCCGAGCAGGATCGCTCCGTCCTGCCAGGTGGTTGGTCCGAACTCGATTGTCGTGTTGCCGGGGCAGTTGCGCGGGCTCTGGCCGAGCGCGCCGTTCATGTCAAAGTTGGCGATGATGGGGAAATACTGGTAGATCGAACTTGCCGGAGGAACAACAATATGCCCGCCATTCGAAGCGGAAGCCGCCGCCGGAAGCGCCGCGCACGCCGCGAGCAGATTGGGCACATTGTCGTGCCAAGCCTTTGCGCCCCTTACCGTCGACGCCGCCGGAACAGCCAGCGTCAAAGAAGTCGTTCCACCCCCGGAAACAATGGTTGTGTCCAAGTACTCATGGATGGGCCTGGTCGGCGCACCTGTCGGCGCGTCACCCGCATCAACGCTCGCCGCGGAGATCGGCCATCCGCGATCGACGAAGTACCCGTCGTTCCCCTGTGCCACGCCGACCAGCACATAGTTTGCGGCATTCGCAGGAAGCGCACACAAACTCCCGGTACATTCGTAGATCAGGTGATTTTTCACCGCCTTGCCCGGGACAATCGACACCGTCCCGCCCCCTCCTAGTTTTGTCGGGCCCGGACAGCTTCCCAGCGAATATTGAAGCGTGGTTTGTCCGGTGCCGTACTTGCCGATTAGAAAGGTCCCGTCGTAACGCGCATCACTGACGCCCGAAACGATCGCCTTGATATTCCACGGCACAACCCAGGTCGATGCGGCCGTTCCCCCCGGTCCGCTCAAGCCCGGTGAGATCGCAAGCGTCGCCGTGCCTCCCGAGCAGTTCGCCGACTTCACGTTGTAGACGTAATGCGAATCCCACTTGAGCCGCACTTCCGGCTGGATGCGAAGCGTGCCGCCCTTACATCCGGGATTTTTCGTTAATTCGTGGCGTTCGAACTCGAGCGTCCTGGCTGAAGGCACAGCCGTCAGGGAGAACGCGCCTTCACAGAGGCCGTTCCCCGTTGATCCTCCCTGAATCTCGACTTGTGCGTAGGGTTCGCTCGAAATACCCGAGGGACTCGTGGGCATGTTGTGATTCGCCGAGGTGGTAATGGTGATGGTTCGCGTCGATTGGTTCCAGCTCCAGCTCGAAATGCTGTAACTCGCCAGGGTCATCGAAGCAGGGGCAGTCGAAGTGCTGCCAACCGGGCTACATGGAGTCAGGCCGCCCGCCCAATCGCGGTCGGCCACGCAATAGTTCCGGGTCGTCGAGCCGACCTGAAACATGGGGGTCACGGTCGGGGCCTGAGGTGTCGCAATCACCGGGACTGGGCCGGCACCCAGAATCAAGATCCCGTTGCCATTCGAAAAATCCGAGGCTGAGACACAAGCGGCCACCCTTGACGACGCCCCGATCGAGCACGTCGTCGCCGCCGCGCTATAGTTCGGCCCGATGTAGCCGCCATAGCGGGTGATATCCAGCCAAAGCTCTCCGCCCTTCGGGGGCTTGGCGGGATCGTCGCTGGCACCTCCGTTGCGGCCATGCAAGGTATTGGTTTGCGCCAGTAGAAAAAAAGGAATCGCCAGCAAAAGACAGAGTCGCCTCATCCATGAACTCCGATGACCGGAACAATCTGCTCGAGGCAATTATAAACGGGGTTTTTCTTTGGACTTCAAGCTAAAGCGCGAACCGGCCATTTTTCACCCAGCCGGACGGGAGGGTGGCACCCCCGGGAGTTGCGGGGGCGGCCAACCGTACCGGCCGCAACAGGCCACACCCACGACCTTGGCCGGGACTGGCGCCATCGGTAGAAATCTGTCGGGCACGCTGTTAGTTTAGACGTTCAGGACCTCGTTTTTGGTTAGCGCTGTCGTACCCTCACCGGGAGTAAGTGTCGCCGTCGACTTTATAATTTGAAAGACAACTAGGAATTCGATCTCGTTCTAGCACGGGTCACGGTCCCGACCATCCGCAGGAGGAGTGCCCGGTCCCCCTCGGACATTCTAGAAACTGCTATTTGGTACTTCCTGAGTATCCGGTTGCCTTTCCCCTGAGATGCCCAATCTTCCTTTTGGACTTTTGAAGGTTGTCCGAGTTTCGTAGATTCCTCATCCTGGTAGAACAAGTGGTAGAGGGGTGTCTCTAGCGCTCGGGTGATTTTTTCGAGTGTCTCAAGCGAAGGGACCGTATGACCGTTTTCTACTCGCGAAATGTAACATCTCCGCAATCCAGTCCGATCTTCAATGTCGCCTTGAGAAAGCTTCTTGGTCTCACGAAATTGCCGGATTCGTTCCCCCACATGCATGGGTTGTCTCCTCCTAAGGAAAGACACCTATTCGGTATCATACGGTATCCCATCCAGTCAATATATTTAATGCTAAACACTGCCGGAATGGACGGTCAAGATTTGCACAGGTTCAACCGTTGACACTTCAAAAGCGCAGGTGTTTACTCCCCTTCTGGTTGCCATGCAGACCGCACAAGAATTCAATGCCGAACTCCAGCGAAGGCATGCAATGTGGCAGGAGGTACAGGGCTTCGCAGCCGAAACACGCTACACAGCGAACTACGCCATCAAGAGATATTGCAAATATTTGGGGGACAAACCGGCGACCAGGGCGACTCACTTCGACATCCAAGACCACTTATACAAATTGGCAAAGAGTGGTATCGCTCCAGCTACTTTGGCTACCCGCCTTTCCTCTTTACGGGGCTTCTACGACTTTCTCAATATGGGCGGCATGGTCAAATGGGTAGCACCGCGACTGGTTAGCCTAACCAGGAAACTCCCAAAGCCACCCAGGGTTCTCACGGAAGAGCAGGTCTTTAGATTAATCGCCAAAGCTTCAACAGATCACGAACGGGCCATGGTAGAGGTTCTTTACGGGACTGGATGTAGAACCGGTGAACTCACAAGTATGAAGGTAGAGGACGTTGATTTTCGTGCCATGCGGATCAAGGTCTGCGGCAAGCGCGGAGTCCGCTTCGTGCTTTTCGGACCCATGGTGGCCAAAGTGCTGCGAAAATACGTCGGCAAGCGAACGGAGGGCTATCTGTTCATCAGCAATTTCCCGGTGGCTCGATTACGAATCACGCGGAATGCCACGGGGGGGTGGCGCTGTCGCTGGAACGTCTACGGCAAGGACGGAGTCTTCAAATGTTACGGTCACGGACGAATTGACCGCTCTGAAAAATTGACCTATCCGCAGGCACTGGCCAGATTTAGAAAGCTGTCCCGCTCCGACCGGATCACCCGCCCGCTTGGACTAAGACCACTCCAGACGAGCACCATCGCCAGACAAATCAGGGCTCTGGGAGAGCGGGCAAGGGTCAATGCGACGCCGTATTCACTGAGACATAGCTATGCGACTCATCTTCTTGACCACGGGGCCAATCTGCGGGCCATTCAGGAACTCATGGGACATCGGAGTCTCGACAGCACCCGGGTATATACACAAGTCAGCAAGCACATGCTCATGGATACCTTGGCGCAATGTCACCCACTTTGTGTCGACGCAGAAAAATGAAATATCGATCTTCCGCCGAGGGAGTACAACATGGGACGCGGCCACACGGGGAACAAAGATGATTCAATAATTTGGTTCGGATCTAAAGAAATACGCCGTAAACTCCGCCGGTCCTTGCCGCCTGAATACTTTAATCGGTTTCCGCTATATTTCCAGCAGTACGGGTGTATCCATTGCAAGCGGAGAAACGTTCCACACTGTGCTAACGGACTGTGCGCGGCGTGCAGCGCTCTGATCAGGCTACGCTTTGACAGAATTGGCAAGCGATTGAGCCGAGAAAAGCAACCTCCCAAATCCGAACGCGCGACTGTCTATCTGCGGAAAGTTACGTCCGCCCGACAGCTATTGGAAGACATGCTCGGCGACCCAGCAAATAAAAAGTTCTTACCGGGAAAACGCTTTCTTCTTCCTGTCAATTACCTGGCGAAACAATCGAATCATCGTGTGTTCAGCAGCGACTTCGACACCGGAACGGTTTCTTGGAAGCGGATAAATTAGATCCACCCAGTATGATCTGTCTCACCACCACGAAATATCCCGCGAATGAAGAATTGGTACGGCGGTATCGTCGCTGGCTGTTCGCTCAGAAATATTCGGCCTGTTCGCAGTACGCGTACCCACGAGCAGTGTCACAATTTGCAGAATTCCTCAAATCGAAAAGCTTCTTGGAAGTAGACCATCTCGATGTTCAAGAATTCCTGGCGGAATGTGCGGTCCATGGGCGTCAACCGAGGAGTATCCGGGGTCAGTTATACGCCTTGCGAATCTTCTTTGACTTTCTGAATCTCGGGGGCCTTGTCAGATGGGTCCCACCTCGCGTCGTTACGATGAGGCCCATCAAGCGGCACTTACCAACTGTCCTTACGAGATCACAGGTAAAGAAGGTCTTTAGCGCAGCCATTTCAGACCATGAACAGGCGCTGCTCGAAGTGCTCTACGGAACGGGGTGCAGACTCGGAGAAATTCGCACAATGAAGGTGCAAAACGTTGATTTTGAAAATCGCAGAATTTCGGTGCAAGGAAAGTGCGGAAATCGGTATGTATTGATGACCCGTTCCGCTGCCAAGGCATTGCGAACCTACTTCAAGGGGCGGGAGCGGGGATACGCCTTTGTTGTGCAATGGCCTCGGCAGCGTGTCCGGCCTCAACGTACGAAGTCCGGACAGTGGTGGTGTCGTTGGAAGGTCTATAACGAGCGAGGAAAAGTTATTCGAGAAAACAGGGGGTTTATCGGAAAGAAAAAGAGTAAGAAATACGCGGAGGCGTTGCATTACTTTTCCAGCCTTGCATCCCGAGATCGACTGCAGCGACCCATTGGGCTATTTCCGCTCTCTCCCTCGGTACTCCAAAAGCAAGTTCACAGGATTGGTCTTCGAGTCGGACTTAAGGTCTATCCGCATTCTTTTCGCCACGCCTTTGCGACACATCTGCTCGATAATGGAGCCGACTTGCGTATCATCCAGGAGTTGTTGGGTCACAGGTCTATCCGGAGTACCGAAATTTACACGCACATCAGCAAGAAACAACTTCAGCAAAACTTTGATCAATGTCATCCCAAACCTTAGTGAAGCCGGCGATTCAGGTAGGTGCTGAATGTTGGATCGAAAAAGAACCGCTCCCCAAAAGCTCAAAATCTTTTTGCCTTGGTTCCTTAACAAGGAGCTTTTGGGCAGGATTCAAAAGCTGCTGCCGTACTATTATCACGCAAGATTTCGTCTCTATTTCAATCGCTATGGCTGCATGCGCTGCGGCAAAAAGAACGTGATGTACGGCTGCAACGGGCTCTGCACCAAGTGCCTGGCACTGATAAGTGACAGGTTGAAGCGGTCGGATCGGGCAATGAAACGGCGCTACGGCGTCGATCCGGCATCCGCCTCGCGCGCGCTCCTCAGGCGAATGATGAGTGCAAGAGAATTACTTGCCGACATCAGGCCACGGAACATGGATTTCCATGGTGCGGCTGACCCTCCGGAGGGCGACGTCTGAAGCTTTTGTTAGACATGAGAGAGGGCTTCACAAGCTTGGGGTTCGACAGTCCCAAGGACACGTATCCCTGTGAACTCGTCACCGGCCGATTTCGTCAACCCCTACAAAAAGTTTCCTAACCGTGGGTTTGGCATAGGTTGTCTTCCTTCCAGGACTAGGAACCAACCAGTTGGCAGGTGGTAAGCTTACCGGCCAGAAGTGCGGAGACGGGGATTCAAATTCACATGCAATCGAAAACCGGCCGTCTTCCGCCATCTCGATGCGCAATACTCTGCCGGTCGCAACAATCTCCGTCCTTACATTGCTAAGACGAATTTCTTGTCCCCGAACCACCTCAATTCCTACGTCCAATAGGCCGCCGTGAGCATTGACTACGCGGGTGTGGCACTCCGTGCCGATTCGCCTATTTCCGGGCATCATGGCCGACAGCATGACCGGCATTCGCAGTACCACGCGGTCGCTCCGGCGCCGGTTCCGCTCCTCTAATACATCGGTAGTTCTTTCTGCGTTCGATTCATTCGTATGGTCTGACATGTCGCTCCGGTCTCCTGATTCACAAATGCCGCCGCATTGTCCGGCCGGCGATCATGAGACCAATCGCCACGGCAGCCGCACCCGCAATGAGGTAAATGTCCATGTACCATTCAGAGTGGGCCATCGATTTGTCTAGCAAAAAGGTTCCCGCCAAGAAGAAAATGGGTGAAAAGAAAATGCCGAGATTGCGGTCTTTTCTCATCGGAGCCTGCAAAACACCGCTGAGTTACATTTGGTCGAATATATACATCTGTAGACTCCTCTAATTTAACTTTATCTATGTATTACCCTTCACAATTGCGGGGGCTGCTTGCTCAAAACAACAACAGGGCGGGCACCAGATAGCGATAAACCTGTTTCCCCGCACAATTTTGCAAGTAGCGCAGTTTTCGCGAGACCATGCCCCAGGGGATAGGCTTCTCTTATCAAGGAATGAGTTTTCGGGAACAGCAAGCGGAACAAGGCGTGCCGAACTGGGCCATTTCCGGACTCTCGATTCTCTTCGTGTTTCTTATTCTGGCGGCGCTCTATGAGAGCTGGACGCTTCCGTTCAGCGTGCTGCTGAGCACGCCGGTCGCGATTCTTGGCGCGTATCTGGCCTTGACCATGCGTTCGCTTGAAAATGACATCTTTGCGTCCGTTGGCTTGATCCTGTTGATTGGGTTGCCCGCGAACAACGCGATCCTCATCGTCGAATTCGCGGTGCTGCACTACCGTCACGGCAAAAGGATTGCGGAATCGGCTCTGGACGCGGCCAGGCTGCGCTTCCGTCCCATCGTCATGACGGAGCTCGCGTTCATCTTCGGTTGCCTCCCGCTGTGGACGACATCGGGTTCCGGGGCGGTGGCGGCTGGCAAGAATAATCCTCCGGATTGCTGTCGGGTCAATTTCCTCCAGACATCGTTCTTCGTATTCCGGGAAAGGCATAAGGTCATCGAGGCCAGCTTCTGTCCCCACCCTCACGCCCTGGAAAAGCTGCCCTCCGAACTCGTTCTAATGGAAGTGCAGATGCCGGAGACGGTCGGCTTCGTGGCAAGCGGAGGTCTCCGGTTCCGGTGAGCGCGAAACCGGGACGCGCGTTCCCCTGATCGGTATGGCCGCCGACGCCATGGTCGGGAATCGTGGTCGCGTTGCCTCGCCGGGCGAATGGCCCGCTCCCTCTCCAAATTCCCCTGCCCCAGGGGAGCTCTTCGCTGCGATCGAAGCCTTCCTCATTGATCGGAAGAATCCGGTGGCGGCAGGGACCTGTTCGCGTTTTGGCTACCCATTGCTTCCACCCTTTCTTCCTCCTTCCGCCCTTCCTTCCGCAAAGCCTGCGCCGGTCCGCCGCTTCCTCTGCTCAAGGGTCTTCGCTGCGCTCCGATGAACGGCCACCGGTGTGGCCGCCCTTGACAGCGCGGACGGCCCGGCGCCCGGAACCTCCAGGAAGGGCGTTTGTTTTTTCTGGCCGTAAATCGCACGGCCGGAAACGACAAAAAAAGAATGCTGAGCGAAGGAGACCGTTCATGAAATCCGAGGAAGTCCATCAGATCGCGACCAAGGCCATCGAGGAGCTCGCCGTAGCTCTCGAATCGGGACGAAGCGAGTCCCTCGCTGCTTATCTCAAAGCCATGGGGTGCTTCCACCGTTACAGCCTCCACAACGTCCTGCTCATCGCCCTGCAGCGGCCGGCGGCGACCCATGTGGCGGGGTTTCATGCCTGGAAAAGACTCGGACGATTTGTGCGGAAAGGCGAACGCGGGATTTTCATCCTCGCCCCGATCGTCCGGAGCAAAACGGCTCCCCCCGAGGGCGAGGAGAGTTCCGAGCGCGTCCTAGCGGGGTTCCGAGGCTGTGCCGTCTTCGATTACAGCCAGACCGAAGGACGGGAGTTGCCCGCGATCGGACGCGTCGAGGGCGACCCCAGCGGCAATCTGGACGCGCTCGCGGCCTTCACCAAGGTCCAGGGAATCTCCTTGCGGTACGACGAAGCGATCGCGCCCGCGCGCGGGATTTCCGAAGGAGGGAAAATCACCTTGCTGCCGGGTATGCCGCCCGCAGAATTGTTTGGAACCCTGGCGCACGAACTCGCCCACGAACTGTTGCACCGCCAGAATCCAGCGGCAACCACGAAACGCCAGCGCGAAACGGAAGCCGAAGCCGTGGCCTTTGTGGTCTCGCACGCCATCGGGTTAGAAACCGGAACGGCCTCGCAGGACTACATCCAGCTCTACCGCGGGGATGCCGGGCTCCTCCGGGATAGCCTGGAAAACGTGCGGAACGCAGCTTCGAAAATCCTCACGGGAATTCTGCCGCCTTCCCCGCTGCCGCCGGCTGCCCCTGCGGACGCCGCGTAAGGAACTGGAATGCTGGCCCATCGTTCCCGCCTTCAAGGCGCGTTAAGACTTTGCACCGCATGGCCCTTTCCTTGCCTCGTCGATCGGCACGAACCGTTCTTCTTCAATGCTCATGGCCACTGCGGTCACGCGACCGACGACCGAAACGTCGTCCGGGTAGCGGAAGGTTTGCGTCTGTTCGCCGGAGTCGGGATGCGGAATCAGCGTCAGCACGCCGTTCTTCACTTCGCACCAACCGCATCGATACCCGTGGCGGATATCCAAAAAATAGATGGGCCGGGCGAAATGCGATTCGCTCGAGATTTTCTGGAAGGGGCCTTTCTTGACGCGATTCTGCTTCGTGTCGATCCGCACGAAGGAACCCGGCGGCAGGAGCGGCACCATACGGCGATCCTCCATTCCGATGTAACCGTAGAGCGATTGTTGGAGGCCGAACCGGCGCAGCAACGGCACCGGAACGCTGCCCCAGATGTCCACAATCCCGGTCAGAAGATTGGTCTCCTCGGTGGGAATGTCGCCGCCATCTTCTGTTCCGGATGAATCGCTTCCCGGCGGCGCGAGGGATGGCCTCAGCAATTGGGTGGTGGGCGGCCGGTAGGCGGGATGCTGTTTGAGAATGTCGCCCGGGGCGACGCCGTACAGCTTGTGAATTTCGTAGAGGTCCATCCCGTAGATTTCGGCGAGGGTCACCATCTTGAAGCTTCCCGGTACGAAGCGCCCGGTCTCGACATCGGTGATCCAGGTGCGGGACACCGCCAGAAACGGGTTGTGCCGTTCGGCCGCCAGCTCGTGGCTGATGCGCTCGACGTCGCGCGCGCTGAGCCCCAGGCGCTCCCGGATGCGCCGCAACCTGGCGCCGGCCTGCACGTTCCTTTCGGACCGGTTCATGGCACCGCATCCTACTACCGCAACTGCCAATTGTCGAGAAGCGTACGGAATTAACGCAAGGGCCGCGAAACGAGCCTGTCCTCAACTGCGGACACCTTCAAAAATCGCAACACTTCCTATCGCCGTTCCTTCACGCTACCGGCAGTCATCCAGTGGACTCGCATGGCGGAGCAGGCGCACGCCCCGTCGCACCCGATGAATCCCGGACACCCCTCTTTTGCCACGACCGCGCCCCGCCCTTCGGTCCAAGCCACCGCTCACGCGGTGCGCGACCTCCTTCGCGAGAAGGGATTGACGCTCTATCGCGCCGCCCTCCTGACACGCGCGCGATATCCCGGGAAAGCGGCTTGGCACATCCGGCGCAACTTCTATTTTCAATTGCGTTCGGGTTTGACTCCTCGCTTCGAACAGGTCGTGGGGCTGGCCGAGGTAACGGGCGCGCCCATCGAGGATTGGCTGCGCGTCCTGGGCTTTCCACTCGGCGAGATCCCTCGGCTCCAATCGGGCTTGGACCGGCCGCGCACGGCCTTGATCGAAGCGGAGCTTGTTGATCCGGAACTCCGGCTGCCCTCGCTACACGATCGCCGTCCGCAAGCGGCCCTTCCCGCCATGGCTCCCTTGAGCGAACGGCTCGAACAAACCGGCTCGGAATCGGCCTCGCTGCTCCTCGCTCGCGCGCGCCACGACTTTTTCTACGCCAAGATCGGCGCGGAAGACCGGACGGCGTTTTCCGAGCTGTCCCCCGGAAGCATTGTCCGGGCCGACCCGCGGCTGGTCCGCTCCCTTCTTCCGCAATCTCCCGGAGAGCTTTCGCCCCATCTCTTTCTCTTGGAATCTCGGCGTGGCGTGTTCTGCGCCAGCCTTCGCTGGGTCGCTCCGAACCGGTTCGTCCCGGCGATGCCCGACCCGCGCATGGCGATAACGGATTTTCTCTCCGGCGCCCGCTTGCGCATTCTCGGCGTGGTCGACTGGGAGTTTCGATTTCGGAGAGCTTCGAAAGCGAAGCCCGGTCGGGGCGGCCTCCTTTTGAGGAACGGCGCCGCGGAAGGCAACCCCGTTCCCGGCCAAGACGGACCGCGATCGGGTGCGTTTCTGAAGCGAGCGCGCCTCCAGGCGGGCCTATCGTTCCGCGCGGCTTCCGAGATGAGCCGGAAGATTGCAGTGCTTCTCGAGGATTCCCGCTACTTCGCTTCCCCCGGAACGCTCTCCGACTACGAGGCGGATGAAAGAATGCCGCGGCATCTCCACAAGCTGTTCACCCTGTCGATCGTTTATGCGGTCCGCTTCCGCGATCTGTTAAATTCCTACGGGATCGAGCTTGAGAGGAACGGTTCCCGCAACCGGAAACGCGCTGCAAGCCGCGAGCGCCCAGAGGGGCTTTCACCCAGTTTCCTCGGAGACCTCGCTGCGCGATTCGGCGGCCTTCCCCTGTTCCTGGCGGGGGCGCTGCCTGCACTGACCGGACTCCCCCGCCTCTCCGTGCGCGACGCGTTTTGGGTAGGCGGGCAGGCGCAGCGGCATCCGGCGCTCCGAGGTGCCCTCCTGGTCCTCATCAACCGCCGCAGCAAACGTCCTCGTTTCGATCGTCACGCGCCCTTGCGCGACCAGCCGACTTACCTTCTCCAAGAGCGCGGCGGCTCCTGCTTGCTGGCGAGTTGCGCGATCGTGGACGGCCGCCTCCTCGTGTATGACGATCCCGGAGCTCAAGTACCGGAGCGGCCCGTTCCCCGGGACGCGGAGGTTCTGGGCGAAGTCGTGGCCATCGCGCGCAATCTCTTGCGTCCCACATGACGCGCGCTTGCCGGGACCGGTCGGGTCCACTCTTTCGGGCAACCTGGAGCAAGAAGGCGAACGGTCGCTGTGATTTTTCGCGCACAGCTCGGACCTCGCCGGCATAGCCGTTCGTAACGGCGCGGCGAAGTTCGCCTTTCAATTCCCACTTTCGAAGGCCTCCATCCATCGGTCTAAGGTGCGATCGTGTCGTTCGGGCGGTCCGATCCGATACACTCGCAATTCCTCCTGATACCGTTGCCGCAGCTTCTGACTGTCCAATCGCTGGGGTTTGAAGAGGTCGTCCGCGTCGTCTAGATCCTTTTGCGAGGCGCGTTGCAGCTTGGACAAAATGAAGCCGTAGGCGTCCGGAACGAGCAAATTGCGTTTCGCGAATTGCCCCTGTGCCAACGCCTGCAATCGCGACTCGTACTCCTCCGGGAGTACAACAACCTGAACCCCCTGCAAATAGACCCTGTGCTTCCCGTGCAACGGAGAGTCTCGGTCGGCACTGTTATAAACCGTCAAGCAGCAATCCTGGCCGACCCGCACGCCACCAGGACAAAAATGCGAACGGCAGCCCTCTCCTTCCCTCCCAACTCCGATTGCCTATCCGCTTCAAAACGAAGGCGTTTTTTCGAATAGGGCACGTTCCCGAATTGCTTTTCGAACCAGTGGACGGCGCTGCCCTTTTCTGCGACCCTCGCCGCGTTTGCCAAACCATTTCTTCCACGGAGTCTCCCGTGATGAAAGTTTCCGATGAAGTGCGCGCGACGCACGGCCCGGATGGAGCCGTCGTTCTCGATATCCGGCAAGGGCTGATGTTCCGCCTGAATCCTGTTGGGTCCCGCATCCTCGAACTTCTCCAACAGGGCCACAGCGAAGAAGAGATCGTCGCCCAGGTGAGCCAGCAGTTTGACGTGAGCCGTGACGTGGTTACAGCCGACTTGACTGAATTTCTGGCGAATCTCGAGAAGTATCGCCTGGTTGTTTCCAACCGCCCAGAGGACCTTTCTCCCGATGAACGAGCGGCGCGATGAGTACGCCAACCCAATTCGATCACGATTTGTTTCGCGTTCTTCTTTTCCGGAACTGCGGGAGAGACGTTCTCTTGGAATTCGCTCCCAACGGATTCCGCCTCCCCGTGGTGCTCATCCCAAGACATACCCGGGCCGCGGAAGAAATCACAGCCGCAATCAAGAGCTTGTGGAACCTGGACACGTACTGTCTTTTCGAGCTCCCGAATGCCGTATCCTCCGGAGCCCGACTTCGCACTCACATCGTAGAAGTCTGTGAGACGCACGCGAACGCTCCTTCGGGAATGCAATGGCTGCCGGCGAGTTCACTCTGCTCCGGGAGTTTCGTGGACGCCGGGGAATACGGAACGATCGAGGCATCGCTCGCCGCACTTGAGAATTACCGAACGGGATGCCTTGCCGGTGCATTCGGAAGGCTGGGGTGGTTTCGCGAGGTAAGAGAGTGGGTTCGTGAACGAGCATCCGCCGTAGGCCTAACTCTAATGGAAAACTTCCGGCAGTTGAATGCGAGCCCAACCTTCAGCTTGATTCGCTTTGAAACCAACGGACCGGCGTTGTGGTTCAAGGCCGTTGGTGAACCGAACCTGCACGAATATCCCATCACACTCAAACTCGCTGCCACATTTCCGGAGTTTGTACCTAAGCTTCTCGGAGCAAGGCCCGATTGGAATGCTTGGCTGGCCGAGGAAGCCGATGGCGAAGAGCTTTGCGCTGGCTCGACACAAGGCGTCTGGGCCTTTGCAGCCGAAAACCTCGCGCTTTTACAGATCTCCTCGTTCGGCAGACGATTCGAACTCATCGGAGCAGGCTGCAAAGACCTGCGGCCCTGCAGTCTGGCACCTTTAGTCGATCCGTTTCTGACAGTGATGAGCGGTATCATGCGCCGCCAGACAAGCCAACGCGCCGAACCGCTTTCGACCGCGGAACTGCACAAGCTTGGCAGCGACCTCGCATCCTCTTTTCGCGAGTTGGAACAATCGGCGATCCCGAATGCCTTGGGCCACCTCGATATGAACCCTGGTAATGTGGTCGTGTCAAAGTCACGTTGTACATTTCTCGACTGGGCAGAGGCCTATGTTGGGCTCCCATTTTTGAGCTTCGAGTACTTGCTCAACCACTTCCGGCGATTCCAAGGCCTCGATCGTTCACGCGAGCGGTCGATGCGATCCGCCTATGCACGCTCCTGGACCTGTTTCGGCTCCTGGAAAGACATCGCTTCCGCGTTCCGTGTAACACCTCTGCTAGCTGTATTTTCCTATGCCGTAGAAGGCATGCGATGGAACGAGCCACAACGAGGAAACCCGGAAACCGACGCTTATCTTCGGGCGCTGACACGCCGGATGAAAAGGGAAACCGAAAAGCTTCACGAACGGGAGCTCCCATGTACCCTGTGACAGCGCCTCCGTTCTCTGCCCTGGAGCCTGTGATCGACATCCTGCACGGCATTCCGTTCACCGATCCCTATCGCTGGCTCGAAGATCAGAACTCCCTGGAAACTCGTGCTTGGATTGAGGAGCAAACGCGCTATGCCCGCGCCTATCTCGATCACATCCCCGGCCGCGAACGCATTCGCGCGCGCGTGCAGGAACTTTTGGATGTCGAGACCTTCGATTCGTTCCTGAAGTGCGGTCGCCGTTACATCTTCCGGAAACGTCTTCCCGGAAACGAGCAACCTTCGATTTATTTAAGGGACGGAATCGAAGGCCAGGATCGGCTTTTGGTCGATCCAGCTCTGCGCCACACGACTCCGTTCACCTCCGTCAAACCCCTCAAAATCTCACGCGATGGGTTGCTGCTTCTCTACGAAGTAAAACAGGGTGGCGAGCGTGCCGGCACATTTGAAATCCTCGATGTGGCCAACCGCCGCGTACTACCCGACAAACTTCCGCACGGCTACCTGCGGGGATTCGCCTTTGCCCCCGACAACAAAAGTTTCTATTACGTCCACGAAACCGCAGAGGGAGGGGACCGGCGGTATCACGCGGCGTTTCATCACATCCTTGGTACGGACCGCCGAACCGATCGGGAAATCTTCCGCGCGGGCGAGGGAGAAAAACTTCGGTTGGTTTTAGTTTCCAGTATCCGGACGCTCGGCTTCCTCGTCTATCACTTTCAGGAAAAAACCTACACGGACTTTTATCTCCTTGGGATGGGAAGCACGCAATCGGCCATTCCCGTGCTTCGCGACGCGGAGTATCGATTCGCGCCGCGCCTCTTGCCGGGGCGAATCTTCGCCATGATCGATGAACAATCGGCGAACGGCAGGGTGGTCGAAGTGCAGCCGCGAAAAAATCAGAATCCGCTTTACTTCGAGCTCGTTCCTGAACAAAACGTTCCTCTTCGCCGATGGGAGGTAACTGCCAACCAAGTCCTAGCGTCTTACGTCCGAGGAACGCGCACCGAAATCCGCATCTACGACCACCTTGGGAATTACGCCTTCGACCTTCCGTGCAGCCAAGGATACACCACTCGCATAGCAGCGAGCAGCATCGACGACGATGATCTGCTCCTCGAACGCGAGTCCTTCACGCAACCGACCGAAATCCTGCACTATAACGCTTCCGCCGGAGCTTTCTCCACCTGGGCTCGTCGATCCGGATCACTTAACACCGCCGAGTACGGCTGCGTTGAGGTCAGCTTCTCTTCCAAGGACGGCACCGCGATTCCGATGTTCTCGGTTGGCCGCCGTGACGCGCTCGAGCAAGGCGCGCAGCCTGTCGCGATGACTGCCTACGGTGGTTACGGTGTGCCTATGACGCCGCAGTTCGGCGTGCTCGTAGCCTATTTGATGGAGCGCGGTTGTCTATTCGCCTTGCCAAATATCCGAGGAGGCTCGGAATTCGGTGCATGTTGGCATGTCGCAGCGAAACGGCAACACCGGCAAGTAGCCTTCGATGATTTTCTCTCGGCAGCCGATTGGCTCAAGCAAACCGGTCGAGTTGCGCCAGACAAACTTGCCATCTTCGGAGGTTCAAACTCGGGACTACTGGTAGCCGCAGCCGCAACGCAACGACCGGAGTTGTTTCGGGCCGTCCTCTGTATCGCTCCGATCCTCGACATGCTTCGATATCATCTTTTCGACGACGCACACCTCTGGAAAGAGGAGTTTGGGACCGCAGAGAATGCTCAAGATTTCGCGGCCTTGGCCAGTTATTCCCCGTATCACGCGGTCCGCGACGGCATTGCCTACCCCGCCGTCATGTTCGTCTCGGGCGATGCCGACCAGAATTGCAACGCTCTCCACGCGCGCAAGATGGTAGCGCGTCTTCAATCGGCTTCTTCGTCCCCGAACCCCATTTTTCTCGACTACAACCCGTATCGCGGGCATTCGCCTGTCCTGCCATTGAGCGTTCGCGTGGACGCCCTTACCGACCGGTTGGCGTTTCTTTGCGACCGGCTTGGGCTCGCGATATGAAGGAGGCCTAAAGAGATGTCCCTGCTTTTCTGGAAGGCCTTTTGGAACCTGATGTCTTTCGATCTCTATCTCCTTTGGGGCGATTTCGCTCGGTTGCGCAACCACGTTCGGAGGTATCCCGTCCGCGCACAACGCATCACCCCGGAGAGTGTGAATCAAATTGTCTCCGCCGTAGACCGGGCCTCTATCTGGTATTGGAAGCAAGTCCTCTGCTTGCAGAGGTCAGCAGCCACAGCATGTTTGCTCAAAAGCCATGGCCTCCGCGCTGAGCTCGTCATCGGATCGCAATCGCTACCCTTTAAAGCCCATGCCTGGGTGGAAGTTGAAGGCCAAGTCGTCAACGACAAACCATACGTGCGGGACATTTACGCAGTTTTGGATCGCTGCTAGGCGCCAAGAGGTCGATGCTATGAGCCCGCAATTTGGAATTTGGAAATTCGACGGGGGTTCCTTGCCGACCAGCGATCTGGAGCGAATGGGCTCGATGCTGGCAGCGTACGGCTTGGACGACACACATGGCCACGATGCACCTGGCATGCACATTCGTTACTGCGGCTTCCACACAACCCGGGAATCACGGCGAGAGTCTCAGCCTTGCAGTCTCCTCTCAGGTTCTGTTGTAACCTGGGACGGTCGCCTTGACGACCGCAAGCGATGGATCGAACCTCTCCGAGGAGCGGTTTCCGAGCAAAGCTCCGATAGCGAGATCGTATCGGCTGTCTGGGAAATCTGGGGAGTCGAAGCCCTGCCGAAGATGGTCGGCGACTGGGCGCTGTCGGTGTGGGATGCGCGAAAGCAAGCTCTTCTTCTCGCGAAAGACTTTGCTGGGACAAGGCAGCTCTTTTACAGGGTTTGCGCGAACGAAATCCTCTGGTCGAGCATACTGGATCCCCTGATCGAGTGGCCGGGAGATCCTCTCGATATTGAGGAGGAGTACGTCGCTGGTTGGCTGGGTTTTCTACCCAGGGCCGACCTGACACCGTATCGAGGGATTCAATCGGTTCCCCCCTCGTGTTACGTCCTGGCGACCCGCTCCGGCATCACGATCCGCGAGCACTGGTGCTTTGACCCTTCTGTCCAACTTTACTACCGCACTGATGCAGAATATGAGCAACATTTCCGCATCGCGTTCGCCGAGTCTATAAAGCGTCGCTTGCGGTCCGAGCAGCCCATACTTTCAGAATTGAGTGGAGGGATGGATTCCTCGTCCATCGTCTGTGTGGCGGACTCCCTCCTGGCCCGTGGTGAAACTGATGCTCCCCGCCTCGACACCATCTCTTACTATGACGATCGTGAACCGAATTGGAACGAACTTCCCCTTGTAAAGGAAGTCGAACAAAAACGAGGCCGCGTAGGTTTCCATTTGAATGCTCGCCCCACAGAAGGCTCTTCTGCCTTTCCGGCGTCGGCAGAGTGCCGGATTGCACCCGCCTATTGCAGGGCTTCTCAAACGCATGCCGCGAAAGCCTCCCTTTTGCGCACAGAAGGGTACCGCGTGCTCCTTTCGGGGCTCGGCGGCGACGAGGTCCTAGGCGGAGTGCCGGCACCCGGCCCGGAGCTTTCGGATGCACTCGCCGCCCGGGAATTCCACCAGCTCTACCGAAAACTCACCTTGTGGGCGATCGTCCAACGCAGACCCGTGCTCCATTTGTTCGCCGATATCGTCAATTCCTTCCTGCCGAGAGCTTTTGCTTCACTTCCTCCGCACCTAAAGCCGCCCCGTTGGCTCGCGCCTCGGTTTGTACGCCAGTACCGCCAAGCACTCGAAGGCTATGAAACGCGCCTCCATCTGACGGGTCCCCGGCCAAGCTTTCAAGAGAACGTAAGCACCTTCGACGTGATACGCCGGCAGCTCGGCTGTCAATTCCCTTCGCGAGAGTTTCCGTCCGAAACACGCTATCCCTATCTCGACCGCGACCTGGTGGTTTTCCTGTATTCCATTCCCCGCGAGCAAATTGTGCGGCCCGAGGAACGGCGTTCTCTCATGCGCCGGGCCCTTCGGGACATCGTTCCCGCCGGAATCTTGAACCGGAAGCGTAAGGCGTTCGTCGTTCAAGCGGCCATCCAGGTGGCGAATTGGAGAATGCAAGAGATGCGCGGGGAGATGCTGAGCGGCGAACTCGGCATCGTGAATCCCAAAGCACTTGCCGCCGAAGTGGAAGATGCGCGTAGTGGCAAGACCGTCAACGTCGTGGCAATCCTTCGCGCTCTCGAACTGGAATGTTGGCTCCGCCATCGAGCAGGCACAAACGCTTTCGGCAATCGAACGCTAGAACATCCGGCGAAATTTGCATTTGAGCCCGCACGCGGGAGAACGCTATGAGAGCATGGCTCGCGTTTTTTCCCGTGATGGCAGCTACGATTCTTGCTGCCGCGGGCTTAGAGCTCGGAAGGTCACAAGAAGTTCTGGCTCAAGAGCCGGAGGCGGGAGACTTCGCCTACCATGAAACGCCTCCGACAAGGCCTCTTCCGAAGACGCGACGGCCCCCCTCTTTCCGCCGCAATCCGCCAGGGCACGTGGCCTATTGCCTGGCCCGACGCATCCCTGGGCTTCTATACCAGGAACCGTGCTTCTGCCACTGCAATCGCTTCGCGAACCACAAAAGTCTTCTCGATTGCTACGTCGAAGACCACGGCATGGCGTGCTACACATGCCAAGCCGAAGTGATCTTTTGCTACGAACAGAGCCTTCGTGGCCGCAACGCAGTCGAGATTCGCGAGGAGCTTTACCAAGACGAATGGAAAAAACTTTCGCTCGAAGACTATGTTCACTCGTTCCCAAAGCAAAAATGCCGGGCAGCGGGGAAGAGAGAGTAAGAGCGTTTCAGAGATTCAATCCCTGCGGATTGAATATAGTAGAGTTGAAGGAGGATCACATGAAGTACGAAAAGCCAACCATCACCTTCGAGGAGCACGCCATCCGCGTCATCCAGAAGGTCAATAAGCCGAACATCCAGAGCGACAACTGTGAGAGTTCGACCGCGAACGCGTACGAAGCCGACGAATAGCACCGGCCCACGGGGTGCCCGGCATGTTCCGGGCACCCCGTTTTTCCGATCTGCGACTACGGTGGGCGCTCGCCTTCTTCCACGCTCGTGCGAGCAAACACACGAACCTTCAACTTCAGAAGTTCACTGGTCGGAGAAAAACAACCGGCCATTTCAACCCGAAACTTCATGCGAACCGCATTGAACATCGCCGAGCGTGCGGGAATGCGGTCCCCGGTAATGTCCCCGGATAAATCCCAGATCACACCGGCCGGTGAATTGTCCGAACCCGCGTTCCACGGAGTCACCTTGCAACCGGACGAACCGACCCCTTCCGCAACGAGATGGATGGGTGTCCAGATCGGCAAGTCGCCATCGTTGATGAGCCGCAGATCAAGTTCCAGAATTCCGGTCGTATGGTCAAAGGACTGAGAACCACCAAAAACCAGTTGCACCTGATTTGTGACTTCGTGCAAGGTGTCTCCGTGGTTCGACACCTGTGGGGCGCTCTGCTCCGTATGGGCCTCGTCAATCCACGCGGCGTAGAGTTCCTGCCCTGACTTGTCCACACCCAGCCCCGCAGCAAAGAAATCCTCGTCGATGGCGATCAGCCCGTCAGAGCGCCAGATTCGGCCCGAGAGTGACCGCACCGTGACGTTGATAGTAGAGGGACCAGGCGACGAAATCCCGCGACTGATTGGCGAATCTTCCATAACCGTCCACAGTGAATCCTCCGTTGGCAGGTAGGGGCTTTGTGCTTTCCAAACATCCATGGTGCAGCAAAGTGACGGTCCCTCGTGAATCATTCCAAACCGCCACGCACCCCCGTGTGTCAGCCACGCCACGCCCAATTCCCCTTTGCTATTGAACGCAATGGACGGCCGGTTGAAACCCTCACTCAGAAGATCACCCATCCGGATGACCTGTTTCGTCCAGCTCCCGCCTTTGTCGGCTGAAATCGCCAATGAGACTTTGCACGCTCCGTCCACCGTGCTGCGATAAATTGCGGCGACGCGGTCTCTCGTCGCATCGTAGGCCATGCCTACATCGGCTAAGCCGCTCGAGCAGGGGTCACCTGCATCCAAGCTTGCAATCCGGCTGGCTACGGGCTGCGAGGTCTCCAGAAATCGCACAAGACCCAAATCAACCTTGGCCTGCTTACGCCCGTAATACAATGCCCCAACCGTTCCATCGGTGAACGAAAAAGCGTGGAACGGATAAACTCCTCGGTATCCCTGCTCTTCGAGATCTTGGTTCAGGAAGGGCCCGCTCACGTGCTTCCCCTCGGCATCGAACACCAATATGCCGATCGTGCCGGCGGGGGATCTCGGATCGTGTGACGTCGCTGAATGTTGGTAAAACGTAATCAATTCGCCGGTGCGCGAACTGACCGACGATGTCGACCAATCCGCCCAACCCGTCTCAAGCGAACTCGTCCAAGTCTCTCCGCCGGAAGTTGAAACAAATAGACGCGTCGTACCAAGGTGGTGGTTCGGTTCCCCGCGATCCATCGCGGACGCTTCGGAAAGAAAGTAAACTCTGTGATGAGGCCCAAACGCGCAAGATTGTTCGGACACCCACGAACTGCGCTTGTCCTCCAAGACGACTCGCCATTGTTTTCCTCCGTCCGCGGACCGATAAACAAATCCCGACAGTGCGTTCTCCCGAGCATCCCAGCGCGACCCGCACAGCAGAAGGTCCGTCGGGTCTTCCGGATCTACCTTCAGTTCGTACCAAGGATGCCAGCCTCTCTCGACGGTCATTGTCGGCGAGCCCAATTGAGCCCCAGCGCGTGAAACGCAGAGTAGAACAAAAACGAAAATATACAAGGAATGCTTCATTGGCGCGGCTTCCGACCCGCCTAGTAAGTGAGTCTCAGCGCGAATTGCAACGAGCGAGGCCCACCGATCTGATAGAGCGGACTCAGTACGCCAAGACTCTGCGCCAAGCTTCCTGTTGCCTGACCAAAGAGATTATTTCCCCAAAAGGTGTTGATGATCCCGAAGTTCGGATGATTGAAGATATTGAAAGCCTCAGCACGGAACTGGAGCTTTAGGCGTTCGTGCAGCGGGAATTCGCGGCGCACTGCGATGTCTGTTTGAAACGCGCCGAATCCGCGCACGAAATTCCGTGGAGCATTCCCTGGCGCGCTCGTTGGATCGCAAGAAAATGGCGTACAGCCTTGCGGAAGGCTGAATGCGCCCGGATTCACCGCCCGGCCTCCCGGAAAGCTCGAACCGTACAGGTAGATGGGTTGCCCCGGAACCAGATCGACCCCAGCATTTTCAAACTGCCCGGTGGCCGGGTTGATCAGGCTCGGTCCATTGAGAGTCACGGGAAAGCCCGTGCGAGCCGAAAGACGTCCGTCAAGGCCCCACCCGTTGGCCAGGAGTCGCACCCACCTCGCACCAGAAACCGTGGGAAGGTCTGCCGACACGGCCCCGGAAAAGTTGTGCCGGACGTCAAAATCGCAATTTCCTCGTTTGTACGGGTAACTCGTGCTCTGCGAGCCATAGTCGAGGCAGTGGGAGAACGTGTAAGACCCAAGCGCGCTGACTCCCCGGCTCAATCGTCTCTGAAACTGAACCTGCAGGGCGTCGTAGTCCGAAGTGAGGCCCGTTTGGAAAAAAGTGACGCTGTCGAACACCGCGTTGTTGACTTGCACGAGATTTTGCTCGAGCAACCGGCGGCCTACTGCGCCGACGTAGGACACCGTCAGCGCTTGGTCTTTCCCGAGAGCCTGTTGCACCGCTCCATTCCATTGGAGTGTGTAAGGCAGCTGCAAATGAGATGGGTAGGCATAGCCCGCGCCGTAGGGCGGAACTGGCGGATAGATGACCGCAGGCACGATTTCAGACAGTGGTGCCGGAAAGCTTGCCGGCGTGCCAACACTCGATCCAAAGAACGTTTGCGCTTCAAAGCCGGGACCGAGATAGCCGTACGAACCCGCTTGCTGTCCTGTGTCGTAGAAGACTCCGAATCCGCCACGGACGACGGTCTCTTGACCAGGGCGGTTCCGGAGCACATACGCGGCTCCCAGGCGTGGAGCAAAGTTGTACCAACTGGTGTTCCACAGAGCTGTCCCTCGAGGCGCTAGCGACAACGAACCAGGATAGGAACCCCGGACCGTGAACGGAAGTTCTCCGTTCGCGGCTCCTGGAGCGGGGTTCACATCCCAGCGCAAGCCGAGCGAAAGGGTTAGCCGCGGGGATACCCGCCATTCGTCTTGGACGAAAGCCGAGAAATTTTGATAGACGGGATAGGCCGGGGAAAAAACGAACGTATTGCCGGAGTCCACGGAGTTTGCTTCAACCGACGCGGCACTTTCGAACTCATAAAGGATACTGGGGCTGTCTTCGCGAACCGTGGGAGTAAGACGACGGTAGTCTAACCCGATTTTCAGGAAATGCTTCACCAAGGAAAAGCTGGCGGTGTCAGTAACATTCCACTGCTGCTGGAAATCCGTATTCCTGCTCTCGGCCAGTAGACCAAAGTAACCAGGAGCGCTCACCAAGACCCCCACTGCGGGAACTGGATCCGCAGTGGTGTTAAGGCCCTGTAGAGCGAGCAAGCTCACCTTTTGGCCCCCACCAAAGCTATCGATCGTCTGAGAAATGACGCCATCGTTCGAACTATAGTTAAACCGAAGTTCATTGTGGACCTTCTGGGAGAGTGTGCCATCGAGGGCCGCTGTGTAGGTATGCACCGTGAAATGAACCCCAGAGACGACTGCGGGATCAGAAAAGTTGCCACCCTGCCGGCTGTTGGCGCTCGAAGGAGTTGCGCTGAAGCGGAAGAATGCGCGCCATTTGTCGGTGATCTGATGGTCCAGCCGAACGCTGTAAGCGTCGATTTGGCTTGGATTCGACCACGTGCCTATAAACTCCGCCAGGCCATTCCCTAAATCGGCGCCATTTGGCGCTGGAAACGCTTGCAGGACAGGCTGCAAGTCTTGCTCCGCGGATTGACGGAGGGCGTTGTTGGGAACATAGCTAATCGACGCTTCCTGGGGCTGTACCAAGCGCAAACCTTCATAGGAAACAAAGAAGAAGGTCTTGTCCTGCCCGTTGTACACATGAGGAATCTCGACCGGCCCCCCGACCGTACCGCCAAAATCGTTTTGACGCAGGGCCGGCTGCGGAAGTCCATAAGCGTTGTTGAACCAATTGTTCGCATCGAACACGTTGTTTCGGAAATATTCGAACAACGTGCCATGCCAATCGTTCGTTCCCGAGCGGGTCACGAATACAAATTGCCCTCCCGGGTTCCGGCCATATTCGGCCGAGTAGGACGACGTTTGCACGCGAAACTCCTGCAACGAATCGACCGATACCAGGGCTTGCGTCGTCCCGAGCACTGTCGCCGAAGGCAACGATCCGCTCGACGAAGGTGCGGACACGGCTCCCGGCGTGGTGCTCACGTTTGCGCTGACACCGTCCACTGTATAGTAGTTGCTCTCCGTCCTCTGCCCGTTCACGCTGAACTCGCCGTTATAGCCGAGCGACGCTTGGGTTTGGGGGCTCGTCGTCACCACTCCTGGACTCAGCAGAATCAAATCTTGAAAGCTTCGTCCGTTCAGCGGCATGTTTCTAACATAAGTGTTGTCGATTACTGTGCCTACGGATGCGTCTTGCGTGTTGATGATCGGCGCTCCGCCCTCGACGGTCACCGCGATCGAAGCCGCTCCCACGGGCAAAGTGAAATTAATGGTGATCGAGTCTTGCACGTTCAGAACGATGTCCGGTTTGATGAGCGTCTTAAATCCGGCCTTCGAAGCCTGAACGCGATAAGGGCCCGGTGGAAGATTGGGTACGCTGTAGAGTCCTACTTCATTGGTTTTGGTCTCATACTGCAGGCGCGTCAGGTCGTTGACGACGATGATGTCCGCGCCGGGAACCGCCCTGGCATCCGGGTCGAACACGATTCCACTGATGGTGCCAGTGGGAGACTGCGCACAGGCCCCCGATGGGAGCACCACTGCAAGAAAAGCCAGGAGAAAGAAGCGCACGAGGACTCCTCTTTCTGAGACAAGATGCACAGTTAACCCCGTGGCCCTCTCATCTTTACCAACGATCGGGCAACTTTTCTGTAAACTCCCTTGCAAAATTATCGTTAAGGCGAGGGAAGGTGGCTGAGTCCCGGAGAAAGCGTCCGCAATTGCGGACACCACGGGAGGAGAAAGAGGGAATCAGAAACGGCGCGTCCGACTAGGGATGGTTCGGCGCTACCTTCAGGTAGGCAAAGAGCATGGCCTTCCCCGTCGGCCGCTCGCTCCCGCCGTTGGGCTCGATGGTGACGAACACAGCGTCGACCTGTTCAAGCGTTTTCCGATCGTTCGATTTTACAACCCAGCGTTTTTTGCCGGCGTTGTCCTCATAGAAAACGCCAAGTTTGGAAGCCTGGCGCCAGTCCGACCCGCGTTGCCCCCAGGCCTCGAACGAGCTCGTGTCCGTGACGCCAGGATTTTCCTTAAGGTCGTAGGCGTAGAAGATGAGCGACTTCCCTTTTGTATAGAAAACGCGGCCCGCAGCTTTCCGCGTGTCGCCACTATGCGCGACATCATAAATCTCAGTGATGTAGAGGTCGCGCGCCCCAATTAGCTCCCGGATGTCCCGGTCTTTGGCAAGGAGATCCTGCTGTTCCGACGTTTGCCTATCCCGCTCATCGAGCAGATTCGACAACTCATTAATCTTCGTTTCAAGACTCGCCGTGTGAAGGACATAGTCCGAGCGTTCGCGTTCCAGTCTCCTTAGGCGCTCTTGGGTTTCCTTCAGGGCCGTTTCTTCCTCGGAAACCTGCTGAAACAGCCGGTCGCGTTCCTCGGAAAGCTTGCTCTTCTCTTCCGCCAATTGCTTTTGGCCTTGGGTGCTCGATGCCGAGCGCAGCGCTTGCTCGGCCCGAAATGCTTTGAGCTTGGACACTTCAGCGGTTTTCTGCGCAACTTCCCGTCGAAGGTTAGCTAAAACCACATCGCGCGAGGCCAACTCCTTGTCAGTAGGCACGGCACCCGCCTGCACAGTGGCAGGGGTTGCCTTCGAGGCAATTTGCGTCTGGCGGCTTCCCTCCTCCAACCGCGCCCACTCAATCCCGTGCATTCGCCCGGTCCGATAACTCAAAATGCCGAGGGTCGCGCATAGCAGGACGCTTGCCGCAAGGGGAAGCCAGATCTCGTATCGGCCAAACTGCCCGTGGTGCTTGCTATCACCCAAACTCACCCGAGAGGCACTCACACCCTTGCCCGCAGTCTTGTCGTGTTCCTTCTGTCCCTCTTCCTCTAGGCGTTTCTGGAACGACGCCTCGGCCTGTTCCTGGGAGAACGACGGTTCGGCAGGAAAGTCATGTTCTGCGTCCGGCGCCAATTCAGGGCTCACTCTCTCGGCGATTGATTCGAATTCTTGGAATGCCGCCCGGCACTCCGGGCACCCAGCGAGATGCTCCTGGAGCTTCGCCCTCTCGCTCTCGCTGAGGTTCCCCGAAGCCGCCAGCGCGCACAGTTCCAGAAACTCCTCATGCGGTGCGCGAGGAACTCCTTCCCTGTCCCGACTTCCCATTCTCTCTACCATTGTGACGTCTTAGCTCGCACCGGAAGTGCCTCGATCGATCAACCTCTGGGAACCTGCTCAGCGGACGAAGGACCACCCGCTACCGGAAAATCCCAATTTGAGCCGCAACGGTACCACCTTACAGTCTGGGTCTCCAGTCCTTGGCTGCCTTGTCCTCAATTGAGGACAATCCCATATATATAAGGATGCGTTTGGCCACATTCCTACCCGGGATGTCCCCTCATCTAACCGCAAACCGCTTTCATTTCAGCGCTAACTGCTTCCTCAATTTCGCTAGTCCCCTGTAATAATGATGTCGAGTGTTACCGAGGGAGGTTCCCAACCGCATCGCGGCTTCCTCGAGCGTATACCCTTGCCCGAAGCACAGCCGCAGCGTCTCCCGCTGCTCCTCGGACAACCTATCCAGCGCCTTCTGAAGCGCCGCTCGGCCAAAGCAGGCCTCCAGTGATTCGTCGTAGAGCGGCGTCGATACAGAATCCTTCGCAGCTTCTGCCGCATCCTGGGAACCGTAGAAGTCCCGCCGCATTAGATCGCGTCGGCGCGAAAACGAGCGCTGGTAAGTCATCTGGACAAGAAGCGACCGTACGCTTCCTTTGGTGGGATCGAAGACAGAGGCACGTTTCCGCACCACGAGAAAGAGATCCTGCAGCAAGTCATCTGCTTCTTCTTTATTTCGCAGAATTCGATAGGCGACGGTCCACACTAAGCGGGCATAGCGATGAAAGAGCAAGCCTAGTGCTTCGGAATCATCATTACAGAGTCGTGCAATCAGGGCTTCATCAGAAGGCTCTTCACTCGGCCCGACGGGCTTTTCGGCACGAACCTGGACCGCTTCCCTGCGGAACGGTAGAGCGGGAAACCGGGTAGTGAGAGAACTGGACATCTCCCTACTTCCCTCTCCCACACGCAAGGCAACCACGATTCATGCCCTGAGCTTATTACATGGAAAGCTATTCTGCACGTGGTATTTTTGCTCGTGGTGCTTCTGCTCGTATGAGAATAAATAGAGTATGTGTTTGATGAAGCCATCTTCTTTAAGTCCTTTGCTCGACGCGTCCGCCAAATGCGTGAACGACATGGCTATACTCTCGACGACATGGGATATTTCGGCTTTTCGATCCGACACTGGCAAATGATCGAAAGCGGAAGACCTTTTAATGCCCGTACGATATTGCGCATCTGCGACGCGTTTAGAGTGAATGCTTCAACCTTACTTCGGAGACTCGACCGAGGGATTTACGATCACGAGCAGGTCTCGCCTTTTCTCCTTAAGAAGATTGCAGATCGCAAGGGACAAAGACGCCGGCACCCAAAGCGCCAGCCACTTAACAGTTAAGGGGTACGACTATTCTGCTCGTGGTGTTTCTGCGCGTTACGACCTATAAGCTCGGATGTGGTTGACGAGCGTAAATTCTTCCTGGCTTTAGGCGCGAGGATAAAGGCCTTGCGCAAGGGTAAAGGCCACACTCAGGAAGACATGATCTCACTGGGCTTTTCTGCGCGGCACTGGCAGCAAATTGAAGCTGGCCGGCCTATCACCCTCAAGACGTTCCTCAGAATTTGCGATACCTTTGACATCCAAGCCGCGCGACTCATTGATGGTCTAGACCGGGGAATTTACAAGAAGTGAGCGGACACTCGCCCCCCGCTACCAGGCATCCAGTTGTCCTCAATTGTGGACGACTTTGCTTAGGCCTTGATGCTTCAAATCTCTTTGGTACATTTCAGCTGAGAGTGGGGTTAACTCAGCGTGGTTTGCTCGAAGTGCAATTCGTCAGACCTAAAGAAGGTCTCTCTGATTTACGCCGCTGGCACCTACCAGTCGCGAGGTGGGTTTTTGGGGTGCCTGATAGGTAGTGGCCTTCTATTCGGGCGTTACAGGGAAACATCGCAAAGTCGCCTAGCCGCCTCCCTTCGCCCACCACGCAAGGCGCCCTGTGTATCGCCAATCATTTTCTGGCTAGTTGGCTGCTTCCCCGTGCTATCTCTTATCGCCAACGAGATTCGTGCTCCTCTGAAAGGCACCGTAGCCATAGCCTATTTCCTCTTGCTCCCCGTTTGTTGCCTGGCAGCGCTCTTCTACAACGTGCTCGTGCGTGTATGCGTTCTCAGGCGTCGGCTTCCGAAACACCACGAACACGGTGCCCCAGGGCTCCAAACGGAGCGGCACGGTGGTGCGACCATCCGCGATCGCAAAAGACACAGACTCCGTCGCACCAGTTTCGGCGCGCCACAATCCTGGCGTTTTGCCAGCTATCCGGAATGTCGCACGAATCGTCCGGTTGCGTGAGGGTTACAGACGAGACCTCCTACACGTGGCCTGACTCGTTCTTCGGCAGAAGAGGAACTAGCCGGGCACCGAGTCCAAAGAGGAAGATGGTCGCGGCAATGAGGCCGATTGAAATGCCCCACTCAAAAATAGATGGCAGGTAAGATTGTGGGGCTGTTTGCGGCATGGGTCCTTTCAGGTTCATGGCCAGGAGGACCACGTTTATGCGATTGAACACCACACCCGCCGTTGCCAGAAGCGCACCAGCAAAAAGGACTTCCGAGCGTGCCCGCAGCGACGCGCCGGAAAGAAGCGCCAAAGGAATGATGCCGCCGAAGAGAGTTTCAAGGACAAATAGGACGCCGAGCCTCCCCGAGAATGCTCCGGCAAGCTGGCCGCGAATGGCCATGTCTCCGAGCCGAAAGGTCATGTACACCAGAAGAGACCAGAAGGTGATTTTGCCCATCGCCGCGAGTTGCGGCATCCCCAGTTGGCGGTTCCAGGCTTTTGCGATCCACATTTCCACCAGAATGACCAGGGCGGTGCCAGCTGCGATTGAAGACAAGAAGAACGAGACCGGCATCACCGGCGACCACCACTGTGGGCCAAGCTTGTCCGGCATGAGCAGAAATAGTGAGCCCAGTGAACTCTGATGCATGGTGGAAAGCGTCACAGCGGCGATGGCCAGCATGATCGGCTCCGACTTCATGCTTTTTGCGCGGAAATTCCAAGCCAGGAAGGAAAACAGGAACGCCGCTGCCGCCGTATATAGCAGACTGCGTGAAAGCAAATAGACAAACAGAGTCACAGCAAACGCAACATATGCGCCGGACCAACGCTCCCAGATTTCCTTCGCTTTACGCAGTCCCCACCAATCCAGGGGTACGGGCAGGAATTCAAACAGAAGGATGGTCACGTAAAGTCCCACGCACCAGGACACTTCAAACATTGCGGATGCCTCGGGCGACTGCAGAGCCAGTTGGTAGAAGTGCCAAGGCAAACCGAGGTCCGCAACCAGCGTCACAGTCACAAACGAGTAGCTCAACAATCCCATGAGAACTGCCGCGCGTCCCATGGCGTAAAGATCTTTTCTTTGGAACACATAGATAATGCCGGCGGTCGCGAATGCCCCGGCAGCCACCGCAATCCACACCAGATCGAATACGATCCACAGCCCCCAGGCATAGGTATTGGAAAGATGGGTGCTGCCGCCCAAGCCCAGCGCGAACCGCGCAATCAGTGAGACACCGCCGAACGCGGTGAGTAACAACAAGAGCCAATTCAGGGGCGTCAGAAGTTTGCGTTGCAGCAGCTCAAATTCCACATGTGGACCATGGTCCGCGGCGGAATCGCCTGCTGCGGAAGTGGACGCTACCGCCAGAGTTCTCCGCTTCAGGAAAGCGTAGATGCCGCCCAGCAATGCGCCGACGGCGAGAACCGCAGGAGGGACAGCGTGGATCGCGCTTTTCGAAACCGTTGGGTATGCCTCCGGTCCAAGTTCCGGAAATCCCAATTTGTCGAATGGGACCGAGGACAAATACAAAACGCTGGTCCCGCCCGCTTCTTTTTCCCCATAAACATGGTCCACATACTTTTCCGGGCGGCTGGAAATTCTCTTTCGCGCCTCTTTTAGCATCCCCTCCCGGTCGCCGAATACCAGGGCGTCCGCCGGACACGCTTTCACGCAAGCAGGTTCGACGATCGCCGAACGAAACGTTTGAAGCTCCGGTTCGCTAAGGGACTGCGCGTTGAATGACAAGGGAGGAGGCTGATCTTGCCTGTCAGCGCAATGTGTGCACTTCTGGATCTTCGGGGCAAGGGAGTCCCATTCCGCTGTTGGAACGCCCCAAGGGCACGCCCAAATACAATAGCGGCAGCCAATGCACTGGTCGGGGTTATATCGAACCGGGCCATCCGGCTGCCGTTCCAGCGCCGTCGTCGGACATGCGGAAGCGCACGCCGGTTCCAGACAGTGCAGGCATCGCCGCATCGTAAACAAGTAATGCAAACCACCGGGGGCCTTTTCGTCGGGCAATTCATGGAAGGTGATGAGGGTCAGCGTTTTGGCGCTGAGCGTTGGCGGGTTTTGATAACCAATTTGCCATTGGAACTCGGTCTGCTCTCCTTCGCGATCGTTCCATTGTTTACAGGCAACCTGGCACGCCCGGCAGCCGATGCACTTCGTGATATCGATCAGCGTGGCTTTGACGGGAGCCGTGGAGGAGGATTCGTTCATGCGGTATTCCCTGAGAAGGATTTCGATGAAGTTCCCGAAGGCAAAAGCTTGACTACATTAACCAGGCAAGCCTTGGTCTCCTGCGTCCCGGCACCCGGATCGACGGCATCGATGGTCAGATGATTCACGCTCGGTCCCCGCGAAAGTCCCTTGAAGCCCCAGTTGTAGGGCATCCACACGATGGTCACTTCGCGCCCATCCACCTGGAGGGTCTGCATCCGCGGTGTCACCAGGGCTCGCACAACAAGTTCACCGCGCGCCGATGACACCTGAACTTTTTCACCCGAACTGACGTGCAGTATTCTCGCAAGGCTTTCCGGAATTTCCAGAACTGGTTCCGGAACGAGCTCATTGAGCCAGGGAATATTCCGCGTTGAAGATCCGCCGCACCAATGCTCGGCGACTGTGGACGTCATCAGCACGTAGGGAAATTTGTCGGGCGAACCAATCGGCTGACGGTCTGGCAAGCGCGGATATTTCAGGATCGGATTGTGCTTCACCTTCGGATGCAAAACGTTTTCGACCGGACTTTCAACTGGCTCGTACATCTCGGGCAAGGGGCCGTCTTTCGGCACATACGCCACGTCGCGTGGAAGTTGCGGATTCTTTGCGTCTGGATCTTGATAAACCGCGGCGAAGAGCCGCCCGACGCCTTCCGGGTTCAGATGAAACGCCCGCCTGCCGTTCGGAGTGTCTGGACCATCGGTTAGCACGGGAACATCCGGGATGTCGTATCCTGACCAGCGCTTGGCTTTTTCGTCCCACCAAACGATCGGCGCCGAGTGTGGATAAGGTTTTCCGTGACGGTCGCAAGACGCGCGGTTGTAAAGGATGCGCATGTTGTTCGGCCAAGTCCACGCGAAGTTCGGATATAAACCGAGTCCGCCTGGATCGGTCGTCGAGTCACGGCGTTTTGAATGATTCACGCCACCGCCAAAAACACCGGCATAAATCCAGGCACCTGCCGAAGTCGAGCCATCGGCTTGCAGATCCGCCACTCGATTCAACAGATCACCGGTCCTCAGATTGTTTCCCGGATTATCGCGGAGCGCACGTCCATTGATCTCGCGCAGCACGTCCTCGGCGCTCGTGTACGTCCAGAAGGATTTCTGGATGATCTGATCGCGCGGCTCCGTCGAATTTTTGACCATCTCGCGCACGCGACGGAAGACCAGGTCCACGATCTCCCCGTCCGGTTTGGCCTGCCCCGGGGGTTTCACCGCGGCGTTGCGCCACTGCACCATTCCTCCTGAATTGGTGATCGTTCCGTTCTTTTCCATAAAAAAAGCTGCCGGCAGCAAAATCACTTCCGTCTGAATCGACTTGGGATCCGCGCCAGGGTGCCGCCAGAAATCAGCCGTCTCAGTCTCCCAGATTTCCTGCACAACCAGCATTTCCAGCTTGCCCATCGCATCCAGGGTCAACTTCAGGTTAGGTGTGGTCACCGCGGGGTTTTGCCCGACTATCCAGAGCAGCTTCATTTTTCCAGCAAGCGCATCTTCGAAGATCGAGAGGGTACCGTAATCCTTTGCGGCGTTTCGTTTGGGGAGCCACGCGTAGGCAAAATCGTTCTCCGGAGTGGCTGCATCTCCATAGAACGCTTTGAGCGAATTGACAAGAAACTTCCGGTCTCCCGTGCCGTTCCTTTTCGTGTATTCCGCAAGCGTTGGCTCGGTGTGCGCTGGATAGTTAAGGTACCCAGGCATGTAGTTGTTCAACACACCCATGTCACAGGCGCCCTGCACATTCGGTTCACCGCGAAGAGCGTTCACGCCACTGCCCGGCTTGCCAACGTTGCCCAGCAGGAGCTGCAAGACCGTGAATCCGCGGATTCCTTGCACGCCCGTGGTGTGCTGCGTCATGCCCAGTGCATAAAGGATCGTGCCGGGCCGATTTTTGGCCATGGTGTCCGCGATTTGCTGAATCTGCGCCGCGGGAATTCCTGTGATGCGTTCGCCCATTTCGAGCGTGTACCGGGAAACAAATTTCCGTAGATGTGCGAAAACACAATGGGAATCATCCAGGCTAGCGGCCACACGCGGCTTGCCGGTTCCATCCAGCTGATAGCCCCACGTTTCCGTGTCATATTTATGTTTGTCCTCGTCGAACCCGCTGAACAGCCCGTCCTTGAAATCGAAAGCCGCATCGCCCAGAAACAAGGCGTTCGTGTGCGTGGTTACATAATCCTCGTCGTAGAGCTTGTGCACGAGGATGTAGTTGATCATCGTATTCAGAAAGGCGGCGTCTGCGCCGGGGCGGATCCGCGCGTACATATCAGCCGCCGCGGACGTTCGAGTAAAGCGCGGGTCCACGTGGATGATCTTCGCGCCATTGTCCTGCGCTTTCCGGATCCACTTAAAAGCCATCGGATGGTTTTCCGCCACGTTGCTGCCTTCCACCAGAATCGTCTTGCAATGTTGCAGGTCGATCCAGTGGTTGGTCATTGCCCCGCGCCCGAAGGCAGCCCCCAGACCGGGGACCGTTGGGCTGTGTCAAAGTCGCGCCTGGTGCTCGACATAGACAATGCCGAGCAGCCGGGCCGCTTTCTGGAATAGGTAACACTCTTCATTGGTGTTCTGCGCGCCACCCATGAACGCGATCGCATCTGTTCGATTGACGGGGACTTCTGTATCGCCAAGTTCTTCGGTCGCAATCCACGTTTCGTCGCGGGTCTTCCGGATTTTTTGCGCAACCCGCTCTACAGCGCTCTCCCAAGTGATCTCCTCCCAATGGTCGCTTCCTGGCGCCCGGTAACGCGGAGTCGTGAGCCGATTGGGTGACGTGTGTGTCGCGAACATGGAAATCCCCTTCACGCACAGGGAACCGCGGTTTACGATGTGGTCGTAATCGCCTTCCATGGCGATCAGCTTGCCATCGCGCACTGCGGCTACCATTCCGCAACCACACGAGCAGAAATTGCATGAAGTTGTAAATTCGTTGATTTTAGAGAGTTTCATTTCCTGCATGCTGGCCCGCACGGCGGGCATATCAACCAGTCCGGCCAGGCCCAGGCTCGCCCACCCGCCGGCGGTTGTCCGGAACCATTCGCGTCGAGAGACCATGGACTGTTTTCGAGGTGCTTTTACATTGTCGCTTCGAGTTTCTTCCAGCAATTCGTTACTTTGGCTTTTGTCTGGATCCATGGTTTGCATCCACCCCCATCACGCTACCGGGTACCCGAGAACGTAATGATCCTTGGGACCGCTGACATCTGGCAGATTTGACAGGTGTCGATTAGAAACCTCTAGGCCTATGCTCCCGCGTACCTGCGCGACTACCCATCGCGCTCTGGTCTTCCATGGCGGCCAGAACCTTTTTCGGAGGGACTTCATTATGGACAAAGGCTTAGTTCCCCGAGGTCGGAGGCCAGGCAGGAGTCATTTGCGACTCCATTCCACGCACTTTGTTTTGGCGGTTTTGCTCAGTGCCTTCGTGGCTCCCTTCACTCTTTGCGGCGGCAAAAAGCCGGCAACAAAAGACACAAAAGCGGCAAGTCAGACTAAGTACGTGCGGCCAACCGATCCGGCCCTGTATGTTGGCGCGGAGACCTGCAAGACCTGCCATGACGAAATCTCTAAAGGCTTCGAGAACACTCCGCATTTTGCGACAACCATGGCGGCCAAGCTCGACGCGCACGCAGGCCTCGAATGGCAGGGTTGCGAGGCTTGCCACGGGCCCGGGAAGGCCCATGTAGACGGTGGAGGGGACAAAACCAAGATATTTACGTTCAAGGACGCGTCTCCCGCGCAGATCAGCACCCGTTGCTTGGATTGCCATCAGAGCAGCCACGAACAGAACAACTACGGGCGATCGGCGCACCTACAAAGCGGCGTCTCCTGCATCGATTGCCACTCCCCGCACCATGCGAAAGAAAGCGAATTCCTGTTGAAAGAGGCCGCGCCAAAGCTCTGTTACACGTGCCATCTGGAGGTACGCGCTGAGTTTGCCAGGCCATTTCATCACCGGGTCAGCGAAGGGCTGCTCCAGTGCGGAGACTGCCACAATCCACACGGCGGTTTCCAGGCCCATCAACTGCGCCTGGCTAACGGGTATGACGAGGTTTGCTACAAGTGCCACGCCGAAAAGCAGGGGCCCTTCGTCTACCAGCACGAAGCCAAGATCGAAGGTTGCACTATCTGCCATTCGCCGCACGGCTCAACGAACCAGAGGATGTTAAAGCTAAACCAAGTGAATCTCTTGTGTATAAGTTGTCATTCCCAGGCGGCAACCGCGGGTCCTCCTGGTACGCCGAGCTTCCACAACCAATCAACCAAGTACCAAGCTTGTACGCTCTGTCACGTCGCGATTCATGGTTCCAATACCAGCCCCGTATTTTTCACACCCTGAGGAAAGGAGGAAACGCTCATGCGAAATCTACGAATGAATGAAACACCAAATAGGAAGAACTCCTCTTCAATCGCAGTGCCTTTTCTCCGTTCGGCTCTGATATTCGCGGTTTTTTGCGTCCCCGCGTCATTCGCTCAGCAGGTGGATGAACAGAAGGGGATCGACCAGGACAACTACAACATCAAGCAATCCGTTGAATTCGGTTACCGCTTCTCGGATGTTACCGGGGATCAGCAAGCTTACAACACCTTCGTCAATTTGCAGAAAGGGCCGCGCTTGCTGGACTTCAGCACGGAAATGAACTCACTGAATCACCGCGGCACGTTCTTCGATCACTTCTTTTTTAGCAACTTCGGCTATGGAGGCGACCCCAACAACGTTTCGCAGCTTCGGGTCAAGAAAAACAAGTGGTACGACTTCAATGCCATGTTCCGCAAAGACCAGAATCATTGGGATTATTCGCTACTCTCGAACCCTCTGAATGTCCCAACGTTGATGCCGAATGCGCCGCCCAACTTCAACCCGGTCGTGAATGCGCCCGTTAATGTGCTGAACACCGCAGTGATTGCCACGAGTCCCGCAGCCTTTTACACCGCCAGGAACATGCAGAACTACGGCCTTACGATTTTGCCCGATTCCAAAATCCGTTTCCGTATTGGCTACGATCAAAACACCATGTACGGCCCGGGCTTCAGCACCACTCATGAAGGTACCGACCAATACTTGACCCAAGACTATTCAGTCCATAATCGGAACTACCGTCTGGGCGTGGATCTTCGCTTTCTTCCGCACACGACGATCAGTTACGACCAAGTCTGGAGCTACTACAAGAACGACCTGGGTAGCGTTGACAACAACCAGCAATTCTCTCTGGGAGCGGGCTTCCCGACCGTCGATCTGGGCCTTCCCTGGAACACCAGCAGCCAACCGTGCAGCAATACGTTCGCGCCCGGCGGAGTTGTCAATCCCGTTTGCAATGCATTTTCCAGCTACCTTCTGCATTGGCGCACCCGCCTGAATAGCCCCACCGAAAAAGTCACCGTCCAATCCAGCTACTTCAAGAATGTGGATTTCGCTGGCACCTTCAGCTACACGGGCGGCGATTTGACCGTTGACAACTATCAGCAGAATTTCGCTGGTTTCAGTTCGAAAGCGACTTTGACGAATTTCGCAGAAACAGGACCGATGAGCGGGCGCCACGTCGCCGCTTTCGCGGACCTTGGCGTTACTTGGCACATCAATGACGCCGTCAGCCTGGTCGATTCGGTGCGTTTCAATAACTGGAAGGAGCCGGCGCAGTTCGCCGCAACTGACTGCTCGTTCTTCAGCCCGAGCATGGTTGTCGCTCCCAATGTTTTTTCCGCGACAACGCCGCTCCCCGCTGCCTGCGCTCCTCCTGCCAACGGCGTGCTCAACGCGATACCCAGTCACACTACGAGCTCGGCCGGGGACATCGCCCTGAATTTGGACAGCAACTTCTTGAAGCAACAGGATCTCACCAACATCATCCAAATTCGCGTTCAGATCGCGCCGCGCGCCGGCGCTTATTTTGGCTATGAATATCGTTCGCGCGTAATTTCCGACAACTTCTTCAACAGTACCGGCGGCATCTATTTTCCCAACAACGTGGCTCGCGGCAACTGCGAGCTAGTGGATTCTGGGTTGCCGCTGAGCCAAGCCAATCTGCCCGCAGGGTGCACCCTGAACGCCGACGGAACGATCTCTTACTCGTTCCCTGGCACTTTCTCGCCCGCTAGCGAGACCGACATCACCGAAAATCATGCGCTTTTCGGCCTGTGGGTTCGCCCTTCGCCCAAATTCCGTTTCAATGTCGATGGCGATGTCATGAGTGCAAACCATACCTTCACGCCTCTCAGTCCTCTAACATCTCAGCAGGTGCGCCTACAGGCAGACTACAGACCCTTCGAGAGGTTGAACCTGAATGGCACTATCAGTTTGTGGTACGGTCAGAACAATGTCCCTGGAATACAGAACACCATGCATAACGATAGCTACGGGGTCGCTGCGCAGTTTCTACCCAATCAAAAGCTTAGCGTGGACCTCGGTTACAACTACAACGACATCTCCACCTCGCTGCTGGTTTGCTTCACGGCAACGGGTTCTCTCCCCGGGCTTCCCGCTTGTCCTGGCGTATCGGGACTATTCCAAGAGCAATCGCCCTACTCCAGCAAGGTCAACACCGGATTTCTCGACTTTTCCTGGACTCCGATTCACAGGTTGACGCTACACGGAGGCGCGAGCCTGACCGGCGTCAGCGGCTCGCAGCTCAACCTGACCCCCGGAAATCCCATTCCCACGAATGTGGATGGGTCGCTTAACTCCAGTTGGTATGGACCCTACGCTGGATTCGACGTGCGATTTGCTAATCACTGGACGGGCAAGACCCTCTGGAACTACTACAGCTATCACGAAGATGCAACTGCCGCCTATCAAGATACTTATGCGCCCAGAAATTTCCATGCCAACAATGTAACGCTATCGGTGCGCTACGCCTTTTGACGAGTAGTCATTCCATGCAAACAAAGGAGTAAACATGAAAAATGCACGATTAATGTTCGCGATGATTATGATGGTCTGCGTTTGCACCTTGACTGTGCGCGCTCAGGACCAGGCGAGTGGGGAGAAAACGTTCAAAGCAAAGTGCGCGGGGTGTCACGGTGCCGATGCCGCCGGCAAAGCAGCGATGAAATCGCCCTCCATCAAAGGCAAATCCGCGGAGGAAATTCAGAAGGCGCTCTCCACGTCCCCCAAACACTCCAGCCTGAAAAGCCTTGGCGCGGATGACGTAAAGAACATCGCCGCCTATCTGGCGACCTTGAAGTAGCACCACTTGCGTCGTAGCGAACACCGAGGCGCGAAGCTCTCTAAAGGGCGAAGTCCCGCAAGCTGATATCCGCGCCCCCGTCCGCATGCCCCGGTCCGCGTCATTGCTATTGTTGCCAGAACGTGGGTGCGCGGTAGTCAGTCATTCGAAGGGACAATGAAATATGAGCTCAGAAACCACCGTTCAGGTTCTGGCTAGACTTCTTAACCAGTGGACTGAGAACACTATTAGTCTGATCGGTGTGATTTTAGCCACGAGCAGTGCTGCCACTCTCATTGCCTTCTGGGTCTATGATTTTGCGCTCCCGGGTCCTCCCCATCCTTACGTAGGTATCCTCCTGTTTCTCATTCTTCCCTCCTTGTTCATACTCGGATTAATCCTGATTCCCATAGGCATTTTGCTTCATCGCCGGAAGCTCCGTGAAACCGGTGAATTGCCCGAAATTCTCCCGCCTGTAAGTCTGCAGACATCGAGGGTCCGCAATACCCTGTTCTTGATCGGGCTTCTCACATTTCTCAACATCCTGATTTTCACGTTTGCCGCCTACAAAGGCGTGTCCTACATGGACACGACGACGTTCTGCGGGAAGACCTGCCACACGGTGATGGCGCCGGAATTTTCGGCTTACCAGAATTCACCGCATTCACGCGTGGATTGCGTGGAATGCCACATCGGCCCCGGCGCAGGATGGTTCGTGCGCTCAAAACTTTCCGGATTGCGCCAGGTGTTAGCAGTGACGTTTCACACCTACTCTCGCCCCATCCCTTCTCCGGTGGAACATCTGCGCCCGGCGCGGGAGACTTGCGAGCACTGCCATTGGCCGCAGCGCTTCTCCGGTGACAAGTTCATCCTGAGAACGAATTATAAGGACGATGAGAAGAATACGCCCCTGACGACCGCCTTGATCGTGAAGATCGGTGGGCACGGCGCGAATGGTTTACAGGGTATTCATGGCCGCCACCTGGACACTGGCTCGCGCATCCAGTACATCTCCACCGATGGCAAACGGCAGGTGATTCCGGTGGTTTACTACACGGATGAGCAAGGAAAGACCATCGAGTTCGATTCCACCGACATCAAGGTTACGAAAGAAGAGCTTGCGAAGGGCGAACGCCGCTCCATGGATTGCATTGACTGCCACAACCGGCCCACTCACGCCTTTGAGTTGCCGGAAAACGCCGTGGATCTGCGGATCTCGCGCGGATTGGTCAGCCCTGAGCTTCCCTACATCCGCAAGAAAGCGGTAGAGCTGCTGAAGGTGAATTACTCGGACCGCGACACGGCAGAGAAACAGATCACCGAAGGCCTAGAGAACTTCTACAAAACATCGTATCCGGATATTTACAACGCCAAACGGGCCCTGCTTGAACAATCCGCCGACAACGTTGCGAAAATTTACCTGCGCAACATCTTCCCGAACATGAATGTGAGTTGGGGCGTCTACCCGAACAATCTGGGACACAACGACTTTCCCGGGTGTTTCCGCTGCCACGACGGCTCGCACACCAGCACCAACGGGCAGACAATTTCCAACGACTGTTCCACATGCCATAACCTGTTGGCGATTCAGGAGGAAAATCCCAAGATTCTCACCGATCTTGGCTTGAACCAATGAGAACGCCGCTTGCTCCTGGCTCTTATCCCACCCTGACGTCGGAGGGGCCGGGCAAAACCAACCGCCCAACCCAACCGGGGGATGAGCATTTCGCCCTGGAGCGGCGAAACTTGGGGCGATTATCTGCTTCGAGGTTGTCGGAATTAATCGGAAGACGACTGACGACCGCGCAGAGCCTGACTTCGGCAACAGCACAGTCGGAACCGAAAACTCACAGGTGCCCCCGTGTTCCACTTTTTGTAATTTGTGTACGCGCCAAACGCTCTCAGGGAAATTCCTTTTCTTAGCCAGGAGGGCACCGTTGTGACCATGCCGCTTGCATTTCATAAGTCCCGCGTGAAATTGGCGCTGGAATCCTCCATCCACGTTGGCCTCGCCATTCTGCTGGTAACCTCCTGCCTCTTGATCCTCTATCCCTTTCTCCCTCTGCTCACCTGGGGCGTCCTCATTGCCGTCTCCGCTTACCCGGGTTTCAAAAAGCTGCAATCCGCGCTCGGTGGACGCGGCACCCTCTCCGCCGTCCTTTTCACCGTTGTCCTTCTGGCGTTGCTTATTGTGCCCGTGATCCTCCTCGCGGAGACACTGGTGGATGCCATTCAGACCATTGTGACGCATTTCAAGGAAGGATCCTTGATCATCCCTCCTCCTCCCGCCAAGGTCGCCTCATGGCCAATGATCGGAGCCCCACTCAACCGCCTCTGGGCGAGCGCCTCCACGGACGTGACCGCCTTAATTCACAGTCTCACTCCGCAGCTCAAAACCATCGTTCCCGCAGTCTTCTCCGCGTCTGCTGGGCTCGCTCTTACGGTTCTTCAATTCACTCTTGCTATCGTCGTTTCCGGAGTCCTTCTGGCCAACGCGCAGCACGCATACGAAGTGATTTGCTCCCTGTGCAACCGCCTGTTCGGTCACAAAGGACCTGAGGTCCAGCAATTGATGGGCGCCACCATTCGCAGCGTCACCACCGGCATTCTCGGTGTAGCCGTGATTCAGACCCTTCTCGCGGGCATAGGATTTCTCGTGTTTGGCTTGCCCGGTGCCGGCTTGTGGACCGTCTTGTTTCTAATTGCGGCGGTACTGCAGGTTGGTGCGCTCGTACTCGCGCCCGCCGTCATTTACATGTTCACCATTGCCAGCGCCACCAATGCCGTCGTTTTCCTCGTGTGGTGCCTCGTTGTGGCCCTGATGGACAACTTTCTAAAGCCCCTCTTGCTCGGCCGTGGTATTGCTGTCCCCATCGCCGTTGTCTTTCTCGGGGCCATCGGCGGATTCGTCACCTTTGGCTTGATCGGCTTGTTTATCGGCGCCGTGCTTCTCTCCGTCGGCTACAAGCTCTTCCTCGCCTGGCTCCAGGAAGATTCGGTAATCGCTCAGGAGTCATGAGATGCAATCCCAATCAGGCGGAACTCGATGAATGACGCGGGCAGCAAACTTTGGAATCTCGCGCACGGCTACTTGTCCCGCCGCTATGCCGTCTTGTTCTATAGTCTCCTCTTCACCTTGGCCTGCTCTCCGATACTCGCTGCCCTGCATCGCAACGGGAATATCATTGAATCGTTGCTCGCGGCGAGTTTGCTGATGGCCATTCTTCCTCTGAACGCAGTGAGGAGCCGGCCACTCTTGATCGCCGCAATGGTAGTGCTGTGGGTGGCGCGGCCCCTCATGGATCGGCTCGATCTGCCGACCTTATCTGCCCTTACCATGGGGATCTGGACCATCATCGCGCTATTGGCCGCTGCTGCGGCCTTGCGTTTCGCCATGAGCGCCAGCCAGATTAGCGCCGAAAATCTTTACGCCGCGCTCAGCGCCTACTTGCTCGCGGGGATTTATTTCGGCGTGTTGTATTGGGTTCTCGAGCACCTGGTCCCCGGCACGTTCAACGTGTCTGGTGATTTTTCCCAAGCCAGCGCGATCTATTTCAGCTTTGTGACGCTCGCGACTCTTGGGTATGGCGATATTGTGCCTAAGGGCGATATTGCCCGTGGGCTTGCCATCGTCGAAGGTGTCGGCGGACAACTTTTTCTCGCCGTTCTGGTTGCTCGACTGGTCAGCTTGTATGCGAAGCCCGGGAACCAATCGAGTTAATTGTCATCTTTGCCGTTACTGATCGAGCAGAGGTGGTCCGCTCACGCGCTTCCCCTTGAGGTGGAAATTTACTTCCACATGGTCGGCAATGGAGATGAACGGAATGCCCTAGTTCATCCCGTAGTCCTTGCGGTTGAAGATCATTTTTCCTTTAATCTCACCTGAGCCCGTTCCCCTGCCGGAAACAACGAGGGTCAACTTCTCGGGATTTGATACACCTCGTATTATGAAGTCGCCATCCACCTCATAAATGCCGCGGCTGATGCGCACAATCTTCGCGGACTTAAACGTGATCAAGGGATTTCGTTCCACGTCGAAAAAATCCTTCCCTTTAAGCTTGTTGTTTTTCATTCCGCTCCCGGTATCCACGCTGTCGGCCTGAATTCTGATCTCTAAAACACCTGTCGTTTCGTCGGGAGAAGTGAATGTTAGGGTGGCATCCCATTTGTCAAATTTACCCGCGATATCCACGGACGCTGTCACATCGAACTTGATCCAGCTGTCCACTGGAGTGATCTCGAAGACGGGAGCTTGGCCCCGGCTCACGGACGGGAGCGCGGCGTACGCCAAGAGGCATAGGGCTGCTATTCGAGTAACGTGCCTGCTCAACGTAGAAGGGCTCTTTTCAGCTCCTGATCGGCCGCGGCTTCATTCATCGGCATCTTGCGGAACGGGAGTCCAAGACTTGTCGGGATTGAAGCGTTCCATCTTCGCAAAATTGTCCAGCGTCGCAGGGCCAAAGTCTTTTTCATACACAACGCCGTCCTGGCTGACGATAAAGGTCTTCACGCCAGTGAGGCCATATTCGGCCGGCGCAGCCATCAGCGCAAACCCCCCGATCATCACGCCTTTTCATGACGATCATGATGGCGAATCCCATGCCGACTTGATCCGTCTCCGCCTCGCCGTTGTTCACGGTTTGATACGCCGGGCCGGATTCTGGGAAATATCCCGATCAATACGGCGATGACGATGCCGGGGAAAAACAGAATTGCTCGGCCTTGTTCATGTTGCCGTTGCAGACTCCTGCGATCACGATGCTTTTCACAACGGAAGCATAAATTAGGTCCGGAGACATGTCGGCATGGGCGTACATAATGTCTGTGCGGAGAAAGAAAGAGACACTGGAGACTGTCGAATTTACTAATGACGTCTGTTTCCATGTCTGCGAATTGTAGAAGTCATTTTGGACACGCTGACCAGCCCGCGTAGTGGTGGAAGGTCTGCACAGCGGTTGTGTCCGCCTTTAACTGGGCCGCGCCATGTGCTCACATCGCGTGTGGGAGCCATTCAAGGAACAATTAGGCAATGGCCGACTCGGACTTGTACTTTCTCCTTTGCCACGCCGCAGGTTGAATTTATGGTAGACGGGCCGCTCGCCCTTTCCCACTGGTAGAACTGACAGCGGTTCGACTCACGACTGGAAACAGAACTGCGACGTAAAGAACGCCGTGTCAAGAACAAGTGCTGAAGAAGAGGGAAAAGGGATCCAGACGGTCGTTGCGGGGTGTGCACGTTGGGGGCTGGATCCCTTATCGGCCCGGTGGGGCGAAGGTTCTAACTTCTTCGGGTGAAGAGAAACTGGCAGAATTGCCAGAGGGACACCGCAAACAAAATGAGGCCAAGCCGCTACTTCACGAGGATCTTCGACTTGATCGCGAATTGCACCAGCTCCGCGGAGGTCGTTACGTTTAATTCTTCCATCGCTCTATATTTATGGAACGCTACGGTCCGCTCTTTGATCTTCAGTATGCTGGCAGCTTCTTTCATGCTTTTTCCCTCAGCCAGCAATTGCACCACTTCTCGCTGGCGCGGGGTCAGCACTTTTGACAGTCCGGTAGCCTCGGGATTCCGGATGAAGGAATGCTGCATCCCCTGCGCGATCAGCGGAGTCACATACGTCTCGCCTTTCAGGGCCATCTGGATCGCGCGCAACAACTCTTCGGCCGCGGAATTCTTTAACAGGTACGCGGAAATTCCCGAGCGCATGGCTTCGACGGCAAGGTCCGGATCATCGTTCATCGTCAGAATCACGAGCTTTACCATTGGCATCAATTCCTTGAGGCGCAGCCCGGCTTCCAATCCATTCATGAGAGGCATACCGATATCGAGAATAATTACCTCCGGATTGAGCTGGGGAGCAATATCGAGCAGCGCCCGGCCGTCGGCTACCGCCCCAACTACGTCGTAGTGAGGCTCGAGGAGCTTGCGAAACGCTTCCACGAGAATCGTGTGGTCATCCGCCAACATAATTCTGGTGCGCGTCATAAGGTGCTCCACTCGCTGTGGTTTTTTGAAAAGCTACTCTATCACCGCCAATGGAAATCTATCTGCTACACGGGTCACAAAAAAGAGCGCCTGCAAGCCATATGATGTTGGGATTCGAAATCGCAGCCTGACTCAGCGTAGGCAACAAGGCAACAACAAGGATTGCCTCGGAATAGAACCGGCTCTGGCACGCGGAAAGCAAGGCACTACTCAAAATGCAACCTAACAGTCCTTGACTCGGCGAGACACTGTTTGTTCTTACAGAGGGGGCGGCAATCGCCCGGGTATGCACTTATAGGGAAAAAGAGTTGGGCAAGCTGTCATTTTTGCCAGTTCAGGACCCCGAATGGGTTATGGGAGCTTGGGCTCTCCGGGTGGCCTTAGGTACTCCGTATCCCGTGAGTCCTACGCAC
>Ga0335071_10000384_pt1 | contig 50318 bp, 43 predicted proteins | sample Lox_Sample_15_FD_206724 | JGI IMG/M metagenome (GOLD analysis project Ga0335071, IMG submission 206724) | Soil microbial communities from Loxahatchee National Wildlife Refuge, Florida, United States - Lox_Sample_1.5 | ecosystem: Environmental > Terrestrial > Soil > Wetlands | place: USA... | reverse complement strand
GCGGTCTTCGCCTCTCGAACCCTCCACCGGGGATGCTGCACTTCGTATTCCAGGCAACCTCCATCGCGCTGCGCTGCATAGCCCCAATAATGCTCCGTGATGAACTGGCTCAACGAACCCTCGGCAGGCATGTACTCCGGTCCGCCGGCTTCTATCCGCATCGTGCATCGGCCACGGCCTGACCCCCACACATACTCCGCCGTGATCCTGCCGCCTTGTTCACGGACTGCGTGAGACATGGGTACGCACGCGTAATTCTCGCCGAAGGCAAATCGGGCCACAACCGCAACTGCCCTCTTCGGAACCAGTTCTCGGATGAAGACCACGCCCCGCTGCGAACCGCGCCTCACATAGAACCGAAGGTTCACTTCCTCGAATGCGCCATGAAAAGGAACCGCGATTCCGGCCAGACGCGTGCGATTAAATTCAAACCCGATCAGGCTGACATAAGTCCGCCCTTCAAACGCGTCGAGTTCCGTGCCTGCAGGCACAAACCGGCTGAGGAGCACCAGCTCTACGGCATAGTTCAGCATGAGAAGATTGATCCACTCCGCAGTCAAGAAAACAGGAGGCCATTTCCCGTCGCCGGTCGCGCGGCCGGCCTCCAGGCTCCGCATTTCGCCGTCCGATGGAACCGAAATCGCCATTTCTGCGTAACCATTAGAGACAACTCGATGCTCGCAAACCGCGACCTCAGGAGGCAAACATGTTTTGCAGCGGATGTGGTCACCAATTGGACGCAGGGCAGCCGGTCTGCCGGCAATGCGGCCGCCCGGTCGCGCCCCTCGCCCCCCCGATCCCCGGCTTCGAGTTCCAGCTCGCCAGCTACTCCAGCAAAATCAAGACGCTCGGTATCTTGTGGCTGGTTTACGCCGGCCTCTCCATGATCCTCGGCGCCGCTGCGATGACCTTTGCCAAAGCCTTCTTCGAAGGCGGTCTTGCCCCCTGGTTCCATAGCCAGATGGGCCAGATGCCGCCCTCCTGGGTCATCCCGGCCGCCTTCCACTTCGCTTGGCTCGTCCTCGCCTTGCGCGCCGTTCTATGCGTCATCGCCGGCTGGGGTCTGCTCGAGCACACCCAATGGGGAAAGGTGATGGCCATCGTGGTTTCCATTCTTAGCGTGCTCAAGTTCCCCTTTGGCACCGCTCTCGCCATCGCTACCCTCGTCATCCTCCTCGGCTATCGCAACTCCGCTCTCTATGACCAGCTGTAGGAACGGGTGTCAGGTTTCAGGTGTCAGCATCCGTCTCCGGTCTCTCTTTTCTCTTTTTGTCTGCTCTCTATTCTCTGTACCTCTGATCGCTGTTCTACAATCGGTCCATGACCTTCCCGGCCATGCGAATGAGGCGTTTGCGCCGCACTGACGCCTTGCGCGCCCTGGTGCGCGAGACCACTCTCGAGGCGGGCGACCTCATCTATCCGCTCTTCATCTGCCCCGGAAAGGGAGTGCGCAATCCGGTGGGTTCCATGCCCGGCGTCTTCAACCTCTCGATCGACGAAGCGGTTCGCGAAGCCGAAGAAGCCGCAGAGCTCGGCATTGCTGGTCTGCTCCTCTTCGGCCTTCCTGACTCGAAAGATGAACAAGGCACCGGCGCATGGGATGAAAACGGCATCGTGCAGCAGGCTTTGCGCGCCCTCAGGCAGTCGGCCGCCGCAAAGAAGCTGATCCTCATCGCCGACGTCTGCCTATGCGAATACACCAGCCACGGTCACTGCGGAATCGTCGTCAAATCAGGCGGTGAATTTGCAATCGACAACGACCGCACGCTCGAGTTATTGGCGCGAACCGCCGTCAGCCAGGCCCGGGCCGGCGCCGACATCGTCGCCCCCAGCGACATGATGGACGGCCGAGTGGGCGCGATCCGCAAGGCGCTAGATGCAGCGGGATTCGCCGCGACGCCCATCCTCAGCTACGCGTCGAAGTTCGCCTCGGCGTTCTACGGCCCGTTCCGCGAGGCTGCAGACTCGGCGCCCCAGTTCGGCGACCGGCGCAGCTACCAGATGGACGGAGCGAATCTCCGGGAAGCGATGCGCGAGATAGACCTCGATCTCGAAGAAGGCGCTGACATGATCCTGATGAAGCCCGCCATGCCCTACCTCGATGTGGTGCACGCTGCCCGCCAGCGCTTCGGTGTTCCCATCGGCGCTTATCAGGTCTCCGGCGAGTACTCCATGCTACAAGCCGCCTTCGAAAAAGGCTGGCTCGACCGCGACCGCGCCATCCTCGAGTCTCTTCTCGGCATGCGCCGTGCCGGCGCGGACTTCATCGTTACGTATTTCGCCAAGGACGCCGCGAACCTGCTCAACTAGCGCGCTCCCGAGCTGCTCAGCCTCAATCTGCCGACTCGCCAGCTCGCTCCCCTGCTCCCTCGCTGGCTTGTTTCCCGCCCCTCATCATCGCCAGGTACGCACCGCCCGCCACAAGAAACCCAACGAACCACGCGTAGTCATAGAGAAAATGCAGGGTGGGAACGAACACGCCGATCAGCGCAACGCCCACTCCCAAGACCAGCGCCACAATCGCCCGCGGATTCACGCCTTTGGTGTAGTGATAAATGCCCTCGCGATGATAGAGCGAGTTCACGTCAAGCTCTGTCCCGCGAATGAAGAAGTAGTCACACACCATGATGCCCGCGACCGGCCCCAGCAACCCGCTATATCCAACCAGCCAGCCGAAGATGTAAGCATCCGGCGTGGCCAGGAGCTTCCACGGGCACATCGCCAGGCCGAGGAATCCGGTAATCAGCCCGCCCGTCCTGAAGCTGATCAGGCGCGGGTAGAGGTTCGAAAAATCATTGGACGGCGACACCACGTTCGCCCCGATGTTTACGTTAAGCGTCGCCACCAGTACCGCGATCAGAGCGAGAAACGCCACCAGAGGCTCGTGAAACATCCCGATCAACTGCACCGGATCCCAAATTGGTCTGCCGAAAAGCACCACCGACGCGGATGTCACCGCAATTCCCAGAAACGTATACATCACCATCGCCACCGGCAGCCCGAGCGCCTGTCCCCAGCTCTGAGCGCTCTGCGACTTCGAGTACCGAGTGAAATCGGGAATGTTCAGAGCCAGCGTCGCCCAATAGCCTACCATCGCCGTCAACGACGGAAAGAACACGCTCAGGAATTCCCCTCGCGTGTGGAATTGGCTCGGCGTCGACAGCATCGCGCCAAAGCTGCCCGCCTTCACTCTCACCCAGATCAGCAGCGCCACGGCCATCACGAACATGAACGGCGCTCCGAAGGCCTGGAGGCGGCGGATGGAATCGACTCCCCGCCAGACCACGACCATGTTCAGCAGCCAGAACCCGAGGAAGCATGCCCACAACACGCCCCCGTTACCTTCGAGCGACGGCCAGATCACCACCAGCATGGCGTCAATGGCGCTGCCGCCGATCCACGACTGGATGCCGAACCATCCGCACGCCACCACGGCACGCAGCAGCGCCGCGATGTTTGCGCCGCGCACGCCGAACGACGCGCGCAGAAACACGGGAAATGGAATGCCATACTTCGCGCCGGCATGCGCGTTCAGCAGCATCGGCGCCAGCACGATCAGATTGCCGAGCAGCACCGTCCCGATCGCCTGCTTCCAGTCCATCCCCTTGGCGATGAGCCCCGATGCCAGCCGGTACGTCGTGATCTCCATGCACATCGAGAACCACAGCGCCATGTAGTTGTAGAAGGTCCAGGAACGCCTCTCAATGGGGACAGGACGCAGATCCTGATTGGATAGGGATGGATCGACCGAACTCAACAGGACCTCCCGGGACAGCTGTCAGCTATTAGCTTTTAGCCATTAGCCTATCGCGCTGAGAGCAGGCTCTTGCCTTCGCGGATCTCAAAATCGAGACCTGGGTCACCCGCTTTCGTGCCGCACGAAGAAAGCTGACAGCTGAGAGCTAGAGCTTGCTTCACTTCCATGCGCCGCCCCTTGCCTCTCTCCGCAGATATTTTCCTCGTCCCGCCTTGCCGATGAATTTGCCGCCACTGACGATCAATTCGCCGCGCGAGTACACATCGCGCGCATTGCCGCGCACCTTGAATCCCTCAAACATCGAGTAGTCCACTTTCATGTGGTGCGTCTTCGCGCTGATCGTGTAATCCTCTTGCGGATCCCACAACACCAGGTCTGCGTCGCTCCCCGCTTGCAGCACTCCCTTCTTCGGATACATGCCGAAGATGCGCGCCGGCGCAGTCGAAACCAGCTCCACGAAGCGGTTAATCGAAAAATTCCCCTGCCCCACGCCATGATGATGCAGCAGCTGCAGCCGGTTCTCGATGCCCGGCCCTCCATTGGGAATCTTCGTGAAATCATCCTTGCCCAGCGCCTTCTGATCCTCAAAGCAGAACGGGCAATGATCTGTCGACACCACCTGCAGGTTGTCCTTCTTCAGACCCTCCCACAGTTTCGGCTGGTTCTTCTTTTCGCGCAACGGCGGGGTGAAGACGTACTTCGCCGCCTCCCAGCCTTTGCCTTCCATATCCTCGAGCGAGAGCAGCAGATACTGCGGACACGTCTCGGCAAAGGCCGGTAGCCCGCGGTCGCGTGCTTCGCGCACCTGGTTCAGCGCATCCTCGCTCGACAGATGCACGATATAGACCGGCACGCCGGCGATCTCAGCCATGGCGATGGCGCGGTGCACCGCTTCGGCCTCGGCCTTCGTCGGCCGCGTAAGCATGTGATGAATCGGCGCAGTCTTCCCATCCGCCAGCGCCCGCTGCACCATGACATCGATTACGGAGCCATTCTCGGCGTGCATGCAGATGAGCGCGCCGTTCTTTGCGGTTTGTTTGAGCGCCTTGAAGATGGTAGCGTCGTCGACCATCAGCACATTGGGATAGGCCATGAACAGCTTGAAACTCGCCACGCCCTCGCGCACCATGTCGTCCATGTCCTCGAGGCCGGCATCGGGCAGGTCGGTAACGATCATGTGCAGCCCGTAGTCGATGCATGCCTTGCCTTCGGCCTTCTTCCACCACGTGTCGAGCGCGGTGCGCATCTTTGTACCCTTCGCCTGGATGGCGAAGTCCACTATGGTGGTCGTTCCGCCGATCGCCGCAGCGCGGGTGCCGGTTTCAAAGTCATCGGCCGAATAGGTCCCGCCGAACGGCATATCGAGATGCGTATGCGCATCGATGCCGCCGGGCAAGAGCAGAAGACCGGTCGCATCGACGATTTTGTCGGCCGCGCTCGGATCGATCCCCGCGCGAACTTCCTTGATCGTCGCGCCATCGATCAGCAGGTCGGCCTCGACGCTGGCGTCGGCGTTCACAACCGTTCCGTTTTGTATGAGAGTCTTCATTGCGTCTCTTACCTCACCTGCCTCAATCCTTCAGCGCAGGAATGAGAATCTACTCACCGCACTCAAAGTCGATCTTTTTTTGACCTGCGGCTGCTGATCAAGCTGAGCAGAGATTGTCACCGGAAGGCAGCCCGAGTCGTAGAGCCATACCGCTTCAAAATGCTTGCCGTTCTCTTCAAAGAGGAGCTGTCTTGTATGCCGAACGATCGGGGGCTTCCCCTTCTCTTGCACGGTAATCGTCAGCTGCTCATGGTGGATTACGTTTCCCGCGCCATCGCCGTCTACTTCCACCTCGATCAGCGTTGCTTCCGATGCGCCCCGGAATCCCCCTCGCCGATGATCGTGTTCCAAAGTGCGAGGTCCGGCTTACCGAGGATGTCATCAGAAAAAGTGCCTGACTTAAGGTAGTAAAGCTTGGCTGTCACCGCTTTGATCTTCGAGGGAAACCTCGGCGCTATCTGACCCGCGGATAGAAGCGCCTGGGAAAAAACAAGCCCTGTGATCGCCCCGATCTTAAGCCACATGAACTAACCCCTCTTTCGCCGCGATAGCCTGGCGCCCCATCCTAAAGTTCGTCGCGTAGCGGAGAACTTTAGGGTGGGATAGCACGGACTTTCATCAACCTCAGTCAAATAAGTACGAACAACGGGTGCCCCACGTCCCTCGCATTTGGGGACCTGGGATACGACAAACCTCAAACCACCACAGAATCTACGGTGGGATACGACGAACCTAATCCCGGATACCTCGTTCCCTAGTTCCCTTGTTCCCTCGTTCCCTGCCCTACCCGTTCTTCCCACGTCTCCGACGCGACATCCTTATCCACGCGCACCATCGCGATGCAACTCTCCACCGGGCATACGCACGAACACAAGTTGCACCCCACGCACTCCGTTTCGTCGACGCGGGGAATCCGCGCCAAAGGCGTCGGATACGGACCCTGCCCAAACACCGCTGCGCGCTCCTTGCGCGTCACCGGCGTTACAGCCAGCCTCGCACGGCTCTCAGCATCCTCCTCCGCCGGCGTCCGATGCAACTCCACATGCCCGTCCACCGGCCCGGTCACGCGATCGAGATGGATGCACTGGTGCGCGCCATCCCAGCACGCGATATAGCAAAGGTCGCAGCCGATGCACTTCTGCTCGTCGATGCGCGCCACGATCTTGTAATTCAGGTTCAGGTGCTTCCATTCGGTGACTTTCACGACCGACAACCCGCGAAAATCCTCGATCGTCCTGAAGCCTTTATCGCGCATCCAGTTTTCGAGGCCCTCAGCCATGTCCTCCACAATCCGATAGCCGTAGTGCATCACCGCCGTGCACACCTGCACGGTCCCGCAGCCCAGCAGCATGAACTCCACCGCGTCGCGCCACGTGCCGATGCCACCGATGCCTGAAAGCGGCAGCGCTGACTCGGGGTCGGCCAGAATCTGCTGCACCATGTTCAGCGCGATGGGCTTCACCGCCGGTCCGCAATATCCTCCATGCGAACTCTTGCCATCCACATTGGGCCGCGGCACAAACGTGTCGAGATCGATCCCGGTAATCGAGTTGATGGTGTTGATCGCCGACAGCCCGTCCGCTCCGCCGCGCTTAGCCGCTCGCGCCACCGCTCGAATATCCGTAATATTCGGCGTCAGCTTCACCAGCACCGGCGTGCAGGCCTTCTCCTTCACCCATTCGGTGATCATCTGCGCGTACTCGGGAACCTGGCCGACGGCCGATCCCATGCCACGCTCGCTCATCCCGTGCGGGCAGCCGAAGTTCAGCTCCAGCCCATCGGCGCCTGCATCTTCAGCCCGCACCACGATGTCGTGCCAAGCTTCGCGATTCGACGCCACCATCAGCGACGCAATCACCGCATGTTTCGGATAGCGCCGCTTCACCTCCGCCATCTCGCGCAGATTTACTTCCACCGGCCGGTCGCTGATCAGTTCAATATTGTTGAAGCCCATGATCCGCTGGCCATTCCAGTCCGTCGCCGAATAGCGTGAGCTCACATTCGTCACCGGCTCGCCGATCGTCTTCCAGACCGCGCCGCCCCAGCCCGCATCGAAAGCGCGCATGATCATTTCGCCAGTATTCGTCGGCGGCGCCGAGGCCAGCCAGAACGGATTCGGGCTGTCGATCTTCCCCGCAAATCCCTTCACGCTGATGTCGGGCCCAATGTCAAACATTGATCACCTCCGTCGTCTTCAGCATCGCCAGCGCCGCGCGCTTGCCACCCGCCACCGCATCCACCACTTCGCGGCCGCCGTTCACGCAGTCGCCCGCCGCAAAATACTTGGGATTCGCCGTCCGCCCCGTCATCGGATCCGCCACAATCCGCCCCTCCTTCACCTCCACGCCGCGCAACGTCTGCAGCAGGTTGGCGAGTGGCGACTGCCCGATCGCCGGAACCACTAGGTCGCACTCCATCGCGTACTGCGAGTCAGGCAGTGGCAGCAGCTTGCCGGCTACTTCCTGAACCTGCACCGTATCTAGCAGCAGGCGTCCGTGCGCCGCCCCGCGGATCGCCAGCGGCTGCCTCCGCCAGAGGAACTGCACTCCCTCCTGCTTGGCGTGTTCATACTCGAAGTCGAAGGCGGAGATGTCACCCTCGCTGCGGCGATAAAGCATGTAGACCGTCTCCGCCCCTAACCGGCGGGCGGCGTTGGCAGCGTCGATCGCTGTGTTCCCCGCGCCAACCACCACAACCGTTCCGTGCAATTCCTTCAGATGGCCGGTCTTGTAGGCGGCAATCAGCTCCAAGGCGTTCATGACGCCGTCGCGATCTTCGCCGGGGATGCCGAGCCGCTGCATGGCCCCGAGCCCCACGCCAAGGAAGATCAGGTCGAATTCCTTCTCCAGCGCCTCGAGCGCGGCCATCGAGCGCACATCCACACCGCACCGGAACCCGACGCCGAGGTTGCGAATCATCTCCACTTCGCGCACACTGTCGGCCGCGCGCAGCTTGTACTCGGCCACGCCGTAGGTATTCAGACCGCCCGGCAGTTCGCGTTTCTCAATGATGGTCGCGCGGGCTCCCTGCCGGCACAGTTCCGCCGCACAGGCCAGCGACGCTGGACCGGCTCCGATGCATGCTACGCTCAATGTTTCCGAGCCTAGCGCCTTCGCGGGCGGCGTCTCGCCGGCCGCCCAGAACGCATCCATCGCATGGCGTTGCAGAAGGGCAATCTGGATCGGCTTCCGGTTCTGCCGCACCATCACGCATGCGCCCTCGCACAGCACATCCACAGGACAAACCCGCGCGCAGCTCGCGCCCAGAATATTGGCATCCAGAATCTTCAGCGCCGACCCGCGCAGGTTCCCCGTTGCAATCCGCTTGATAAACCCCGGCACATCGATATGAGTAGGGCAAGCCCCGGTGCACGGCGCATCGAAGCAATTCAGACAGCGGTCAGCCTCGATCACAGCAGCCTGCCGGGTCAGCGCCGGCTTGAGCTCGCCAAACCGCGCCCTGAGCTGCTCATCATCGGGAATTGCCGCTGTGCTCATTGAACCCTCAACGTAAAATCCCGGCTGTCTTCTGTGAACTGACCACCGCTCCCTGCTCCCTATTCCCTGCCCTCACCCCGCCACCAGCGCCCCATACAAATCCGGTCGCCGGTCGCGATAGAACTGCCAGGTCCGCCGCACCTCGGCAATCTCCTCCAGGTTCAAGTCCGCGGTCAGCACCTCGTCCTTGTCGCGGCTCGCCTCGGCGATGATCTTTCCCCGGGGATTGGCAAAGTAGCTCGTCCCATAAAACTCACCGATATTCCACGGCGCCTCGGTCCCTACGCGATTGATCGCCGCAATGAAGTATCCGTTCGCCGCCGCGTGCGCGGGCTGCTCGAGTTTCCAAAGATATTCGCTCAACCCCGCCACCGTGGCCGAAGGATTAAACACAATCTCCGCCCCATTCAAACCCAGGCATCGCGCCCCTTCCGGAAAATGCCGGTCATAGCAGATATAAACGCCAATCTTGGCGAGCCCGAGATCGAAAACCGGGTAGCCCAGGTTGCCGGGGCGAAAATAGAATTTCTCCCAGAACCCCGGCGCTACGTGCGGAATATGGGTCTTGCGGTATTTGCCTAGATAGTTGCCTTCTTTGTCGATCACCGCCGCGGTGTTATAGAAGATGCCTTCCTGCTCCACTTCATACACCGGCACAACCATGGCAATTTCCAGTTCCTTCGCCAGACCTCGCATCAGCTTCACCGTTGGCCCGTCGGGGACAGCCTCGGTCGTCTGGTACCACTTCACTTCCTGCTCGGCGCAGAAATACGGCCCATTGAAGATCTCCTGCAGACAGACAATCTGCGCGCCGTCAGAGGCAGCCCTGCGAATCATTGACACGTGCTTCTCCACCATTGCCTGTTTTTGCCAAGACAATGGCTCTGTCGCGGGCACGGCATTCGAAGCCTGAATAATCGAACATCGAACGATACGGGGCATGGTGGCGAGCCTCCGGCGAAAGGTTGTGAGTCTTTGAAATTACTCGAAATGAGTGCTTTGGGCAATGCCCGGGTCGTTCACAACCTCTCCGGCCAATCCGCATCGGGTCTCGACGGATCGGCCTGCCGGGGGCCCAGGTTCTCCGGCGTGATCGTTGCGAAGATAAAATTCTCCGGGGGCACCGGGAACCCCGCGATCCGCCGCAGCATCGCCAGTTGGCCCAAGTGCGTCATGGCATCGGAAAACGGCCCATGCAGCATCTGCTCGGCCGTAATCCCCTGGAACTCCGTCCCCGTCTCCAGGTGCCGCGCCAGATCCTCCAGCACCTCGTGAAAGTGTGCCACCGCATCGTCAAATCTCTCGAACACCGGAGGCCGATACATCCCTCCAATCAAAAAGGTGCGCGCGTAGCCCATCAAGCTGTCCATGTGCCGGATCAGTTCGTGCGGCGTGCGCACCATGTGGGGCGCCTTGAAGTCGGCGTACTCTGCCGGCGCGCCCCTGACCGCTTTCTGCGTTCTGTACGCCAGTGCCGCCAGAAAATGCCGCAACATCGCTCGCTTTTCATCCATGTGGTTGTCTCCTTGCCGTAGCTCAACCTCATCATGGATCGGGACTGCCGTCAATCTGGCTCGGGCACCCTGCGATTGACTTCAAATCTCGCCATCCCAATAATGAAAGGATGAACATCTACGAGGAGATCGTGAAGCTGCAGAGGGAAGGCCGGCGTGGCGCCGTGGCCACCATTGTGAACTCGCGCGGCTCTATCCCCTCGTTCCAGAGCGCCAAGATGCTGATCCGCGACGATGGCTCCATCGCCGGCACCATCGGCGGCGGCTGTGTCGAAGCCGAAGTCTGGCAGGCAGCCCGCGAGGTTATCACCCATGAGAAGCCGCGCACCCTCGCCTTCGACCTGAACCAGGACCCGAAATACGACACCGGCCTCGTCTGCGGCGGCACCCTCGAAATCTTCCTCGAACCAGTGCTTCCCGTTCCGCTCCTTTATATCTTCGGCGCCGGTCACGTCGCCGTTGAGCTCTTTAAGGCCGCTCGCAATGCCGGCTTCGACTGCATCGTCGCCGATGACCGCGACGCTTATGCCAACGCCGAACGTTTCCCCAACGCTCTCCAGGTCATCGCCAAAGACTTCGATGCCGCGCTCGCCGAAGTCGCACCCACCGAGTCTTCCCACATCGTCATCTGTACCCGCGGCCATCGCGACGACATGCACATCCTTCGCTGGGCCGTGCAAACCCCCGCGCGTTACATCGGCATGATCGGATCGAAACGCAAAGCGATCACTGTCTTTCGGGAGCTGACGCGCGAGGGCCTCGGCCCCGCACTCTTCGATCGCGTCCATTCACCCGTCGGTCTCGATATCGGCGCTGTCACTCCCGAAGAGATCGCGGTTTCCATCGTCGCCGAGCTTATCGCCGTCCGCCGGCACGCCGAGCGCGCCCTTCCTCACATGAGCTGGTTCCATTCCGGCCGCCACACCGCGCCAGGCGCAGATAGCGCGACGACTCCGCCGGTAAACGCAGAAGTTGGTTCGGCACGAAAGAGCTAGAGGCTAGTAGCCGGAAGCTGCTATTGTCTCTTTTATGCAAGACCCTTACGGCCTCTGCGGCGTGATTCTTGCTGCGGGCGAATCTTCGCGCATGGGAAGCGACAAGGCGCTTCTGCCCTGGCCACCGCCCGGTCCAGGTGCGCAGCCCTCCGGCCATAGTCTGCTCTCAGCGGCGATCCTTGCTCTTGCGCCTCACTCGCGCGCGGTGGTCGTGGTCGCCGGCAAGAACGCTGACTCCATCTCGACGATCGTCGGCGCCTGCGCGGGCTATATGGTTCGAAATCCCGACCCCGTTCGCGGTCAATTCAGTTCGCTGCAGATCGGACTGCGGGCCGTCCTCGATCACAACTGCGAGTCGGCCATGATCACGCCGGTCGACTGCCCACCTCTGGCTGCGTCGTCGCTGGCCCTGCTTTGCTCCTCGTTCGAAAGTGCCCTTACTCGCAATCTCTGGGCCGTCGCGCCGGAAAACAACGGTAAGCACGGCCACCCGCTGCTGGTCAGCTATGACTTCATCCGCCTTTTCCTCGATTCTCCGGTCACGGGCATCGCACGCAATATCCTCCACGCCCATGCCGACCGCATCGAATATGTCGCCGTCCCTGACGATCTCTCGCATGCAGGCATGAATACGCCGGAAGAATACGCGGCGTACGGTGGCGACTCGTCGCGAGCTTGAGAAAGTGCGGCGATTGCGCGCAAGAAAGCTGTGATTTGGGTTGGACAGGGGCGGACGGTGATAGTAGGTTCAACAGTTCTTCTGCTGTTGAACCACTGAGTTCAGAAACCCTATTTGCTCAGCAGCCAATGTGGCCCGTCGTCCGTCGGGGCTGATTTCGTATCCCAGGATCGGGTCGTTATATCGCGCTCCCATGCATCATTGCTTTCCCCACAGCTTTGGCAGCATCGCCTTCAGTGCATCCATTGCCAGGTGGCTGGCATGTTCCGACGCATTCGGCAGCCCGCCCACCGCACGCACCAGGTCTTCCCGGCTCAGCTTCGCCGCGTCCTCCACGCTCTTTCCGCGCGCTAGCTCTGTCAACGCCGATCCGCACGCCACTGCCGCCACGCAGCCCTTGGCACGAAAACGAATCTCTTCAATCCAGCCTCCGGAAATCTTCATCGACAGCTCCAGCACATCGCCGCATGCTGGATTCTCCAGGCACGCCGACGCGTCCGCATCGGGAACCGTGCCCGCGTTGCGGGGGTGCTCAAAATGTTCGAGAACCTGCGCGGAGTACATGGAATGAGACTACGCTCGCGAAAAATAAGTGTGTGCCCCCGGTCCCTCGCAGTTGGGGACCAGGGATCGCAAGAAGCTACCTGATCAATCCCTCACTTCGCCTCAGCGGCCTTCGTTCGCCTCGACTCCAGCGCCTCGGTCACCAGAAACAGATCTGCCAGCAGCGCCCGCAGATGGATCGATGCATTCAGATTGTCGATCAGCTGAGATCCGATTGCCGGTTGCGCCAGAACCAACTCCATCGCCGCAATCGCGCCCTCCGCGTCGCGTTGCATCACCGCGAAGAATGCGTCGTACGCTTCTTTCGGCTCAAGCTGCTCGCGCCCTGCGGCCTCTCTGCAACCGACATCGAGCGCGCGCATCGCTTCCACGGCCCGCGTCAGATGATCCCTTACCTGCCTCGTCTGCTCATTGCCGGCCTCGCCCGCCAATCCGCGCGCGGCATAGGAGAGCGTAAACTCGTAGCACTCTTCGATTCGTTCTGAAAGCTGCTCTAACTCGATCGCCATCTCTTGCTCAATCGCCATCGCTTGCGGCCAAACCTTGTTTCGTCTTCGGCGGGCCATCCACCGCCCAGCGCCCGGTGTCGTGTTCCTCGAGATAGAAATCGCGGCTCATCCATCCGAAGATCATTGACTTAGTAATCGGCAGCTTTTCCGGCCGCACTCCCATATAAATGTGCATGATCGTCAGCGCGATGAATCCCACCCCGGCCAGACCGTGCAACACATACATCAGGCCCCACGTCATGTCGCTGAACAGGTAGGGATTGCGCACCAAGATCCCCGTCTCGACGCGCTTCATCATGAACAACCCTGTCGCGATCACAGCCAGCCCGGCAATCATTACCGCGCCGTGATAAAGCTTATTCTCCAGCGGATACTTGGCAAATTTCCTCGGCAATGGCGCATCCTTACCGAAGAACCGCAGCACGCGATTCCTGGCGTCAATCAAATCCGTCTTGTCCGGCCAGATCGACCAGAAATCCAGAAAGAACGTCGCGTGAACGATGTGGAAGAGGACCGATGCCGTCAGCAGCAACCCGGCGATCCAGTGATACCACACCCAGTCGAACCGTATGCCCACCTTCGGCAGAAACGCCGTGACGAGCAACGCGATCATCGACGCCGCCATCACCCAGTGAAACAGCCGCGCCGCCAACGTGTGTCTCGGCACTCTCTCGGGCACTCCCACCGCGGCAGCCTCAGCCTTCCGCTCGGCAAAGCGTTTGGGCGGCCTCACAACGATCAGATACAACGAGTGCACGATGATGAAAAACACGCCCGCGATGACCGCAATCCAGATCAGTCCCCACACCACGTGGATGGGAACGGACTGCCCCCACGGACTCGTCGCCCACTGAAGGAAACTCATGCCGCCTCCTGTCCGCCGGTGCTCCCGGCGAGCCGGCTCGCAGCTTGCCGGGGCGACTGCGCAATCGCACGCTTTACCAGGTTGCGCATCAGCGGAATCTTGTAGCCATTAAACTGCAGCGGTACCGCGCCCTGAACAGCCATCTTGCCCGCCATCTCGCCTGTCTCTGCGTTCGCGGGCCTGCCGCCCACCGCATCTTCCACAGCTTTCAGCCGCATCGGCCGCGGCGACACCGCATTTACCGCCAGGCGGATCCGCTGAATGTTTCCGCTGGCGTCGAGCTTGATTGCCGACGCCACATTCATCAACGGGAAATCCCACACGTTGCGGTCACGCACCTTCTCGAAATAGAACTTCGCGCCGGCCCAGTTGTTGGGAATCCTGATTGCGGTGAGCAGATCGCCCGGTTGCAGCATGTTGATCTTCGTGATGTCGTCTTCAGGTCCGACGAAATAGTCTTCGGCATCCACCACGCGCTCGCCCTTCGCCGTCTGCACCACGAACTTCGCATCCAGTGCGATCAGCGCCGGCACCGAGTCCGAGGGATGCACCGCTACGCATCGGTTCGCGCCGAAGATCGCATGTTCGCGATTCCGTCCCACCGGCGTATCGGCGTAGCAAACATTGCCGCCCGCCCGGTAGCACGGCCAACCGCCCCGGTAGTACCAGCAGCGCACATCCTGCGAAACATTGCCGCCCAGAGTCCCCTGGTTGCGAATCTGCGGGGACGCGACCACTGAAACCGCATCGGCCAGCACGCCATAGTTCCCCTTGATCTCCGAATGATTCGCGATCTCGGTCAGCGTCGTCATGGCTCCGATCTCAACGCCGGCTTCGTTCACGCGAATGCCGCGGAGTTCGTCCACACCGCTCAGGTCCACCAGCACCTTGGGCTTCTTGATCCGGTCTTTCAACCAGTCGAAGCTGTCCAGCCCGCCGGCCATCACCCAGGCTTCCGCGGCGTTTTGTTCCAGCAGTTGCTGCGCCTCCGCAGCCGAACTTGGCTGCAGCAGGTCAAAAGCCGGCATCACATCTCGAATAACCGCCATCGCTCACCTCAAAATCAGCCATTAGCTGTCAGCTCTCAGCTTCTGGCCTCGTTCCCTTGCCGGGTGTCCCACCCTAAACACGTTTCTGCGTTTAGGGTGGGACACCATCTTTCCTCCCCAATCAACCTCAAATACTTGCCATCAGTGGATGCTGCATGGGCCGTCCCGCCTCCAGCGATGCCAGAATCGTGTCCGGGTTCACCGGCGCGCGCTGGAAAATCTCGTCGCCCAGGGCATCGCTCAGCGCATTCAAAATCGACGCGCACCCTCCGCCCACGGGGGGTTCGCCCACGCCGCGCGCCCCTACCGGCGTCTCCGGATCGGGAATATTCAGCGCCGACCACTTCATGTCTACCGGCACATCCAGAATCGTCGGAGGCTTGTTCTGGTAGAACCGCTTGGCCACGGTAATGCCATACTCCGGGTCGAACACCCACTTCTGCCCGATCGCGTGGCCGATCCCCAGAATCGACCGCCCCAGCATTTGCCCGCCCAGCGAGTGCGGATGCAAAACCGTTCCTACATCGCCATAGGCGAGGTAATCCGTGATGTAGTACTTGCCGGTCTCTGTGTCGGCCTCCACCTCCGCAAAGCAGGCCACAAACGAGTAGGTGTCGCCGTCGCGCGGAAAGTTGTCCTTCGCCGCCACCACCAGTCCCTGCCCAGCCAGAGCCGCCACAGCGGCCTTTGTCTGTTTGTGTACGCCGTCCGGGGCCTGGTGCCCGTCGTAGATCCCGCCCAGTTCGATAGCTTTCTGCGCCGCCTGGGCCAGCGTCATCACCGTGCCGCCGCCTTTACGCACAACTCGCCCGTCGACAACGTCGTAACCGTCCGGGCTGCCGCCCTGCGACTTCGCGGCCACTTCCTTCAGCTTCTGCTTGCACTCCGCCGCCACCGCGTACGCAGCACGCGTCATCGCATGCGTCGTCTGGCTGCCGCCGCTCACGCACGTGTACGGCATAATCCGCGACGTGTCACCCCATACCACGTCGCAATCCTCCCACCGCACACCCAGCATCTCGGCTCCTGCGCGATGCACGTCCATCACCGACTCGGTGCCCAGGTTGCCGATGCCTGAATGGAAGCGCACGCGCCCTTCCGGCGTCACCACTACCAGCCCGTCGAACCCGATCGTCCCGCCGACATAGCAGCTCAACGAAACTCCCAGGCCACGAACCTTCGTGCCATTCTTCCTCGGCTGCGCCACGCGCTCCTTCCACCTGAACTGTTCCGCGCCTTTGTCCAGCGCCATGCGCATAAAACAGCTTGTGGTGTAGTTGCGCTTGCCTTCTGAATTCGGGGCGCCGTATTCCGCCTTGCCCTCCGGACAGTTCACATCGCGTAGCGCCACCTGGTCCACGCCCAGCTTGCGCGCGGCCTTCGACAGCACCGGCTCCAGGATCGCGATGCCCTGCATGCCTCCCGGTGCGCTCTGCGCGCTCCGGGGAGGGGTATTGGTCATCACGCTGATGCCCCGCCAGCGCATCGCCTGCGGCTGATAGAGCAGCGAGATGATCCGCGCCGCCGACCCTCCGTCGCCGGATGCGTCATACGAACCGCTGTCCGTGACCGTGAACATATCCAGCGCAAGAATGCGTCCATCCTTGCCGAAACCTACCTTGACGCGCCCCATCACGCTCGGCCGCGCCCGCCCGATGTAGTGCTCCTCCTCGCGGCTGATGCGCATCATCACCGGCGCATTCAGCTTGCGCGAAAGCAGTGCGGGGATGATCATCGTCACACCACCGGTGATCTTGCTCCCAAACCCGCCGCCCGTGTACTCGCTGATGAACACGATGTCATCCGTCTTCATATTCATCCAGCGCGCGATGGCCGGCACCGTCTGAAACGTGCTCTGCGTTCCCGTATGCATGTGGAGCTTGCCGTTCTGCCAGTACGCCATCGCGGTCCGCGGCTCCAGGCACTGATGGCTTACGTCCGGCGTGATAAACGACTCATCCAGAATCAGCGCCGCATTCTTGAACCCCTCGTCGATGTCGCCGTACTTCCACGTGTCCGGCGCTTCGCCCATCGGCAGCTCGCCCTTGTCGTAATCGGCAAAGTCGTGGTCAGTCCACTTGAGCGAAGTCAGCGTCGGCGCTCCCGGTGCGGGTGGCTTCGGACGCACCCAAACATTTCCGTCCGCACGCGGATTCGGCCCGCCCGGCCGCAGGCTGTCCAGCGGATCGATCACGAATGGCAGCGGCTCCATGTCCACCTTGACCTTCTCGATCGCCTCTGCGCAGGTCAATTCATCCACCGCTGCCACCGCGAAGATCGGCTCCCCCTGGTAGACCGGCTCATTTGTCAACGCGCGCTCGCCCCACTTGCTGGCCTTGATGGTTCTTCCGTTGTCGTCAAGGTAATCGGCCTGCACCGGGATATCGTCGGCGGTCAGCACTGCCTTCACACCCGGCATCGCCAACGCGTCGCTCGCATCGATGCTGCGGATTCGCCCGTGCGGCATCTGGCTCAGCGCCAGCCGGCAAAACAGCATCCCTTCGGCGCGAAAATCTTCGGCATACCTCGACTTCCCCGTCACCTTCGCGATCTGGTCAGGGGTCGCGTAGTTCTTGCCGATCAGCTTGTAGCCGGTGCCGAATGGCTTCGGCTGCTCCTTTTCCGTTTTCGCTTTCCCCTGGGCAATGTCCGCCATGGTTATGCCCTCCTCGTCGCGTTAGCCGAAAGTGTTGTCAAGGTGGCTGTCGTTTTGCCCGCCGCAGCGCCATTCCGGATATATTCCGCGCCGCGCATCATCGCATCCAGAATCTTGCTGTAATCCTGGCAGCGGCATAGATTTCCGCTGATGCCATGTGCCAGTTCCGCCCGGGTCGGATTTGGATTCGTCTTCAGGAAGCCCACCGCCGACATGATGAATCCCGACATGCAGAACGCGCACTGGAATCCCTGCTCGTCGACTACTGCCTTCTGCACCGGATGCAGCGTGCCATCCGCCGCAGCCAGGCCTTCGATCGTCGTCACCCGCTTGCCACGCACCGTATTCGTCAGCACGGAGCAGCTGTAGTGCGGCACATCGTCGAGCAGCACCGTGCATGCGCCGCATTCAGCCCGGTCACATCCCAGCTTGGTTCCCGTCAGGCCCAGCTTGTAGCGAAGCGTGAAGGCCAGCGTCTCCTGCTTCATCACCTCCACGCGCCGCGGCAGCCCATTCACATTCAGAGTGATCAGCCGTTCGCCCGCAGAGTTGCGTCCGCGGCCGGGCGCAAGAATCTTGTAGCTCGCGGCGCCCACTACGGCGCCCCCGGCAATCACGCCCAGTATGAATTTGCGGCGCGTGATCGATCGTTGCTTTTCTTCGCTGTTTGCGGATGGATCCATATCCGGCATGGCAGTTCCTCCGGGTTTCAGGATGGCGTTCTCGGGATTTTGGGGAACCCGCGCCTGCGCTTTAGGACCATTTGCGCGGCACTTGCGGCTATCTTAGCCCCATCCCCTCGATTTTGTGAAGGTCTGACCACTTGGAAACCCGTGTAAACCTAAATTTTCCGAGTGCTTGTATCGACATGCAGGGACCCCGGCTGGCGCTTTGCCCGATCCCAGATTCATTTTTTGGGGTCAATTCTGGCTTGGGCGGTCCCGGTTTTTCATCGCCCAACCAACACAAACGCTCCCCAATAAAACGGCATATCCTTCCCATACCGCTTGCGCACCGTCTCGCGCTCCTCAAGTTGCGCCTGCCGCAGCGCCTCCGGCTTTTCCATCCCACCCAGCCACTTCTGGTAGAAGAGTGCCATCAGTTCCTGCGTTTCCTTGTCGGGAACCGACCACATGCTCATCATCAGCGCATCCGCTCCCGCTTCCTGCAATCCGCGACGCAATCCGAATACGCCATCGACATTGAAGGTCTTTCCCAGTCCGGTCTCGCACGCACTCAGTACCACGAGCTCCGTGCCTTCCAGATTCAATTGACTCGCCTCGTATGCCGTCAGCACGCCATCATCCACTCCGGCTTCCGGTGCGGCGCCCTGCCGAATGCGATCTGCTCCGGCAAAAAACAGCCCCGCACGCAGCATGGGATCTTCGTTCAAATTCGCCGTGGTCCCGCCCGCTGCGGCGTTTGCCTTCAGCTCCTCATCCGATAAGAAGAATCCATGTGTGGCGAGGTGAACCAGGCGCGGTGTGTGTGCCTGCGTCACGGCATCCTTCAGCGCCAGCTCGCCCGTGTATTCTGTCGGCTGCCAGCCTGCGGTCTTCAGCAGCTTTTCCACCGTGTCCACTTCCACCTGCGTTCCCGGTAGCGGTGGCAGGTCCCCGCCTTTGAGATCTCCGCGAGCATTCACCTGCGCGGCGCCGGTATTCGAAACCTGTGTGACCGGAGCCGCCGCCTGTTGAGCTCCGCTCCCCGTGACGCCGCCTCGCAGCTCTGCAATTGCCGTCTTCTGCTGATCGGCTGTCAAATCAAACTTCGGATTTCCCACCACCAGCGCATTCTTCGAATGCGATACCTGCGCCGGCAGCAGCAGATCCTTGGTGCTGTTCACAATCCGAAGCTGAATCTTCTCCATCAGCAGCTTCCCATCACTGTCGGCCATCAGTCCCATGGGGATCGTCATCAGGACGCCGTCGGGAGAAACATACACACGCTTCGCCGCTCCCAGCGACGCCTCGAGCGGCTCCCAGAACGCTACATAAGCCGCGTTGGTATTCGCCACGGCACCACCCGGCTGTCCTGCCGCTGCCGGCGCCGCTTCCTGCTCAAACCCACGCGTCTGTCCCACGTCGTCGCGATACGCCAGCATCGGCGCTGCTTCCAGGTCCTTTGCTTCACCGAGCAGGATAAGCTCTGGTTCCCTGCAGTCCGGCGTCACCACCAACGCGTTGTAGCCAATGTTCGCCAGTGGCTCGATGCCGGTATAGAACTGGAACCGCACGATCTCAACGGCCGCCTCGCCCGGCTTCAAAACTTTCTGCACGTCCTGCCAGGTGGCCGCATTCTGCGCCTTTTGCCGGCCCATCGCCGCCGATCGTTTCAGAAGCTCGCCTTCCAGCGCATTCGCCTCGCTCGCAAGCTGATTCATCTGGGCGCGATAGTTCGCCGGGTCGCCAACCGCTGATTGCGCCAGTGCGGCGATCTGCGCCCTGTCGCTGGTCAGCTTGTCGAACATCTGCCCTGCCTGAGGGTCCCCGCTGGCCACCACCGCCGCCCGCATCGCGGTCGCATTCTCCGCGATAATTCCTTTCTCTTGGAGAATCGCGTTGTACATCTCCCCTGTCAGCTCCGGCATTTGCTTGTGGAACATCATCACAAAGCTGAAGAACATGGGGAATGCGCTGCGATAAGCGGCAAAATAGAACAGCCGGTCACGCTCGCTCATCGTGGCAGAGTTCGCGCGAAACTCATCCATCAGGTTGCCAAGGTAGTCATGGAAATACGGCTCGGCCTGCTGCGGCTTGCTCCATGCGTAGTACAAGGCCGCCAGCTCAGCCTGCGCCTCGCCAAGGCCCGTGTCGTGCGGCGTAACGTGTGCTTGCTCGATCTTCAGGCACCTCAAAAGCAGCGGTTCAGCGTCGACAAATCTCTGCTCAGTCTTGTAGATTTTCGCCAGCCCCTCCAGGCTTTCGGTGACGTTGATGCTGTCGGGGCCATCGAGCTTCTCGTAAATGGCGAGCGCCTGTTTGTGCAGTTTCTCCGCCGCATCATGGTTTTTGACGTCCTCCGATATCGCTCCCAGCAGATCCAGGGATTGCGCAAACCCACGGCTCGAATTGCCGTCCACCTTCTGGAAGATGGCTGCCGCCGCCCCGGCAGTTTTCGCCGCGTCGTCGAATTTTTCCTGCCGCAGCAAAACCACTGCGTGGTGGTAGAGCAGGTTGGCCAGACGGTCGTCATTCTGCCCCAGCACTTTCAGATAAATCGGAATCGCCTGGCGATAAAGGTTGTCTGCGGTCGTGTAGTCTCCGTAGTTGCCGTGAAGCAACGCCAGGTCCGCGATGATTTTGGCCGTCTCCAGCTTGTTCGGCCCCAGGCTCTTCAGGTCGATCGCAATCGCCTGTTGCAACGCGCGGTCTGCATCGCTGTAGCGCGATTCGAAAAAGTAGAGGTCCCCCAGGTTCTCCAGGACCTTCGCCACCGTAGGATGATAAGGTCCGAGCACCTTCGCCCTGTTGTTCAGAGCCTGCACCAGAATCGCCTCGGCCTGCGGATACTTCCCCTCGTCTCGCAGCAGCGCCCCTATATCCGACTGGATGCCGGCAACGGTGTCCATGTCCGGAGGGCTCTCCTTCTGCTCGTATGCCAAGGCCTTCGCATAGGTCTGCTCGGATTCGCTGAATTTGCCTTCCTGGTGATAGGCCGTCGCCAGGTCTGCAACCGTCAATCCGATATGCGGGTGATCCGTGGCCGGGGCTTTCAGGTTCAGCGCCAGGGCCTGCCCGTAAGCCTGTTCGGCTTCGGGGTACCTGTGCATCGCCAGGTACAACGTGCCCAGCCCATCCAGCGCCGTGGCCGCATCCGACATTTTGCCCAGCTTGAAGTCAATCGTGATTCCTTTCTTGTAAAGCGGCTCGGCGTCAGCGTACTTGTCTTCTTCTCTGTAGATCAGTCCCAGATTGTTCGCGTCTGTCGCCACAAGCTCGCTGTTCTCGCCCTGCGTCCTTTCAGCTGCAGCAAGCGCCTGGCGAACCGTCTGCTCCGCCGCCGGGTAATTCGCCTGCTTCAGATAGACGTTCCCCAAATTGCCGAGCACGTTCTGCGTCTCTTTTCCCTCCGGGCCCTCCAGCTTCATATCGATCGTCAGCGCTCGCTTCAGGTGGGCCTCCGCGTCACTGAAATTTTCCAGCCCCATATTCAGGGTCCCAAGTATGGCCTCGGTCGCCGCCAGATGCGCGTCGTTGGGCCCCCAGGTCGCTTCAGCCACTCGCTCCTCCTGTTGTGCCAACGGAAGAGCCGCCGTATAGTTCCCTTGATTCATCAGCTGAATCACTTGCATGCCCAGTTGGTCCCACCTCGCCTCCTGGCCGGGCGCATGGCCCGTTCCCGCCACCAGAAAGCACACGGCGCCGGCCCAGGTTCTTGTCTTGCGATGCGACAACCTGGTCACGACGAATTTCATAATTGAATGGAACAAAGCCACCCCCTCTGGATTGCTGGCAAACTCGCGAAGATATTCTTGCCTCGACTTGAAAGGGGGGACCGGTCGCGATCAGGAGGGCCAGTTATAGCCACTCCGCTTGCCTTTAATTTGTTACTTTCGCCAACCTCCGACGAGCTCGTCAAGAATTTGTCTCGCTCTTGCACGCACAACCTGATAGCTGAGCTGTCAACTGCTTTTCCCTCAGTTCGTCAGCAAATCTCTGCGCCACAAGCGCGCAGTGATTGCCCCGAACAAGAACCCGCCCACATGCGCCAGGTACGCGACCCCGCCAGTCTTCACATTCGCCACTGCTCCCAGGTTGAACAACTGAATCAGAAACCAGAAGCCGATGAGGAACACGGCCGGAATGTAGGTGATCTGAACAAAGATCAGGATGATCAGGATCGACCGGATCCGGTCCCGCGGGTACATCACAATAAAGGCGCCCATCACAGCGGCAATGGCGCCGCTGGCTCCCAGGCACGGAATCGTCGAGTAACCGCTGCCCACCACCTGCGCCAGCATCGCGATAATGCCGCCCAGCATATAGAACGCCAAGTAGTGCCACCGTCCCATGGCGTCTTCAATCTCCGGTCCGAACGCCCACAAAAATACCATATTGCCGATGATGTGCAGCCATCCCGCGTGCATGAACATCGCGGTGATCAGGGTGATCCAACTGTGCCCGTGCAGAATCTGCGTCGGGATCACTGCCCACCGCGCTACGAATGCATCGCCTTCGATCAGCTCGCGCAGAAACACATAGGCATTGGCCAGAATGATCAGCAGCGTCATCACTGCAAACCGGCGTGTCCGGCGCGACACATCGCCCAGCGGTATCACTGTTCCCATACGTCGATCTCCCGAGGAATCCTCAGAACCTAATGAGTGTTTTCTATCAGACTCGGGCACAAGGAGCGCAAAATTCGCAGACCCCGACGCAGAACCCGGAAGATCGGGCCGAACCAATCAAGTTTTACTGGAGATAATGGCGAGTCTGTCTGGCGCCACATCGGCTGCGGAGTCCTCGAATTGCAGCCAGCCACTGACCAGTGACCTTGACACCGGCTCCCTGATCACTGCTTTTTTCTACGATATTGTCCACGCTTGGAGGGTAGAATCTGCACTTCTTCGTTGGCGCTCCGCTCGGGACGAACAGATACTGGAGGCTTCGATTGCCTGAGTTGCGCCTCCGCGGTAACCGTCTCTCCGGGGTCCTCGACCTGGGTAACCGCAGCGACCGCGCTGGCAGGCGCCGGCTTTTGCGCCGCAAGATCGGATTGCCCCTGTTCAACCGGAAGCGCTGCTGCCTCCACATTCTTAGCGATGACCGCCCGATCCACCTTTTGATTCGAAAGGGCACCGGGTGCGATCCCCGCCTCCCGATGCCACGCAGGTTTCAGCCCCTTCAGCTCCGCGGCAGAAACGATGCCTCTCAGCCCGTTGAGGCGCGATGGCCTGTTTTCGTGGCCCGCGTCCGTCGCAGACAGAGCGGGTTCATGGAATTCAGACGCCTGCGTGTCAGCACTCTGGGACGGCTTCAGGTCCATCGCGAACAGCATAGCCCCGGTGTCGTCGCGCAGCGCTGCATTTCCGTTCGAGCGTCTCTCGAAGGTAACGGGTCCCTGCTCGCGCTCGGCACCGTCCGCAATCGGCGCGGTCGCTTCCGCTGGCAAGTCGTCCTCCGAAGTCGCCCGTGTCTCTTCGCGCACCTCAGAACGGCACTCGGCTTCGGCATCGAGCTTCCGAAGTGCTTCTGAGAGCCAGGGAGGTATCCCCGGCGCCGTCCAATCCTCGATTCCCTGTGAACGCTTCACAATCGCCAACGCGGTCGTGGGTTTAACGATCGGCTCCACGCTCTCGTCTGCCGGAACAGGGACATCTGTGGGGACTTCAGGGCTGATGCTCGGCATGGGCGGATCGGCTATCGCCCGGCGGATGGCAGCCTCGTAGTGCATCGAAGCCACCTGCTCGAAAACTGACTGCCGGAGGCCTTGGCCTGACTGTGCGCGCTTGACACGATTGACCACAAATTTCACCGTGGCTGCGTTGCGCTGTTGCAGGCGCTCTACTACGGGCTCGAGCTGCATTCGGGTCATCACTCCCGATTCGATAACGACCACCACGTAGTCGGCGAACCGAACCAGGAACTCCGTGTCAGGAGAAGAAGTCAATGGTGAGGTGTCGGTCAGAATCAGTTCGTCGCGCTGGCTCCCACTCTCATCGGCAGCTCCAGGTGGAACTACAAAGTGAGCCGCCCCATCGCCGCCGGTTCCTGTGGCAGGAGTGTCGGTGGCATCGACGATCATTGCCGGCCTGTCGAGAGATTCCAAGGCTTCTTTCAATCGCGTCGCTAGCGTGCTGACCCCCGCCCCCTTTCCCGCTCCGGTAAGAACGCATCTCTTCACGCTGCCGGGGCTGCACATTTCCGCGATCCCGCGAGCCAGCTTCACCAGGCTCCCTTCGGATTCTTCTTCGCTAGCTTCGCCAAAATCCGGCAGGTCTGCCACGGTCGGCACTCCCAGGAAGTGTTCCACGTCGGCGGCAAGATAGATTCTCGAGTCCAGGTTGTGCGCGGCGATCGCAGCAACGATGCCGCAGCCGGCCGCCACGAGCAGGAACAAACACACCTTGAGAATGACCCCGGGGTAAACGGCGTCGTCTGGCCGCGATAGGTAGAGAAGGATGGCGCCCAATGCCGCCGCTGCAAGGGTCGTGAACAACGCCAGTCGGCGGTGCATCAGCAGGCTGCGCCGCAGATCGATGCGGATCATCCGGGGCTTCCCCAGATGCGCGTGCGTTCCCGACCACCGAGGCGATTCAGCCATGCTTCCTGCCAATTCAGCGACTCCGAGTCGAAGCCGCCAAAGCTTAGCGGCGTTTCGCTCCCTTGAGAATGCCGGAAGCGAACACATGCATCCTGGGACCGAGCCGAAGCCTTCCCACCGCCGGCAACACGAGTGCCTCGACCAGCGATGTCCGGCCTTTGTCAGCATAGGGAGTTGTCGCTTCAGGCTGAATCCCACAAATAGGGGTGTCGCGGACTGCATGCGGCGGCAGCCGAACAGGCAGGAATTTGCTTTCCGCCGGAAGCGAAGAAGGCAATTTACGACGCTGTCATCTCGGTGCCTCTTGCCTCGCGGCCCCGTGACGCAAGTAACGCTAATGCCAGAGCCACGGCGAGTACAGTGACCGCCAGCACGCGCCGATAGTCCCCAAAATGCTCGGCCAGCTGCGCCTGCCCTTTCCCATTCCACGAAGTGACCAGCGCTCCAAGTTGGTAAGCGAGTCCTGGCGCTGTAGCCCGCACCGGCGCCGGGGACAGTTCCGTCAGATACGCCGGCACCACTCCCCACGCTCCCTGCACCATGAATTGCATCAGGACCGCTCCAACGGCCAGTGGCGCGGCCGAGTGCCCGTACGCATAAAGCGGGATGACAGGAATTGCCAACAGGGCGGCGGTTACGATCGCGCGCTTGCGGCCCCATCGCTCGCTCAATGTGCCGAACACGATGCCGCCGGCAATCGAGCCCAACCCATACAGCACACCGATCAATCCCACGGTCCAGGGCGAAAGCTTGATCTGCACCGCAAGAAATGTCGGATATACATCCTGCGTGCCGTGCGAAAAACTCATGAATGCCGTCATCAGCACGACCAGAAACAGAAAAGTCGGCGCGAAATGAAAAAGCTGTCGCGGCCACTCCAGTGCGGCAAGTCTCGCAGTGCCCTCAGCGCGTTTCCTTGCGCCTTCAAGCCATACCGGCGACTCGGGCACGCGCGCCTGCACATAGAAGGCAAGGACTGCAGGCGCGGAGCCAAGGATGAACAGCCCGCGCCAGCCGATTCCGGGAATTGCCAGGCCGTGCCAATGCACCCCGGCAAAAAGAACCCCAAATGCTGCCGAAGCCAGGATCGACCCGAAAGCATATCCTTCCTGCAAGATCCCCGAAAACGTGCCTCGGCCCTCCTTCGGCAATGATTCGAATGCCAGCGCGGCCCCAACCCCCCACTCGCCGCCCATCGCAATGCCAAAGAGTGCGCGCAAGATCAGCAGCACGTTCAGTGACGGCGCAAATGCGCAGGCCAGCTCGATCGCCGAAAAACCAAGGATGTTCGCCATCAGTACCGGCCGGCGGCCGTACCGGTCAGCCAGCATTCCGAAAATGAGCGCGCCCACGGGCCTGAAGGCCTGTGTCAAAAACACCGCACTCAGCACCGCCGACGGCTCCGTGCGGAACTCGCCGGCAATCGCATTCACGCAAAAAATCAGGAGGAAGTAATCGAGGCTATCGAGCGTCCAGCCCAGAAACGCCGCCAGAAAAACACGGCGCTGTTCGCGCGTAAGCCTCTGGAACTGGCCTGCGACCGACATGGCCGGAGCATAGCAGAATCTGTGGCCCATCCTCGTAACCAGAGGCTGCCTGACGGCATGTCAGAAATATTTGTTGCAACAATTATCTGGCTCGGACATCCTATTCGTGGGGCATGTTTGACCGGCGCCCGGCGATCGGCCGAGTTCCCCGGTCGCAACTTCCCTTACAGCATCGATTCTCACCAGGCAATCCAAGGAGATCATCATCATGAAACGTATAGCTCTTCTTGCCGGCATCCTGGCCCTCTTCGCCCCCCTCGCGCTGGCGCAAACTTCCACTTGGGTTTCAGACCCGAATCACAGCGAGGTCGATTTCGGCATCACTCACATGAGCGTCTCCAAGGTCCACGGACGCTTTGGCGCAGTCAACGCCACCATCGTTTACAACGAAGCCGATGTCACCAAGTCCACGGTCACGGCCACCATCGGCGTCGACACTGTGGATACCGGCGTAGACGCACGCAACAACGATCTGAAGAGTGCGCACTTTTTCGATGTTGCCAGTATGCCGACAGCCACTTTCACCAGCACGAGCGTGACAAAGAATGGGACAAAGCTCGCGGTCGCCGGGAATTTGACCCTTCACGGCATCACCAAGCCCGTTGTACTCGATGTTGAGGGCCCGACCCAATCCGTTTCCGACCCAAAGGGGAAGATGCATGCTGGTTTCTCGGCGACGACGACTCTCGACCGCACCGCATTCAATATCGGGTCACAGGTTCCGGGTGCGATGCTGGGCGACACTGTCTCGCTCGACATCGAGCTTGAAGTGGTCAAGCAATAATTGAGTCTGCGCGTCGGAAAAAGGGGATGGATGGTCCTTACTTCCCTCCCCGAGATGACGATACATTGCCAATATCCCGGCTCAGTGCCTGTTCCCGGATCATTTGCCCATGACGAAACTGAAGCACGAGATCAAACAGAAGGCCCCGTTCTCGGGCATCGAGGAGGAGGCGCTCCTCAATCTGATACGAACCTCGGACTTCCTGCAACGGGCCTTCCAGCACAGGATCCGCGATCGGGGTCTGACCGCGACCCAGTACAACGTCCTGCGTATCCTGCGCGGCGCGCAACCACAGGGCCTGCAATGCGCTGCGATCGGCGCCCGCATGCTCACCGCCGAGCCCGATATCACACGCCTGCTGGCGAGGCTGAAGAACCTCAAGCTCATTCGCCAACACCGCGATTCCGGCGATCGGCGGGTGGTTTGGACCCAGATCGCTCAGCCCGGACTGAAGCTCCTGAGCGAGATGGACCCGCTCGTCCGGCAGCTTCATTCGAGCCTGCTTGGACACATGAGCCGCTCTGACCTTTCGGAGATGATTCGCCTTCTCGAGCTCGCCCGCCTGCCTTGCCCAGGCATAGAACCGCTGGAGTAGGATCGTGGTGATTGGGTTGTGAGTGAATTCTGTCGCGCGGCAGCGCGTTAGGTCGTGACGACTCTTTGTGCCACGGTTTGCTCATCCAGGTCGGAGTGAATGATCTTGTTGTGCAGGCAATAGAGAGCCAGCTCCAGCCGGTCCGAGACACCCAGCTTGTCGTAGATCTTTCGCAGATAATTCTTGATCACCTGCTCGGTCGTGCCCAGTTGGAAGGCGATCTCCTTGTTTCGTTTGCCTTGGGTGATGCAGGTGATGATCGACATCTCCTTAGGAGACAGCCGCGGCTGGTTGCGCGGACTCACCAGCGCTGCCGCCTGCGCGCGGTACGCGTCAATTACCCAGTTGACCGATTGATTGTCGATCCAGGTTTCGCCGGCCGCAATGCGCCGTATGCACCGGACCAGCAGGTCAGGCGAAATCGAGCGCGACACGATACCCCTGACACCGCGCCGGTAAAGTTCCACAGTGTGGTTCTCGTCGGTGGCTACCGCCTGGACGATGAGCTTCACGTCCGGTGCCAAACGTAACAGCTCAGGAATTACGTTTGCGGTGCCCGCCAGCATGTTACCTTCCAGCAGGACGATGTCGGTGGGATAGCGTTCGATTGCGGCGCGCAGATTGTCGAGCGAGTCGGCCTGCGCCACCACTCGGATGTCATCTTCCAGCGCGAAAACCTTGCGAATACCTACTCTATAAATAGCTTGCGAATCCGCAAGAATGATGCGAATCGCCCCCGGTTTGACGGGCGCTTCTGCGCTTTCACTTTCGGGGTTTTCGTCCAGGATTTCCATAGTCGGCTGCCGCCACGCCAACTGAGGTCTCAATGCTCCGCAAACCGATATTCATCAATGGTCGCCGCGGCGAGATGCTCATTGTGGCTTGAGGAGCAGCGTACCACACGTCCCTTGCAGTGGACTACCACATCTTGGGGAGAGCCCAATGTCTCACGTGGCATGCGCATCGAGAAACGGACATCCAGTCCGACCTGCAGCGCCTTGTCCAGAGAGAAAAGCACCCCGCTGGCCGACACGTTTCGCGTCTGGCCTTCCGTGTCGCTTTCTCCCGTCGAAAGCACCACCGGTAGCGCGAGCGGAAACCGTACCGCGCAACGGACCTCTGGTCGGCCAGATTTAGTCACGGGTCCGGCCGAGGAATGTGGCGATTCTGACTGGGAAAAACCCATGCGTGCGCCTGCTTGATATTGAATCAACTGTCAATGTAACCGGTTTTCTTCGTTTGGCCTAGGGCACCAAAGTTTTCAGGCTGGTAATCAGATTAAAAGCGCAAGTCCCGGAATGAAACCGAAGATTTCCACAGTTCCCTTTGGCTTGCACTGGCATCGGTGCAGCCCAGACAAAGCCGGCTGCACCATCTCAAGTGCATCCCCCAACTCCCTCTCCGTTCCACGCGATTCCTGGCCGCACTCCCGCGTTCTCGATTTCACCCACTGTCGATCGAATGCGGGATTGCGGATCAGTCGGACCTCCAGATGCCCACCGGGGAAACTTTCTTCCCGCGGAATCAGCCTGATCAAGGCGAACAAAATTAGAAAATCGAGATAGGTAACTCTCTTTTGGTTACCCCGGTCGCGTGCGTTTCATTACTTCCGTAAAAAAATCTTCGTAATAACACTTTTGTGCTAGCGACTATCACCCGTTTGGGGTACTCTAGCTCTGCAGAGATTTCAAAGGCGGTTTCTTCCGCTTAGAAAGTTGAGAGAATTGTTATGAAGTCCACTATCAAGGTCCTGGCTGCTGCGTTGCTTGTGGTTGCTGCTTGCTCGGCGAGTGCAAATCCGTGGAGCTCGCAGCTCCCGAATCCCCCCAAGCCGCCCCACGCCGTAAGGTAATTTAGCACGGCACATCTTGTTTACTCCAAATAGCCCACGCTTGGCGTGTGGGCTATTTGCGTTTCCAGCGCATTCTGTGACGGCGTACACTGTCATCGTACACAAGTAGCGGCAAAATTGCTCCTAAGCTAGCTCCCTCTCGCATAGCCGGGTGCGACTTGATTTTTAAGTATCTCGATACCGCGATTTGGCTTGCCTCCTTTCTCACCGAGATTGTCGTCATCGGCCTGTTGTTTTATCGGCACGTCTGGCGTACTCTGCCCTTCTTTTGTTCGTACTGCGTTTGGGACCTGGTGAGCAACCTGACACTGAAAGGAATTCAGCACTTCACCCCCACCATCTATTTCCACGCCTTGTTCATCGACGAGATTCTCGACTCCGCGCTTCTCTTTTGCGTCTTGGTTGAGTTGGCCTGGTCAGTGCTCAGTCCCCTCCGTCATTCTCTTTCCCGTAGCTCATTGGTGATTGTCGCTCTCATCATCCTCGTTGCCGGCGCAGCCATCTGGCCCTTCGCTGCTTTGCCCGGCCTGAATCACGTGACTTCGCAGGAGGCTTTGCTCTTCGCCCAATTGGAGCGAACCGCAGCGATCCTTCGGATACTTTTCTTCCTTGTGCTCGCGGGCGGCAGCCAGCTGTTATCCATCGGCTGGCGCGACCGCGAACTGCAGGTCGTTACCGGATTCGGCCTCTTTTCCATCATTGGCCTCACTGTCGCCGTGATGCAGACCCACCAGGCTACCGTCCTCCAGTACAACGAGCTTGAGCTTGCCGAAACCGGCGGCTATCTCGCCTGCTTGTTCTACTGGGCCTTCAGCTTTGCGCAGCAGGAGGCCACACGGCGCGAGTTCACTCCGCAGATGCAGCGCTTCCTGCTCGCGGTGGCTGGTGCCGCCCGCTCGGCCCGCGTTGGGATCGAGGATACAACCGGCGTTAAGCCCCGCAATCCTTCCGAAAAGTAAACCGGTCAATCCTCGGCGCCTCGGCGTCCAACCACTCTTCAAGCCCTCCATCGCCCCGGCTTCTTCCTCCCCATCGCCACTGGGCTTCGATCGACTGCGCACCCGCGAATCACATCGCCGGAGACGGTAATCTGAAAGGGGGGCCCGAATTTGCAAAAGTATCTCTTGATCGCCCTGGGTGGTGCGCTTGGCTCCGTCGTTCGTTACTGGGTCGGCTCAACAATCTCCGGACGCGTGGGGACCAGGTTCCCCTATGGCACGCTCGTCATAAACATCACCGCGTGCGTCATCATCGGCTTTACGCTCACCTTTTTCGGCAAGCGTGCCGATCTCAATCCCGCTTGGCGCTTCCTGGTACCGATTGGATTCATCGGCGCATACAGCACCTTCTCGACCTACGAGTGGGAAACCCTGTCGACCTTGCGCTCGGGAGCATTCTTCCTCGCTGCTCTCTACGCAGCAGGCAGCCTTATTGCCGGTCTTGCCGCCACCTGGTGCGGAACTGCACTCGCCGATCTTCTCTAGAAAGATTGGCACTCCGTACGAACCGCACGTCAGAGGCCGGTGATTCCAGCACTTGCAACTCGCCTGGAAAAGTGATTGAATCCTTCGTGATCCATCAGGCCGCGCGCGTCGCCATTGCCGGAATCTCAGGCCGGCGCGCCGCGTGGAACGAAGGCAATCATGTTGACCTCGGGCAGAGCTGTCAAAGTGACCATCTATCTGAGCGACGGCGCCAAGCATCACGGCCTGCCTGTCTACACCTCCATTCTCGATTTTCTTTTTCACTCAGGAATTGCGGGCGCCACGGTCGTCAAAGGCGTCGCGGGCTTCGGAACCAGGCACCGCATGCACTCCGCCCACATTCTCGAAATCTCAGATCATCTGCCGATTAAGATCGAGTTCATCGAAACCAGGGAGAAGGTCGACGCCATTCTCCCCGAGCTGGAAACGCGCACCGGCTCCGGCTTGATCGAGCTCCAGGAAACGACAATTGTGGTTCCTGCAAGGACCTAGTCCTGCCTTGCAACCGGGGCCTGGACCACCCATGTGCGACTGCTCATGGCAGAGCGACGGAACACAACACTTTCCCCGCTTTGGTGTCTAACGAATAGAGGCTTTTCCGCCCCTGGTGTTTCATCGTCAACGCTTTCATCCAGAAGCGCATCTTTGTGGATGAGCTGCTCTCATCGCCTCTTATTACCCCCGGTGGGGTTCGGGCCTGATGGGTCGGGAATCGATAAGACAAGCTGCATACAACGATCGAACGGAAAAGAGATTCTTCATGCTGAGGGGAACCGATGACTTCGCTTCGCCATTTCATGATCGATCCAATCGTTCTTGCCGCTGCCGCAGTCGTTTGCTGCACTGCCGCCTGGTCTCAATCGGCTCTTCTCCTGGAGGAGCCCTACGGATTCTTTGGCGCGATCAACCCGACTGGTCATGACGCCATCTACTTCGAGCGAATCTGCGCGGAAACGCCTGTCACGCTGCGCCGCTGCCAGGCTGGCGAAGTGGGCGCGGTGATCTCCCGCTACCAGGGAATTAACGACTACGATTGGGTCGCCATTCCGCTGGTTCCATACCTCTACTCGGTTGAGAATGCCTCCGATGTCCCGGCGCATGCGGATCGGGCTACCGTTCGGATGCTTCGTAGCCATTACCGCGAACAGCATCTGCAGGACCTCGGGCCGAACTTGCGGCCGGGCAACCTCTTCGAATCCGGCTGGACGCAGCTGGTTGGCGTGGCCTACGAGCGGCGCATCTACGCCTTCCGGTTCGAGACCACCCCGGAGCAGGACGACGCCTTGATCGCCCGGCTCAACACCCACCCCAACACCACTCATTTCAATCTTCTCTTCAATAATTGCGCCGATTTTGCCCGGGTGATCCTGAACGATTACTTCCCGCGCACTTTCAAGCGGAGCCTCTTCCCCGATGCAGGAATGACGACTCCTAAGCAAATCGCATACAAGCTGACACGCTACGCTCGGAAACATCCGGAGTCGCGCCTCACGGTTTTCGAAATTCCGCAGATCCCCGGCTATCGGCGCCTCAGCCACTCCAACAAGAGCATCGACGAATCGATTGTCACGACCGCGTATGCCATCCCCATCGCTCTCGCAAACCCTTATCTTGCCGGGGGGTTGTTTGTCGACTACCTTGTCCGCGGCCGCTACCATTTGATTCCCAAACATCCTCAAGTGCTTGGTCCAGAGAATTTGGCCGCGTTGACAGCCCCGGCAGCGCCCCATGAGAATTCTGCAAGCGCCGAAACCCAGGGACAAGGCGCCGTTTCTCTTCGAAGCGGCACAGTGACTGTGTCGCTCCAGGGAACTCAGTCCTCCCTGGGAGAAATCAAGGGTGAGCATGACTAAGCTGCAGGAACAAAGCTTCAAGAAGCACGCGCGATTTGACCCGCTGTACCACTTTTTCCTTGCCGTCGTCTTCCTGGCAAATATCATCGTGGCCATTATTCATGCGGTGCACCATCCGCATTTTGGCGCGTGGTGGCTGGTGCTGTTGGCCGTTGCTCTGTTTCTCGCACTTTTCAGGATGCGGCAATATCCCCTCAAAGTTCAGGATCGCGTGATCCGGCTGGAGGAGCGGCTGCGTCTGCAGGCTTTGGCTCCACAGGAGTGGCACGCGCAAATCTACCGCCTCAGCGAAGATCAGCTCATCGGCCTCCGCTTTGCCTCCGATGACGAAGTGGTCGAGCTCGCCAAGCAGGCTCTCGAGCACAACTGGAGCCGCAAGCAGATCAAGGAACGCATCAAGAGCTGGCGTCCAGATTATTGGCGCGTCTAGCCGGCTTGCAGTTCGTTAGCTCGTCTCCTGATTTCGGCTCGTCCTTCGTCGCGGCCTCGCCTCTCCTCGCCCGACGTCGCGCGTAGCTTCGATGGTGTCAATCTGCCTCGCCTCTTCCCGGTCAACCTGCCGCACAACGTCTGCATCCCAATTGGGAGCCAGAACCGCTCTCGTTGAGCGTCTCTGGCTGACGGAGCAGACTCGACCAGCTCCTTAGACCTACATAGAGGAGAATCCTGCATGAAATTCAAGACCAAATTGACCTGCCTGCTCCTGCCCTTTGCCGCCTCATTCGCTATGACAGCACAGGCAACGAGTGCAGCCGGCGGAGGGGCCCAGACATCACAACCAGGAGAAAGTGGCGCATACACGTTGAATCATGTCGAGTTCGGGGCCTACGCCGATTACTTCCGCTTGGCGCCCGGCTCGTCGACGAATTTTGTCGGCGTCGGCGGCCGCGCTTCGTTCAACGTCCAACCCAACCTCGCCCTCGAAGGCGAGATCAACTACGATTTCGCGCGCAACTACACCAGCACCACCACGACCACAACCAGTACCACGACCACGAGCACGACTGTCATCTCCCGTGTCAGGCCGATTACCGGACTCTTCGGTCCCAAGTTGCAATTTGGCAGGTCCAGTGCCTTCCGTGCCTTTGTGACCGGTAAGCTTGGCTTCCTCGACTTCAGTACGAGTAGTCCCAGCTCAGTCACCGGCACACAGTTCTCCAATGGGATATCCGGCATCGGCGGATCGGGAACTCATCTGGCTTTCTATCCGGGCGGAGGAATCGAGGGGTTTTGGGGACCGATAGGGTTGCGTATCGAAGCCGGCGACGAAATTTACCTGAACAACGGAACGCGCAACAATCTGCGCGTCACCGCAGGACCGACCATTCGCTTCTAAATCCCGTTTGCGCCCTGCGACCGGACTGGGGTTGTGCATGACTTGCGAGATCCGACAGCCGGCAGTGCCACCAACGCGCTGCCGGCAGCAGGTTTCCGTTAAGACTTCGTGCCCTCGCCGCGATTTTCTGGCCCTCGCTCTTCCACATCCAGTTCGTGCTCGTGCCGGTATTGTTCCGCGGGCATCTTGCCATCCCACCACGCCAGGTTCATCGGATAAACATCGGGATCGAAAATAACCTGGTAGAAGTGCCAGACCAGAATGGCCAGCGTAGCCAGGATCGCCTCGTAGAAGTGCACCGCCGTTGCCACGTCGACCCACCACCGCGCCAGCAGATTGCCGACCCAGACCTTGGCCCAGATCATGACGCCGGTGAGCCCCATGAGTGCCGTTCCCCACACCAGCGCCCAGTACTCCGCCTTCTCCGCGTAGTTGAACCGTCCGAACTTCGGCTTTTCCCCGCTCACGCCAAGGTAGTAGCGCATCGTGTCCCACAGATCCAACGCGTCTTTGGGCTTGGGCGCGATGTCGCGTAGCAGTCGCCGGCCCTCGCTCAGCGCTGCCAAATAGAACACGTGGTAGACGCCCGCGGCGATCAGCACCACGCCCGCGACGCGATGAATGATGCCACGCAGATGCTCACCCATGCCCAGCGTGTGCGCAAACCATGTGTCAGGGAACTTGAGCGCGAAACCCGTGATGACTAGAACGATGAAACTCGTCAGCAGAATCAAATGCTGCCAGCGCTGGTTCACCGTCATTCGCGTCATGTAGGGATTCACCATGCTCCGCCGCGCCACTGCTTTGGCTCGCCAGATGATGGCGTTGTGCAGGAACATGAAGCCAATCACGGCGACGATGAGGACCAGGTAGATCCAGCGTACCCAGCGCACTGCAATCGAGTCGATGTCGCTGGCGCGGGTGCTCGCAAGCAGGTGGACCGGTGTCCGCGTAAACTTCTGCGTCACGCCCTTGTGGCATTTTCCGCAGGTGGCATCGAGATTGGCGGTGTTGATCGTGGAGCCCGGATCGCTCGAGGGCAGAATGTCGTGTACCCCATGGCAGCTCGAGCAATTCGCAGCCACCACGGAACCGCCTTGTGCGGCCAGCCCATGATAGCTGTCGAAGTAGGTCGCTACTCGGTTACCGGGCACCCCAAATTCCTGTGTTAAAGCGACACCTTCGTGGCAGCGGGCACAGCTATCGCGCGACACGTTCTGCTCTGCAACCGGCGAGTTAGGGTTCGCGGGCGATTTGATGCTGTGGATGCCGTGACAATCGGTGCACACTGGAGCCAGTTCGTTGCCGCGCGCGATGGCCTGGCCGTGGATGCTGGCATTGAAGGTATTGGCGATCTCTGCGTGACATTTGCCGCAGGTCGCCGGCACGTTGAATTTGTAGATGGGCGATCGCGCCTGGTTGGCCGGCAGAATCTCATGCGCGCCATGGCAATCGGTGCATACCGCGGCTTGCTTTGAACCATTTTCAACGGCGCGGCCGTGCACGCTGTCCTGATAGGAAAGAAAGGGCTGCGCGCTCTCGCCGTTCTGCTCCATCAGGAATTTCTGGCCGTGGCACCGGCCGCAGGTAGCAGGAATGTTGGCGTGGTAAACGAGCGAATCCGGTCCACCCGGCCCCACGATTTCGTGCGCGCTGCCATGGCAGTCGACGCACGTGGCCGTCACCGATTGGCCGGGCTTGCGATCGTGCGCGTGCACGCTGCGCGCATAGGCCTGCTGCGCCGCAGCGTGGCACTGTGCGCATGTGATCCTGGCGGGAGGCGTCTCGTGCGCCAGGCTGTTGACATCGGAATGGCAATCGACGCAGTGGAACAGCCTGCCGTGAATGGAATGCTTCAGCTTGTTCTGGTCGACGTAGAGATTCACCGACCTGCCGTTTTCCTCGCTGGTCAGCGTGGAATCGCCATGGCACGTGAGACAGTCCGCGTCCTTGAGCTTTTCCGCCGGGACTACGTTGGGGGCCCAAAGAAGAAGGAAAATAACAAGCGATGGGACGAAGAACCTTCGAGCTATGTCCACGCTTTGAGCAGACGCCTAAGTGAGATTTCCCGCCGTGACAGGAGTCACAAAAGCAGCCAGGAGCCTGTAGACCGCATCTGGTAGCTCCTGGCTACGGGTTACCGGCCGTTAGCTGAAATACGCCGTCAGCGTCAGCACCAGCAGCGTCAGACCGATGAAGATGGCCGTGAATCCTACGACCTTCGAGAAGTTGACCAGCCACAGCGGCGGCGCGATGCCCACCTTCTTCTCCAGTTCACCCTTCTTTCCGTTGCGGTCGAATTCAAGCGTCCGCTTGTGCTTGAACTCTTCCTCGCTCTCGACGCCTGTGAAAATCACCATGTCCATGGGAAAGCTGTCGGGCCTCAGGTGTGTATTCACAAAGTGAATCGAGAAGATGAAGAGCACCGCCAGCAGCGCCTCTTCGCTGTGGATCACCAACACTGCGTTCAACGCCCATCCCGGCAGGAAGTGGGCAAAGAACGGCGCGAACCACATCGCGTAGCCGGAGAAGCCGATGACAATCATCCCCCAGAAAACCGCCCAGTAGTCGAACTTCTCCCAGTAGGCATAGCGGTCAAATTGCGGCCTCGGCCCGAGCCCCAGAAACCAGCGCATGTGCCCGAAGACGTCTTTCACGTCCTTCCAGTTGGCGACCATCGAAGTCGGTCCCCAGAAAATGCCCTTTTCGCCTTTGAAGAGTGCCCGCTCAAAGATGTCTTTCAGGTGGATCAGAAATGCAATCGTCAGCACTACGGCGAACACTTTATGCAGAAACAGAATGGCGCCGAATCCACCAACGCCGGTCGCGAACTTGCGCGCCCAGAAGCTTTCGCTGAAGCGCATCGGCAGCCCCGTCGCTGCCAGTCCCAGAAATGTTGTGAACAGAACGGCATGCATATACCGCTGTTCACGGGTAAAGCGCACGTAGTATTTTTGGCCCGCGCTCGTGCTCGCACTCGTGCTGGCTGTTTCCATCTCAGGCATGTTTGCCTCCATTGCCGTTCCTCGTCTTCACCTGGTTGTAGCGCGAGCGGATCAGCCACAGAATCGTGTGCAGCATGAAGAACGTAAGCACGCTGGCTAGCAGCAGGTTCATGAACAGCCGCACAAAATAGAGCCCAGGGTTCAGCTTGCGGTCGCGCGCGTTGGCGTGCGGCTGATACTTCACAAAGCTCGCGTTTGCGCCCGCGTGGCACCGGCCGCACGTCGTGATCAAGTTGGCCTGGTTCACCGGCGACGCCGGGTCTTTCGTCGGTCGCACATCGTGCGCCTGGTGGCAATCCCAGCAGCGCGCCGTCTCCACATAGCCGCCGAGCGAACCAAGCTGCGAGTGGAAGGTGTCGCGATAGGTAGAAAACTTGTCCTTATGGCAGTTGCCGCAGATCGGCGTGGACTGCATGCGGAACTCCGACTCCGTAGGCTGCAGAATCGCGTGTGCAGTGTGACAATCCGAGCACACAGGCGCCTTCATGTTGCCCTTCGCAATCGCCTGCCCGTGCACGCCCGCCTGGTACTCGTCGTTGATCTTGGCGTGGCAGTTCCCACAGGTCTGCGGGATGTTCGATTTGTAGGTCGGGCTCTTGGCATCGTTATGGCTCAGGATCTTGTGTGAGCCATGGCAGCTTTCGCAGTTTGCCGCAACCAAAAGTCCTTCCTTGCTGAGTGCGAAGCCGTGAATCGAATCGATATAGTTCGGGTAAACGCTCGCCAACCCATGCTTTCCCGCCATCCCGTTGTTGCCGTGGCACTGGCCGCAGGTCTTCGGCACATTCAGCGGATACACCTGCGAGCGCGCATCGGTCTTGGGAAAAATCTCGTGAGCGCTGCCGTGGCAACTCGTGCAGGGATGCTCCTTGCCGTCGCCGTGCACGCTGCTCTTAAGCTGATCGGCCTGGTCGGCATGGCAGGTCTTGCAATCGACCGGCGCAATCTTGTCCGGGTGCGGATATCCTTTGATGTCGGCGTGGCAATTAGTGCACTGCAGGCTGCCATGGATGCTGTCGCCGAACTTTTTCCCATCTACCGCGATGCTGTGTCCGGCGCTGTCCGTCATGCTCGCATCGCCGTGGCAGGTCAGGCAGTCCTGCGCGCGCAGTGCGCGTGGCGTTAGCGTCATCAGAGCCAGGCTGAAAAAAACCAGCACAATGCGCTCGCTGATCCCTGATCCCTGAACCCTGAACCCTGTCTTCACCGCGGCATTTGTCATGCTGCCGTCTTCCTTCCCGAAGAAACGAGGTTCTCCCTCGTCCCTTCGCTCACGCGCCGGATTCCGGTACTCGCTTCACTTTTGCTGGGGATCGCACTTCCAGCTTGGTTCTTTTTGCTATCTGTAATCAGTGATAGGTGTCACAAGCGACGCGACGTACATCACAAAAGAAAGTCGGGAGACAAGGAAGGCAGTGACCACTTCGTGGTTTGGATCACGGAAACTCAGGCAAGTGACCCCCTCAAGCCTCGACGCTATGCTCGCAAAGTCGGAAGAAGCTGTGCCCGTTCATCGCGGCTTGATCGCGATGAGGGGGCTGTAGAAGGGGTTCGACTTTTCCCACCCGGGTCGGCGGGTGGCTCGGTCAAAGCCCTCGCACGCTACAAGCCACTCGCTCCCGCCCGATAGCCCCTCCTCGTGATACGGGTCACATGCTCTCGTGTCCGCGTTTTAGGACAATAGGGGCGCTGCCTGAGGAGGCCTTCCATGGCCACAGTTGCGATTCCTGAAACAACTTCAATGCACACCTTGCCCGGAGATGCCGTCCGCCAGATTCTCTGGCGCTTTGCCGATCGTTTCGACCTCCAGATGCTCGTCCAATCAACGCGTGGCGTGGCCCGCGGAACCGTTGCACGGCTAGTCGCTGCCGGCGAACGCAACACCCATGAGTGGACAGCAGCAAAAGACGAGATGCTCACGGCCTTCGATCAGGCTGGCATCACCGCCGCGTTTATGGAACCTGAAGAAGGCGGCTTCATCGCCGGACCCAAAAACCTCGCTCTTGGCCTTGCGGCTTTCGAACTGGCGTGGGTCGACGGCGGCGCGGCCACTGCAAGCCTGGCAGGCTTCCTTGCGCTCTCGCCGATCCACGAGCGCGGAACACCCGAGCAGGTTGCGCGTTACATGAAACTCGCCGCTCCTCCGCAGCCGGGCCAGGATTCGGACATCGCCCGCAAGCCCTGGCGCGGGGCCTTCGCACTCACCGAACCCATCCCTTACGTCGGCGTCGACGCCGGCATGTTGAGCGGCAAGTTGCGCGTCGTCGACTGGAAGGACAGCCAGGAGCCGCTGCTCGAAGTCGATAAGCGCGGCCGCTTCATTACGGGAATCGCCTTTGCCAACTTCGTCACCGCCGCGGTCAACTCCGACGATCCTCGCATCAAGGGCAGTTGCGTCGTGATTCTCGAAGAGACCGATCAGGGCACTTTCGATCGCGGCACAGCAACCAAGAAGCTCGTCCATCAGCTCTCTTCCACAGGCGATCCCGTCTTCAGCTTGAGAGTACCCGCCAGCCGCATCGTGGGCGGATACACGGTAAAAGACGGCGTGATCGTGCCCAACTTCACTCACAGTGAAGTCATTGACGCGGTCTTCCGTCGCACCCGAGTGCCGGTGGGTCTCATGACCGCCGCCAAGTTGCTCTCGGCCGTCGAACCTGTGATTCGCTACCAGCGACAGCGCTTCCGCGGCGCAGAAGGTGCCAAGCCCGGCTCCGTGCGCTATGAGCAGGGCCTGCAGCAACGCGAAGACGCCCTTCACCGCCTGGTCGACGTCTGGGCCGCCGGCGAGGCGGCGGCTTCGCTCGGATTTGCTGCTGCCCGACTGTTCGACGAACTGGACCCGCTGGAAAAACAAAAGACCGCAATCCTCCGTGAGCGCGGCGTCGCCGGCGGCCGTGCCGAAATAAAAGCCCTCAAAGAGAGCGAACAGCGCGCTATCCAGTTGCTCGGCCTGAACGCTGCCGATCCGCGTCGCGCGGAGTTGGAGGCCGATCCGCTGGTGCAGTACATACTCAGCGACGCCGAAGCGAATGTGCTCTGCCCGGCAACCAAGCTTTGGAATACCGGCCACGGCGCCAACATGCTGCGCGAGGCGGTAAGCCTGATGGGCGGCTACGGCATCACAGAAGACTGCCCCGGCTTCCTCGCCAACAAGTGGATGGATGCACAGCTCGAAGCGACCTACGAAGGTCCTGAGGCTGTGCAGCGCCGCCAGCTGACGGTGACTATGACCTCCGAAGTTTTCCTCGCGCAGTTCCGCACCTGGACCCGCGAGATGCGCCGCATCGCCAGCGATCATCCGGGCACGGGAGCGTGCACGGTGGCTTCGGCCATGAACCTGTGGGCATGGACGCTCAATTATCTGCAAAGTACTGCCGATCCAGCCGGCAACAAGCTCTATCACGGGCAGCGGCAGGGAGTCACCTTCGCTCTTGCCGATGCGCTCAGTTGGCTCATGGCCTCGCGGTGCCAAATCCTCGACGTACTCGCCCTTGAGTCGCATGGCGCTTCCGATGCAGCATCCGAAGACCTCACCGGCACCGCGCAATTCCTCAGTGACTTGTGCCACACGCAGGCAGCGGCGGCTGCCGGAGAGGTTTCGCGGATCTGCGCCGAGCTGGTCTTCGGCTACAACCGGCATCCGGCCTGGAATGACGAAGACCACCGCCGTTGCTTCCTTGCCGGCGAACTGGAAGAACTGGAAGAGACCATGGCCGGCATCATGGCCGTGGCCGTCGACGTCCTGCAGCCCGATGGCAATCATCCGCCCAAGGCCGGACCTTGCGCAGGTTGCGCAGGATCCAGCGAGTTTCTCCGTCAGCAAACCCGCTTGACCATGTGCCTCACCGGTGCCCGCCTCGCCAAAGATCGCGCCGCCGGCATCGTCAGTAAGGTCATGATCCCCGAAGCGCTGGACTATCCCGCGTGAGCGCCGCAGTCCAACCCGTAGAGATCGATCGTCAGACCATCGACGTCGACATCGCCTGCGCCGGGTTCGGCCCCGCCATGGGCGGCTTTCTGACCACCCTCACCGCGAGCTGGAGCCAGAATCCCGCCGATCCTGCCTTCGAAAGCCGGGTCGCGCCCGGCATGCCCCTGCAGGTGCTTTGCTACGAGCGCGCCGACGATCTCGCCGCTGGCGTCAGCGGCGTGGTGACCTGCGCCAAGGGAATTCGCGCCAGCCTGCCCGCTCTCGATCCAGCGGCGATTCCCATGGCCGCCAATCTATCTGAGGAGCGCGTCTTTTATTTGCTCGATCCGGTTGGCGCCAGCCGTCGCTCTATCCCGCTGCACATCGCAGATTTTTTCCTTCGTATCGGCAAGAACTGGTGGGCCCACGAAGATGCCGTCGAGTTGCCTTGGACGCCCGCCTTCCTGCACAAACACGGTGGCCTTGTCCTTTCTATCGGTCAATTCAACCAGTGGGTCGGATCGCAACTGATGGCGAGCGGCTTCGTACAGATCTGGCCGGGAACTCCAGCAACCGAACCGATCTTCGCCCAAAATGAGGCTCCCGAACACCGCGCCGTCCTCGGCCTTCGGCTGGCCGATCAGGGAGTGGACAAGCTCGGCAGGCCCGCCCAGGGCTTCATGCCCGGCATGGACGTACACGCACGTCTCACGGTCATCGGCGACGGCCCCGTCGGTGCGCTCGGCCAGAAGCTGGACGAACGCTTCGGCCTGCCATTCGGTCACGCGCGGCGTGAATGGGCCCTGGGCATGAAAATGGTGATTGAACTGCCCGAAGACACCACTCTCGCGCCGGGTACTGTCTGGCACACCTTCGGCTTTCCCGAACCCGAAATCTTCGGCTTCCTTTACATGCATCCCGAGCGCCTCGCCTCGGTCGGCATCTTCATTCCTTCGTGGCTTGGCAACCCGCAGCGCACCGCCTATCGCTATCTCCAGCATTACCTCCAGCACCCATTGCTGTGGCAGCACATCAAGGGCGGCACTCTCCGCTCATGGGGTGCCAAATCGCTGGAGGAATCGGGAAAGCTCGGTGAGCCATATCTTACCGGCGATGGGTACGCGCGCATCGGCGAAGGCTCCGGATCAACCAACACGCTCACCGGCTCCGGAGTCGACGAGGCATGGACCACCGGCGTGCAACTCGGCGAGGCCGTTCTCGAATTGCTCCGCGCAGGCCTTCCGTTCTCCCACGAGAACTTATCCAAGACCTACGAAAAACGCCGCCGCTCCAGCTCCGTCGAAGCCGGCGCACGGCAAGCCGAACACGCGCGCAATGGTTTCCATCGCGGATTTATCCGCGGCCTCATCGGCATGACACTCGCGGGGCTCACCGAAGGCCGCTTCGCTTTTCGTGGTCAGGTCCCTCCGGCACCTCGGCAAATCCCCGCCTTTGATTCTCAGGTTGCCGCCGGCCTCACGTCTGATGAAGCTGCAGCACTCGCCCTCGACACTGGCCGCCCGCTCCACGACGCCCTCATGTCGGCGCGAGGCTGGCCCGAGATTCCCTTCGACGGGCAACTATTGGTCTCGCACCAGGACGCACTGCTCATGGGCGGCAAGGTCCAGGCCATGCCCGGGTTTGCGGATCACGTGGTCTTCCTGGATGTACGGCGCTGCATAGCGTGCATGGAGAAGACGTGCATCGCGATGTGTTCCGGCCAGGCCATCTCACTCGGCGCAGATGGCGTCCCAGTCTTCGAACGCGAAAAGTGTGTTCACTGCGGCGCCTGCCTGTGGAACTGCCCCCAATCGGCCGACGGTGAACACAGCAACATCACTTTCCGCGCCGGCAACGGCGGCCTGCACTCCAGCGAGAACTGAAATGCAGCTTTTTCCGCACCATCACAGGAGTTCCCGATGAATGCCTTCCACATCGTCGTCTGCGCCGGCATTGTGCCGGACCCCCTGCAAACCTTGGAGCCGACAGCCAACCCATCGAGCCCCGGCCTCAAGAACGAAATGCTTCTCCCCGCGGTGCTCGACCCGTGGGCCGCCAGCGCTCTCTACGAGGCGGCAAATCTCGCCGCAACCAACCCCGGTAGCAGGCTATGGCTTGTCTCCCTCGCACCCAAAGCCAAGCTACAGCAGGTCATGATGTCGATCGCACAGAAAGCCGCCTTCGAGCTCGTTCCCATCGACGGCCCCATCGGAGGATTTCCCGATGCCCACGCGACCGCGAACGCTCTGGCCGATGCCGTCGAGGCCATCTCCGGACTGGATCGTACTCGTCTCCTCCTCTTCGGCGGCTGGGAATCGGCCACCCGCGGCGCCGGCGTCACCCTCCAGCTCATCGGCGAACGGCTCGGCATCACCGACCAGTTCCAGGGCGTGGATGAAATCGCTGTTCGCGACGATGGATTATTTGAAGTTTTGGAGCGCGTTGAAGGCGGCAAGCACCAAGTCTCGGTCTGCGCAGGCCTGCCCGCGGTTCTCGGCTGGGCCACAGGCAATCTCGCCGAGCCCCGCAACAATCCACAGACCGGCATGAACAACATGCGCACCATGATGCCTGCGCTGCAGAAGGCGCATACCGCATCGCTCCCTGCAAACGGGTTGCGCTACCTCTCGGTCAACCTGCCGAAGCAGCATCGCGAAACACGGGTGGAAAGAAACATGACGCCGGACGATATTGCTGCAGAACTGGTCGAGTGGTTGGGGAAAGACAACTAGTTGCCCCCAGCCTTCAGCTATTGGCTGTCAGTTGCAACCCGCAAAACAAAAGCTGAAGGCTGAGAGCTGACGGCTGAAAGCTCGGAGAACAAATGGAATCGCTCCTCGTACTCACCCACGCTGATGAATCCGGCTCCGCACTCACCAGGTCCTCGCTCGAGGCCGTCACCGCAGGCAAGGAACTCGCAGCTCGCCTCAACGCGTCACTTGCCATCGGCGTCGTCGCGCAGGATCCGGCCGCGCCGGCAAGCGTGCTCGCCGGCGCAGGCGCAACCCTCCTTGCTGTCTCAGGCGAAGCGTTCGCCCAGCCGCGTTATGCCTCCGATGCCGCAGCCTGCGAAGCCCTTTGCCGTGCAGCAAGCCCCACCATCGTCATTGCCCCGCAAAGCTCCCGCTTCGCCCGCGTGATGGCCGGCGTTGCGCGCCGCATTGGCGCCTCCATCGACACCCACATTACCGCCATCGCCGGGTCGGCTAGCATCGAGTTTTCCCGTTCGTTCTATCGCCAGCGCATCGAAGCTCTTCTCACTCGCGATATGCGTCCATGCATTCTGCTGCTCGAGGCTGGAACGCACCCAGCCTTCGCCGGCGCGGAAGCCAACGTCCAGCTCGACACGATTCCTGTCAACCTGCCTCCGCTCCGCACTCAGGTCGTAGGATTCCGCGCTCCCGCACAGAACCAGCAAACCATCCGGCCCGACGCCAAACTCCTCCTTGTCGCCGGCGCAGGTTGGACCAAGAAACAGCCCGACGGCCAGATTCACACTACTGAAGCCGGCAACCTCATTCTCAACTTTCTGCGCGCGTCTGGCGCATCCCTCGGCAGCAGCAAATCTCTCGTCGACCAAGGCGGCGACGGAAACTCCGTTCTTCCATTTCTGACGCATTTGAATCAGGTGGGACAAACCGGCTCCACGCCGCGCCATCCCAAAGGACTGTCTACCTGTTGCCACGGCGAAGAGCCCCACGTCGTCGGCTGGCGTTTCATTGGCCAGCGACGTGCCATCTCCCTCGATCCCAACTGCGGATGGACGCGCGGGAAGGCTGACGTCGTCTACATTGCCGATGCCTTCCAAGTCATAGCGCGGGTCAATGATCTCCTCGCTTCCGCCGATCGACGGTAGCGCTGCGAACCGAAGAATCTGCGACAACAGCCAGCCCGGTCCGAAAGAGACCGGGGCTCCAATTTTGATACCCGAGTGGATCTCTGCTCATTGCCTCAATCGCAGGTCTTGTAATCCCCCTTGGCCCGCGTTGGCAAGAGCGGCCTTGGCTGTGCGATGATTTACGCCATCAGCCAGAGAGTGCCCCAAGGTAAGGAGCACGAGCCATGTTACGTCTCGAAACTGAAACCGGGTGGCTGCTCATCACCCATCCCGACCACGCACATCTGGCGGCGGATTTCGCGGCCGCCTGGGGCAACGAGCAGTTTCGCTCTCCCGAGCCGCGCGCCCGCGTCCTGAAAGGCATCGCCGCTCACGACGACGGCTGGACTGCGCGCGACCAGCACCCCGGCATCACGCGCGAGGGCAAGCCTTCCGCATTCTCCGCCGAATTAGTGGGTAAGTACGGCGCATTCGAAGAGATGGACCTGGACCAGTATCTGGCCGTGCGGCAGAGGGCCACTCAGGCCCTCTCTCAAGACGATGCCTACGCAGCCTTGCTTGTCTCGATGCATTCCGTCAACCTCCTGACCGAGCACGTTGATCGCTCCGGGATCGCTCCGGCCGATCTGACCCTCTTTGACCGCTTCCTCGATCACATCAGAGCCGGGCAGAAGAAACTGCATGCGGATGTAGCTGCTGATTCCACCCTTCGTGAGGAAGAAAAGACCGACGAGGCCATTCTCAAGAACCTCCATCTCCTCGAGGCGTGCGACAACCTGTCGCTTCTCAGTTGCGTCGACTTCTCCAGACCCTCCACCTTGTTGCACCCGCTGCCTTTGAACGGCGGAGGAGCCAAGGAGATCCAGGCGAGCCCCGTTGGACCGCGCACTTTCCGCCTCGCTCCATGGCCTTTCTTCTATCCGGAACTTACCTTCCAGCTTCCCGCGCGGCACGTCGAGGGCAAAACGTTCCCGTCGTCTGAGGCGCTGGCCGCGGCACTTGCCGACGCCGACGAAAAACATCTTCCCGTAACGCTGGTGCAGTAGCTTCGCGAGCGTAGCGCCAGGCAATGAGTGTAGGCACGAGAATCGATCCCGCTTGCTCTTCCTTTGGGCCTGGAACATGATGATTCGCACCGCGAAGCTGCTTCTCTTGTTGAGCATTACCCTCGACTCCGTCCTCATCGTCTTCGACAACCTCACCGACTACAATTCGAACTTCCAATTTGTCCGCCACGTGCTGCTGATGGATACCACCTTCCCCGGCAACCACGGCATGGGGCGCTCTATCGCCTCGCCTGCCGTCGATTCTGCCTTTTACGTCGCCATCATTGCCTGGGAAATTGTCACGGCGGTTGTGCTCGCGTGGGGATGCGTCCGCCTTCTTCGCGCTGTTCGCCAGCCGGCGGCAGCCTTTCATGCCGCAAAATCCCTCCCAGTGCTTGGTCTCACTCTCTCGCTGTTGATGTGGCTCGTCGCCTTCCTCGCCATCGGGGGCGACTGGTTCCTCATGTGGCAATCCAATGTCTGGAACGGGCAACAAGCAGCTTCGCGCAACTTCACGGTATTCGGCATCGTGCTCCTCTTCCTGGTGCTGCCCGACTCCGAAACCCAGGCTTAAGGCCGCCGGGCCCATCGCCTTGCCGCCTCCACCCACAAGCTCCACGATTCACGCGGGTTAACTGCCTGGCCATCTCGGTGACAACGCCGCACACGCGCCAACTCTTTATTCCTCGTCACGTAGAATGGACTCAGTCGCCCTATGTTCGTTCAAGCCATTCCTGGCGTTTTCATCCCGCTCTCGTCTTCTGCCGTCTGTCTGTTCATCGGGCTGCTGCGACAGGCCGCCTGCGACCTTGCCTTCGCACCGCAAGGCGGGCTGCGCCATTACCTGAAGATGCAGTACGCCGACCAGACCTTCCGGGGGCTCTACCACTGGAACCTTTTCGACGCGTGCATGCTGATTCCCTATTTCGCGGTGATGATCCTGCTTTCGTTCTACGGGCTGCACCGCTATACGATGTGCTATCACTACTTCAAATTTCGCAAGAACTACGCTCCAGAGCCGCCGCAACACTTCAAAGAATTGCCCATGGTCACGGTGCAGTTGCCCATTTTCAATGAGCAGTTCGTCATCGACCGCCTCGTCGAGGCCGTTTACGCTCTTGATTATCCTTCCGGGAAACTTGAGATTCAGGTCCTTGACGATTCAACCGACGAGACTCGCGAGGTCGCGTCCTCCATCGTGGAGCGATACGCAGCGCTTGGCCACGATATCGTCTATATCCATCGCACCAATCGCCACGGCTTCAAGGCCGGAGCGCTCGACGCCGGCCTGAAGATCGCGAAAGGCGAGTTCATCGCCATCTTCGACGCCGACTTCGTCCCTCCCCAGGACTGGCTCATGCGCGTCATCCACCATTTTGCCGAGCCCGAAATCGGCATGGTGCAGACGCGCTGGACGCATCTCAACCGCAACTACAGCATGCTCACCCAGATTGAGGCCATCCTGCTCGACGGCCATTTCGTTCTGGAGCACGGTGCGCGCGCCCGTGCCGGCGAGTATTTCAACTTCAACGGCACCGCCGGAATGTGGCGTCGCCAGGCCATTTATGACGGCGGCGGATGGCAGCACGATACCCTCACCGAAGATACCGACCTCAGCTACCGGTCGCAGATCGCTGGCTGGAAATTCAAATACCTGCCCGATATCGAATGCCCCTCCGAATTGCCTATCGAGATGACCGCATTCAAAGCCCAGCAGGCGCGCTGGGCCAAGGGCCTCATCCAGACCAGCATCAAGATTCTTCCAAGGGTGTGGCGTTCGCGCGCGCCCATGCGCAACAAGATCGAATCCGTCTACCATCTCACTGCTAATCTCAGTTACCCGCTCATGGTCATCATGTCGGCGCTGCTCATCCCTGCCATGGTCTGCCGCTTCTACCAGGGCTGGTTCCAGATGCTCATCATCGATTTCCCGCTCTTTACCGCATCCAGCTTCTCCATCGCCGTTTTCTACGTGATGGCCCAGCGGGAGATCTATCCCAAGAACTGGAAGCGCACCTTTTACTATCTGCCGTTTCTGATGGCGGTCGGCATCGGCCTTACGGTCACCAACACCAAGGCAGTCATGGAAGCCCTCTTCGGCATCAAGAGCGCCTTTGTGCGCACGCCCAAATACCGGGTTGCCAAGAAGGGCGAAAAATCGCAGGCCGCCAAGTACCGCAAGCGCCTCAAGCTCATTCCCTGGATCGAACTCCTGCTTGGCTTCTACTTCCTCGCAGCAATCATCTACACCTTCACCAATCACAACTTCTTCACCGCGCCGTTCCTGGTCCTTTTCGTTTTCGGCTACTGGTACACCGGCCTGATGAGCCTACTGCAGGGCCGGTTCGAGCGCTGGCGCACCGGCGTCGACGCCGAGGAGTCCAGCCCCAAGCCGTTTCCAGTGGGCGTGTAGCGTTCTTTGCGCAGGGTCTCCTTCGCAACACTTGACGATTGAGCAATCTGATCCGCGCGGTCGACTCTCTTTTTTCCATGACCATCGATCCCAGAACTGAGGAAGTCAACGTAGTGGGGCAAGCTTCAGCTCCGAATTGACGGAGCGCGAGTTTCTGAATTCAACCGTTGGAAGATCGGCGAGCTTCATACGCTCAACGGCCGAGCTAACTCCGCTAATCCCGCTCGCCCTCCTGCAACTTCCGTGACAGAAGTTTATCTTCCTTGCAACCCTTTCCAAATACACGCCTTGAGGTGTGCTACAGTTGCGCCATGAAGGGGAGAATCTGGGTTCCTTTTACGTTGCTGCTTGCGGCTGCGCCAAGTCTAGCTGCGGCTGCGCAGGCAACGCCTCAGATCCCCGCCGCACGCCAGCCCGCGTCATCGAGCGCCACTTCGCCCGCGGCATCGCCACCTGCTTACCGCTCCACCACATCCGCAGTGCCCGCTCCAGGCTCTCAAACCGGCGCAGCCAATCCCGCCGGGACCAGCACCACCGCTCTGCCGAGCTCAAACGACAGCGAGGCCGGATCGAGCCCCGGTCCCACGCCGCACATCACCATTGCCACCCCCGCGCCCGCGCCGCCCCCATGGCCCTGGCAGGATCGCATCCGTTGGGCCGCGGAAATCCTCCTCTTTCTGCTCGCTTACTTCGGGATCTGGATCGCCAACTCCACTCTGCGCAAGATCGAGAGGCAAACCCACTACGCCGAAGTCGCTGCGCAGGCTGCTGCCGACAGTGCCAAAGCCATCCTGGAGTTCGCGCAGTCTCAGGTCCGCGCCGAGCGGCCGTGGATTCTCCTCACCGCCGAGCCCGCCCCCGGCACCTCCGAGTCATACTCCGTCATCGCTACCAACCGCGGACGGGGTCTCGCCCGGATCGTCTCGCTCGCCGAGGGCATCGCCATCGCCAAAGATGAAGGGAGTCTGCCGCCCGATCCCGAGTACAGAGACACAGATCCCGCAGCCCCGCCCGCGTCCATGATTCTGTTGCCCGGCGAATCCATCGCCATCAAATCGTTCCGGCGCGACGATGTCCGCTCGGTTTGCTTCAGCCCTGACCAACTGCGCCGCGTCGAGAACTGGGAAGAGAAGATCTTCCTCTTCGGCAAGGTGGCCTATGTCGATCTGCAGTCTCCCGATGAGAAGCAGCCCTTTGAAACTGCCTGGAGCTGCTGGTACATCCACGGCCGCCAGAAAAGCGGCATGGTGATGATCCGCAATCCGCGCTACGTCCAGCACACGTAACACAGAAATCGCGGCTCAGCTATTTGCGCAGCAGCTTCTGATGGTAGTGTCGATCACACTCGTCTGGGGAATGGCACATGTAGCCGAAATAGAAGTGAGCGCCATCGCGTGCCCAGCTCCAGGTGTTATTCCAGGCGCACTCAAACCGATGGGGAACCAGGAAATCCTCGTAGTCAGCGCAGATTTTCAGGGCGAGGTCCTGCTTGCGGCGGACACCACGATGGGCCATGCGCTTGTCATCTTTCGCGCTGGCGGTGCCCGTAATCGCCGCGTAGGGGCGGCGAGTCGAACGGCTCATTTGAAACTCCGGGTCGCAGTTGCGTACCTAGGTCATGGCATCCTCTCACTTCATTCTAACTTCCATCTTCAGTAAATTGGCCGCGTGATTTTCGCGCATTATCGTCTCCATTTTCCAAGGGCGTCATTGCAGCGGATCAGAAAAACGATAGCCGAACCCGTCAGGTGG
>Ga0335071_10000383_pt1 | contig 50337 bp, 45 predicted proteins | sample Lox_Sample_15_FD_206724 | JGI IMG/M metagenome (GOLD analysis project Ga0335071, IMG submission 206724) | Soil microbial communities from Loxahatchee National Wildlife Refuge, Florida, United States - Lox_Sample_1.5 | ecosystem: Environmental > Terrestrial > Soil > Wetlands | place: USA... | reverse complement strand
GATGCCGGTGGCCGGGTACGAGGACTGGAACTTCTGGATCTCCGCGGCCGAGCGGGGCTTCCGGGGCGTGCACATCGCCGAGCCGCTCTTCTTCTACCGAGTGAAGGGCGAGAGCATGATCACCGAGGCCCTTCGCTTCGACAGCCTCCAGCGCGCCTGGCTCGCGGTCCATCATCCCGCTCTCACCACCGAGGAGGAGCGCCGCGCCGCCGGGGCGTTTCTCTCGGCCAACCCCCCGCCCCCGCGCCGGGACGGAGGGGGAGGGGAAGAAGGGGGAGGGGCGGGCGGGGCCGGGCCGGCCCGGGGGAGCGGGCCTTGGACCGCCGCCACCCTCGAGTGGCTCGTCCGCCGCCAGGACGCCGAGCCGAACGGGCGGCCCGTCTTCGAGGAGATCCTCGAGGCCGTGAAGGCCTTCGGCGGGACGAGCGGGAGCTCCTTCCTCGAGGCCCTGGTGGCGGAATGCCAGGGCTCGCTCGAGGCCCGGTTCAAAGAGAACCGCGACCTCTACCGCTACCCGCGCCCTTACCGGCGCCCGAGCTTCTTCGACGCGGCCCAGGCGCTCTTCGGGATCGTGGCGGCGGCCCCGGGGCTGGAGAAGGGATACCGGCTCTTCGCCGATCCGGCCTCGCGGAGGTGGATGGTCGAGCTCATGGCCCTGCGCGCGCTGGGAACCGAGCGGGTCCGGCTCCCCACCGCCGACCGCTTCCCGGAGGCGGCCCGCCGCGCCGAATCGGAGCTCTTGAAGGAGCGGGCCGTCCGCCCCACGGCCGGGTTCGAGGGAGGGCCGCTCCACCGCTACGACCTCTCTCCCCTCGGCGTCCCGGTGGAGTTCATCTCCAACGAGATCACGGTCCTGCCGCTCTGCTTCCTCGGCCAGTACGACCTGCGCCGGGGGGAGGTCCGGGTGGGGCCGAGGAGCGGGGACGTGGTGCTCGAGGGGGGCGCCTGCTACGGGGACTCGGCGCTGTGGCTCGCGCACAAGGTCGGCCCGAAGGGCCGGGTGCATTGCTTCGAGTTCGTCCCGGCCAACCTCGAGCTCTTCGCCGAGAACATGGCCCTCAACCCCTCCCTCGCCTCGCGCATCGAGGCGGTGCCGGCGCCGCTGTGGAGCCGCTCCGGCGAGCGGTTCGACTTCGCCGCCAACGGCTCGGGCTCGAGGCTCTCGGGCGCCTCGCCCGGGGGGACGGCGGTGTCCGTCTCGGTGGACGACTTCGTGGCCCGGCGCGGTCTCGAGCGGGTGGACTTCGTGAAGATGGACATCGAGGGGGCGGAGCTGGAGGCGCTCCGGGGGGCGGAGGCGACGCTCCGGCGCTTCCGGCCGAGGCTGGCCATCTCCGCCTACCACAAGCTCGCCGACCTTTGGACCCTGCCCACCTTCCTGGAGGGCCTGGGGGTCGGGTACCGGCTCTATCTCGACCATCACACCATTCACTCCGAGGAGACCGTGCTCTATGCGATCGCAGCCTGACCGGGCGGGGACGGCCCGAGGGAGCGCACCCCTTTGACCGCCCGGCTGGAGATCGTGGTCCCGCTGGAAGGGGTCGACGACGGGTGCGCGGCGCTCGAGGCGCTTTCGGCCGCCTGGGACGACGCGGCCCTTTCGCGGGCCGTTCTCGTCACCCCGCCGCCCTCCCGCCGGCTCGGCGATCTGTTGGGGAGGCTGGAGGGCGACGTCGAGGTGGTGCCGGTCGCGGCCGGCACCCGCTTCGGCGATGCTCTGGCCGTCGGTCTGAAGCGGACCACCACACCCTCGGTGGCGGTCCTCGCCGACGACGTCGAGGTAGAGGGAGGATGGTGGCGGCCCCTTTTGGAAAGGCTCGCGGAGGGGGCCGCGGTCGCCGTCGCCCGCCTTCCCTCTCGAGGGTCGGCCCTGCCCTGCTGGCAGGACATCGGGATGCGGACCTGCCGGGCGGCGCCCGATCACGCCGCGGGGGTGCTCTTGGTGGGCGGGCGGGCGGCGGTGGAGAGCCTGGCCCGTGGGGCGCGGCCCTTCGCACCCGCCTGCGGATCCCTGGCGGGCGTCCTCGCCGCTCTCAAGCCCGGGGGAGGGGGCCTCGCCGTGGCGGCGGGGGTTCCCGCGCGCTGGGCCCGGAGGCCCTTCTGGGCCCCGTCAAAGGCGAGCCCGCCGGCGCTGCCGCGCAACGTAGAGCTGCGGATCGCCTCGCCCGATGCGGTGGTGACGGGTCCCCATACCTACTTCGACGGCGAGGTCACGCTGAAGACGTGGATGCCGGGGGAGCGGATCGTCTTCGGGGCCTGGACCTCGGTCGCCGATGGAGTCGTGATCCTGACCGGAGGGGGACACCGGACCTCGGCGGTCTCCCTGAGCCCGCTCGATCACCAGGTCCCCGGCGGCGACCACGCCCGTTATCGCTCCTACCAGACCACCCGGGACACCGTGGTCGGCAACGACGTGTGGATCGCCACGCGGGCCACCATCGTGGGCGGCGCCCGGATCGGTGACGGCGCGGTCGTCGGGGCGGGAGCGGTGGTGTTTGGCGATGTCCCCCCGTACGCGATCGTCGCTGGGAACCCCGCCCGCGTGATCCGGTACCGGTTCCATCCGGACACGATCGCGAGGCTCCTCCGGATCGCCTGGTGGCGCTGGCCGGATGGTCTCGTGGCCGAGCGCGTGGACTGGTTCTACCGACCGGTCCGGGAGTTCTGCGACGCATTCGACCCCGGTCCGGCTGACGGTCCCCTGGCCGAGCCCGCGGGGAAGGAGCCCATCCGCAATGCCGACTCCCATCTCGGTCTCTGAGATCCTGTCCGTCGTCGCTCCCCTGGTCCGCGAGGGCGGAAGGCTTTCCTCCGACACGAGGCTCCTCTCGAGCGGGCTCATCGACAGCTTCGCCACCGCGGAGCTCGCGGCGGCGCTCGAGGCGCGCTTCGGGGTCTGCGTCCCCCTGGAGAAGCTGGGGAGCGAGGTGGCCGACACGGCCGCCGACCTGGCGACCTTGCTCGCGAGCCTGCCATGAGTGGGGGCCCTGCAAGCGGGGGAGGGGCCCGAGGGCTGTTCGACGCGCTCCTCGGGGGGGGCGGGGCCGATGCGCGGACCGCGATCGTCTTCATCCGGGGGGGGATCGAGAGCCGCTTCACGCGCGCCGGGCTGGCCGCGGCCGCGGCAGAGGTCGGTCGCCGGGTGGCCGAGGCGCTCGCGGGCCAGCCCAGGGGCACGATCGTGGCGGTGCTGGCGCGGTCCCAAGAGGAACAGGTGCTGCACGTCTTGGCCTGCCTCGCGGCCGGGCGCATCCCCGCGGTGCTCACCCCGAGGACGCCCAAGCTCGACCTGGGCTGGTACCTCCACTCCACCCTGGACGTCCTCCACCGCATTCGCCCCGCCCTCGTTCTCACCGACCTGGCGGAGGAGCTCTTCGAGGCGGCCGGGCCGTCGCGGATGCCGCCCCTGGCGCGCCTGCGCACCGCCGAGCGGCTGGGAGGAGAGGCCAAAGACCCGACGATCGTGCCCGAGGGGACCGCCTTCGTGCAGTTCTCGTCCGGGACCACGGGCGCGAAGAAGGGGGTGGCGGTCGGTCTGCCCGCCGTCCTCTCTCAGCTCGCCGGGTACGGAGAAGCGCTCCGCCTGCGGGCCACCGGACGGATCGAGGCCGATCGGGTGATGGACGGCGATGCGGTGGTGAGCTGGCTGCCCCTCTACCACGACATGGGCTTCGTGACCGCATTCCTCCTGCCCTTGTGGAGTGGGGTATTCGTCTCGATGCTCGACCCCCTGGAGTGGGTGGCAGATCCCGGCAGCTACCTGCGGGAGGTCTCTCGGCGCGGGGCCACGCTCGGCTGGCACCCCAACTTCGCCTTTGCGCACATGGCTCGGAGCGCGCGGGGGGTCGAGGACGCGGCGCTCGGTTCCCTGCGCCTGCTCGCCAACTGCTCCGAGCCGGTCACCCATGACGCGCAGGAGCGGTTCCGGACACGCTTCGCCGCCCGGGGCCTCCGTCCCGACGTCTTCGCCGGCTGCTACGCCATGGCGGAGACCACCTTCGCGGTCACCCACGGTCATCCGGGAGAGGAGGTGAGGGACCGTGCCGGACCGGCGAACGGGGGTCCCCTCCGGACGCGCCTGCCGCTCGTGTCGGTGGGGCGGGCTCTCCCCTCGGTGGAGATTCGGGCGGTTTCCGAAGGGGGGACGCCCTGCGGGGAGGGGATCGTCGGCGAGCTATGGATCCGCGCGCCGTTCCTTTCGGGAGGCTACGTTCAGAACCCGGGGGCGACGTCCGCCTCGTTCCGGGACGGTTTCTATCGGACCGGCGACCTGGGGTACCGGCGCGGGCGAGATTGGTACGTGCTCGGGCGCCAAGGGGACATGATGATCCTCGCCGGCCACAACGTCTTCCCCGAGGACGTGGAGCGCATCGTCGGCGCGGCGCCGGGGATAAAGCCGGGGCGCACCGTGGCCTTCGCCGAGTTCGACGAGGGGTTGCAGACGGAGCGGCTCGTGGTGCTGGCCGAGCCGGCCCGGGACGGAACGCTGCCGGATCTGGTCGCCATCCGGACGAGGCTCCAGGCGGAGTTGCAGGTCGCAGCCCGGATCGAGATGGTCCCCCCCGGCTGGCTGGTGAAGAGCTCCTCGGGAAAGCCCGCGCGCCGAGCCTCGGCGGAGAAGCGAGCCCGGGCGGGAGAGGCGGAGGGCGGACTTTCACGCACCGTGTGATCGGCGAGCGCCCTGGTGCGTCGCGTCACGGCATGGGACGGCACCGCCCGCCGGGCCCTGCTATCCTCTCGCCCGTGAAACCCTTCCTCATCGTCAACCCTGCGAGCGCCGCGGGCCGGACGGGTCGGCACTTCGACTCCATCGCCCGGGCGGTGCGCGAGGCGGTGGGCGACTTCGAGTGCGCCTTCACGAAGGCCCGGGGAGATGGTGCCCGGCTGGCCCGGGAGGCGATCGCCGCCGGGGGGAAGCTGCTCGTCGCCGTGGGCGGGGACGGGACGGCGAGCGAGGTCATCGACGGGATCCAGGCGGCCCCGGGGCCGGAGGACAAGCCGGTCTTCGGATACATCCCCCGCGGGACGGGCGGGGATCTACGGCGGACCGTGGGCATCGCCAAGGACGTCTCTGGGGCGGCACGGGCCTTGGCGAGGGGGAACGTGGCGGTCCTCGACCTCGGGCGGATCGAGTTCGCCGGCCCGGACGGGCGACCCGCGGTCCGCCACTTCGCCAACGTTGCCGGCGGCGGCATCTCGGGGGTCGTATCACGAAGAGTGAATAACGGGTTCCGGCTTCCCTCCGGGAAGCTCTCCTTCATGCTGGCGAGCGCTCGGGCCCTCCTCACCTGGACCGACCAGCCGGTCCGCTGGCGCGTGGACGAGGGCCCCTGGCACGAGGAGCGCCTCACGGCCCTCTCGGTCTGCAACGGCCGCTACTTCGGAGGGGGGATGAGGGTCGCCCCGGACGCCCGGATGGACGATGGGCTCTTCGACCTCGTGGTCTGGGAGGGGCTGGGTCTCACGGACCTCGTGGTGAAGCGGCCCATGCTGTACGACGGCACCCATGTGCGACTCCCGAACACCCGGGTCTTCAAGGCCCGGGTGGTAGAGGCGGAACCGCTCGAGGGCGCCCGCATCGATCTCGACGTGGACGGGGAGAACCCGGGCACCCTGCCGGCCCGGTTCACCATCCTCCCGGGTGGGCTCCGAATCCGCGTGGGGCCCTGACCTCGCACGAACGCCTCGCGCGGTACTACCATGGAGGGCATGGTCCCGCTCGTCGTCGCCCTTCTCCTTTCCGCCGCGCCCGACGGGAGCACCGCCTCGATCCGGATGGAGGGGGTTCCGGAGGTGCCGGTAGAGACGCTTTCCGGGGCGGGCGACGTGGTGAACCTGTGCAAGCGGCTCGTGCCCGCGGAGAGGATACGTCCCTCGGGTGACGCGGTGGAGCAGGGCGAGGCGCGCGCCCGGCAAGAGAGCGACCGGGACGAGTCGATGGCCGGCCGGTACCGGATCATGCTTCCGGCCGCTCGGGTCGGCTTTGCCGCCTACGATGGTGCAGAGGAGCGGCTCAAGGTGGTCGAGCCGGCCACCTTCCGGCTGGAAAGGGGGATGGTGGTCCTCACCGCCACCGAGGAGCGGGGTTTGCCGGTCCACGTCGACGCGGGCCTGGCGCGGCGCATCCTCGCGACCAGGGCGGCCGGCCGGCTGGGCTTGGAGCTCGTCTTCGACCTACCGGACGACGCCATCTGTGGCGGAGACCGGCGCGGCCGGCGCTACGCTTTGAACGTGGAGCCGGTGGAGTGGCGGTGGCTCGACGGCGAGGAGGTCCTCGCCCGGGGTGGGGTGGCGGGCGACCGGCCGGCGGTGAGCGCGTCCCTCGGGGCGGAGCCCGCGGTCGACGTGGGCGAGCCCATGGTGGGTCCCCGGGAGGCGGCGAAGGCGGTCCTTGCGCGGCGAGCCGATCTCGACGCCTGCTATGCGGAGGAGCTGCGAAAGGATCCCTCGGCGGACGGCGTTCTGGTGGTGGACCTCGGGGCGCGGGTGGCGATCGCCGCCGATTCGACCGGCTCCCCCTCCCTGAAAGCCTGCGTGGAGCGGGCGCTCTCCTCCCTGGCCGGGTCCGAGGCCGCCTCGGTGCCCATCCGCTTCGAGCTCGCGGCCCCGGGCCGGGGGCACGAGGCCCTTCCCTCCGGGGGCTAGGAAGCCCTAGGTGCAGCGCCAGACGGCGGTGGCGAGGAGCGTTCGCCGCTCCTTCACCTCTGCGCGCCGGCGCAGGTCGGCCACGGCTCGGTCCTTCTCCCCGTAGCGGGCGGCCTCCAGGGCGCGCAGGTCGTCGAGCCGGCGGCGGTAGTCGCGCTCGGCGCGCTCGAGCAGGGCTCGCCTCTCGCGGAGGGGGAGACCTCGCTCCTCCGGCGAGGCGTTCCGGGCGCGCGCCCAGGCGGCGCGGGCCTCCTCCAGGGCGCGGCGGGGAGCGGCGAGGGCGTCCTCCACGGCCCGGTCCCAGCGTTCGCGCGCAGCGTCGTAGGCCGCGGCCGCGCGCTCCTCGAGCTCCGAGAAGAGCCCGACCCGGAGCGCGGAGAGGGCCCGTTCCTGGGACTCGCCCAGGGGGAGGGTTGCCCCGCGCGGGCCGCCCTTCCCCTCCACCGCGGGGAGGGCCGCGAAGGCCTCCGCCTCGGCGGGGGAGAGGGGATGATACTTCTCGCCATCGGCCCAGAGCACGAGGTGGACCACCCTCTCCTCTCGGACGAGCGCCTCGAGGTCGTAGCGGTACACGAACCACCATCCCTCGCGGCCGGCGAGCTTCCCCAGGGCGACGGGCAGATCGCGGCTCTCGAGGAGGAGAGAGGAGACCGGGTCCTTGGGGCGGGCGCGGATCCGCTCGGCGGCCGCCCGCACGAGGTTCGCCCGGCGGGAGGGGGCGGGGAAGGGCGCCGTCCCCGGGACGACCCCGGCCTCGGGCGGCCCGTCCTCGAGGGCGGCGGCGAGAAGGGCCTCCTCGTCCGCCTCCCGTCGAGCCAAGGCCTCGCGGGCCCGCTCCGCGGCCACCCGGAGCCGACCGCGCACCTCCCCGTCGAAGCGCTCGAAGAGCAGGGCACGGGCGGCCGCGAACCGGGCGGAGATCCTCCCGTCGAGCTCTTCCCGGAGCCTCTCGAAGGCCTCCTCCACCTCGCCGGGCGAACGGCAGGACTGGTAGATGTCGAGCACGCGCCTCTCGAAATCGATGCCGCTCCCCAGGGCGCCCAGGATCTCGTCGGAGGAGCCGAAGACGCCGTCGAAGAGCTTCAGCTTCTTCGAGAGCAGGTCGAAGAGGCGCGCGTCGGCGGCGTTCTGGCGGTTCAGGAAGTTCAGGACGAGGACGTCGCGCTCCTGGCCGTAGCGGTGGCACCGGCCGATGCGCTGCTCCAGCCGCTGCGGGTTCCAGGGGAGGTCGTAGTTCACCACGAGGTTGCAGAACTGGAGGTTCAGGCCTTCCGCTCCCGCCTCGGTCATGAGGAGGATCTGGGTCCTGTCCCGAAACTCGTCCACCAGGGCCTGGCGCCGCTCGGCTCCGTAGACATCGCCGGAGAGGCAGGTGACGAGGTAGCCCCTCGAGCCGAGGAGCCCTTGGAGGTAATCCTGGGTTCGCCGGAACTCGGTGAACACCACCGCCTTCTCCGGCCACCCGCAGGCACGGGCCACCGTGAAGCAGCGCTCCAGCCCGTGGAGAAGGGCCTCGCCCTTGGCGTTCCCCAGGATGCCCCGGGCCAGTTGGGCAAAGGCGCGCAGCTCGGTCAGCTCGTCCTTCATGCGCCGCAGGGCGAGTTGCCCCCGGGGGCCAGAGGCCGAGGTGCCCTCGTCGAAGAGCTCCTCGATCTCGTCGGCGAAGCCGGGGAGGTCCACCGAGAGCTCCGCCCCGAGCGCCCCCGAGGCCCCGGCCACCTTCCGCTCCAGGCCGTCGGCGAGCCGGTCCATGGTGGCGGCGAGGGCGAAGGAGGACGAGGCCAGGATCTTCCGGCAGACGAGGATGAAGAGCGCCCGCCGGGCCGCCGGGATGGCCTGGGCGTCCTCCCGGCGGAGGTACTCGGAGACCCTCTGGTAGAGCTCCTCCTCCTCCCTCGTGGGGGCGAAATCCTCCACGATGGAGCGGCGGCTCGTGAACTTGACGTATTCCTTCACCTGGCGCCGCAGGGTCCGGACCACCACCGGAGAGAGGCGCGCCTTCAAGTCCGCGGACCGCTCGTCGGTGAGCTCGCCCACCGCGTACTCCAGGCGGAAGGACTCCTCGCTCCCGAGGAGCGCCTCGTCGATGAAGGAGGCGAGCCCGAAGAGCTCCATGAGGTCGTTCTGCAGCGGGGTGGCGGTGAGGAGGAGCTTCGGCACTCGCTTCAGGGCCTTGCGGAGTGCCTGGCCGGTGCGATGGTCGGTCCGGTAGGCGTTTCGGAGGCGGTGGGCCTCGTCGATCACCGCCACGTCCCAGGCCACCCGCTCGAGCTCCGCGGCCCGGAGGGCGGCGAAGGGATGCGAGGCGATCACCAGGCCCCCGGTATCGAAGGGATTGGCGCCCATCCCCTGGCGCTCCCGCTCGCGCACCCACTCCCCGTCCAAGACCTGGGCCTCGAGCCCGAACTTTCCGAAAAGCTCGTCCCGCCACTGGACCCGGAGCGAGGCGGGGACGAGGACCACGGCTCGGCCCTTGCCCTCGGCCGCGAGCTGGGAGAGGACGATGCCGGCCTCCACCGTCTTGCCCAGCCCGACCTCGTCCGCCAGGACCGCCCCGCCGGTGGGGAGAGCGTCGAGCGCGAAGGCGGCGGCCTCCACCTGGTGGGGATTCAGGTCGACCGCGGCGTGGGCCAGGGCCGGCGCGAGCCGGAAGGGCCCGCCTCCGCCCCGGGCGGTAAGCACCTCGGCGGCGATCCGTTGGTGGAACCGGGTGAGCGGACGCTTCTCCCCGTCCCTTCGCGACACGGCCTGCGAGGCCATCCTCGACGCCTCCACCCAGAGGCGGCCGGCTACACCGCCCCGACCCGGCGCCGCTCGACCGGCGCCGCCACCCGGTTCCGGCGCCCGCCGGAAGGTGGCGGGGAAGTGTATCAGCATCCCTTCCCGGGCGGCAGAACGCTGGTTTCCCGGCCGGCGAGGGAGGACTCGAAAGGGTCGCGAGCATGGCACCGGCGAAATAACCCGCCCCGAGCCCCGTACTCGATGAGCAAGGGAGGTCGAACGAGATGAAGGGCATCGCGATCCTGGCGCTCGCCGCCGTTCTCGAGGCGGGGTTCCTCCTCACCGCCGCCTTGCCCGTGCCGGTCCTGAAGAGGGCCGAGACGAACGTGAAGGACAAGGCGGTCATGCTCGTGCGCCTCTTGCGGTCCGGTGCACCGGTCTCCCCGAAGTCGTAGTCTCTAGCTCGGCCAGCCGTCGGCGTCCGGGGCCGTGACGGCCTCACGGCCCGGGAGGGAAACCCCGGCGTCGTAAAGTAGGGCCGTGTCGACATCCAACGCCGGACGCACCGCCTACGGCGCGGCCTTCATGAGGGCGATGGAGGCGTTCACCCCTCAAGCCCAGCGGCTCTTCGAGGACGACGTCACAGAACGGCTGTTGCCTTCCAGCGCGCGGGTGCTGTTGCGCGTCGGGCCGCTCCGCCGAGGCTTCCTGCGGCTTTTGGAGCGGAGCCTGCCCGGCCTCTACGGCGGCATGGTGTGTCGCACCCGCTACATCTGCGCTCCGTGCCGCGCTGCCCAGGGAGCTAGTCATCCTCGGCGCCGGCCTCGACTCACGCCCTCACCGCATGAAGGAGCTCGTGAACGCGCGTGTGGTCGAGGTGGACCAGCCGGCGATGGTCGCCGCCAAGCGAGAGGCGACGCGCGGGCTCGGCACCCACGTCGAGTGCGTGCCCATCGACTTCGAGACCGAGCGGCTCGAGGACCGCGTGGAGGTTCGCTCGAAGGCGTTCTTCATCTGGGAGGGCGTCACGCAGTACCTGAGGCGCGCCGCGGTCGACGAGGTGCTGCGCTTCGTGGCGCGCGCGCCGCGCGGCAGCGAGCTCGTGTTTACCTACCTGCCGCTCGAGGTGATCGAGGGGAGGTCGACCTTGTTTGGGGCTGCTGCCGCAAAGAGCGCCTCGAAGGGCGCGCCGTGGATCACCGGCTTTGACCCGGCGTTGCTCGGCCAGGAACTTCACGGTCTCGGCCTCGAGCTGTGCGAAGATTTCGGAGCCGCCGAACACCGGGCCCGCTATCTGGCTCCCATCGGCCGTACGGATCGAGCGCATTGCCCGCGCGCGGGTGCGCTGACGGGCGCTTTTCGATCGGAGTCGCGCCGCGGGCGCAGGCGCAGACGGGGGTGGCCGGCCTGCCGCTCGACCCCGAGACGGCCCCACCCCCTCCCCCGCGGGCGCCGGCCCCGAGGGGCGCGCAGAAGATCATGGACGTGGCCCGTCGCAAGCGATGGGAGTCATGGGCGGTAGAAGCTGGTCGCTCTTCTAGAGCTCTCCCCGCCGCTTCACCTCGAGGTAGCGCCGGAGAACCGCGGCCCCGAGGGAGCGGGCGGGGGCGCTCTCCACCCGCACCCCGACCGAGCGGAGCGCGGCCGCCTGAAGGTCTCGGTCGGCGAGGATCCGCTCGGCGGCCACCCTCTCGAACGCCTCCTGGGGATTGTTGGGCCGCGCGGAGGCCGCCTCGGAGATCTCCGAGTCCGCCGCCGCTAGGAGGAAGAGGAGGTGGCGGCGCGCCAGAAAGGCGGCGGAGGTGCGAAGGGCGACGCCGGAGTCCGGGTCGGAGAGGTCGGTGAGGAGGACGACGAGCGCCCTCCGCCGCTGGCGGGCGGAGAGGACCTCGAAGGCGGCGCCGTAATCGGCCTCTTCCGCCCGCGGCCTCGCCCTGTGGAGCGCCTCGGCGAGCGCGGAAAGCCCGGCGCGACCGGCGGCCGGCGGGACCACGCACTCCACCTCCGCGCCAAACAGGATCGCCCCGGTCCGGTCGCCGCGCATCGCCGCCGCTCTGGCCAGGGCCAGGGCCGCGTCGACCGCGTGGTCGAGCTTCGAGCGCCCGTCCCTTAGGCTTGCCGAGAGCTGTCGCCCGCAGTCGAGGAGGAGCCAGACCACCTGGTTTCGCTCGGGCTGCCATTCGCGGACCACCGGGGTGCCGCGGCGGGCCGTCGCTTTCCAATCGATCCCCCGCGGGTCGTCCCCCGGCAGGTAGGGACGAAGCCCGGCGAACTCCCGCCCCTCGTAGAGGCCTCGGGTCCGCGCCCGCCCTTCCTCGGCTCGCCCGGCCAGGAGGGCGACGGCGAGGCTGCGCAGGTCCGGATAGACCCGTGCCGCCCGGGAGAGCGGGACCCGAAACTGCCGGGAGGCGAGCCCCAGGGGCCCGCGAGCCCGGGCGTAGAGGTCGCCGAACGCGACCTCGCCGCGGCACCGGGGGATGACCTCGTAGCGGATCGAAACCGCCTCGCCCGGGGCGAGGCGGAGGCGGCGCCGGTGACCGCTCGAGTCGAGCTCGGCCGGCGGGGCGTCGGCGAGGTCGAGGCGGAGGGGGCGGCCCGCCCGGCTCGAAACCGTGAGGGTGACGGGGTTCGGGGAAAAGGCCGAGAGCGGCTCGGGGAAGCGGCGCGCCGCGGCGAGGGTGCCGGGCCCGGGCGCGAGGAGCGCGTCGACCCCGAAGAGGAGGAGCACCGCCCCGTCCAGAAGGGCCAGGACCCGGGGGAACCCGGTCATGCCCGCAACCAAGAGGGCGATGAACGCGGCCAGGGCGAGGAGGAGCGCCGTTCGCTCGGTGGGGAAAGGCACGTCGGAAGGGTACCAAAGGGTGGCGGAGGGCGGACCCTTGTCCGGGGAGGGGGCGTGCGCGGATCGGGGCTTTCACGGGGGTCCGTCCCGCGGGAGGATTCCGCCATGCCCTCGCTCCTCTTGGCGGCCTTCGCGCCCGAGCTCGCCGGTCTCGACACCTCTTTGCCCCGGGGCTGGGTGGCGGAGCTGACCGGAGTCGGCGCGGTGAGCGCCGCGGTCGCGACTGCCCGGCTCCTCGCGGCGCACGAGCCGGACCGGGTCCTGTTCGTGGGCACCTGTGGCGCCTACGACGACAGGCTCCCGGTGGGGGAGGTCCTGTCCGCAGCCGAGGCCATCGCCACCTCGGTGGAAGAGCTCTCGGGGAGGGCGTACCGTCCCGAGTGGGAGCGCGTCCGGTGGGTGGCCACCTGGGCGCTGCCCTTCCCCGGGCACCCCGTGGCGGTGCCTCCGGCCATCACCCGGACCGCGGAGGGAGGGCGGGTGCTCTCGGGCGTCGCGCCGGCCGAGCACCTCGAGCTCACGGGGGTCTTCGCTGCCTGCCACGCCGCCGGCGTCCCGGTCGCCGCCGCGCTCGGGGTCGCGAACCGGGTCGGGTCCGGCGGCCATGCCGAGTGGCAGCTCTCGCACGCGCGCGTGAGCCGGGCGGTGGCGCAGTCTCTCGTTCGGGCCGGCGTCCTTGCGCCGAGGACGCCCTGACGGGCGGTGGGGTCAGGTCTCCTAGCGGGGCACCTCGACGGACTCGAGCAGCTCGGCCACGAGGTCGTCGGGGGTGGCGCCCTCGAGCTCGGCCTCTGGTCTCAGGAGGAAGCGGTGGCGGAGGGCAGGCGCGGCCATGGCCTTCACGTCCTCCGGGCTCACCCACTCGGCCCCGAGGAGTGCGGCCCGGGCCCGGGCGACGGAGAGGAGCCCGACGCCGGCCCGCGGGCTCGCGCCCAGGCGGGCGCGAGGGAGCTCGCGGCTCGCCCGCACCAGCCGGGACACGTACTCCAGGACCTGGGGCGCCACCTTGAGCGACCGGGCGGTGGTCTTGAGGGCCGAGAGCTCCTCCCGCGAGACCACCGGAGAAACGCCCGCCGCGACGAGGTCGTGGACGTCCTGGCCCAGGGCCGTCCGGCGGAGGATCTCCACCTCCTCGGCGGCGGCGGGGTACTCGACCCGGACCTTGAGGAGGAAGCGATCGGCCTGCGCCTCGGGCAAGGGGTAGGTGCCCTCGTACTCGACCGGGTTCTGGGTGGCGATGACGAAGAACGTCCCGGGCAAGGGCTGGCGCTCTCCGTCGAGCGTGACCTGTCGCTCCTCCATCGCCTCGAGCAATGCGGCCTGGGTCTTGGGCGGGGTCCGGTTCACCTCGTCGGCGAGGAGCACCTCCACGAAGATGGGGCCGCGGCGGAGCTCGAAGGTGCCGCGGTCCGGCCGGTAGACGGTCGTGCCGACGATGTCGCTGGGCATGAGATCGGGCGTGAACTGGACCCGGCCGAACCGGAGATCGAGGGCCCGGGAAAGGGCCTTGGCGAGGAGGGTCTTGGCGACGCCGGGGACCCCCTCGAGGAGCACGTGCCCGCTGGCCAGGAAGGCCGCGAGGAGCTCCGCCACGGGCTCCTTCTGCCCGACCACCACCTTGGCGATCTCGGCCTCGACCCGCGCCGCGGCGGGGAGCGCGAGGGTCATCGGGCGTACCCCAGGATCCGGTAGACCAGGCCCCCGACCATCTCCCGCAAAGCGTCGGTCGAGCCGGCGAGCGCCCCGGCCCGCGGAAGCCAGCCGAGGGCCCCGTCGCGGCCGGAGCGGTGATCGACGGGCAACAGGTCGGGGGAGAGCCCCACCGCGTGGAAACAGCCCAGGGCCCGCGGCGCATGCCAGGCGCTCGTGAGGAGCAGGATGCGTTTCCAGCCGTGCGCGGCGATGATGGGGGCCGACTCGAGCACGTTCTCCCGGGTATTTCGGCTATGGCTCTCGGTTACGATCTGGTCGGCCGGGATGCCCTGATCGCGCAGCCAGCCGGCGAGCTCCTCCGCCTCGGGGACGTCGCCCGGCTCCGGGAAGGTGGCCCCGCCGGAGATGAGCACCATCTTCGCCTGGCCGGTGCGCAAGAGGATGGCGGCCTGGGAGATGCGGTCGACCGGGTCGGTCAGCTCGAGCTGACCGCTCCGGCGCATGGCCGCTCCGTCCACCAGGCCGCCCAGGACCACCACCACGTCGTAGGGTGGTTCCGGGCGGAAGGTGTTTCGGGCCCCCGCCTCGAGGCGGGCGAAGAGCCCGCGATAGACCGGCTCGAGCGAGAAGAAGACGAGGACGAGGAGGGCGAGAAGGAGGGAGAAGCGTGCCCGGCCCGGCTTCCGGCGTTCGAGGAGGAGGGCGAGGAGGGACAGAAGGATCGCCCAGGTGAGGGGGGCGACGAGGAGGTCGAGGAGCTTGGAGAGGACGAGGAACACCGGGGCATCTTACGCGACCCGCCCCTCCCCGGGGGGAGGGAGTCAACGCCGGCCGGCCGAGAGCGCGCCCTCCGCGTCCGCCGCCGCGCGCAGGACCTCTAAGAGTCGGCCAGGGCCCTTGCCTGCGAAGGCGGCGCCGCCGCGGGAGAGGGCCAGCGCTGCCCTGGGGCTCTTCCCCGCGGCACGCCGCGCCGCCTCCGGGTCGGAGAGGTGGGCGGGAATGGCAAAGCGTCGTTCGAGGCGCCGGCGCAGGCCGCGCCAGGCTTCCCGGGCCAGTTCCTCCTCGGCGCCCGCGCTCCGGTAGAGCGCCGCGAGCGAGGCCAGGTAGTCGCGCGCCGTGCGACCCGAGCCCGGGTCCGTCGGAGGCCGCACCGCCCCGAGGCGCCGACCCCGCGAAAGGACGAGCGCGAAGCCCCCGAGGAGGACCTGAGCGCCGAGGAGCACGAGACTCCCCCGCGGCGGTCCGGTCGGGCCGGGAGCGGCGAGGAATCGCTCGTCGAACACCACCGGCCCCTTTCTCCCGAGCCGAAGCACGAGCGAAAGGGCGTCGCCCTCCAGGAGGTGGCCATTCTCGAGGGGGTCGGGCCCGGAGAGGACGAGGACCTCGCCCCGGCCGACGGGGATAAAGAGCGCGCTCGCGAGGCCGCCGTCGCCGGAGACGGCGAGCCCGCCCGGACGGGAGAGCGAAAGGCTCGCGCCCCCGGCCGGGAGGAGGAGGTCTCCGAGGAGCGGGTGCGGGGCGAGCCCGCCTGCGAGGCGCGGCGCGATCTTCCTCCCGACCTCGACCCCGAGCGCCTCGAGGAGGGCCCTTGGGCGGGTCGGGCCGAGGGCCAGGACAAGGGTGGCGCCCGCCTCGGCCTCGGCGATGAGGCTTGTGACGTCGTCTTCCGAAGGCGGGCTCCAGAGGGCGGCGAGGATCACCGCGCCGGCGCCCGGGATCGGTGGATCGCCCCTGCCGCGGCGGAGGGCGACCGCGCCCGACTCTAGGAGCAGCTCGCGGGCGGCGGCGAGCCCGCGGGGGCCGACGTTCTGGGCCGAGGGGAGCGCCGAGACCTCTGCCCGTCGGTCGCCGGAGAGGCCCAGGACCGCCGCCGCGAGAAAGAGGGCGAGCGCGGCGGAGAGACCGAGGGCGGGCGCGAGGCGTCTCAAGCGATCCCCCTGGCGAGGACCACCCGGGCGGCGGCGAGCGCGGCTTGGGCCTCGGCGGGTCCGGCCGGGCGCTCGCCGTACACGGTCCGGTCGAAGAGGCGCGAGAGGGCACGGAGCGCGTCGCGCCGGTGGGGATCGGCGTCGCGCAGCCGCTCGACGAGCTCGCCGTTCGTGAGGGTCCTCCCGGACGGCACCTCCCCGGTCCTCTCGAGCGCGGAGAGCGCGGCGAGGAGCGAGAGGCGAACCGCCGAGGCCGCGTCCCCCCGCCCCGCGGCCGACAGGGCCGGGGCGAGAGAGGGGTCCGGGGAGGGCGAGCGTTCGCCGGGCGAAGGGGTGGGGCGCGGAGAGGGTGCCGGCCGCCGGCGCCGGAGGGCGATGAGCCCGAAGAGGGCGGCGGCGGCGGCGGCCCCGAGGAACACGGCTCGGCTGAAGAACGCGTAGCGCTCCGCCTCGCCGGTCTCGAGCAGGTCGAGGAGCCGGCGCCAGAGCGAAAGGAGGCGGAGCCTCAGGGCCCGCGGGTCGGCGCGCGCCCGCCGGTAGGCAGGGCCGTCCAGGATCCTCTCGGCGCGGGCCCGATCTGCCGGGCCGGCCGCGGGGAGGGGCGGCCGGGCGGCGAGAGCGCACTGGAGATCCAAGGCGGCCCGAAACCGAAGTCCCGCGCCCGACCGGGCCGCTCCTTGGGCCGACTCGGCCTCGTGCGCCTCCTCAAGGAGGGCAAGCACCGGGCCGCCCGCCCCTTCTCCCTCGAGGGCGCGCACCAGGCCGACCGCCTCTTGGCAAAGGTCCGGGTCCGTGAGGAGGCGGGCGCGGGCCAGGGCGGCCGGGCATCCGGGCGCGGCAGCGAGAAGGAGCGAGAGGACGAGCGAGGTCAAGAATCCCTCCTCAGAGCCGCTCGGCCCATGCCTCGAGGTCGATCCCCTCCGTCCGGGCGCGGCGGTCGAAGTAGAGGACGACCACCGCCACGAGGGAGAAGGGCTGGAGCACGGCCGCGGCCGCCGCCTCGAAGACCGCGAGGCCGACCTCGAGCGGGGCGGAGAGCTCCGCTCCTACTAGGCCGAGCCCCCCGGACGCCCCGCTCGCCCGGAGCGCGAGGAGGCGCGGGATCCCCGCAAGCCCATTCACGGCGGCGAGGAGGACGAACAGGACGACCAGCACGAGCGAGGCCCGGACCCCCGGTCGCTCGGCGAATGGGGACCCCGGGCGCGGGGACATGAGGCGCGAGGATCGTCCCAGGGCGGCGAGCCCCACCCGTCCCTCCAGCACCGCGACCACCGGGACGAACACGGAGCGGAGAGTGGCGACGAGGAACAGCCCGAGCCCCCCCACCATCGCCCCGGCCGCTCCGGCGAGGAGGGTGGGGAGGCTCCGGGCGCGGAGCGCGAGGGCCAGGCCGGGGAGGCCGCCGGCCACCGGGGCTGCGGCGAGGAGCAAGACCTGGACGGCCACGGCGGTGGTCACCGAGAGGACGGCCCGGGCCGGGCCCGGACGGGCTGCCGCGCGGCGCGGCTCGAGCGAGGGTGCGACGATGGCCGCGGCCGCGCCGGTGGCGAGGAGCTGCAGGGCGAGGAGCGAAACGAAGAGGAGGGAGAGGTGCCAGAGGGCGGGTCCGAGGAGCTCGGCGCCGTGCGCTGGATCTCCCAGGACCTCGAGGAGGTCTTGGGCGGGGGCGAGCCGGCGCGAGAGCAGGAGGGCCGGAGCCTCGGCGAGCAGCATGGCCGCGAACAGGGCGCGAAAGTGGCGCAGCGCGACGGCGACGGAGCGGTCGATCACCTCGGCGAGGCCGAGGGGACGGGCGCTGAGGTCCTTGGCGGTCACCCCCGCGGATCCTACCCTTTGACGGAGGTGGGGAGGATGGCGTACATGCCCCGCGTGCTCCTCCGGCTCAACGGCGAGCTGCGGGAGGTCCCGGACGGAACGACGGTCGCGGGCCTCTTGGCCCAGCTCGGGGTGAAGCCGGCGCGGGTGGCGGTGGTGGTGAACGAGGCCGTCGTCACCCACGACCTCTATGCCGAGCACCGGATCCTTCCCGGGGACTCGGTCGAGATCGTCGCGGTGATGGCGGGGGCCTAAGGCGTTCGCCTCGGCCGCCACCAGAAGAACCGGTAGGTCCGCACCAGCCGATCGCCTTGCCGGGCCTCGGCCGACCCGGCGGGCTCGAGCGGGCCGAGGCGTTTCTCCAGTTCCGGGCGCTGCGGGCCGAGGTCGTCGACGGTGACGAGGAGGAGTGGCTCGCCTGCCGCGCCCGGGTCCGGGTCGTAGAACGAGGGCCCGGTGATGCGCTCGCCCAGGTAGGCGGGGGAGCGCTGGTCATAGACGCCGAGCTGGCCGAGAACGATCCAGTGGGCCGCGGCGAGGCGGGCACTCCCTGCCACGGCGCGCGCCGCCCGGGCCCCCTCCCGCCAGCCGACGAGGTCGTCGAGCGGTCCTCGCGCGACCGGAATGGAGTGGCCAAAGGCCTCCACCCGGGCGGGGACCGGCACCGCCAAGAAGAAGAGGAGCGCCGAGAGGCCGACGCCGATCTCGGCGTACCCCACCCAGAGGGCTCGGCGAAAAGGGCGACCGGCGGCGCCCGAGAGGCAGAGGAGGAGGATGGCCGAGAGCCAGCCCGGGCCGGGCCAGTGGGGGAGGGCGTTTGGGGTGAAGGCCGCGGCCAGGGTGAAGAAGGCGGCGAGTGGCAGCGCCGAGAACGCCAGGGCGGCGTTGAGGGCGTCCCCCCGGGCGAAGAGCGCCCGGAAGGCCGCGGCCGCGGCGAGGACGAGGAGGAGGGGCGACACGTAGCCGAGCTGGCCGCCCAAGGAGGCGAGGAGCCGAGAAGCCCTGAACAGATGGCCCGAGAGCCCGTGAGTCGCCTGGAACGCGAACGAGGGCCAGCCGTGGGCCGCATTCCACAGCAGCATGGGCGAGGCGATGGCAAGGGCGAGTGCGGCACCGGCCCAGGGAAACGGGGTGGCGAGGAGCCGGCGGCCGTCGCGGGTCGCGAGGAGCCCGGAGAAGACCGCCACTCCGAGGAGGCCGGCGGTGAGCTTCGACAAGGCGCCCACCCCGAGGAAGGCGCCGGCCGCGAGGGCCCAGGGCGGTCCGCGGTCGAGGGCGCGTTCCAGGGCCCAGAAGGTGCCCACCCAGGCGAGCGCCAGGGGGGCGTCGGGCGTGAGGAGGGCGGTTCCCAGCGAGAAGAGCGGAGCCGCCTGGAGGGCCACCGCGGTGGCGAGCGCGGCCCGCCGTCCGGCGCGGGCGTCGACGAGCGAGGTGGCGAGCACCAGGGTGAGCGCCCCGAGGATCACCTCGGGCAGCCTTACCGCGAAGGGGCTCGCACCCAGAAAGCGTAGCGGCCCGGCCGCGAGAAAGGCCACCGCGGGCGGGTGATCGAGGTAGCCGGGCTCTAGGTGCCGCGCCCAGTCGACGTAGTAGGCCTCGTCGTTCCCGAGCGGCACGACCGCCGCCAGGGCGAGGCGAACGGCGCTGCCGAGGAGGATCGCCAGGGCCAAGGGCCCATGGCCCCGAGCCCCCTGTGGCCTCGAGGGCGGTGCATCCGGGCGTGCTCCGAGGTGGGCGGCCATCAGCCCACCGGCGCGACCCGGCCGATCTCCTCGACCGAGAGCCGGAAGACGCGCGAGGGCTTGCCCCATCCCCCGGCGGCGAACCCGCGGCAGATCCGGTCGTAGGCCTCGGGGTGGTGGTGGGGGGCGAACTCCTCGACCGAACCGCGCAGGGCGAAGCCCTGGTAGGTCTCGAGATCGAGGAGGAGCCGCACCTCCCGGGGGTTCGAGCGCAGGTTCATGTAGGTCTTCAGGGCCAGTCCGTCCCCGTGATAGAGCGCGAGCCGGCCCTCCCGCAGCTCGCAGTGGTAGACGAAGCGGGGGGAGAGGTTGGCGGTCTCGCCCACGCAGACCAGGGCGAAGCGAACTGGACCGACCACGGCCACGACCTCCTCCAAGGGCACGCTCTCGAAGAACTTGAGGGTGTAGGGGCTGTGGTGGACGGTGTAGAGGCTCGCGCCCTTCACGAGCAGGTGCTCGCCCTTCGGCTCGATGAGGTCGGGGAGGGCGGCGCCCCCCGAAAGCGGCCGCGTCTTCACCTGGAAGCCCTGGTAGTGCTCGACACGGGTGAGGTGGACCGTCACGCACTCGCCCGGCCCGGGCGCCCGGGGCAAAGGGGCGGAGAGCGTGACCCGGAGTTCCCGGGGGCTCGACCCGGGCTCGAGGGCCTCTACGCGGTTCACGGACACATCTCCCGTGCTCCCGGGCCGGCTGGTGGTGGCCATGAACGTCACCACCTTTTCGTGCTTCACCGTCGGGAAGAAGGCGGATTGCCGGACCTTCTGCTCCTCGATGAAGGCGAGGACGTTCTCCTCTTCGCTCGGCACGGCGATCCTCCCGGGCGGGAACTCCCGCGCCTCGCGAGATTACGGTCGAGGTCAGGGCTTGTCCACCGTATCGGGATCGGCCCGTCCGGCGCTCAGAGCCGCGAGGAAAGCCCGATCCGGGGCCAACGAGTCCCGCGCCGAGGTCCCGCCTTCGAGCGAAGCTCGCGCCCGCGGGCGCCCTTCGGGTCTGAAGACGTCTCTTGGTCGAGCTCGTTGCCATTGGGGAGAGGGGTAGAGGACCCGGGAAGCCGCTTCCGCGGAGGAGGTCGCCCGATCGCGGGCGCGTCGCCCCTTGCGCGGGGTCGCCCGGTGAAGCCGTCCTCTCCGGATCGTCCGGGCGGAGAGTCATCCTCCCCGCACTTCTGACGGGGAAGCTCTTCGCCCCGGGGATGCGACCCGCTCCGGAGGGCGAAGAGCGCCCCTCTTCCCATCGGGAAGGTCATACGGCCTTGATCGAGCGAGCGGCCGAACGCCGCCCGGGCTGCGCCCGGCCATGGCCCCGGGTATATTGCGCCCGCCATGGGGCGTTCCGTCTACGAGATCTCGAAGGACTTCCTCTTCAGCGCCGCACACCAGATCCGCTTCCACGGCGGCAAGTGCGAGCGCCTCCATGGCCACAACTGGCGGGTCCGGGTCCACGTCCGCGCCTCGACGCTGAACCGCATCGGGATGGTGATCGATTTCGCCGATCTGCAGCGGATGGTGACCGAGGTCGGGGCGCGCTTCGATCATCGGAACGTGAACGAGGTCCCCCCGTTCGACGAGCTGAACACCACCGCCGAGCTCATTGCCCGCCACTTCTTCACCGAGGTGGGAAGGCTGCTCGCCGACGAGGGTGGGCGGGTCTCCGTCTCGAAGGTGGAGGTCTGGGAGAACGAGGGATCGCTCGCGGTGTACCGGGAGGAGTAGGGCCGCTCCCGGCTCCTCTGCGCTCCCTCGCCCCGGGGGCCCGCGTCCCGCGCGCGGGCCGTTCCCGTGGCGTGGGGGGCGGCCGTCCGGGAGCGGGGCTCTCCGACCCCGGGCGCGTCAGCGGCGCCGGGTATCCTTGGGGCGTGCGCGTCCTCTGCCTTTCGCCGACCCCGCTCGCGGCGATCCGCGCGACGAGGCGCATGTGCGACGCCCAGGGCGGGATCCACTTCGGTCCCGGCGCCACCACCTTGAGGCGGCTCGCCTCGGAGGTGCTCGTGGCCTCGGGCGATCGGCGGGCCGTGCTCACTCCGCTCGCGGAGAGGCTCATCGTCCTCGAGGCGGGCGAGGCGGCGGGCGGCATGCTCTCCGGCCTCGCGCCGAGTTCCGGCCTCGCCGGCGCGCTCTCCCGGACGATCGCCGAGCTCGCTTTGGGGGAGGTGGAGGGGAGCGATCTCAAGGGGGCCGCGGCCTCGTTGGGCGGCGCCCCGCAAAGGCGCCTCGGGCTCTTGGCCGACGCCCTCGAGGCCTACCAGGCGCGCCTCGCCGCCCTGGGCGTGCTCGACGGAGCGGCGGCCTTCCGGGCCGCGGCAGAGGCGGTGCGGCGCGGGGCGTGGCACGAGACCGCTTCCCTCGAGCTCCTCATCCTCGATGGTCTGGGCCCGCTCGGGAGGACGGAGTTGGACCTCGTGGCGAGCCTCGTGTCCCGCGCCCCCCGAACGAAGGCGTGCCTGCCCTACTTCCCCGATCGCCCCGACCTCTCGTCCCCGGCGGAGCCGCTCCTCAGGCGCCTCGAGTCGCTCCACGAGGTCGCCCGGGTACGCGAGGTGGAGATCGTTCTGCAGCGGCTCGACGATCGAGCGGAGCGCGTGGGGGCGCTCCTCTCGGCCTTCGGCCGTGGGCAGGCGGATCGGCTCCCCGGGGAAAGGGGGCTTGTGCTTGCGGCACCCGGTGCGGGGGCGGCGGGGGAGGCCGAGGCGGCCGCGGACGCCGCCCTGCGGTTCTTCGAGAGCGGGATGTCCCCGGACGAGGTGGTGGTGGTCGCGCAGTCGCCGCGCCGCGTGGCGCCGGCGTTGGGGGATGCCTTTCGGGCGCGGGGGATCCCTTTCTCGGCCGGTCGGGGGCCCCGGGCGAGCGAGGTGCCGGTGGTCCGGCTCGTCCGGGAAGCGCTCTCCGCCTCTGGCCTCATCGATCGGACGCGTGCGGTCCGGCTCCTCGGCTCCTCCTGGCTCACGCCGGCCGGGGTGGCGGACCTGTCCGGGCTCTTCGAGAGGGCGGGCGCTCTGGACGGGCGCGGTGCCGCGTCGGGGGCCTTGCGCCGCCGGGCCGCGAGGCTCGATGGGCGTGACACGGCGGGCGAGCGGAGGCGGCTCGCCCGAACCCTCTCCCGCCTCGAGGAGCTCGAGACCTCTCTCGCCCCGCTCGCCCGGTCCGGTCCGGCCCGGGCCTTTGCCTCGAACCTTTCCGTCCTCCTCGGCCGGCTGGGGCTTCGGCGTCGAGCGGCGCGAGGGCCGTTCGAGGTGGCGGCGCGCGACGTGGCGGCGCTCTCGGCCGTCGAGGACGCGGCCCAAGAGGTGGTCGTAGCGGCGGCCCTGGCCGGGCGGGCCGACGCGGTGATGTCGCCCGCCACCTTCGAGGGGCTCCTCGGGCTCGCCCTCGACGCGAGCGCCCTCAATCTACCGGGAGAGCCCGCGGCGGGTGCGGTGGAGCTGCTCGCGCCCCAGGAGGTCGCGGGTGGACCGGCCCGGGCCGCCATCGTGGTGGGCTGCGGAGAGGGGGCGTTCCCGGCCCCTGCGCCGCCCGACCCGCTCTTTCGGGACGCCGAGCGTGCCGCGGTCGATCGGTACCTCTCGCGGGCCGCGGTCTCGAGCGCCGGCGCTCGGCGCGCCGAAGCCGTCCATCGCGCGTTCTTGTCGGCTGCGGCCGGGACCGAGGCGGTGGCCTTCGCCTGGGCGGCGCCGGGTCCGGCCGGCGACGGCGGACCGCCCTCGCTGCTCGTCGCCGAGGCCCTGGCGGCCGCCGGGGTCGATGTGGCGTCCTTGGCCCCGCGGGAGCCGGCGCTGTCCGAGGCTCGGACGGTGCGGTCCGCGCTTCGGGCCGCCGTCCGGCTCGGGGCCTCCGGCGTCGCCGCCCTTCGGGGGACGCCGCTCGCCGCGGCGGCGCGGGACGCGCTCCTGCGGGGGAGGGTGGACGCGGAGCGGCGAGCGGCGGTGCTTTCGGGGCGAGCGGGGCCGTTCGCGGGTGGGGTGGGGGAGGGGGTGTTGCCGGCGCTTTGGGCCGCGCTCCCGGCGGAGTGGACGCCCAGCCAGCTGGAGCTCTACGCCCGCTGCCCGTTCCGGGCCTTCTTGCGCCTCGCCCTTCGGCTCCCCGAACCGGGAGAGCCCGACCTGGACATGGAACTGCGCGACGAGGGCACCCTCCTGCACGCCGTGCTCGAGCAGTTCGTCTCGGCCCGGTTGGCGCGCGGGGCCTGGCCGCCGAGCGGCGGGCCCGAGGACCTCTTGGAGGCGCGCGATGTGGCGGCGGAGGTCCTCCGGCGGTTCGAGCGGGAAGGCCGGACCGGGGACCCCGCGGCCTTTGCCGGCCGGCGCGAGGCGGTGCTCCACCGCCTGGACCGGATCGTGCGCGCCGAGGCCCGCGACCACGGCGGGCTCACCCCGAGGTTCCTCGAGTACGCCTTCGGCGAAGGGGGGCGCGCCCCGGCGCTCGAGTTGTCCTTTGGCGGCGAGGTGGTGCGCCTGCGCGGCCGCATCGACCGGGTCGACGCCGGCGGAGGGCGGCTTCTCGTCATCGACTACAAGAACTCCCGGGGGAGCGAGGAGCAGGCGGAGGCGCTCGACCCCGAGTCGTTCGGGCTGAAGAGCTTCCAGGTGCCCGCCTACCTCATGGCGGCATCGCGGGAGCTGCCCGGGCTCACGCTCGAGGCCACCATTGTCCTTCTGCGCCGGCCCGCCCGGCTCGAGCCGGTGGTCCTCGACCCTTCCCACCCTCGGCTCCGGCCGGCCGGCGAAGCCGGGTCGTTCGCGGCGGCGGTGGTGGAGCGGGTGAACGGGATGCGTGCCGGCCGCTTCCCGGTGGCGCCCGAGGGGTGCGAGCGCTGTCCATACGGCGCGGTGTGCCGGTTCGAGGGGCTCTCCGCCTCGCGCGCCCGGGGGCGGCCTTGACCGGGGTGGACTTGGGTCCCGCGGGGGAGACGCTCTTCCATCTCACCGGGCCGACGGCGGTGTCGGCGGGGGCAGGGTCGGGCAAGACCACCGCTCTCGTGGAACTCGTCGTTCGGCTCCTGGACGGGCGGGCCACGGGCGAGGTCCACGCCCCCGGGGAGCTGGCCGCGATCACCTTCACCGAGAAGGCCGCCCTGGAGCTCAGGCAACGGGTGCGGGGGGCCCTCGTGGAACGGGTCCGCTCCGCCGCCCTCTCGGGCGACGCCCTCGCCCATCGCGCCTGGCTGGAGCGGCTCCACGGCCTCGAGGCAATGGTCACCCTCACCATCCACGGCTACTGCGGCCGCATCCTCCGCGAGCACGCGCCCGAGGCCGGCCTCGACCCCGAGTTCGAGGTGGTCGACGAGGAGCGGGCCTCGGCCTGGCTCCGGGCGGCCGCTCGCGAGGCGGTGGTGGCGGCCCTGGACCAGGGCCGGCCGCTCACGCGCACGCTCTCGGCGGCGCCCGGAGCGGGGACGCGCGGGCTCTCCGGCTCCATCGCCGGGCTCGTGCGCGAGCGGGCCACCCGGGGCGACGAGGGGCCGGTTTCGCCGGCGGAGGGCGACCCGACCGAGGCGGTCCGGGCACGCGGCACCCTCCTTCGCGCCGCCGAGGCCGCGTCGGCGGAGGGCGGCGGGGCCGCTTCGCCCCACCCGGCGGCGCTCGCCCGGGCGGTGGGAAGCGCTCTCGCCTCGCTTCGGCCACAGGACCGGGAAGGCCCCGTCACGGCGGCCTCTCTCTTGCGGCTCGAGGCCCTGGGAGAGGCCGCCCAGGGAAGGGTGGGCCGCGGAGCGCCGGCCCTCCTCGCCGCCCGGGACGCGCTCAAGGCGGCGGCGGAGGAGTTCCGCCTCCAGGCGGCCGAGGTGCTCGCCGCCCCGCAGCGGGCGGAGATCGCCCTCCTCGTCCGAGACGCGGAAGAGCGGTACGCCGCCCGCAAGAGGGCCGCCCGGGCGGTGGACTTCGACGATTTGCTCGTCCGCACCCGCGATCTCCTCCTCCGCGACGCCGCCCTCCGGGCGGAGGTGAGGGGTGGCCTGCGCGCCCTGCTCGTGGACGAGTATCAGGACGTGAATCCGGTCCAGCACGCGATCGTGGAGATCCTCTGCCGGGTGGAGCCGGGCGAGGGGCGCGCTCCCCTCCTCTTCGCGGTGGGGGATCTGAAGCAGTCCATCTACCGGTTCCGCGGGGCGGACGTCTCGGTCTTCGCCCGGCTCTTGAAGACCTACGGCGGCGGGGCGGGGCGCGTCCTCCACCTGTCCGAAAACCACCGCTCCGCACCGGCGGTGCTCGACCTCGTGAACGCGGTCTCGGAGCGGGCCCTCCGGCCTCCCCCGGGGGCCCTGCCGCGCGACGACGAGATCGCCTTCGGCCAAGAGGACCGCCTCGTCCCCCGCCGCCCCGAGGGAGCGCGGCCGGCCTGCGAGCTCATCGTGGATGGCGACGGAGGAAGCGCCGCCGAGCGGCGGGGTCGCGAGGCTCTGGCCATCGCCGCCCGCATCGGGCAGATCGTCTCCGGGCGGGCGGGGATCCTCGTCCGGGAGCGGGGTGCGCAAGAAGGCCCGGGGAGCGCCCGGCCGCCGCGCCACGGCGAGATCGCGGTCCTGTTCCGGCGGCTCACCCAGCTCGGTCCCTACGAACGCGCCCTGCGCGAGGCGGGCATCCCCTACCGCCTCGCCCGCGGGGGCGGCTTCTATCAGGCGAGCGAGGTGCGCGACGTGGGAGAGCTGTGCGCGGCCCTCTCCGACGCCGAGGACGCCGTCGCCTGGGCGGCGCTCCTCCGCTCGCCCTTTTGCGCCGTGAGCGACGGCAGCCTGTTCCTCCTCGCCCGGGTGGGCCTGACCCGGTTGCACCGGCTCGCCGCGGATACGCTCGACGGGGAGCTCGCCGCCCTCCCGGGCGGAGGCGCGGGGGAAGGCCTCCTTCCGCCCTCGTTGCCCCCCGACGAGCGGGAGCGGCTCCACCTTTTCCTCTCCGTCTACCGGGAGCTTTCTGCGCTCCGGGATCGTCTGCCTCTCGGGGAGCTCTTGTCCCGCGCCGTTTCCGCCCTTTGGCTCGACGCCGCTCTCCTCGCCGGAACGGAGGGAGAGCGGCGGGCCGCCAACCTCGAGAAGGTGCTTCGGCTAGCGGCCGAGGCGGCCCGGGCCGGGAGTCACCCGGCGGAGTTCGCCGCCCATCTCCGGGCCATGGCGTCGCGCCCCCCGCGCGAGCCCGAGGCCGACCTGGAGGCGAAGGACGCGGTCGCGCTCTTGACCGTGCACCAGTCGAAGGGGCTCGAGTGGCCGGTGGTGTTCGTGCCCGACCTGGGCGCCCGCCTCCCCGCGGATGCGCGCCCGATGTTGTTCGATCCCGCGGGCCGGCTCTGTACCGCGTTCTTCGACCCGGTCCGCGAGGAGGCCCTGAGGACCGCCTCGCTCGTCTCCGCCCGGGAGGTCGAACGGCGCTCGCGGGAGGCCGAGTCCCGAAGGCTGCTCTACGTCGCTCTCACCCGCGCCCGCGACCACCTCGTCCTCTCGGGCGAGGGGAACGGCGACAGCTGGCGGGCGCTTGTCGAGGGCGCCCTGGCCGGGCCCGACCCTCTCGCTCGCCGGGTCCCCATCGCCGAGATCGCGGAGGGGGAAGAGGGGAGGGAAGAGGCCGAGGGGGGGGGGGCCGCGGTGGGGCCGGGGCCGCGCCTCTCCCCTCCCGCGCCGCTCCGGGTGGTGCGGATGGCGGCGACCGATCTCGCCGAGTACGCGCGCTGCCCGCGCCGCGACCTTTTCGGCCGCGTCCTTCGGATCCCCGAGCCTCGCGGGGCGAGGACCCCGCCCGCCGACGATCCGGCCCGGGCCACCTCTCGGGGAACGCTCGCGCACGCGATGCTCTCCGAGGTCGATCTTTCAGCTCCACCCCTGGAGCGGCGGGCCCAGCTCGAAGCGGTCGCCTCCCGGCGGGGCTACGACCCTCGCGGCCCCGGCGTCAGAAGGATCCTGGGCGAGGTGCTGGGGTTCTCGGACTCCGCCGCCGGCCAGGTCCTCGTCCGCGCGGCGCGCGAGGACCGCCTCTCGCGGGAGGTGCCCTTCCTGCTCAGGCTCGGGGGCGAGAAGGAGGGCACGGTCTACCTGGTGGGAATCCTGGACGCCCTGGTGCGGAGCCCGCGGGGCGAGCTCACCGTGGTCGACTACAAGTACATGACCCCGCGTCCGGAGGCGGCGGCGCGCTACCGGCTGCAGCTCGCGGCCTATGCCCTCGCGGCGGAGCGCGCACACCCGGGTCGCCGGGTGCGAGCCACCCTCCAGTTCCTGCGCGGCGACCAAAGGACGGTCGACCTCACTCCCACGCCGGCGGAGCTGAAGCGCCTCGAGGAGCTCGCCCCGCGGCTCGCGCTCGAGGCGGCGGTGCCGCGGGAGGAGTCCCCCTCGGCGCTGGGCCGCGAGGTGGGACTCTGCCGGGCGGAAGGGTGCGGCTACGTGGAGAGGTGCTTCGGGCGAGTGCGGCGGGGGGGAGAGTGAGCGGGGGAGCTCGCGGGGTCACGCTCTCGGGTAGTTTGCGCCCTCGCGGTCCGCCCTCGCTCGAACCGCGTCCCTCTTCCAAATGAAGAGGGGGCAAGGGGAGGAGGAGCGATGGAGGAAGCCCCCGCGGGGCGTGGCCGGCGCGCCTCACCCGGCCGTGAGGAGCGCCCGCGTTGCTCCACGGGGGAAGGACCCTTAGATACGCGAGAGCCGAGAGGCGTTCCGGCACGAAGAGGCGCGCCCCGGATCTGGAGGAGCGGATGGCCGAGCACACGAGCGAGCGGGTGAAGCAGATCCTGTCCTACTACTCCTCGGACAACCCGGGGACCCTGGCCCAGCTGCACCGCATGCTGATGACGGGCAGGCTCGCCGGCACCGGGAAGCTCGTCATCCTGCCGGTCGACCAGGGGTTCGAGCACGGCCCGGCTCGATCGTTCGCGAAGAACCCGGCCGGTTACGATCCCGAGTACCACGTCCAGCTAGCCATCGATGCCGGGTGCAACGCGTACGCGGCGCCCCTCGGTTTCTTGGAGGCGGTGGCGGGCAAGTACGCGGGCCAGATCCCGCTCATCCTGAAGCTCAACAACTCCGATTCCCTGTCGAAGCTGGGGGGCGCCCCGGCCTCGGCCGTGACCGCCTCGGTGCGCGACGCCCTTCGCCTCGGGTGCAGCGCCATCGGCTTCACCATCTACCCCGGCTCGGAAGCGCGCAACACGCAGCTCGAGAGCCTGCGCGCCTTGGCCGAGGAGGCGAAGGGGAGCGGCCTCGCGGTGGTGGTGTGGAGCTACCCCCGCGGCTCCGGGGTGTCCAAGGAGGGGGAGACCGCGGTGGACATCGTCGCCTATGCGGCGCAGATCGCCTGCCAGATGGGCGCCCACATCGTGAAGGTCAAGCCGCCCAAGGCCGCGCTCGAGAGCCCCGAGGCGAGGAAGGTCTACGAGGAGCAGCGGATCCCCATCGCCACCCTGGCCGACCGGGTCCGGCACGTGGTCCAGTCCGCCTTCGCGGGGAAGCGGATCCTCATCTTCTCGGGGGGCGAGGCGAAGGGCACCGAGGCCCTGCTGGACGACGTCCGGGCGCTCAAGGAAGGAGGCGCCTTCGGGTCGATCATGGGTCGCAACTCCTTCCAGCGCCCTCGGGCGGAGGCCCTGAAGCTGCTCGACGACGTGATCCGGATCTACGCGAGCTAGCGGTAGACCTTGGGGCTCGCGCTCCCTGCCCCGCAGCCTCATGCGGGGGCGGCCCCGCGGGGCGGTGCGCTCGGGTGGCGCGCACGGAACATGCAAGACGAGGACGTTTTTCGCTTGCCTCTCCGAGCGGGCGGGGTTTATAGGGCTTTACCTTCTGTTTCCGCAGTCTTCGCTCCGGCACCCCGCTGCGGCGTGGACCGCGGGCCGTCGAGGCGAGGAACTCACTCAATGCGGCTCTACCCCAAGGTCATCCCGACCATCGCCCGCGAGGTCATCCAGACCCTCATGCAGGACGGAGACGTCGAGATCGAGACCCTGCGCATCGCCGACGCCGAGATGGACATGGCGGCGATCATGAAGGAGTACCTGGCCGCCGAGGAACGGGTGAACGCAGCCACGCGCGAGGCCCTCGAACGCCGCGGCTATGACCACTCGCGGTTCAACCAGGTGAAGCGCGAGATGGCCGACGTGCGCGGCTTCAAGATGGGAGACGAGGGGATCGAGTACGTCATCGGCCAGATGATCGAGTTCTTGCTCATCTCCCGGAACGTCGAGGAGGTCTACGCCGAGGACCACTCCCTTCGTAAGAAGGTGTTCCAGATCTTCAAGAAGCACCTCGACGTCGACGACGAGATCGACCGCGAGGCGCGCGCCCGCCTGAAGCACCTCCAGGAAGGCACGAGCGCCTGGGACGTCGAGTACCAGAAGACGGTCGAGCTCTTGCGGCGATCGCGGGGCCTCATCTAGCGGCCCGTTCGGGCGCTTTCGCCTCCCGCCGAAAAGTTGACCCCCGATATCGGTCGCCTACCCTCGCTCCTCGGGGCTGGAGGGCGCGGTCGATGGGTCGGCGGGCGGCGCAGCACCACGGCATCCGCGGCAGCGCCGCGCTCGCGACGGGGCCCTTGTCCCCCAGCGCGGTCGGGGCCGAGCTCCTCGAGCCCGGAGAGATGCGCCGGATCCCCTTCGCGGGCGAGCTCCTCGGTGCGGCCCGGGTTCGCAGCGGATTCGTGGCGGTCCCGCTGGACGCCTTCGACGACGCCGCGCCGGGGCTCTCGCCCGAGGTCCAGGCGGCATACCTGCACCTCCTCCGCCTGTCCTTCGGCGAGGGGCGGAACTTTTGTCGGATCGGCAAGCGCCAGCTCAGGGAGCGGCTCAGGACCTCGGAGCGCCGCCTGCTCCGGCTCCTCGACCGGCTGGTGGAGCGCGGCCTCGCCCGTCCGCTTCACCGCGACAACCGGGGAACGCTCTGGCGCGTCTACCTGCCGGGCGAGGCGAGCGGGGCCCCGGTAGGAGACGCGGTCCTCCTCGGGCGAGCGGCGGGAACGGCCCCTCCGCCCCCCGCTCGCCCTCCAGGGCCTCCGCAAAAGCCGGGTCCGGTCGCGATTGGCCCGCTCGCCCGGTCGCTGGCCGAGGCCCGGGGCGAGCTCCTCCCCGAGGGGCTCGAGCGCGCCGAGCGCGAGATCGCCGAGCTCTTGGCCGAGGGCCAATCGACCCGCCGGATCGCCGCGGGCATCGAGGCGCTCCGGCGCCTGAAGCCGCCTGCCGAGGAGACCGCCCCATGAACCGCGCCCGCGCCGCCGTCGTCGCCACCGTCCGGGAGGCCATCGGGGAGCCCTCGTCCGAGGAATCCCGTCCCGCCCACCCGCCCTTCCCCGCCGGCCGTGCGGTGGAGGCTTTGCGGCAGCGGCTCGCCGGGACGACCGCTCGCGAGCACGTGGTCCTGGACTTCTTGGAGGACGACCTGCGCGAGGCCCGCGGGGCCGTGGGCGCGGTGGCGGCCTACCTCGCGAACGTGGAGGGGGCGCTCGCCGACGAGGCCACCTCCTCCGAGCGCCTCCTCGCCCTGGCCCGTTCCACCGGCCCTGCCGCCCAGGTCGATTACCTCCAGTCCGTCCTCGCGAGCGTTCGCCGGAGGCTCGCCCAGGTGGCCGCCCGGATGTGAGGGCCTTCGCCGCCCCTCGTCTAGCGCCCTCCGCCGCGGATCCCGGCGAGCGACAGCTGGATCGGGCCCAGATCGATCTCCCCCACCGCCGCCACGAAGAGCCGCCGGTCGTCGGTCGAGATCCAGGCGTGCATCTCGCGGGCGGGGTCCTCCGGGCGCCCGGCGTCGGAGGCCCGGGCGTCGATGCGCAAGGTCTCGATCTTGCCCAGCACCGTCTCGAGTGTCTCCCGCCTCGCCGCCACGGCGCCCCTCACGCGATAGACCCGTCCCCGCCCCAGGAGGTCGAAGCAGAAGCGGTCTCCCGGGGCGAGACGCGCCCGGCGCAACGCGTAGACGGCGGAGACGGCATCGAGCACCGTCGCCTGGCGCGGGACCCGGGCGGTCTTCTTCTCGCCGCCGATCTCATAGGCGAGATCGATGGTCGGGCCGGGCGGGGAGAGAAACGCGTCGCTGACCTTGTGGACCCCGTCCTCCTCGGCCTCCTCGCGATACCGCTCGGGGAGCATGGTCCGGACGTTCACCCAGGAGAAGGCGACGGCGGTGAGCCTGAGCAGGTTCTCCACCGAGGGATCGGTGCGAGCGCGGGCCCGCAGCGGGACCACCTTCCCGCCCGGCATGGGTCGCTCCGCCTCGAGCTCGAGGGAGCCGGCCCGGAGGAGCCCGAAGAGCGAGAGATCGTAGGAGGCGACTTCGCCCGTGGTCCAGGGCGGCGGCCCCGGGGCCGGGAGGGGGACGCCGCAGGGCTCCGCCGCGAGGGAGAGCGAGAGGAGGGCGGCGATCAAGGGTTCACCCGCACATCCCGCCTCCTCTTCGCCGTCCCCCGGGCCGCGCGAAGGGCGCCCCAGCTCCTGGAGGGCCCGCCCCGGGGAGCGGCTTTTTCGGGCCGGGCGCCGGCGGGGGAAGCTCCCCGGGCCGTTTCCCGGGGCTCCTCACCTCGGAGAGCCGAGGCCGCGAGGGGCAGAGCGGTCCATCCCAGCTCGCCGCGAGCGGGCGTCGTTCCCCCTCGAGAGCCGGGGTTTTGGGGGGCCCTTTGGGCCGACCGAGGGGGACCTTGTCAATTCGCCCGCGGAAGGGAAATGGCGCGAGGCCGGCCCGGGATCCCTCGTTCACCCCCGGATCATAGACCAGGGGAGGTCCGGGGGGAGGCCTCTGGGCGGGCGATCGGGGCGTGCCGTCGCCCGGCGTCTCGGCCATGGGGCTCTCGCGGGCTGCTTTGCGGCGGGGCCCGCGGGGCGTCGCGAAGGGAGCCGTCGCGACTCGCGGGCCTACGCCCTCTTGGCTCTAGCGGGCGGCCGTCTCCTGTCCGCCGGGCCGATAGCTCTTCAGCTCCGCGACGACGCTACCCACGGCGAACTCGGCGGACGCGCGCACGAGGTGGTGTCCGGCGGACTCCGAGAGCCACAGGGTCGAGTCGCGCCGGGTGGAGAACTTCCCGGGGAAGGCGCTGTGGACGGTGATCTTGAAGCTGGGGAAGTCGCCGGCCGGGGTCTTCACCACCTCGCGGCTCTTCACCTCGGCGAGGAGGGTGAACGGGCTCGTGCCGCTCACCACCGGGATCTCGTACTGGCGGCCGAGGGCGAGGTCCTGGACCCTGAGCCACAAGAAAGCGCCGGCGAGGTCCAGGGTTCCCTCGGGGACCGCGAGCACGGTCAGCTTCTTCTCCCGGCCCCGGCGCTGCTCCACCACCGTCACCTGGCTCGCGCCCCGATCGAACCGGGCCGAGTCGGTGTGGAAGTCTCCGACCTCGAACGCCTGGAGGTCGGAGCCGCGCGAGAGCCGACGGCCCACGTCCCAGTACGACACCAGGTGCTCGCGGATGTCGAGGAGGCTCGCCGCTCCGCTGGTCCGGGCCTGCAGGATGACCGGCCAGATGTCCCCCTCCGCGTTGCCCACCCGGATCCGGCCCTCGCCCGTCGGCACGCTGAGGTAGGAGACGGTGAAGACCGTCTCCTCCCCCGGGGAGAAGTCCTGGGCGCGGGCGACGGGGGCCGCGGCCGCAGAGGGGCCGACGAGGGCGAGCAAGAAGGCGACCCGAGCCCCGTTCATGAGGAACCCGTCTCCATAGCGAGAAGCCAAGCAACCTGCATGCCAGCCACCGCCCTCACGAAATCGTGCGGGAATTCGATGTGGGCCTGCAACCCCCGAGTGCAGAGGACGACAGAAGTGTCGCACCGGGGCAACGATCGATGTGGGCACGACCCCGACAGCGAGGGAGGCGGCGCTCGGCCTTTGGGCCCGCCTTTCCGACGCCGCGTTTCTGCTACGCTCTTTCAAAGAAAAAGCGAGGTCCGCTCATGCCCTACGATCCCGCCTACGACGAGGAGGACGAGAAGCGCACGAGCGGAGAGGAGGCCGGGCAGGGACGCCGCCTTACCGACTTCGACTGTCCCGAGTGTGCGGCGAACAACCCCTACGACGAGGGGTTCGGGCACGGCGACGAGATCCGCTGCTACTACTGCGGGCAGGAGTTCAGGGCCGAGGTGAGCGAGGCGGGGAAGCTCAGGCTCCGGGCGATCTGACGAGGGGCTCTGCTCAGGGGGGTGCCTTCACCCCCCGCTCGGCGGACGCGGCCCGAAGAGGGCGGTCCCGATCCGCACGAAGGTCGCTCCCTCCTCGATGGCCTGGCGATAGTCCCCGCTCATGCCCATGGAGAGCTCGGCGAGGCCGAGCCGGTCGCGCAGCCCGCGCAACAGGCGGAAATGGGGGCGAGGGTCCGCGCCCGCCGGCGGGATGCACATGAGTCCCACGAGGTCCAGGGCGGGCAGGGCGCGGACCGCCTCGGAAAGGCCCACCGCCTCGTCCGGCGCGCAGCCCTCCTTCGAGGACTCGCCCCCCACGTTCACCTCCACGAACACCCGGGCCCGCTCGCCCCGGGCGAGGAGGCGGCGGGAGAGCTCGCGGGCCAGCTCGGGCCGGTCCACGGTGTGCACGTAGGCCACCCGGCCGGCGATGAGCTTCACCTTGTTGGTCTGGAGGGCGCCGATGAAGTGCCAGCGGAGGTCCTCGAGGTCCGAGAGGAGGTCGGCCTTGGCCCGAAACTCCTGGGCGTAGTTCTCGCCGAACTCGCGTTGCCCGGCGGCGTAGGCCTCGCGGATGGCGGAGGCGGGCTGCGCCTTCGAGACCGCGACGAGGGTCACGCCCGCAGGGATCTGCGCCCGCAGGGCGGCAAGCCGCAGCGCGATGCTCACCGAGCCCCCCAGGGCATCGGGTAACCGACCTCGCCGAGGAGGGAGAGCGCCTCGGCGAGGGGCAACCCCACGACGCCCGAGACGCTGCCCGACACCCCCGCGACGAGCGCCCCCCCAAGGCCCTGCAGCGCATAGGCCCCCGCCTTGTCGAGGGGCTCGCCGGTCGCCACGTACCAGGCGATCTGCTCCTCGGTCAGGGGCCGGAAGAGGACCTCGGTCGTGACGGTGACCTCGCGCTCGCGGGCGGGGGAGGGCTCGTTGCGTCGCACGCACACCGCGGTGAGAACCTGGTGGCGGGTCCCGGCGAGTGCCCGGAGCATCCGGGCCGCGTCGGCGCCGTCGTGCGGCTTTCCGAGGATCGTCTCCCCGAGGACCACGGCGGTGTCGGCGGCGAGGACCACGGCGCCCGGGACGGCGCGGGCCTTCTCCCGGGCGACGCGGGCGACGTAGGCCTGGGGGGGCTCCCCGGGCCGGACCGCCTCGTCGGTCTCGGCCGGCCGCACCGTGAGCGGGATGCCCAGCCCCTGGAGCAGCTCCCGCCGGCGCGGACTTCGCGAGGCGAGGACGAGGGGCAGGGCAGGGCCCAGAAGGCTAGTCCCGTTGCTGGCCCGGGGAGGACCGGGGCAAAAGGGCGGTGTTCTCGACCACGGTGGCCCGGGCCCGAAGCTCGGCCACCCAGGCCTGCCTGAGCTGCTGTGCCTTCTCGGCGCGGAGCTGGGCCTCGACCATGTCCCGCTCCTTGGGATAGGCGCTCTCGTCGGGGTGCTCGCGCTGTTTCACCGTCGCCACCAAAAGGCCCGCCGGGACGTCGTAGACCTTGGGCAGGACCGCGCCCGTTTGGGCGGCCGCAGCGTCCTTCAAGAGGTCGCCGCCGACATTGAGCGTCGGGACGATGCTCGACGAGGCCGGGAAGGGCCCGGTCTCGCGGGCCGAGACCGGCTTGCCCCCGAGGGCGAGGGAGGCGGTTCGCTCGGCCAGGGCCGGCTTGCCGTTCGCGGCCGGCTCCGCCTTCCTGGGCTCGGGGAAGAGGTCAGGAAGCGACTTGCCGCCGCGCGCCGCCTGGAGGGCCTCCTCGGCCTTGCGCCGCACGAGCTCCTTGGCCCGGTCCCCGAGGAGGAGCTCGCGGGCGATCTCGGGCCGGGCCTCCTCGAGGCTCACCTTCTTGGCCGGGATGACCTCGTCCGCGCGGATCACGTGCCACCCGGTGGCGGAGCGCACCGGGCCGGACAGTTGCCCCGGCTCGAGGGCCAGGGCCGCCTTCGCGAACTCGTCGTCGACCTGCCCGGCGGTCACCACCCCGAGGTCGCCGCCGCTCTCCTTGGTGTTCTCGTCCTCGGAGAGCTCGGCCGCGACCTTGGCGAAGTCCTCGCCCTTCTTGAGCCGCTCGATGGCCCCCTCGATCTTCTTCTTGGCGGCTCCCTCGTCCTTTCCTTCCACCCGGGCGAGGATGTGGCGGGCGCGCACCTTGCGCGGCTGGTCGTAGCGGGAGGGGTTGTCCTTGTAGAACTGCTCGATCCGCCCCCCCTCCTTGGCGGCGAAGGCCTGCACCTCGGCGTCGGTGACCTTCACCTCCGACCGGGCATCGGCGGTGGGGAAGAGGACGTAGGCGAGGTCCACCCGGTCGGAGTACTCCTCCCAGGCCTCGTGGACCTGTGACTCCGGCACCTTGACGGTCGCCTCGAAGGCGGCCTCGAGGTGGCGGAGGAGGATCTCCCCGCGGAGGATCTCCTCGTACTGGCGGGTCGAGCCGTACTCCTGCTGGGCCGCCTCGCTGTAGATCTCCCGCGAGAACCGGCCGTTCTCCTGGAACTGGGGCGAGGCCCAGACAGCGCGGTTCATCTCGTCCCGGGTCACCTCGAGGCCCCGCTTCTCCGCCTCCTGGAGGAGGAGGGTGCGGCTCACCACCGAGGAGAGCGCCTGCTCGGCGAGCTGGGGCAGCATCATGCGGACGAACTCGTCCCCGTATCGAGCCCGGTAGTAGTTGGCCACCTGGCCGAGCTGGCGCTCGTACAGCACCGCCGGAACGGTCTCCCCGTTCACCTTCGCGGCGTAGATCGCCACTGCGCCGCAGCCCGATCCCACGCTGCGCCGCGCGAAGGATCCGGGGCCGAAGCTGATGACGAACATGACGATGATGGCCGCGAGGAAGATCCAGGTGATGATGCCGCCCTTGCTGGCGCGTAGAACGTCGAGCATGGAACCTTGTGCTCCGGGTGTTGAAAGGGGCGCCCTGTTTTTTGAAGGGCGGGCGCCGCGAAGTTGAACACCCTAGCCAACACCGGCTAAAATGCAAGGGAATTTAGGCCTCGCGGCGATTCCGGAGAACGATTGCTTCAACTGCTCAAGCGGTACCGCGAGCTTCTCCTCGTGGTGATGCTGCTCCTCGTTCCGCTCGGGGTCTTCTTCGCCAGGTCCAGGAAGCCTGCCGAGCGGTCGGCCCTGGACCGGGCGGTGGTGTGGGTCACCTCTCCGCTCGAGAAGGTGATCGGCCTTTGCGTCACGGGCGTCCTCCAAAGCTACAGCCGATACGTCGCCCTCCGCGGCGCGGAAGACCGGGCGATGACCCTCTCCCGCGAGGTGAGCCTCCTGCAGATGGAGCGGCAAGAGCTCTTGCAGGAGCGGGCCGAGGCCGAGCGGCTTCACAAGCTCCTCGGGTTCGCGCAGTCCTCGCCGCTTCGGACCTACGTGGGCGCCCGGGTGGTGGGGGTGGAGCTCGCGCCCAGCGGGCTGCAGCTCCTCGTCATCGATCGGGGCGAGAAGGACGGGGTCGCCCGGGGGAAGCCGGTGGTGACCGCGGACGGGGCGGTGGGGCGGGTGCACAGCGCCGGTGCTTCGAGCGCGGAGGTGCTGGTCCTCTCCGACCGGTACAGCTCGGTGGCGGTCCGGGTCGATCGCACCCGGGCCCGGGCCAACGTGCGGGGGCTCGGTAAGCCAGGGGCCTGCCGGCTCGATTTCGCCCTTCGGTCGGACGACCTCACCGAGGGGGACCTGCTCGTCACCTCGGGGACCGACGGCGTGTTCCCCCGGGGCATCCCGGTGGGGAAGGTGGGCCAGCTGAAGAAGGTGGGGAACGGCCTGTTCCTCGATGCCCTGGTCGTTCCCTCGGTGGACGTGACCCGGGTCGAGGAGGTGCTCGTGGTCACGGGCTTCGAGGCGCCCGCCCCCGAGATGGTTCCGACCTCCGCCGCCGCGAGCGCGAAGAAGCCGTGAAGACTCTCCTCCACATCCTCTTCGCCCTCTTCCTCTCGGCCCTCCAGGCCGCGTTCCTCCGCTGGGTGGGCGGGGGGAGATTCTCCCTCCTTCTGCCGGTGGCCTGCGTGGTCTACCTCGCCATCCACGCCGGGAACGTGGAGGGCTCGGTGGGCGCCGCCGGGGTGGGGTACGTGCTCGACCTCTCGCTCGGGACCACCAAGGGGCTCATGACCTTCCTCTCGGTGGTCGCCTTCCTCCTCCTCCGGGCGGTGAGCGCGGCCTTCGACGTGCGGGGCCGGGTGGGGTTCGCGGCCCTGACCGCGACCGCGACCCTGTTCTTCTCGCTCGGGGGGCTCGTCCTATTGCGGGTGGCCGCCCCTCAGGACCCCGCCCCGGGCCTCGGCCTCTTGCCGCGCATGCTCGTGGAGGCGCTCCTCACCGGGGCGCTCTCCCCCGTGGTGGCGGCGGGCATGAGGCGGATCGACGGCCTCTTTCACCGGGAAGATCCGGGACTGCTCTAGGGACCATGCCGCTCATTCCCCAAGGCGCCCCCGGGTCGGCGCAGAAGGAGTTCAGGCCCCGCCTCTTGTGGGCGAGCGGGGCGCTCCTCGTCGCCTTCTCCCTGCTCCTCGGACGGCTCTACCACCTGCAGATCCTCCGGGGCGACGAGTACCGGGAGAAGGCGGAAGAGAACTTCGTCAAGGAGATCCGGATCCCAGCGGAACGGGGGCGGTTCCTCGATCGCAACGGGGTGGTCCTCGTGGACTCGCGCCCCTCCTACGACATCACCCTCACCCCCGCCTTCTGCCGGAAGTCCCCCTGCGACGAGGTGCTCGACCGCATCGCCGCGCTCGTGCAGCTCACCCCGGAGGAGCTGGACCGGGCCCGCGGCCAAGTCGCGGCCGCCTTTCGCGACCCGAAGAAGCTCGAGCCCAACCGACCCGCCATCGTCAAGGTCGACGTGGGGCGGGACGAGCTGGACCGCTTCCTCGCGGCGCAGATGGACCTGCCCGGCGCCGACGTCCTGCCCGTCCCCCACCGCAACTACCGGTACGGGTCCTTGGGCGGCCACCTCTTCGGCTACATGAACGAGGTGGGGACCACCGACCTGGCCGAGCAGAAGCGGCGGATCGAGGAGCAACGCAAGCGCCTGGAGGCGTCGGGGCGGGGGGAGGAGCCGGAGGAGCCCTACGTGCTCGGCGACTATCTGGGCCGGCGCGGCCTGGAACGGCGCTACGAGGCCGTGCTCCGGGGGGTGGACGGGAAGGAGAAGGTCTCGGTCGACGCTAAGGGCCGGCGCAAGGCGGACGCGGACTCGCTCATCCCCGAGGACCAGCGGGTGGTGCCGAGCTTCCCGGGCAAGACCCTGGTGCTCTCCCTCGACTGGCGGCTGCAGGAGTACGCGGAGAAGACCTTCCCCGCCACCGCCGGGGTGGTGGCGGCGATCGATGCCCGGACCGGGTTCCTCCTCGCCCTGGTGGACCGCCCCGCCCCCGACCCGAACAAGATGTCGGGCCGCATCACCGCCGCCGAGGTGGCCGCCATCCGCGCCGACCCGCTGCAGCCGGAGCTGTTCCGGGCCATCCAGCAGCACTACCACCCCGGTTCGACCTTCAAGGCGCTCGTCACCATCGCCGCCCTGGAGGAGGGCGTCTACCGGCCGGACACCACCATCTTCTGCCCCGGCCACTTCAGCATGGGCCGGGCGGTGTGGCGGTGCGACAAGGAATCGGGTCACGGCTACGTCGATTTCGAGCACGCCCTGGGGGCGAGCTGCGACGTGTTCTTCTACGAGGCGGGGGCCCGGCTCGGCGCCGACCCCATCGCCAAGTGGGCCCGCCGCTTCGGCCTCGGCTCCCCCACCGGCTTCGACGTGGCGGGCGAGATCCCGGGGGTCATTCCCGATGCCGCCTGGCACGACGCCCACATCCCGGGCGGCTACCAGCGGGGCATGGCGGTGAACCTGGCCATCGGCCAGGGCGACGTGAACATCACCCCCATGCAGCAGCTCGTCTTCTACACCGCCCTCGCCACCGGGATCATCTGGCGGCCCCAGGTGGTCTTGCGGGTCGAGGATGCGGAGGGCAAGGTGCTCGAGACCTTCGATCCCGACCCCCGGGGCACGGTGGAGATGAAGAAGTCGACGCGCGAGGTGGTGATGAGGGGGCTGCTCGCCGCGGTGAACCAGCCCTTCGGCACCGCCTACGGGTCCCGGGTGAAGGAGTTCACCGTGGCCGGCAAGACGGGCACCGCCCAGGTGGTGAAGCTCGGGACGCGGCGGGTCAAGGCGGTGGACGTCCCCTACTTCGAGCGCGACCACGCCTGGTTCGCCGCCTTCGCCCCGGCCGAGGCTCCGGAGATCGTGGTGGTGGTCCTGAACGAGCACTCGGGCTTCGGCTCCACCAACGCCGCCCCCACCGCGGTGGGGCTCATGAAGAAGTACATGGAGCTCAAGGCGGAGGACGCGGCCGCCGCGGGGGTCCCGGTGGCCGGTCTTCCCGGCGTCCGGGGGGCGGAGGCGGGGAAGGTCCCCCCGCCCCGACCGGTCGCCGCCTCCGTCTCCCCCGCCCCGGGGGCGGGGCCGTCGCCCGAGAAGGCGCGGGCCCGGGGGCCCGCTCTCGCCCCCCTGCCCCCGCCCGCCCCGTTGCCCAAGAAGCCCCCCCCGAAGGAACCGGCGGCGAAGGGGGAGACGGCCGAGCCGGCGGCCGGAGGGCCGACGGGAGAGCCCGAGCCGGCCGAGGGGCAGGAGCCGCCGCCCGAACCGGTTCCGCCCGCCGCCGTCCCGGCGCCCGCGGAGCTGCCGGAGCCAGCCCCGCCCCCGCCGGCCGGGGCCAGCCCGACGCTCGGGGTCCGCTTCCCCGCCCCTCGAGGAGGCGAAGGTGGCGCCTGACATCGCCTTCGCGGTCGCGCCCCATCGCCGGCTCTTCGCCCGGTTCCCCTGGCACGTGGCGGTCCTCGTGCTCCTCATCTCCGCCGTTGGGATCTGGAACCTGGCCTCGGCCTCGCAGGCCGACCACACGCCCGGCCACGCGGTCTGGATCTCGCAGGCCTGGTGGATGGGGGCGGGCGTCTTGGTGGCCCTCGGCCTCACCCTCGTCGATCCCCGGGCCTTCCAGCGGCTGGCCTGGGTGTTCTACGCGCTCGTCCTGGGGCTCCTCGTCGTGGTCCACCTGAAGGGCCGCCTGGTCATGGGAGCCCGTCGCTGGCTCACCTATGGCCCGCTCAACTTCCAGCCCTCCGAGCTCGCCAAGCTGGCGGTGGCGCTCGTCCTGGCGAGCTACTTCGCCGCCGATGCGGAGAAGCGGCGGAACGGGTACGGCCTGTGGGCGATGATGATCCCCCTCGGGATCACCCTCTTGCCAGCGGCGCTCATCCTGAAGCAGCCCGACCTGGGCACGGCGCTCATCGTCCTCGCGGTGGGCTTCACCCAGCTGCTCTTCGCCCGGGTGCGCTGGGTGGCGGTCGCCATCCTCCTCGGGGTGGGGGTGGTGGGCGGGTTCTTCGCCTACCGGCACCTCAAGGACTACCAGCGGAACCGGATCGTCTCGTTCCTGAACCCGGAGGCCCACGCCAAGGGGGCCGGGTACCACGCCGCCCAGTCCATGATCGCCGTCGGCTCGGGGCAGGGGACGGGCAAGGGGTGGGGGCAGGGGACCCAGACGAACCTCGAGTTCCTCCCCGAGCAGCACACCGACTTCATCTTCTCGGTGTGGGCGGAGGAGCACGGGTTCTTGGGGTGCCTCCTCCTCCTCGTCCTCTACTTCGCGCTCCTCGCGAGCGCGGTGGACATCGCCGGGGCGGCGCGCGATCGATTCGGGCACTTCCTCGCGGTGGGCATCGCCGCGATGCTCTTCTGGCACGTCTTCATCAACATCGGGATGGTGATCGGGCTGTTGCCGGTCGTGGGGGTGACCCTGCCGCTCATGAGCTACGGCGGGTCGAGCGTCATCGCCGTGTACGCGGGGATCGGGCTGCTCGCCAACGTGGGGATGAGGCGCTTCGTGAACTGACCGACGAAAGAGGCGGGGCGCCCTTTCAACCGACGAGCTTCCGCACGCTCTCCTCGAGTCGGGTCCGGTCGCTGCCCACCACCGTGTCGACCACCCGGCCGCCCTTGAAGAGCAAGAGCGTGGGGATGGAGCGGATGCCGTATTGCTGGGGGACCGCCTGGTGCTGGTCGACGTCCAGCTTGCCGACCTTGAGCTTGCCCTTGTACTTGGCGGCCAGGGCATCGACCACGGGGGAGATCGCCTTGCAGGGCTGGCACCACACCGCCCAGAAGTCGACGAGCACGGGGGTGTCGCTCTTCAGGACCTCCGTCTCGAAGGTCCTGTCCTCCAGGGTGATCACTTCCGGCGCCATGGATCCTCCTCCACTGTCACGCGCGGGGCTTTCATAGCGGTGCGGCGGCACCCTGGCAAGGGGCGCGCCGGGCGTGTTACCATCAAGGGAGTCGATCGAGGCGATTTCGCTCCCCAGCGAAGGGGCGAATTGCCGATCCGACCACGGTGGCGAAATGAGCGGGCTGCTCTTCGTTTCCCAGGCGATGCTCGAGACCTGGGCGGAGCAGGGCAAGATCGGTTTTTCCGGGAACGTCATGACCCTGCTCGCCGGCGACGGCAAGGGGCGGACCTACGCCCTCGAGCCGGCGGTGCGCTTCCTCGAGGTGCTCGGGGGGGAAGGCGATCCGCACGGGCTCGTCCGCAAGGTGAAGAGCGTGAAGCAGCTCCGGGAGATGGGGGCCGAGTCGGTGGGCGACTCCTGCATCCTCCGGGACACCGCCTACGAGGTGCAGCAGGGGTTTTTGGCCGAGGGGGCGGCGCTCCAGGCCGCGGCCAAGGCCCCCCGCCTCACTCCCCCGCCCCTTCTGGCGGCGTCGCCCGCGCCCGGCGCTCCCTCGCCCAATTCGGCCCGCCCGGCGGCGGCCCCGGTTCTCCCCCGGGATCTCGAGGACCGGCGCAAGGAAGCGGAGGCCCTGGCCCGATTCCTCCTCGAGAACCTCTCCTAGAGAAGGCGGCGCGGGAGCTCCCGCGCAAAAAAACCCACGCATGAGCCTCGCCATCCTTCGCGCCGCAGCGGTGCTGTACGCCCTCTCGGCCGCGTTCTACCTGGGCTACTTCTCCCGTCCGCGGCACGCGAGGCTCGCCCTCTACGGGTTCTGGCTCCTCGTTGCCGCCTTCGTGGTCCACGCCGTCGCCATCGGCGCCGGATGCCACGAGTTCGGGGGCAAGGAGTTCTTCTCCTTCCGGGGGAGCATCGTGCTCGCGGCCTGGCTCGCGGCCGGAGCCTACCTCCTCCTCCACCGGCTCTACCGGGTCCCCTCCCTGGGCGCCTTCGTCCTGCCTCTGCTGCTCCTCGCCCTCGTGCCCGCCGCCCTTTCGGACCCGGAGCGTCCGGCGGTCACGCCCGACCTCGTGCGCCACGCCGCCCTGCACATCATGGCCGCCATCCTGGCGGTGGCCCTCTTCGCCATCTCCTTCGGCGTGGCGATCATGTACCTCCTCCAGGAGCGGGAGGTGAAGGGCAAGCGGTTCGGGGCGTTCTTCCTGAGGCTCCCCTCGCTCGACTCGCTCGACCGCCTGAACCAGCGGCTGGTGCGGGCCGGGTTCGTGGCCTTCACCATCGCCCTGCTCGCCGGCACGCTGAACGCCGCGGTGGTGTGGAAGAGCGCCTGGTCGTGGGACCCGCAGCAGGTCGTCTCGGTTCTCATCTGGCTCCTCTACGGGGCGATGGTGGAGCTGCGGCACCAGGGCTGGCACGGCCGGCGCTACGCGGTCCTGACCTTGGTCGGGTTTCTGGTCCTGGCAGGGGCGATGGGGACGCTGCAGGCGTTCCCCCACGCCACCCGCCACGCCGGCGACTATGGGACGCTGGGCGCCGCGGGGGGGGCTCCGTGACGGGCCGCGAGCTCTTCCTCGTGGGTCTCTCCCACCACAGCGCGCCCATCGAGGTCCGGGAGCGGGTGGCCCTGGCCGGGGACGAGCTCAAGGCCGCCCTCGGGGAGCTGCGGCAAGAGGGGGGGGTCTTCGAGGCGATGGTGATCTCCACCTGCAACCGCGTGGAGGTCCTGGTGCACGCGGACGGGGAGGGCGCCGCCCGCCGGTTCTTCACTGCCCGGGCCGCCGACGCGGCCTCCCACCTGTACGCGAAGGAGGGGAAGGAGGCCGTTCTCCACCTGTTCCGGGTGACGGCGAGCCTCGACTCGATGGTGGTGGGCGAGCAGCAGATCCTGGGCCAGGTGAAGGAAGCCTACGGCGTGGCCTGCGCCGCCGGCACGGCGGGCTCCTACCTCTCGAGGCTCTGCAACCACGCCTTCGCCACCGCCAAGCGGGTCCGCACCCAGACCGGGATCGGGCGGGGAACGACCAGCCTCTCGCAGGTGGCGGTGGAGCTCGTGGAGAAGATCTTCGGCGATCTCGCCGGGCGGGCCATCCTGCTCGTGGGCGCCGGCAAGATGGGTGCGCTCTCGGCCCGGGCGCTGGCCGGCCTGGGGGCCGACCGGATCCTGGTCGCGAACCGATCGGCGGAGAGGGGGATGGCCCTGGCCGCGGAGGTGGAGGGTTCGTTCCGGACCTGGGACGAGCTCCCCCGGCTCCTCGTCGAGGCGGACGTGGTGATCGTGTCGACCGGGTCCGACCGGCACGTGGTGACCCGGGAGATGATCCAGACCGCCATGCGGGCGCGCCGCCACCGCTCGGTATGCCTCATCGACCTCTCCGTCCCGCGCAACGTGGACCCGGCCTGTGCCGCCCTTCCCGACGTGTACGCCTACGACGTGGACGACCTGGAGAAGGTGGTGGCCGCCACCCGGGAGGCGCGGCGCGACGAGGCGGTCCGGGCGGAGTCCTTGGTCGCGGCCGACGTGGAGGCCTTCGCCCGGGATCGCCACGCCCGGGCCGCCCTGCCCGTTCTGGGGAAGCTCCGCCGCCAGGCGGAGGAGATCGCCCGGGCCGAGGTGGAACGCACCCTCGCCCACCTCGGCCAGCTCGACGACAAGGGGCGGCGCAGCGTCGAGGCCATGGCCCAGGCCATCGTCAACAAGCTCCTCCACGTCCCCACCACCCGGCTCAAGAAGGCGGCCTCCCTGGGGGACGCCGAGCTGCCGTCGGCGGCGGCCCAGCTTTTTGGGATCGAGGGGGAGGAGCCGGCCGCGCCGCCGGCCGAGGGGGCTCCGGCCAGGGCCGACTCGCCGCCCGAGCCGGCGAGCCCGTCCCCCCCGGCGAAGCTGACCGGCTCCAGCTAGGAACCTCCCCGGCATGCTCCGCATCGCCACGCGCCGTAGCCCCTTGGCCCGCTGGCAGGCGAACCACGTCGCCGAGCTCTTGCGGGCCCTTGAGCCGGGGCTCGAGGTGGTGCTTCACGAGGTGGTGACCCGGGGCGACCGCATCCTCGAGGTCCCGCTCGCGAAGGTCGGGGGGAAGGGGCTCTTCGTGAAGGAGATCGAGGACGCCCTCCTCGCCGGGCTGGCGGAGGTGGCGGTGCACTCGATGAAGGACCTGCCGGCGGAGCTTTCCCAAGGGCTCGTGATCGGCGGGGTGCCGGAGCGCGAGGATCCCCGGGACGCGCTCGTCGCTCCCCGGGCCGGGTCGCTCGGGGGGCTTCCGAAGGGCGCCCGGGTGGGCACCTCGAGCCTGCGGCGGGGGGCGCAGCTGCGCGCCCTGCGCCCCGATCTCCGGATCGAGGTGGTGCGGGGGAACGTGGAGACCCGGCTCAAGAAGGCGCTTCACGGCTCCTCGCCCTCGGCCGAACCGTCGCTCGACGCGGTGGTCCTGGCGCACGCCGGCCTCATCCGGCTCGGCCTCGCCCACCACGTCACCTACCTTTTCCCCCCCGAGGAGATGCTGCCGGCGGTGGCCCAGGGAGCTCTGGCGCTCGAGGGCCGCGCCGGCGATGGCGCGACGCTCGCCCGGCTCCTGGCCCTGGAGCACCCGAAGACCCGCGTGGAGGTCGAGGCCGAGCGCGGGTTCCTGCGGCGCATCGGGGGCAGCTGCCAGATCCCGGTCGCCGCCCACGCCACCGCTTTCGGCGGGGAGGTGAGGCTCCGCGCGCTGGTGGCGTCGGTGGACGGGTCGCGCCTCGTGCGCGGCGAGCGGAGCGGCCCTTCGGGCGGAGCGCGAGAGCTCGGGGAGCTCGTCGCCGAGGATCTCCTCTCCCGCGGGGCCGATCGGATCCTGCGCGAGGCGGAGGCGCAGGGCGTGGCTCTCTCCCCCCCCGGGCGCGGGTGAGACCTTGCTCCCTTTGAGTCTCAGAGGGCGGAGGGTGGTGGTGACGCGGGCCCCTCTCGGTGAGGACGCGCTCTCGGAACGGCTCCGCGAGCTGGGCGCCGCGGTCCGCGAGCTCAAGGCCATCGCCCTTTCGCCGCCGGCCGATCCCGGGCCGCTCGACGATGCGCTCCTCCATCTGGACCGCTTCAGCTGGGTGGTCTTCGCGAGCGTAACGACGGTCGACCGGGTGCTCGAGCGGTCGAAGGAGCTGGGGGTTTCGAGGGCCGCGCTTTCGGCGCGGTCCCTCGCGGCGGTGGGGCCGGCCACCGGGGCGCGGCTCCTCTCGGAGGTGCGCGCGCCCGACCTCGTTCCACCCGAGGCGACGGGAGAGGCGTTGGCCCGTTGCCTGGCACCATTCGTGGGGGGAAAGAGGGTCTTCCTTCCCCGCGCGGCGGAGGGGCGCCCGGAGATCCTGAGGGGGCTTTCGGCTGCCGGGGCGGAGGTGACGGCGGTGGAGGCCTACCGGACGCTTCCCGCCCCGGCCGAGACCCTGATATGCCTCGCCTCCTGGATCGAGCGGACGGAGGTGGACGCCGTGGCCTTCGCTTCGCCCTCGGCGGTGCGGGCGGTTTTCGAGGCCCTCGGCCCGAGGGCGGGGTTACTGGGCCGCGTCTTGTTGGCCGCGATCGGACCCACCACCGCCGGGGCGCTCCGCGAGGTGGGGCTCTCGGCGGGCGTGGTGGCGGATCGTCACACCGGGAGGGACCTGGCCGACTCCATCGCGGCCAGCCTGGGGCCAGGCTAGATCGGGGGCACATGTCCGAGGACGTCGAGGTCGGCGAGGGGCTGGTTCGGATCCGTATCCGCCTGGAGGCGCCTTCTGGGGCCGGGTCGTCCGAGGACTCGGTGTGGGCCGAGCCGCTCGGCAGCCAGCGGTACCGGGTGGAGAGCTGTCCCTTCTTTGCCTTCGGCATCTCGCGCGACGATGTGGTCCACGCCGCCGAGGCTCCGGGGGAGGGGCCGGTTCTCGACGACGTCTTGGAGAAGGGAGGGCACCGGACGCTGCGGCTGTTGCTCAACCCCTCCGTGGAGCTACGGTCCGCGCCGGTGCAGCGACTTCTGGAGCGGCTCGTGGAGATGGGCTGTACCCACGAGTTGCTCCGCCCGAAGCTCCTCGCCATCGACCTGCCGCCGGAGGTGGACCTGGCCGTGGCGGCACAGCTGCTGCAGGAAGCCGCCCGGGCGGGAACCTTGGCCTGGGAGTGGGCGGATCCGAGGCCGAGCTAGCGGCCCGGGAGAGGGCGACTCTCTCATCCCCTTCGTGCGGCCGCCCTTCGCGCCGCTTTGGCCTCCTTCTCGGCTCGCCGTTTCGAGAGGAAGCCCTGGGGGGAGGACGGAGGCCTTTGCCCGGGGGGGCCCGCGATCGCCCGGGTTCCTTCTTGCCGGGGCCTCGGCCCGGGAGCGAGGGCAAAGTGGAAGAGCCGCTTCACGACCAGGGTGGCGTAGGCACCCGGGGGGAGGGTGAACGCGACGTTCACCCTCAGGCGAGCCCGGTTCAGCTCGTCGGGGAGGGGCTCGCCCACGGCCAGCCGGCCGGGGTGGACGAGGATGGGCCGCTCCTCCGGGTCGAAGTGGATCTCCGGGGTCCCCGGGACGGCGAGGTCCAGGAGGCCCATGTCCTCGCGCCCGAGCACCGAGAGGGCGGCCCGCTCCACGGCCGGGTCGGCGAAGCGGGTGGTCGGTGCGAGCAGGGGGAAGGTCCGTTCGAAGAGCGCTCTCGCCGCCGCCCCGTCGAGCTCGCGGGGGAAGAGGAGCGTCCCCGCCTGATACCGGATCGCGGTGAGGCGGCCGATGCCCACCACCTCGCGGAGGTAGGCCTTCACCCCCTCGTTCCACAGCCAGCTCTGGTAGGCGAAGACCTGCAAGGCGCGCCAGCGCGGTTCGGTGCGGAGGAGGGCGCCGCGGGGGTCCTCGGGGTGGGAGCGCAGGTGGCGGATCACCGCCTCGTACCGCTCCGCGCCCGGGTGGGGATTTCTTTGGTTCCACTCTCCCCAGTGGTCGCGCCAGAAGGCCTTCACGAGCGCGTCGCTCGAGCGGTCCAGGTCGCTCGGCCGGGCCAGCACGTTGCGCAGGGCGGCCCAGAAGTCGCCCCGCAGAAGGTCCTTCACGATGAATCCCTGCCCGTGCTTCAGCGAACCGAACCGCTGCGAGTCGAAGTAGTTCACCACCCCGAGCCGGCGCACCTCGGCGAGCGAGGCGGGGAGCCGGGCCAGATCCTCGGGCGTGAGGTCGCGCACCGTCACCGCGAAGCGATTGGAGGTGGTGTTCTCGGCCGAGAGCGGGCGCGCGGTCCGGCCCAGTGGCTTTAGGCGCAGGTCGGGGTCCTGGAGGTCGACCGGGCGCCGCTCGATCGCGATGAGCTGGGCCGTCCGGCCCTGCTTGTCCTTCAGACCGCAGAAGCTCACCGCCCTCTTCGGGATCTTGAAGCGGGCGCAGATGCGCTCCACCGCCTCGAAGGTGGAGAGCTTCTGCTTGTCCATGAGATAGACGAAGTGAGGCCCCCGCGGGTCTTCCTCGAAGCGCCAGGACTCGGTGACCTGGAAGTCCTCCGGCCTCTGCTTGAGCTTCATCCAAGGCTCCCTACCACGGGCCGCGGGACTGGGGCTCTCCCAAATCGCGCCCGGGCGAAGGTCTTGCCCGAAGGGCCCTACGGAAGGGGACCCTGGCCGAGCGAGCTCATGCGAGGAGGCGAACCGAGCGGTCCTCGCGGGGGGACCTGGCCTTCCGCGAGGGGCGTTTGCTCGGCGCGAGAAAGGCCTCGCCAGAGGGGCGGGCGAGGAGCGTCGCGAGCGACCTAGGAAGGGGTTCTCTGTCGGTAGAACAGGACGATCGTCAGGCAGTGGAACTCGTCGTCGCTCGACTGGGTGACGACCCGATCCACGATCTCCACGTCGTTCGACCGCATCCAGCGGGTGACGGTCTCGCCCAGCTCCTCGCGCTCCCTCGCCTTGGTGGCCGAGAAGACCTTCACGCCCGTGAAGCCCATCGCGCTCACCCCGCCTCCCAATGTGCCTCCGCCCCAAGAGACCGGCGCGAACCCGGGAGGAGTATGGCCCGGCGCGGAGCTGGCTGTCAAACACACGGCGCCGTAAGCGCTGGTACCGCCTGGCCCTTTTTTGAAGTAGGCCCCGGGAGGGAGTCCTTCGGGTCCGGATCGGGGAACCACGCTCGCGCGCGGCGAGGCACGCTTCGGGCGGCGAAGCCTTTGGGCAGGGCGTCTTCCGGCCAAGAGATGCCGGGTCCTTTTGTCGGGACCGCCCCACCGCGGGCGGGAAGAAGAGGCGAGGAGGTAGGGCTCATGGTGGTTAACGCAGGGCTTAGAGGCCTCAATTCTCGCTCGCGGAGGTCCTCGAATTGGGAGAACGGGCGGACGAACCCGCGCGAGCCTCGCGGGCGCGGGCCTTGCCGCCGGCTTCAAAAGCGCCCGGGCGCGTGCTAATCAGCCCCTGGCCGGCTCACGGCGGGGAGCGTTCATGCTCATCGACCTTCACGTCCACTCGAACCACACCCGCGGCTGCCCCGCGACGGTCCGCGAGGTGGTACGCCGGGCCCGGGAGGCGGGGCTCGACGGAGTCGTGGTCACCGACCTCAACACGCTCGAGGGGTTGCCGGAGGTGCGGGCGGCGGCCGAGGAAGAGCGGTTCTTGGCGCTGTGCGGGCTCGAGGTCGCCACCGATCGGGGGCATTACCTGTGCTTCTTCCCCGATCCGGCGCGCGTCCCGGCGCCGGCCCAGGTCTTCGGCTCCGCCACGCCGTGGCCGGTGCGCGACGTCCTCTCGAGGGTGGGGGACCTGGGCGGTGCGACGGTGGCCGCCCATCCGTACGACAAGACCATCGAGCGGCCGAGCGGGGACGTGATCTTCACGCTCGACGGGCTCCACGCCATCGAGGGCCTGAACGCTCGCCGCAAGGGCCCCGCCAACGACCTGGCCATCGAGGCGGCCGATCACATGAACCTCCCCTGCACCGGCGCCTCGGGCGCGCACGAGCTCTCCGAGATCGGCAGGGCCGCGACCCTGTTCCGCGATCCGGTCGCCTCCGAGGCGGACCTCGTGGCCCAGCTCCGGGCGGGAACGGTCTTCTCGGTGGCCATCGGCGTGAGCCCGGGGGCCCCGGACCGCGCCGAGCGCGGGGGAGAGGTCCGGGAGCGGAGGGCCGGGGGGCCAAGGCAGGGGGACCGGGGGCACAGGCACGGCGGCCGTCGCACAGGCCGGGATCGGTAGGGGCCGGGCCCTCGCCGCGGGGACCGGTCCGTTCCCTTCAGCGCTCCACCTTCTCCACCCGGTCCTCTCGGAGGAAGGCGTGGCGCTTGCCGCCTTCCCAGTACCAGTCCTCGGTGCCTGCGGGCTTGTCGATCCACTTTCGCTCCGGGAGGCCCCAGGCCATCTCCAGGGCCCGGCCGCTCATCCCCGGGACGGCCTCCTTCTTGAGGACCCTCTCGCGCATCTCGGGAGGCAGGGCGGCGAGCGCCGGCCCGGGGTCGTTCGGGGTAAGGTAGCGCTCCAGGTCGGCCCTTAGGTCGTCGAAGCTCTTCACCTCCTGGGGGAGGACGATCACCCCCGGCCGTTTTTCGCCCTCCACCTCGAGGTAGACCCAGGGAAGGTAGCGGGGGGTGACGAGGACCCGCTCGGTTGCCATCCAGTTGGAGGGGAACTCGATCTTGTCGATCCGGACCTTGGTCCCCGGCCCGAGCACCCGCTCGAATGGCGGCGGGAGGATGGGCTTGCCCCCGGGGGTCTCGACGAGGTCGAGCTCGCTCGCCGGCCGGTCGGTGAGGAACGCCTTCTCCGTGTCATCCCACAGAGGGCCGAC